>Ga0210101_1000586_pt1 | contig 11861 bp, 11 predicted proteins | sample Muzzi_PWC_D1_FD_185534 | JGI IMG/M metagenome (GOLD analysis project Ga0210101, IMG submission 185534) | Wetland microbial communities from San Francisco Bay, California, USA, that impact long-term carbon sequestration - Muzzi_PWC_D1 (SPAdes) | ecosystem: Environmental > Aquatic > Marine >...
CCCGCCATGACCGCCCCCCTCTACGCGATCGGGCGTTTCTGCTCGCGCCACCACTACCTGACCATCGGCACCTGGATCCTGGTGGCGGCCGCCCTGGTGGTCGCCGGTCAGCGCAGCGAAGACCAGACCAACGACAACCTGACCCTGCCGGGGACCGGCTCCACGAAGGCGACCGAACTGCTCGAAGACAACCTCCCCGGACAGGCCTACGGGGCGAACCCGCTGGCGATCGTCGCCGACCAAGGCGACCTGGCCAAGCCCGGCGACCAGGAAGCGATAGCCAAGACGGTGAAGCGGCTGGAATCGCTGCCTTACGTCACCGGCGTGGTCGATCCGCTCGCGCCCGAGGGCAAGTCGTTGTTCAGCCCCGACGGCAAGGTCGTCTACATCCCGGCTTACCTAAGCATCAGCCCCGGCGATCTGAGCGAAGCCGAGGCGCAGAGGGTGCTCGACGCCGGGAAGCCGGCCGAAGGCGCGGGCCTCGAAACCTCGGTCGGCGGCTACGTCGGCTCGCAGCTCTCGCAGCCCTCGACCGAGCTGAGCGAGGTGGTCGGCATCGGCGCCGCGGTGATCATCCTCCTGATCTCCTTCGGCACGGCGACCGCAATGAGCCTGCCGATCCTCTCGGCGATCCTCGGGCTGGCCTCGTCGCTGTCGATAATCCGCCTGCTCGAGGGCGTCATGCAGGTGCCCAGCATCGCCGCGACGCTGGCGACGATGATCGGGCTCGGCGTCGGCATCGACTACGCGCTGTTCATCGTCACGCGGCACAAACGGCAGCTCGCCAACGGGGTGGAGCTGCGCGAGTCGATAGCCCGGGCGACGGCGACCGCCGGCGGCGCGGTCACCTTCGCCGGCTTCACCGTGGTCGTGGCGCTCTGCTCGCTGGCGGTCGCCGGCATCTCCCTGGTCAGCACGCTCGGCTTCACCGCGGCGATCGCCGTCGTCACCGCGGTCTGCGCCGCGATCACGCTGCTGCCGGCGCTGCTGGGGGCCCTCGGCCCGCGGATCGACTCCCTCGCGGTGCGGTCGAGCAAGGGCGCCGCTGCCGCCGGGGGCCAGGAGCGCGGCTGGACTCGCTGGGCCCGCCGGATCGCCGACCACCCGCGCCGCGTGGCCCTGGCCGCGATCGTGGCGCTGCTGGTGCTCGCCATCCCCCTGCTCAACCTGGAACTCGGACAGAGCGACGTCGGCGCGATGCCGACCTCGACCACCTCGCGCCAGTCCTACGACGCGATCAGCGAGGGCTTCGGGCCGGGGCTCAACGGGCCGTTGCTGATCGCCGCCGAATTCGACAGCCCGGCGGAAGCCAAAGGGGTGCTGCCCGGCTTGCAGAAAGCGGTCGACAAGGACGCCGACGTGGCGGCCGTCAGCGAAGCGAAACTCGACAAGCAGGGGACCGTCGCCGTCTTCTCGGCGATCTCGAAGTCGGCACCCTCGGACGAAGCCACGGTGAAGCTGGTGGAACGCCTGCGCGACAGGGAAATCCCGGGCGCGCTGGACGGCACCCGGGCCAGCGCCTACGTCGGCGGCGAAACCGCCGGGTACATCGACCTCGCGGCGAAGATCTCGGAAAAGCTGCCGGAGATGATCGCGATCGTGATCGCGATCAGCTTCGTGATCCTCCTGCTCGCCTTCCGCGCCCTGCTGATCCCGGTCAAGGCGGCGATCATGAACCTGCTCTCGGTGGCCGCCGCCTACGGCGTCCTGACCGCCGTCTTCCAGTGGGGGTGGGGCGCGTCCCTGATCGGCCTCGACGGTGCGATCCCGATCGTCAGCTTCGTGCCGCTGCTGATGTTCGCGATCCTTTTCGGGCTCTCGATGGACTACGAGGTCTTCTTGATGACCGGGATCAGCGAGCAGTACGCCATGCACGAAGACCCGAAGCGGGCGGTGGTCGGCGGGCTCGGCAACATCGGCAGGGTGATCGCCTCGGCGGCGACGATCATGTTCTTCGTCTTCGCCAGCTTCGTGCTGAACGGCAACCCGATCGTGAAGGAGTTCGGGATCGGCCTGGCGGCGGCGATTGCGATCGACGTGGCCCTGGTGCGCTTCATGCTCGTGCCCGCCGTGATGGTGCTGGGCGGCAAGCGCATGTGGTGGCTGCCCGGCTGGCTCGACCGCGCCCTTCCCCAGATCAGCATCGAGGGCAAGGAGTACTTCGCCAGGCGCGACGCCGAGCTCGCCGCCGAGACCTCCGAGTGAGCGATGTTCCCGCTCAACCTGCCGAACTTCCTCACCCTGCTGAGGATCATCGCCGTGCCGGTGGTCGTCGTCGCTCTGCTCGGCGAGACGCCGAACGGCGACGCCCTCGCCGCCGCCGTCTTCGCGCTGGCGGCGCTGACCGACAGCCTCGACGGCTACTTCGCCCGCTCGCGCGACGCCGTGACCGCCTTCGGCAAGCTGATGGACCCGCTCGCCGACAAGCTGCTGATCACCGCGGCGCTGGTCTCGCTGGTCTCGCTGAACCGGCTGCAGGCCTGGGTGGCGATGGTGATCATCGCCCGCGAGATCGCGGTCACCGGGTTGCGGGCGATCGCCGCCGAGCGCGGCGTCGTGATCTCCGCGAGCTGGATGGGCAAGGTGAAGACGGTGCTGCAGATCGCCGCCGTGATCGCCCTGATCGCCACCAATCCGGCGCCCGCCTGGGTCGACGTCCTCGTGTACCTGGCGGTTGCCGCCACGCTGATCAGCGGCGCCGACTACTTCTTCGGTCTGCGGCGGCGCCTCAGGTCGCCGCAGTCTCCAGCCACTCGCGCATAGTCGTGTGGTGACGCTGGTGCTCGCCATCGCGCAGCTCGCCGCGCAGGTCGTCGAGCCTGCCGTAGCGCTCCGCCACGACGTTGTGGCGGTGGATCGTCTCGAGGTTCTCCTGGCGCGCCATCACAAAGGCCTCGCCGGGTAGGTCGGGGTAGCCCTCGACCACGCGGCGGACCATCTCCCGCACGCAGTCCTCCACGAAGCGCGGCTGCGAGTGCGCCTTGGCGACCACGGCAAGCTCGTCGGGGCGCTTCATCAGCTCGTAGATCTCCGAGCTCATCGACTGCTCGACGATCCGCACCAGCTCGGGCGCGTCGACCCAGGCGGGCCCCCCCTCGGGGCAGCCGACGTAGAGGGTCCCGACCCCGCGCTGGTTGTGGGTGGCCACCGGCACCGCCTCGATCGCCGCCTCGATCTGCTCGGCGTCGAAGCCGCGCGCGGCCAGCCGTTCGCGGGCCAGGCCGCCGACCATCTCCTGCGCGCAGGGGCAGGCGGTCATCCCCTGCGCCTGCACGCCGGTCAGCGTGCGGGTCCCGCGCAGCGAGTCGACCGCGGTGCCGAACAGGACGTAGATCTCCTGCGTGGGGTGCCCGCTGGCCGGGGTGGTCACCGTCTCCGGATAGCGGGCGGTGACCGAGACCTCGGCCCGCAGGCCGCCCTGGCGCTCGCGCACCCGCTGGGCGATGTGGGCGGCGAGCACCTCGGCGCGGAACGCCTCGCCGAGCACAACCTCGTCGATCGCCTCGCCGACGACTTCCTCGAAGCGCGACATGTGCACCCCGGCCTGCTGCGGGTTGAGGTCGACGAAGCACTCGAAGTCGGCGTGATAGAGATCCTCGCTGCCGTTCGCCTTGACCCGGATCACCTTCTCGACCCCGGTGACGCCGACCCGCGAGAGGCTGACCCGGGTCGCGGGCCTCGACGACTGCAGGTCGGCAGCGTCGGGGGAGAGGGTCGTGGTCGGGCGGCTGGCCATCGACTTATGAAGAGTAAGCGACCGCGGCCGCCGACAGCCGGGCGGGCCGATCGCTGAGGTTCGTTCTCCCTATACTTCCGAGGGCCGGAGCGATGGGGCCGGCCCCCATGGGGAACCAGGGTTACGGAGGCACTGAGATCGAGCCGTTGGAGACGGTCCCGCAAGGACTCAACCGGGATTCGAACGCTCAGCCCTTGCCGGGGCCTCAGGAGGTGCAAGCGCTGATCGCGCTGGGCCGCGAACGCGGCTATCTCACCTTCGAGCACATCGCCGGCACACTGGAGGAGGTGGAGGTGACCAAGGAGCAGGTCGCCGCGCTCCACGCCCAGCTGGTCGACCACGGGGTCGAAGTGATCGCCGAGGACGGCGTCAGCGCCTACCGGGAGCAGCGGGCCGAGGCGACCAACGGCCAGCGAAGGAACCCGGAGCTGGACCTGACCATCGAACCGAGCCTCGACTCGCTGCGGCTCTACCTGCGCTCGATCGGCCGCGTCCAGCTGCTGACCGCCTCGCAGGAGGTCGAGCTGGCGAAGCGGATCGAGCGCGGCGACATGGTCGCCAAGCGGCAGATGGTGGAGGCAAACCTGAGGCTCGTCGTCTCGATCGCAAAAGGCTATCTGGGTCGCGGCCTCAGCTTTCTCGACCTGATCCAGGAGGGTTCGCTGGGGTTGATCCGGGCAGTCGAGAAGTTCGACTACCGGCGCGGCTACAAGTTCTCCACCTACGCGACTTGGTGGATCCGCCAGGCGGTGACCCGGGCGATCGCCGACAAGGCGCGGACGATCCGCATCCCGGTCCATATGGTCGAGAAGCTGAACCGGGTCACCCACGTCGAGCGCCACCTGGTGCAGCGGCTGGGCCGCGAGCCCGAGCCGGACGAGATCGCCGCCGAGCTGCGCTGGCCGCTCGGCGAAGTGCGCGAGATCCTCCGGGTTGCGCAGCTGCCGGTCTCGCTGGAGAAACCGGTGGGCGACGAGGACGACTCCGAGCTGGGCGACTTCGTCGCCGACGACACGGTCGCCGAGCCATTCGAAGAGGCGAGCGAACACCTCCAGAAGGAGGGAGTGCGCAGGGCGCTCGAGGCGCTGCCCGAGCGCGAGCGGCAGGTGATCGAGCTTCGCTACGGGCTCTCGGGCATGGAGCCGCTGACGCTCGAGGAGGTCGGCAGCACGTTCGGCGTCACCCGCGAGCGGATTCGCCAGATCGAGAACAACACGCTGAAAAAGCTGCAGCGCCTGCCAGAGGCGCAGATGCTCCGCGGGGCGAGCTGACGCGTCAGCGCGGTTCGAGCACGAAGACCGCGATGTCGCGGTCGGTTCGCGCCTCGTATTCGTCGAAGCCCGAGTACTGCTCGTTGTGGCGGCGCCAGAGGTCGGCTCGCTCCTCGTCGGCGGCGATCCGGGCGCGCACCGGGCGCCTCTCGCGCCCGACCTCGACCTCGGCGTCCGGGTTGGCCTTCAGGTTGAGCGACCAGGCCGGAGTGCGGCGGTGACCCGCGTTGGAGCCGATCACGATGAGGTTCTCGCCGGCGGAGAGGTAGACGACCGGCGCCGTGCGCGGCTGGCCGGACTTGCGGCCGGTCGTGGTCAGCAGCAGCACCGGAGCCTTGGCGATCCGCCCCCCGATCCGGCCGCCGCTGAGGCGGTAGAGCGGCACGTTGAGCTTGCCCGTCCAGCGCAGCCCGGTAGCGCCGATCGCCTGTGAGGTGCGCGAGTAGAACCGGTCGCCGAGCACGGCGCGACAGTATGGCGGCTTTCCGGTCGATGGGGAGAGCCGCAGCTTTCCGTCTGTGAGCGCTGGGGGTTCCGCTTGGCCATAGCCCCGATGTCGACCTGATCTCCGAGTTCGACGGGCGCCTCCTTCGCGTGCAGGTGAAGACTTCCACCTATCGCTTGCAGACAGCCGACGGGCACGGGCGCTGGGCTGTCAGCATCTCGACCAACGGAGGAAACCAGAGTTGGACCGGCACGGCGAAGCGCTTCGATCCGTCGCGCGTGGACTACCTTTTCGTCCTCACCGGTGACGGGCGGCGTTTGGTTTATTCCCGCGAACCTCGTCGAGGCGAGCCGTCGGCTGAGCCTCGGAGGAACCAAGTATTCTGAGTTCGAGGTCGAGCGAGGCCAGCCGATCGAGCACCTCGTGTATCTGGGCCAAGTAGCCCAGCAGAAGTCAGACCAAATACAGGGGGAGTGCCTGAGCGGTCAAAAGGAGCAGACTGTAAATCTGTCGGCTATGCCTACGCAGGTTCGAATCCTGCCTCCCCCATTTCGCCCCAGGCGCGGCTTCCAGCCCAGCAAGTATGAGCGGACCGCCGGCCGCAGCGGCCGGGCGATCATCAATCAGAAACGTAGAGTGACGCTGCCACAGCAGGCATGCATAGACGCTTGCCTGCAGGAGGGCGACCGCCTCCACGTGAAGGGCGAGGGCGACGGCCGCGTCGTCCTGGAACGAGTCGAGCCCCCTCCCGGCTCGGTGAGCGTCCGAGACGCCGCTGGCTGAGTCGGGACCCGTACCATCCGCTGAGATGAGCGGCAAGCCCGAAAACGGGGAGATGACGATCCGCGAGCTGGCGGAGCGGACCGGGATGACGGTGCGCAACATCCGCGCCCACCAGACCCGTGGGCTGCTGCCGCCGCCGGTGGTGCGCGGCCGCACCGGCTACTACAACGAGGAGCATGTGGCGCGGATCGAGCTGACCCGCGAGATGCAGGCGGACGGGCTCAACCTGGAGGCGATCCGGCGGGTGCTCGACAGCGGCGACGGCTCTGCCACGGCGATCTTCGATTTCACCCGCGCCCTGCGGGTCCCGTTCGAAGGAGAGGCGCCGGAGATCTTCGACGCCGACGAGCTGACCCCCGTCTGGGGCGAGAGACCGGACCCGAAGCTGCTGCGACGGGGGGAAGAGCTGGGCGTCTTTCGCGCCCTGCCGGACGGGCGGATCGAGGTGATCAGCCCCCGCCTGCTGCGAGCGGCGGCGGAGCTGGCCGAGCTGGGCATCGGCCCGGAGGGGGCGATCGCCGCGGCGGAGCAGCTGCGCCGCCATGCCGATGGCGTGGCGCACACCTTCGTCCAGCTGTTCGTCAAGGAGGTCTGGCAGCCGTTCGACCGGGTGGGGCGGCCGGACCGCGACTGGCCGAAGATAAGCGAGGCGCTGGAACGGATGCGGCCGCTCGCCGCGGGCGCCCTGCTCGCGACCTTCCAGATCGCGATGGGCGAGGCGACCGAGAAGGAGAGCGAGCGGATGCTGCGCGTCGCAGCGCGGCGCGGCAAGCACTCCGGCAGGCGTCGGCGGCGCTGAATGGCTGATCAGGGCGCGCCGGGGCGCACCGCGGCCCCGTTCAGCTCCCCCGCCGCGGCCTCCGGACCGGCGTAGGCGAGGACGGCGAAGTACATCAACGAGGGGACCAGCGACTCCAGGTCGCCGGTGTTGCCGCCCTGCAACTCGGCGTAGATCACCGATTCGACCCCACCGACGACTCCCGCGGCGGCGATCGCCGAGGGCGGCTCGGCGACCTCCTCCCTGATCAAGCCGTCGATGCACGAGGCGAAGCCGTCGAGCAGTGCGTCGCGACGCTGCAGCCCAGCCGGGCTCGAGGCGCGGGCCTCGACGATCACCGCGCGAGCGGCCTCCGGCTCCTCGGCGACGAAACGCATCAGCTCCCCGATGCCGCTGCGCAGGCGTCTCCGCCAGTCCGGCCCGGCCGCGTCGACGGCGTCGCCGAGCCGCTCGCGCAGCTGTGCGACCGAGGCGTCGAAGGCGGCGAGGAAGCAGTCCTCCTTGTCGGCGAACTGCTCGTAGAAGGTCGGTCGCGAGACGCCGGCCCGGCTGAGCACGTCCTGCACGGTGAGCGCTCGGTAGCCGGTCTCGGTCACGGTGCCCAGCATCGCGGCGAGCAGGCGCTCGCGCTGAATAACCCGGACCAGGTCCGGCGGCAGGGTCCTCACTCCGGCCGGAAAGCGTCCGTCGGCCCTGGTCAGAAGAGCGATCGCCTCGTTCAGCTCTCCGTCCGACCAGCGGTCCCCGACCGCACTGGCGAGCTTCTCGTGACTTAAGACGATCGTTCCCTGTGGCATATGAAAACTTCACTGTTTCTGCCGAAAACGAGAACAGCGGGCGAACGGTACCACAAAAGTAGCTGGTGTGCGGCAGAATTCCTTCGGGTCGGGGTATCCTTGCCGGGATGCCGCCACGGGCCAAAGGGAGGGCTGCCGCGAAGCCTGCTCCGTCGACGCGGCCGGCGCTGCCCCACGAGTACATCGCGCAGCACAAGCGCCGCAGGATCATGGACGCCCTCGCGGAGCTGAGCGCCGAACAGGGCTACGAAGCGACGAAGATCTCCGACATCGTGAGGCGCGCGGGCGTTGCGCGCAAGACGCTGTACGACAACTTCGAGGGAAAGGAAGAGGTCTTCTTGACCGCCTTCGACGCCGCGCGCGATGACGTGGTCGAGCGGATCGAAGCGAGTTGCGCCGAGGCCGGGGACGACTGGCGGGAGAGGGTCGGAGCCGCGCTCGCCGCATTTCTCGGCTACGTGGCGGAGGAGCCGGCGCTGGCCCGGATGTGCATGGTCGAGGCGCTCTCGGCGACACCGGCGACCACCAAGCGCTACGAGGAGGCGCTGCAGGGGGTCGTCGAGATGGCGCGGGCGCGGGCTCCTCAGGGCGATGGGCTGCCGGCGACGATCGACGAGACGTTGATCGGAGGGGTCGTCTGGATCGTCTACCAGCAGATTCGCCGCGGCGAGACAGAAGCGGCCGAGGATCTGCTGCCCGAGCTGACCGAGTTCATGATGACGCCGTATCTGGAAGCCGGGGTTGGGGGAGCGGACAAGTAAGCCGTAGCGCTGGCAAACTCCAGCGTCAATGAGACCATTGCCCCGAGGCCGGCACGGCCTCAGTCGCGAGTACGTCGCCCAGAACCAACGCGAACGCCTGCTGGCGGCGACTTCCGAGACCCTCGACGAGCGCGGCTACGAGAAGACGACCGTCTCCTCGATCGGCAACCGGGCCCACGTATCCAAGAGCGACTTCTACCGGCACTTCGCCAGCAAAGACGCCTGCTTCGTCGCCGCCTACGACGACGCCGTCGACCGCTTGCGCGAACAGGTCGTGGCTGCCTGCTCGAGGCGCGGCGACTGGGCGGATGGCGTCTGCGCGGCGCTCGGCGCGGCGCTCGCCTGGCTGGCTCGGGAGCCGGGCTGCGCGAACCTGCTGCTGGTCGAGGGCCTCCGGGCCGGGCCGGAGATCTACGATCGCTTCCGGGCCGGCGTTCAGAGCTTCGTTCCCTACCTGCGGGCCGGCGCGCCGGCCGCGACCGCTGCCGGTCGACCGCCGGAGGCGGCCGACGAGGCGGTCGTCGGCGGGCTTGCCACGTTGCTCGGGCGCCGCGTCCTGGCGGGCGACACCGCGCAGCTCGAGCGCTTTTTCCCGGATTTCGCGGAGTTCGCCCTCGCCCCGTACCTCGGCGCCGCCGAGGCCCGCCGCATAATCTCGATCCGATGAGCGCGGAGCGATGAGCGAGGCGGCGAGAACGGTCGAGCTTCCCGGCGCGGCGGCAGCGGCCCCGCCGGCGGACGCCGGCGTGCTGCCCTCGCAGGCGCTGAGCGAGGCGATCGAGGCGGAATGGGTCAGCTCCGGCGACTACCGGATTCGGCCCGAGGCGATCCAGCCGGCCAGCATCGACCTGCGACTCGGCGACTTCGCCTGGGCGCTGCGCTGCAGCTTCCTGCCCGACGTCGACTCGACCGTCGAGGAGAAGATCGAGGGACTCGCCTTCCAGAAGGTCGACCTGCGCGACGGCGCGGTGCTGGAGCGCGACCGCCCCTACCTGGTGCCGCTGATCGAGGAGCTGGCGTTGCCCGAGGACGTGCGGGCGAAGGCCAACCCGAAGAGCTCGACCGGCCGGCTCGACGTCTTCACGCGGGTGCTGACCGACCGCCATCATCGCTTCGACGAGATCCGCCCGGGCTACCGGGGCAGGCTCTACCTGGAGGTGGTGCCGCGCTCCTTTGCGATCCAGGTGCAGAGCGGGCTCTCCCTCAATCAGCTGCGCCTCGCCCGCGGCGAGGTGCGCCTGAGCGACGCGGAGATCCGCGACCTGCAGGCCGAGTTCCCGCTCCTCTACCTCGATTCGCATGCGCTGCGCGACTCGGAGCTGGCCCTCGCCGACGGCCTGTTCCTCAGCGTCGACCTCTCCGGTCCCAGCGACCGGATCGTCGGCTATCGGGCGAAGAAGAACAGCCTGCCGATCGACCTCTCGCGGGTTCGCGCCTACCGTTGGACCGACTACTGGGACCCGGTCTACCCCGAGCCGGGCGGTCGGATCGTGCTCGAGCCGGAGATCTTCTACCTGCTGCTCTCGGCCGAGGGCGTCTGCATCCCGCCGCAGATCGCCGCCGAGATGATGGCCTACGATCCGACCGCCGGCGAGCTGCGCACCCACTACGCCGGCTTCTTCGACCCCGGCTTCGGCTACGACCCGGCTGGGGGCCGCCACGGCAGCCGCGCGGCGCTCGAGGTGCGGGCTCGCGACGTCTCCTTCATGGTCGAGCACCGCCAGCCGGTCTGCAAGCTGGCCCTGGAGCGGACCGGCGCTCCCGCGGAGCGACTCTACGGCGAGGAGCTGGGCTCGAGCTACCAGGGCCAGGTGACGATGCTGAGCAAGCACTTCGAGGAGGCCGGCTCGTGAGCGACCGGACGTGGAACGTCTACCTATCCGGCGAGATCCACTCCGACTGGCGGCAGCGGATCGAGGCCGGGACGCGCGAGGCGGGCCTGCCTGTCGTCTTCTCGGCTCCGGTCACCGACCACGCCGCCTCCGACGACGCGGGCGTCGGCACCCTGGGCGACGAGCCGGTCCCCTTCTGGCGCGACCAGATGGGCGCCGGGGTCAACGCGATCCGCACCCAGACGCTGATCCGCGCTGCCGACGTCGTCGTCGTCCGCTTCGGAGACAAATACCGCCAGTGGAACGCCGCCTTCGACGCCGGTTGCGCCGCCGCGCTTGGCAAGCCGATCGTCACCCTGCACGATGCCGACCTCGACCACGCGCTGAAGGAGGTCGACCGCGCCGCGCAGGCGACCGCGCGGACGGCCGAGCAGGTGGTCGACGTGCTCCGCTACGCGATCTCGGGCCGCCTGCCCTAGCGACCCGTCCGGCGCGCATGCGAACGTCTGTTCGCATGCGCTGGGACGAGCAGCGAGTCGAGAACGACCTGCGGTTGCCGGGAGTCGGTGACGGGGCGGTGGTGCGGACGTTCGACGCGCCGGAGGCGATGGGAGTCAACTTCCACGAGGTTCGCGCCCGCTCGGCGCTGAACCGCGTGCCCGGTGGCCGCTACGGCTTCGAATGGACGATCAATCCCTATCGAGGATGCACCCATGCCTGCCTTTACTGCTTCGCTCGAAGAACCCATACCTTTTTGGGTCTCGACGCGGGGCGGGACTTCGAGCGGGAGATCGTCGTCAAGGTGAACGTGCCGGAGCTGCTGCGAGCCGAGCTGGCGCGGCCCAGCTGGAAGCGGCAGCTGGTCGCGCTGGGGACGAACACCGACCCCTACCAGTGGGTCGAGGGCCGCTACCGGATGATGCCGGAGATCCTCGCGGCGCTGGAGCGTGCGCAGACGCCGGTCTCGGTGCTGACCAAGTCGCCGCTGGCGCTCCGCGACATCGAGATCTTCGAGCGGATGGCCAAACGCCTCCCGATCTCGGTCAACCTCTCGGTCCCCACCCTCGACGAGACGGTCTGGCGGGCCACCGAGCCCCACACTCCCAGCCCCGCGGCCCGTCTCGACGCGGTGGCCGAGCTGCGCGGCCGCGGCATCGACTCCGGCGTCCTGATCGCCCCGCTGATGCCCGGCATCAACGACGACCCCGAGCAGGTCGCGCCGATCGTCGAGCGGGCCCGCGAAGCGGGCGCGACCTTCCTTGGCGGCGTCGCCCTCCACCTTCGCGACGAGGTGCGCGAAGTCTTCTTCGGCTGGCTGGAGGCCAAGCGCCCCGACCTGATCCCGAAATACGAACAGCTCTACGCCAACGGCCGCGCCTACCTCCCGGCTCCCCTCCGCCAGCGCGTCAGCCGCGTCGTTCGCGGCTGGGGGAAGCGAAGCTCCGCGTCTGCGGCGGG
>Ga0210101_1000587_pt1 | contig 11859 bp, 9 predicted proteins | sample Muzzi_PWC_D1_FD_185534 | JGI IMG/M metagenome (GOLD analysis project Ga0210101, IMG submission 185534) | Wetland microbial communities from San Francisco Bay, California, USA, that impact long-term carbon sequestration - Muzzi_PWC_D1 (SPAdes) | ecosystem: Environmental > Aquatic > Marine >...
GCCGACCCAGAAACCGAAATTGACCAGGAAGACGCTGGTCCTTGCCGAGGCTATTGCGATCCGTTCATAGTCCGGGGAGAGCTTCTTTGATAATTGATAAGCGCCGATGGCCAACAGGCTGAAAATGATCACCGTCAGGATGGGTTCCTTGATTACAAGGAAGTAACTGGCATGAAAATAGCCTGTTTTCGCACCGATGCTGGCTGACAGCATCAGGGTTGAGAGAACGGCGAGCAGACTGCTTTTTGCAAACAGGCCCGCCACCGCGAACAGCGCGGCCACGGACAGAATTGACGCGAGACTGCCGTCGGCCGCGGTTACCATTCCGCCGCCTGCCATCAACGCGCCGACCAGGATGCAGATATTGGCGAGGACCTTCCATTGCTCTGAACCGCTGCGCAGGATCGATAGACCAAAAACCAGCACGCATAATCCGATCACGATCGCCGTTGCCGGCGCAGGAACGAGGGCAAGAGCCGCTCCACTCACGGCGATGACGCCGAACCCGATGAGGATATTGAAGGCAAGAGAGCCCGTGGATTTTGCTGCCAGTTGGCCGAGTTTTTCGTATTCGGCTCGGGTGATTTTCCCTTCGGCCAGCAACTGATCGAGATCAAGGGTTACTTTCATTCCGTCTCCTTGAATGTCCGGCAGTTAAACGAGACCTCATGTCCCGTTATTCATTGTTATTTATACAAAGAGTGTCGAAGCATGGTTTTCGATAATAGTCTGAAAACAGGAGCACTGACACCATTATGTGGGCACCGGACTTTTCGGCACTGGATCGGGATCCATGTCTTCGTAGGCTTCGGGACGAAAACGGGGGGTACAGATGGCAAGGAAGACGAGATCTTCGTTACCCAGGCACGTGATGCGCTGGCGGCAGCCGGGTGGAATGAGTACGACATCGCCTGGAGCGACAGTCTGCGCGGAAAGGTTGCCGACCTCCACCTTGCCCGCGCCGGACAGAACGACATAGCGTTCCGTCGTTCCTGCAAGGCGGTGCCACCGGGTGGTGGCACCGGGACAAACGCGGGCCCGCGCTATCGAGGCCTCGGGGTCCGCGTCGCTGTTCGAGAGTTCGTTAATATGGCAGCCTTCGGCTGTGTAGAACTCGGCCTCCGGGACCATGGGTCGTACTTCTTCGTGCATACGGGCTCCCGTGTTGAAGGTAATCAACGTGGCCGGGGATCTGAGTCGTTAACTGGGCGAACCGGTGACCTGCTGATAATAACCCGAATCCGGAACTGGCCTGCCGGAGACTGCGACCGGCGCACCTGGTGCGGTGCAAAGAAGGATTAATTCCTCCGTCCCCGTTTTATTCCCGGCTCTTGAAATCGCGACTCTCCAGGTAGAGATATCGCACCATTTCATACTCGAAAGGTGAGCTCAGGTCGCCATAGGTAAAGGGGATGTTGTCGCGGATCTCGATGACTTCCAGCGCTGTCAGGGGAATCGAGGCCCAGATCGCTCTCTGGATACCAAAGAGGTTGATCTCCCGGTTGACAGCAAAGTCACCCACCAGGCCGGTAGTATCGCGCAGGGAGGATGGTCCGAAAAGGGGCAATACAAGGTAAGGCCCCGGGCCGATCCCGTAGTAGCCCAGTGTCTGGCCCAGGTCCTCGTTGTACTTCGGTATGCCCATGCGCGTTGCCACATCCACCAGTCCGAAGATGCCGACGATGGTGTTGTTCAGGAAGCGGGCGCCGCTGGAAAGGGCCTCTATGCCCTTCATCTGGAGCACCAGGTTAATAAAGACCGTGACCTCGTTCAGATTGTCGAAGAAATTGGTTACCGCCTGCCGAACAGGATCGGGCAGGGCAAAACGATAGAACCGTATGGTCGGCAGCAGCACGTAGTTGTCGAGGTGGCTGTTAAAAACATAGAGCCTGCGGTTGAGTGGCCCCCACGGGTCGTAAACATTGAAGAAGGATTGCTCTCCCGGAGGTGGCCTGAAACTCTCCTCCATTCCCAGGTAAAACCCGGGATCCGTCAGTCCGCCCGGTTCCCCGGACGACGGCTCGACCGGTTGCATTGCGCAACCGGAACCGGTCAGCAAGACCAGTGCCAGCAAGGGTCTGCACAGGTGTCGCCGGAAACGGGCATCCATATTCGGGCTAGTTCCCGTCGGCACCGAAGAAAGTCAGCATGTGTGCGACATAATCGCGATGCTGTACATTTCCCAGGTGGCCGCCACTGGGAAAAATAGTGGCTCTGGAACCAAATGTATCGGCAAGAAAATCGATATCCTCTTGCGTCAGAATGATTTCGTCTGCGTTCGTGATAACCCCTATCTTTTGCGCTGTCACGAGATAGTCGCGCAATGCATGCAAGCTGATGTTCTCGATCAGATTCTCCCTGGTGTTCTCCTGTCGCTGGTGTTTCCAGTAGGGTATCAGCAGATATTCGAAATAATCAGTGAAGCGCCACCAGAGTCCCCGCTTGAGGTATTGTTCGAGCGGCGTGCCCAGCGTCAGCTGTCGGTTCTTCTCGACCACGTAGCCCGTACCATTGAGCGCATCCACGGTGAAAACAAGGCCGGCTGAACTGAAACGAAACGCCGCGCCGATCAGCGCCATCAGTTCCTCCTGTGTCAGTGGCTGCGCAGTCTCCTGAAACTTGAACATGAAAGCCTCATCATCGAGCCTGATCGTGCCGGTTTCGCTGAAATACTTGGTGAACTTGCCGAACAGACGATTGTAGTAATCGTAGGCATTTTTCATGGCCGGGTCGGCACCGACCAGCCCGTCGAGGAGCGCCGCCGATGTGTAGAGATTGACCGGCGGATTCAGCAGCAATACCTTGCGAAAGCCGATCGCCTTTTCCTGCTCGTCCCGGTAGCTGACGAAGGCCGCCTGCAGGCCACCGAGGCTGTAGCCGGTGAGATAGACATCGGTCACTGAAATCAGGCCTTTTACCCGTTCCAGGCACAACTGCATGACTCGATACAGGTCTCCGGCGTCCTCATTGCTGATGCCCGGGTATTGCGACTCGGAAGCCGCGGTGATGAAGTCGTAGCTGGTGGGAGAAGAAAGAGCAATGACGTGAAACCCTGCCTGGTAAAAAACGCGTTGCAGATATTTTGCCGTCGCGGAGCGGTGACTGCCGCCGGTGCCGCCGATCACGAAAATCAGTGGCGCGGGTTGCTTCTGATAGGCCAGATCGAACGCCAGCATGTGCACAGAATGAAACAGCGGCGGCAACCGTCGCTCCGGAAAGACATCCAGCTCGTAGCTTTCCAGCCGCATGGGCATCTTCTTGTCGAACTGGTATTTGAGTTCGACCGGGGTGCCGGTAACCGTCGCTTCGAAGGGGTCGGTGAACGGGTAGACATAACCGTCAGTGTTGCCGGCCCCGATCGCCGGCACGGGCATCACGAACACCATGGCTAACAGCCACAGCAGTGCGTACCGGTCCTGCCGTATGGTGATTGTGCCCGCCGCGAGCAGGGACTGCCATCCGGCCTCCTTTCCGCTTTTCCTGTCAGTCGTCATCGGACAAATAGAACAAATAGTGTCAGAGCACATTTCTCCTGACACCATTATGCGTAGCGCTCCGTCGTTCCTGCAAGGCAGTGCCACCGGGTGGTAACGCCGGGTCGAACGCGAGCCCGCGCGATCGAGGCCTCGGGGTCCGCGTCGCTGTTCGAGAGTTCATTGATATAGCAGCCTTCCGCTGTGTAGAACTCGGCCTCCGGGACCATGGGTCGTACTTCTTCGTGCGTGCGGGCTCCCATGTTGAAGGTAGTAAACGTGGCCGGCGACCAGGATCATTTACTGGATAAACCGGTTGCCACGTCAGAACGAGCCGCATTCATTCTTGTCACGCAACTCACATTGCGATGAAATCATAAGCCCCGCCATACTGAACAACCAGATACCGGCCCGGCTCACTGCCGGTATTGATGAGCTGGTGTTCGACACCCGCAGGAATCACCGCTTTGCCACCCGGCGACAAGGAATGCCTCGAATCACCGTTGAGTATTACCTGAAGCTGACCTTGTAAACAAACGCATTGTTCCGTTGCGAATGAATGAAAATGAACTCCACCCTCTGAATTCGGCGCCAGTTCGAATTCAGCAATTCTCACGTTATCGGTGTGAACAAGCGTATCAATGCACGTTACCGGGTTCATTGGGGTATCGATATTTGCATTCACCTTTGACAACGGTGAGTCATCAATCGCGCTTTAACGATCAAGGTCACTCAGGAGGGCGAATATCATTAATCGGAGGTCATTACCAGCGCCTACTCGATGATCGTCGCAGATTCTGCGCAACCACGCCCCCGCACCAGTTGCACCTCGTCACCAACGGTAATCTCGCCGCCTTCTATCACGAAGCAGTTGAGCGCAAGCTTGCCGTCGAAACGCTTGTAGATGTCGCGCGTGATTTCCTTATCCTGCACCAGCGTGTCGGGGTCGTATGAAGTCATGATGCAGCGCAGACGCAAATCCTGGACACCGATGATAACTTTGCCGATTCGCAAGCACGCGCCCGGCCACTCACGTTCGGTCAGGCCTTCGACGCCGCCAATCACGATGTTCGGCCGTAAGCGGCGATGGTCGTGGCCGAAAGCCGCGACTGCGCCGTCGGTGGCCACCAGCAATGGCAGCACGTCGAAGCGCTCGGCGCCATCATAGCGCACCAGCTTTGCGCCCGGTCCGGCAATGTCCACAACCTCGGCGGCAACATCCGGAATACTCCAGGGCCGGCCGTCCACTCTGATTTCTCCATGCTGGCCCAGCGAGCCCTTATGGCCCAGAAAGCGCGGATGAGAACGTGAAGTAATCACCCGACCCTTATCGTCCTCGACATGCATGACCCGATCACCCTCGATACCGAGAGACCCCAAGCCTGCCTGTGTCAGTTTCTCTCCAGCCATTGTCTTGACCGGATATCGCCAGATTTCCTTGACCTTCATCGCCACCTCTCGTTTCCGGTCGGTACACGAGCCTTCTAAGAGTTGAAAAAAACGAGACCTCACATCTCGTTATTCATCTTTGGCCATCCGATTTAAATCCTTCGTGGAAAGTGACGGTACCCCGAGGGGTATGGCCATCGAAAGACAGAGCAAAAAAGACCTCCGGTGGAACTCCCTCAAGCACAAGCTCCGGCATGTTTTTAAACCCGAAATTCCTGTAGTAATCCGGATGTCCCACGAGACAACATCCGTTGGCATTAAGGGCTTTTAGCCGTGACACTCCTTCCATGATCAGGGCCTTGCCTATGCCCTGCCGTTGATACTCTGGCAACACCGAAACAGGTCCAAGGCCGTACCAGTCCCGTGTTCCGTCTGAAATTGTCACGGGAGAGAAGGCAATATGCCCGATCACATGACCATCAAGTTCCGCGACAAGCGATACTGCAAGGGCCTTCGTGGCGCGCAATGCCTCGATGATGAATTGCTCTGTGTGATTGCTGATCTCCAGGGTCTTGAACGCCGCCACGGTCACCTCGATTATCGCGCTCATATCGGCATTGATTTCGCTTCTGATAACCACCCTAGGATTCATGGTCACATCTTCCTCTTACTTGCAGGCGATAACGCTTGAGCGCAGCCGCCGGCAGCCCGCGCAGCGGGTTGCTGGTCGGCTGCAGCGACTGGTTAGATTGCACCGCTGGATGCGGTAAATAGCGATGCTATAACGAAGACCACTACAACTGCGATAACCGTTGCAAAGACACCGATTAAAAAGCCCTTGAGGAACGTAGTGTCAAGGATGAACGCGTAAATTGCCGAACCGGCAACAACGGCAATAATGAGTGCAATAAGTGGGCTGGACACCAACCCTCGGGCTAATCCGGACACGACCCCTTGCACGATAACCGCGACAAGGGCCCAACCAAACCCCGATCGACCCGCACCCATGAGACTTGCCGCGAACATTACAGGCAGCACTGCGACTACGATGACAACCGCGATGACTGCTATGTTCTCCAAAGTTAACCCCTCTCGCTTTGAAATCAACGTCTCGCCTCAAGCGCGAGGCGTAACCTCGTCGCAATGGAGGCGATTGCTAGGCATCATCAACTCCAGACCCAGACAAATCGAAGCTAACTCCAACCGGTTCATCTCGATTTATCGCCGTCTTCGCATACTTGATGAGCATATCCTCCTCTTGCCGCAATGCTTCCGATTCAGACAGACCTTTTGCGACAATTTTCACGGAGTATTTTCCTTCTATAGATTCGACGTATTTGACCCAGTAAGACTCGCGATGCTTGCTCCAAGCCCTTTTGCCTTCGCCTTTTCCGACATAGAAAACTTCGCCATTTCTCAGATTCTCGTGAACATAAACGTAGAAATCGCAAGAAACAGCACCCGGATAATCGGAATTAGCTTCGATGAATGACTTAGCGTTGTTCACCAAACTAATGAGATTATCGATTTCGTGTTTGAGGTTCTCATCAGTAACTTTCACATCTGTATTGTTGTACTCGTAATCTTCGAGAACCTGGGCAAGGCTTTCGGCAACCTCTGGAGCCAACGACTTTTTATCGATCCAGTTATCAAGTTCTTCGGCGGTATTGTGGGTAATGTCAATTAAGAGATAAAGAAAATTATCTACATCGCCGGGATCTCCAATGACCAATCCATCTTCATACCCCAATTCGCCTTCTGCTATTTTTCGAAATAATGAGTCACGCTCGGTGAGCTCGTTCAATTCATGTGCAATTGCATAGATGTTCATCATGCCGATCTTTGGTGATGCCTAACTATAATTGGTTGACCTAAATGTCTAGTTTCAATAGGACATTTGGGGTGTCCTAAAAATTTTACATATTTATGTTCAATGTCATAGTAGTCTATTAGGGAGCCCATTACATAATCCACCGGAGCGGGGGAATTCCTGCGTCGTTGTTCCTGGCTATTACACCATCTCATTTCGGTTTCTACGTATATCGTCGTCATTATTTCAGGGGGACTCCCTGAAGGCGGCGCATTTGCTGGTGGGTGATTTTCGAGAATTCAGATATACCGGGAATGTGACGCGCCACCCGGCCCGTTCACGACTCCGACTCATCCGCATCCGGCGCGAAGCCGCGGCGCAGGGTGTTCTCGGTGACGCACACCGGGTCGGTGAACTGCTTGAGGTAATCCTCGCCGCCGGCCTTGCTGCCGATGCCGCTCAGCTTGAAGCCGCCGAAGGGCTGGCGAGCGACCAGGGCGCCGGTGATCTTGCGGTTGAGGTAGAGATTGCCGACGCGGAAACTCTCGCGGGCGCGCTGCAGGTGGGCGGGGCGGCGCGAATACACGCCGCCGGTCAACGCGTAGGACGTCCCGTTGGCGATCGCGAGGGCCTGCTCGAAATCGGCGGCGCGCAGCAGCGCGAGCACCGGCCCGAAGATTTCTTCCTGCGCCAGCGCATCCTCCGGCGCCACGTCGGCGAAGATGGCCGGCGCAACGTAGCAACCCTCTTGTGGCACTGACTGCGGTTCATACAGCGCGAGCCGCGCGCGCTGTGCGCCGTCCTCTATGACTGAACGGATGCGCTGCTGTGCAACGGCGTCGATCACCGGCCCGAGGAAATGTCCGGGCTGCGCGGGATCGCCGATGGTCAGGCTGCGGGTTGCCTCGACGAGGCGTTCGAGGAAAGCATCGTGCAGGTCGCCGACCACCACCACGCGCGAGGCCGCGCTGCACTTCTGTCCCTGGTAGCCGAAGGCGGAGGCGAGCACGCCGGGGATGGCGGCATCGAGATCGGCATCGGCGTCGATGATGATGGCGTTCTTGCCGCCCATCTCCGCGATTACGCGCTTGACGTGTGTCTGGCCGTCCGGCACCTGTGCGCCGAGTTCGATGAGCCGCGTGCCCACCGCGCGCGAACCGGTGAAGGCGATGAGATGAAGGTCGGGACGACCCGCGAGGTACTCGCCGACCTCGCCGCCCGCGCCGGGCAGGAAATTGACCACGCCCGGCGGCAGCCCGGCCGCATCGAGCAGCCGCATGAAGCGCGCAGCGATAACCGGGGTCAGCGAGGAGGGCTTGAGTATGGCGGTGTTGCCGGTGACGAGGGTCGCCGAAAGCATGCCGGTGAGGATGGCGAGCGGGAAATTCCAGGGCGCGAGGACCAGGCCCACGCCCTTAGGCCGCCAGTCGATGCGGTTGTGCTCGCCGGCGAGTGCGACGATGCGGCCTTCGGCAAGCCGCTCCACCTGTTGTGCGTAGTAGGCGAGGAAATCGATCGCCTCGCAGACATCGGCATCCGCCTCGCTCCAGTTCTTGCCCGCTTCCAGCACCTGCCAGGCCGCGAACTCGTCGCGCGCCTCGATCAGCGCCGCTGCGATCCTGCGCAGATACCCGGCGCGATCACTCGCGGGCAGTCGGCTCCAGCCGGGAAAAGCAGCCTGCGCAGCGGTGAGTGCCGCATCGGCCTGCGCGCGGCCGGCTGCCGCCACGCGCCCGATGATTTCCGCCGGCCGCGCCGGGTTGGTGGAGACGATCTGCCCGGTTGCGTTCACCGCCTTTCCGTCGATGATCAGCGGGTAGTCACGGCCGAGTTGTTCGCGGACGGCGTCGAGCGCCATCGCAAAATTTTCGCGCTCGGCCGCCGCGGTGAAGCGGTGCACCGGCTCGTTGTGGAAGTGCCGCGGTTCTCGCGCTTCGCTCGCCGTGGCCGGCGCCTGTGGCCGTTCGAGGCTCGCGGCCTGCAGGCGGGCGGGCGCGATGCCGCTGTCGAGGATGGTCTGGCCGGTGGTGTTTTCCAGCAGGCGGCGCACCAGGTAGGCCATGCCGGGCAGGGTTTCGCCGAAGGGTACGTAGACCCGCAGGCGATACCCTTGCTGAATCAGCGCCTGCTTGAGTTCATCCGCCATGCCGTAGAGCATCTGGAATTCGACGTGTTCCGCCGGCAGATGGCGTTGTTCCGCGAGCGCCATGGCGCAGGCCAGGCTGCGCACGTTGTGGCTCGCCACCGCCGGCAGCACGGCCTGGGGACGGGCAAACAGCTCGGCGAGGCAGTCCTCGAAGCAGGCATCGGTTCGCGCCTTGGCTTCCCACACCGGCGCCGGCCAGCCGTGCTGGCGGGCGATTACCGTCTCGTAGTCCCAGTAGGCGCCGCGCACCAGGCGGATGTGCACCGGTGCGCCGCGCCGTTCCGCCCACCCGATCAGGTGCCGCAGGTCATCGCGCGCATCCCGCAGGTAGGCCTGCACGGCGATGCCTGCATCCGGCCAGTCGCGGAATTGCGGCTCGTTCAGCACTGTCATGAAACACCGCATCACGATGTGTTTGAACTCGTACTGCTCCATGTCGACGGTGACGCCGATCTGCCGCGCGCGCGCCGCTTCGAGGATGGGGCGCAGCCGCGCGGCGATGGCCGCCACGCCGCCCCCGGGGTCGAGCGGGTTCCATTGTGAGTAGAGCGCGGAAAGCTTGAGCGAGATCTGCGGGCGACGGGTTTCATTTTTCACTGCATCCCCCGGTGGCAGTCCCTGCAGCAGGTCCAGATAAGCCTGCTGGTAGCGCTGTGCCTCCGCCTCGCTTACCACCGCCTCGCCGAGCAGGTCCAGCGTGTAGCCCATGCCGCGGCGGTTCAGTTTCTCGATGGTGTGCTGCGTCTGCGTGAGGTTATGCCCGCCCATGAATCGCCGTGACAGGGCGCGCAGGGTCGCGCGCAGCAGCGGCGCGGCGATGTGCAACGCCCAGGGCGCATCGCTGTGCCGCAGACTCCATTCGCTCACCTCCGGCCACGGAAGTTCCAGTCCGCTGAAATAATCCTTGAGGTGCCCGACCAGCTCCGCATCGTCGCGCAGCGTCGGCAGGACATCGATGAAGCGCAGCGTCTGCACCCGGAAGCCGGGTTCGTCGATCGCCTGCAGGATCAGCCGGTCCAGCCAGGCATGACGGTTCGCCGGGGCGGCTTGCGCGGCCGATTCCAGCAGGCCCCGGCCCAGTGTTTGAATCCGCGTCTCCAGGTCGCTGTCATCGTTCATGCCGGCATGCCCTCGCGAGATTTCCGATCGATCCCCGCTCCTGCAGTGACGGTGCGGGGCCTGTCCCTATACTGTGTACATCTTGCGAAAAGCGGTGAAATGCCTTCACAGGCATTGAGCAACGACGAGCCATCGGTGGATCGCATCGTTCGTTGCTGGTCGTCCGGTCGGGGTTGGGAACGTCCATAGGGAAAGCATAGGCGGCCGGCGGCGGTGCGTTCAACGGTCGCTGTCGGGTCGGTTCGCAAACCGGTCGGCGTGCGTTTCGCGAGGTGCAGGGACTGGCGCCAGTGACGAGGGTCATCCACTTGTTTCGGACAGCAATTCCCGGAAATTCTCAGGGTAGTCGCCCCGTGTTCAGCAACTATACTCAGGAATGCGGGCGTATCGATACAGCTGCCCGCTGCCATGTATCCGGTGCAATACCGGAAGGAGGTGTATCGTGGCAAATCTCAAACGATTGATGGGCTTGTCGGGCGCCGTCGCGGCTTACGAACTGACGCCGGGCGGCGAACTCGTCAGCTACCAGGGCGATGTGGGTGAAGACATTGCCGGACTGGTCGCCAGGATGTGCGCGGCCAATACGCTGATGGGCACCACGCAGGCGGAGACCTTCACCCGCATCAGCGGCATGAAGTGGACGCCATTCCATGGATGGGCGGTCGCGGCCGGCGACTATTCGGTCTGCGTCATGGGTCACCTCGGGGTGTTCGTCGAAACCGCGAAGGCGGATTTCAACAACATCTTCAAGATCCTCGGTGAAGAGGCCCATATCACCCTCAAGGCCGCGTAGCGCACGGCAAACCAGCGACTATCTGCCGGCGCGGACAGCGGGCATGCCTCGCTTCCGGGATGCCGGCGGGTAGCCTGTTCGAAGAGCGGGAATTCCGCCGCGCATTTCAATTCACCACCGGCATGTTGACGAAGATCAGTCGTCGTCGCGCCGGGTGGTGAGCGAGAGCAGTTCCCCGTCCGTTCCCGTCACGAGATGAAATTCCACCGGACGGCAGCAGACCGGACAATCCTCGATGTAATCCTGATCCCCGCCGCTGGTGTCGGCAGTAGTCTCAAAAAACTCACCGCAATAGGGGCATTCAACTCCGGCTGTTTCGAGCATCGCCCGGTTCCTCCGTCATCCAGTACTGTAGCAGTTCATCGAGGTGGCGTCGGCCGAGCGCGGTGCAACGGATGATGTCCTCCTCCCGTTCGAGCAGTCCGAGCCTGATCGACTCGTCGAGCGGTTTCGCGGCGGCGCTGATCGGCAGTCCGGTGGTCTCGCGAAAGCCGTCGGCCGTAAAGCCGGCATCAAGCCGCAGGGCGTTCATGGCGAATTCGAGCACCGCATCCGTCGCCGTCAGCGGCGTCGCGCTGTCGAGGCGTTCGCGCCGCTGCGCTGTTTCCAGATAGCTGCGCGGATGCCGGGTTTTCGCGTAGCGTGTCACCGTCTGGCGGGCAGCATCGGTGAGCTTGGCGTGCGCGCCGGCGCCGATGCCGAGGTAGTCGCCGAAGCGCCAGTAATTGAGATTGTGACGGCACTGCCGGCCGGGCAGGGCGTAAGCGGACACCTCGTAGCGTCCATAGCCGGCAGTGCCTAGCAGGTCGGTGCCGGCCTGCTGCATGTCCCAAAGCGTTTCCTCATCCACACGCGCCGGCGGGTGGCGGTAAAACCAGGTGTTGGGCTCGAGGGTGAGTTCATACCAGGACAGATGCGCCGGCTGCAGCGCGATGGCGGCGCGCAGATCCGCCAGCGCGGTGTCGATGTCCTGTCCCGGCAGGCCAAACATCAGGTCGAGGTTGAGGTTGTCGAAACCGGCGTCCTGCGCGGCGCGCACGGCCGCGAGCGCCTGCCGGTCGTCGTGAATGCGTCCGATGGCCTGGAGCAGGCCGGGCTGGAAACTCTGGATGCCGAGCGAGAGGCGGTT
>Ga0210101_1000588_pt1 | contig 11851 bp, 5 predicted proteins | sample Muzzi_PWC_D1_FD_185534 | JGI IMG/M metagenome (GOLD analysis project Ga0210101, IMG submission 185534) | Wetland microbial communities from San Francisco Bay, California, USA, that impact long-term carbon sequestration - Muzzi_PWC_D1 (SPAdes) | ecosystem: Environmental > Aquatic > Marine >...
CGTCTGCCGCGGCCAGGTTCGCCCGCACCACGTCCGACACGTGCACGTAGTCCCGGGTCTGCAGCCCGTCGCCGTTGATCGTCACATCCCGCCCGGAAAGCAACCGGTCCAGAAAGATCGCCACCACCCCCGCCTCGCCGTGGGGGTTCTGCCGCTCGCCGTAGACGTTCGCGTAGCGCAGAGCCACCGCCTCCAACCCCTTCTCCACCGCGTAATAGAACAGGTAGTGCTCGACCGAGAGCTTCGCCGCCCCGTAGGGCGACAGCGGCCGGGTCGGGTGCTCCTCCGGCGCCGGAAACAGGTCCTGCTCGCCGTAGATCGCCCCGCCGGTCGACGCGAACAGCACCCGCTTGACGCCCCCGCGCACCGCGGCCTCCAGCAGGTTGAGGGTGCCGACCACGTTCACCGACGCGTCGAACGCCGGATCGGCGACCGACCGGCGTACGTCGATCTGCGCCGCCTCGTGCACGAGGAGGTCGAACCCACCCTCCTCCACCCCTTCCTCGACCAGCGCCGCCCCCTCCGGCGAGCGCACGTCGACCTCGTGGAAGCTCGCCCCGTCCGGGACGTTCTCCCGCTTGCCCGTCGACAGGTCGTCCAGGATCGTCACCCGGTCGCCCCGAGCGAGGAATGCGTCCGCGATGTGCGAGCCGATGAACCCGGCGCCGCCGGTAATGCAGATCGTTGCCATGAAAGAGGGTCCTCCGTCAGGAGCCGGAGGCTACCAGAGACTGCCCCCGCCGGGGCCAGGTTCTGTGACCGTCCTGCCGTTGGTGACCTGGTGGAGCGGGTGGAGCGGATCGCCCCCTGACCCATGGTCGAGACAGTGGCGTTTCGACCGGGGACCGGCAGCGGAACCTCCTCCCCGGGAGAGGCCATTCTCGAGCACCCCTCCGAGCGCCGCCAGGCGGCCGGCCTGCTCCGGCCCGGCGTCGGGGACCGAATCAGATCCCTTCGCGCCAGGTGGTGTCGCCGAGGAGCGCCGCGAAGTCGACGGTGGTCCGGGTCGGGCCGTTCTTGGATGCCACCCGGGCGCTCGAGGCCGAGCGCGGCTGGCCCTGCAACGCCGGCTCCACCAGGTAGAGCTCGGCGGTCCGGTCGATGCTCGTGCAGGCCTGCGTCGCGCCGCCCGAGCACCGTGGCAGAACCTCGAGGGTGCCGCGGCGGAGACGGCCGTCCGCGGAGTACTCGACCTTCAGCTCGGCCGCGATCCTGCCGAGGGAGGTGCCGTCCGCAGCCAGCAAGTAGGCGTCCATGCGGTAGCCGCTCACGGTTCGCCCCTTGTAGATGGCGATCTCGGCAGCCACGGCGCCGGTCGCCTCGGCCCGGACGATCTTCGACAGCACCCGGAACAGGTGCACGTCCCGCTCGGTGAGCTTCTGATGGCAGGGGGCGATCAGCTCGCCCAGGCCGCGGCCGGGCTTGGCGTCCGCCGGCACGCCGCTCTTGCTGCTCAGGTTGTCCACCTGGAGCACACCCGTGATCGTCGCGTCCGGTGCGAGGCGCGGGTCGAGACGTACCCGGAGCAGGCTCGCCGTGCTGGCGGTGAGGTCGCTGTTGAGGTCGTTGCGCGACACGCTCACCGTCGAGAGCTGCGGGCGGGCCGGGTTGCGCAGCAGGGTCGTCTCCTCCGGGTTGGTCGAGAATGCCAGATGGCTGCCCCCGACGCCTTCTTCCACCGTGTAGGCGATGCCGAAGAAGTCGCCGGTCCGGGTGTAGGAGAGGTTGACCCCCCGCCGGCTGGCGGACGGGGCGATCACCGCGATCCGGCCAAGGAGCCCCTCGAGCCGCGTCGCGTCGCAGAGCATCTCGGCCTCGGTGAGGAGCGCCCCACCGGCCGCCGTCGCTCCGTTGGTGGCGCTCTCCGCCGGCGGCCGGCGCCAGGTGGAGCCGTCCAGCACCCGGCTCCAGTCGACCGCCTTCTCGGCCGTCTTGGACGGCGCGTAGGCAACGCGGACTTCCGGAGCACCCGGCACCTCGCCCCGGTACCGGGGCTCTTGGAGCCGCACCTCGGCGGTGCCGTTGAAGGTGGTGCAGGCCGCCGACTCGGTGGCCCCGGCGGCGCACCGGGGAAGCACCTCGAGCATGCCGGCCGCGAGCGCGCCGTCGGTCCATGCGGCGGTGACCCGGGCACTGATGCGGCCGAGGGCACGGCCGGACGCGTCGTAGCCGTAGGCGTCGATCCGGTAGCTCCCGGGGTCGCTGTCGCGGTAGATCGCGAGCTCCAGGCGCGCCGCGGCGGGCGCGTTGACCCGCACGATCTTCGACAGCACCCGGAACAGATGGACGTCATCGGTCTCGAACGGACCGTGACAGGTCTCGAGTAGCTTGCCCAGGCCCCGACCCGGCTTCGCCGAGGACGTGCCGTCCGGGGTGCCCGAAAGGTTGTCGATGGTGAGCAGCGCCGTCGCCGCCGTGCTCCCGGGAGTGAGGGTCGGATCGAGGGTCACCCGAAGCCGATCGCTGTGGCCGGCGCCCACCAGGTCCGAGTTGAGCTCGTTCCGCGTCAAGCTGACGCTCGCGAGCTGCGGCCGGGCCGGGTTGCGCAGAAGCGTCGTCTCTTCCGGGTTGGTCGAGAACGCCAGGTGGACCTCCGGCGCCGACGCCGTGCCCATGGTGTACGCGATGCCGGCGAAGTCTCCACTGCCGGTGAACGACAGGTTGACGCCGGTGCCGCGGACGGAGGCCGGCAGGTTGGGCGCGTCCACCGCCATCCTGGCGAGCAGGTCGCGCAGCCGGGCGCCGTCGCAGGCCACCTCGGCCGCCGTCAGCGCGCCCGGCCTGCTGCCCGAGCCCAGGTCGCCGGTGTCGGCGGTGGCGACGTTCGAGTAGTCGGTGTAGCCCGTCGAGGTGCGTGCCCGCACCCGGAAGGCGTAGCCGGTGTCCCGCCGGAGGCCGGTGATCGTGGTCCCGGTCTTGGTGCCGGAGACCGTTTTCGCTTCAATGAACAGAGCGCCGCTCCGAAGCTCGACGTGGAAGGTCTGGGGCGTGGCACCGCTCCAGCTCCACTCGAGGCGCACCTCGGTAGAAGAGAGGACCACGGCCTCCAACCCGGTGGGGGCGTCGGAGGCCGGGTCCGATGGTGGATCGGGAGAGGGATCGGACGGCACAGGAGTCGGATCGGAAGGGGGTGGTGTCGGATCAGAAGGGGGATCGGATGGAACCTCATCGGCCGTGCGGGCGCTCACCGGGCCGGCGGCGTCGGAATCGCCACCGCAGCCGGTGGCCCGCACCCTGTAGGAGTAGGTCGTGGTCGCCGCGAGACCGGAATTCGTGAACGAACGGCTACCCGCCGGCAGGGTGGCGATGCGCACGAAGGTCGCGGAGCCTTCGACCTGTCGCTCGACGGCGAAGCCTTCCTCGTCGCTCGACTGGTCCTGCCAGGTCAGATAGATCCGGGAGCTGGAGACGGCGCTCGCCGTGAGCCCCGTCGGGGCGGCCGGCACCGTGCAGACCGCGCCACCGTCGCCGTAGAGGTAGGCGATGGCCTGGCGATCGTCGTTTCCGAGCTTCGCGCCGCGGCCGTCGTTGTGGGCGTAGGCGCGCATCAGGGCATCGTTGAGCACCGGGTCGGCGCACGACGGCGTGCCGCTGTCGCCGCAGGAGTGGCCGAGCCCGAGGGCGTGGCCGATCTCGTGGCCGAAGACGAGCTCGCCGTTCTTGCCGCCGTTGCCGGCGAAGAAGCAGCCGGCACCGTCCTGGGTCACGACCTCGCCCTCGACGATGCGCCAGAAGCTCGTGCCGCCGAAGTTCGCCGTGCCCGAGACGTCGCTGAAGCCGCCGATAGCGAGCACGCCGCCCGACGAGCAGTCGAAGGAGCCCGAGATTTCGTTGTTGGGGTCCTCGAAGAGAACTACGTTCGCACCGTCGGGCCCGGTGAAGCCGGCACGCCGCGAGGTCTTGCCGCCGTAGCTCAGGGTCAGGTTGGAGCCCGGGTCCGACGTCCAGGCAGCCGTCGCCGATTGGACCTCGGCGAAGCCGCCGCCGGCCATCTCCGGCACGCCCGCCTCGTACGCGTACCAGACGCCACCGCCGTTGAACCAGCGGAAGTTCGTGCCGTTCGCCTCGAGCAGACTGTAGCGCTCGGCGAGCCGGGGCATGTCGGCCGGACGGTCGACGAAGTAGGAGGCCGCCGGCTCCTCCCCCGCCGCGCGGGCGGCGAGCCAGTCGGCGAACGCGTCGAAGTCGCGGGCGCTGCCGGAGGCTTCCAGGTCGGCCGCGGACTTCTCGCCGACCGCCACCGCGCCCGAGAGGTCGCGCAGAGCGACGGTCCCCGTGCCGGCGTCGGCGGCGACGAACGCGCCCAGCATGAGCTGGCTCACGCCGAAGGTGCCGTCCTGCCGCGGAGCGAGAAAGAGGATCGCCCGATCGCCCGTCAAGAAGCGGGGCGCTCCCCACACGCGATAGAGCGCGCCGTTGCCGTCGACGCCGCCGGGAACCCGCACGGTCAGCGGATCGGCCGGCGGCGCTCCCTTGAGCACCCGGTCGAGACGCACCGTGTAGTCGGTGGCGGGCCGTCCCGCGACCGGAGCCGCCGCCGACGCCACGATGTGGGCTTCGACGACGAGCGGCGCCTGGTCCGCGAGCGCGGCGTCGGTCATGGGCACGTAAGTCGTGCCCGCGGCCGGCGCGGCCACGGCCAACGCGAGGATGAAGATGGCGAGAAGCGTGTGGGCTTGCGATCGAGCGCAGTCGGTACAGGTCATCACGGAGCTCCCAAAATACGGGTGGTCCTGAGGTACTTCGCCTGTGCTCGGATCGGGGAAAACTGCAAGAAAAAAAGGCGGAAGCGGTCAGTTGTCTGACGTTTTCCTGACGCCCCGTCCAGAAGCACGCCCCGTGCCAGGCCCCTGACGTTTTTCTGACGGTCAGGCATAAACGACTGGATTTGAACTACTTGGCAGTCATCTATTGAGGTCCTCAGCGCTCCGGAAGCCTCTCCGGAAGCGCCGCGAGTGACAAGGCACGGCAGGAGCGGGTGCCACTTCGTGTCACTTCGGTTCGCGCCGACGGGAGAGCCGGCGAGGACCGAGCCCTGCCCCACTCGCCGCGGTGCGGGCGCCATCCAGCTCTCCCGAGCGACTCCGTCGACACCGGATCGACGGTTCGTGAGCGCTCCGGGGGTGTGTTTTCCGTCCTCTAGAGTGATGCTTGCTCGAACGACAGCCGCAACACCGTGGGGAATCGAAGCCCGACCGGTTCAGGTCGAGGTCGACGTCCATTCCGGCGAGCTCCCCGCGCTCCGTCTCGTCGGCCTGCCCGACGCCGCGGTGCGCGAGAGCCGCGAACGGGTGCGCCGCGCCATCCGCAACTGTGGTTTCCGCCTGGGGCCGCGGGTGGTGGTGGTGAACCTGGCGCCGGCCGACCTGCGCAAAGAGGGCAATCACCTGGATCTCGCCATCGCCCTGGCCCTGCTGGCCGGGCACGGGCAGATCCCTCAAGAGACCCTGGCCGACCGCCTGATCTGTGGCGAGCTCGGCCTGGACGGGACCGTTCGTCCGGTCCGTGGAGGCCTCGCCATCGCCGAGCTCGGGAAGCGGCTCGGATGCCGCGAGGTGATCCTGCCGGCCGAGTCCGCCGCCGAAGCCGCGGCCCTCGGGGACATCCCGGTCATCCCGGTTCAGGGCCTCGACGACGCCCTCCAGCACCTGCTCGGGCTCGCCACCCGGAGCCGTGCCGAGGCGCCGGAGCTGGACGGCCACTCCCCCGCCGGCGGCCCGGATCTCGCCGAGGTCCGTGGCCAGGAGGCGGCCAAGCGGGCCCTCGAGGTGGCCGCGGCCGGCGGCCACAACCTCCTCTTCCTCGGGCCGCCCGGCTCCGGCAAGACGATGCTCGCCCGGCGCCTCCCCGGCATCCTGCCGCCCTTGACCCGGGCCGAGGCCATCGCCGTCACCAAGATTCACTCCCTGGCCGGCGACGGCACGCCCTCCGGGCTCCTCACCCGGCGCCCGTTCCGCAGCCCCCATCCGGGCGCGAGCTCCGCGGCCCTCCTGGGGGGCGGCCCGATCCCCCGCCCGGGCGAGGTGAGCCTCGCTCACTGCGGGGTGCTCTTCCTGGACGAGCTGCCGGAGTTCAAGCGCGATGTGCTGGAGGCGCTCCGCCAGCCGCTCGAGGAGGGCGAGGTCACCGTTTCGCGGGCCCGGGCGCGGCTCACCTTTCCGGCCCGGCTCTCGCTGGTGGCGGCGATGAACCCGTGCCCCTGCGGCCACCTGGGCGACGCGCGCCACGAGTGCCGGTGCACGCCACCCATGGTCGATCGCTATCGAGGCCGGGTCTCGGGGCCGCTCCTCGACCGCATCGATCTCCACGTCGAGGTGCCGGCCGTGGGCCTCGCCGACTTGCGGAGCGACCCCGGGGAGGGCTCCGCCCAGGTGGCGGCGCGGGTGGCTGCGGCCCGGGAAGCCCAGCTCGCGCGCTTCGGCACCGACGCGTCGTCGCCGGTCAACGCCGCCATGGGCCCGGACCAGGTGCGGCGATGGGCCGCGCCCGACGCCGCCGGCCGGCGCCTCCTCGACACCGCCTTCGAGCGCCTGGGACTCTCGGTCCGTGCGGTCCACCGGATCTTGAAGGTGGCACGGACGATCGCCGACCTGGCGGGGAGCGACGCCGTCCGCGCGCCACACCTGGCCGAGGCGATCCAGTACCGGAGCCTTGACCGGCGCGCCGCCGACCGGTGAGCCCGTGCCGAGCGCCGGGGCCCGGCCACTGCACCCGCGGCCGGGCATGCGGAAGGCCCGGAGCGCGTTGCTATACTCGGCGGCTCCGGCCGTCCCGCCCGGACGGTCTTCTTCGTTGGCAGCCAGCCGGAATCCGCTTCGAGCAACCTGGAGACTTCCCCACTCATGAGCGATCCCGAAACCTCTCGAATCACCGATCACCGCGTGGTCATCCTCGGCTCCGGTCCCGCCGGGTTGACCGCCGCGCTCTACAGCGCCCGCGCCGACCTCGAGCCCCTGGTGCTCGAAGGCAACCAGCCGGGCGGCCAGCTCACCATCACCACCGACGTGGAGAACTTCCCCGGCTTTCCGTCGGGCATCCTGGGGCCGGAGCTGATGGACCACATGCGCGAGCAGGCCCAGCGCTTCGGTGCCGACTGCAAGTTTCAGCTGGCCACCCGGGTCGATCTCTCCCAGCGTCCGTTCGTCGTCGAGACCGACGAGGCGACCTACCGGGCCGGCAGCCTGATCATCGCCACCGGCGCCACCGCCAAGCTCCTGGACATCGAGTCCGAGAGCCACCTGATGGGCTACGGCGTCTCCGCCTGCGCCACCTGCGACGGCTTCTTCTTCAAAGGGAAGGAGATCGTGGTCATCGGCGGCGGCGACAGCGCCATGGAGGAGGCCACCTTCCTCACCAAGTTCGCCAGCAAGGTGACGGTGATCCACCGCCGGGACGAGCTCCGCGCCTCGAAGATCATGCAGGACCGGGCGCTCGACAACCCCAAGATCGAGTGGCGCTGGAACGGCGTGGTCACCGAGATCCTCGGCTCGCGCGAGGGCGGGGTCGAGGGCGTGCGCATCGAAGACACGGTGACCGGCGAGGAGAGCGTCTTCCCCTGCCAGGGAGTGTTCCTGGCCATCGGCCACAAGCCGAACACGGAGCTCTTCGAGGGCGTTCTCGACATGAACGTGGCCGGCTACCTTGAGGTCGCCGAGCCGTCGACCAGGACCAACGTACCCGGTGTCTTCGCCTGCGGCGACGTGATGGACCCGGTCTACCGCCAGGCGATCACCGCGGCCGGCAGCGGCTGTCGTGCCGCCATCGACGCCGAGCGTTGGCTGGAGACCCAGGACTGATGGCAGAGCGCCCCGCAACCGTCGGAGAGCTGAAGGCTTCGGGCTACCGCCCGCGCTCGGTCAAGGAGGAGATGCGCCAGAACCTCCGGGCCGCGCTCGCGGGAGGCGAGCCTCTGTTCCCGGGCATCCTCGGCTACGAGCGGACGGTGATCCCAGGCGTGGTCAACGCCCTTCTGGCCGGCCACGACTTCATCCTCCTCGGCCTCCGGGGTCAGGCCAAGACCCGGATCCTGCGCGCCCTGGTCACGCTGCTCGACGACGCGGTGCCGGTGTTGGCCGGCACCGAGCTCAACGACGACCCGCTGGTGCCGATCTCGACCCAGGGCCGGCGCCTCCTCGAGCGCTACGGCGACGAGACGCCGGTCGAGTGGCTCGGCCGTGACGACCGCTACAACGAGAAGCTCGCCACGCCGGACGTCTCGATCGCCGACCTGTTGGGAGACATCGATCCGATCAAGGCAGCCACCCGCAAGCTGACCTTCGCCGACCCGGAGGTGATCCACTTCGGCATCATCCCGCGCACCAACCGCGGGATCTTCGCCATCAACGAGCTGCCCGACCTCGCGCCGCGCATCCAGGTGGGCCTGTTCAACATCCTCGAGGAGCGGGACCTCCAGATCCGCGGCTTCCCCGTGCGCATCCCGCTCGACCTGTTGATGGTCTTCTCCGCCAACCCGGAGGACTACACGAACCGGGGCTCGATCATCACGCCGCTCAAGGACCGGATCTCCTCCCAGATCCTCACCCACTACCCGCCCGACACGCAGATCGCTGCCGACATCACCCGCCAGGAGGCGTGGACCGACCGGGGCGAGGTGGTGGTGCTTCCAGAGGAGGTGCGGCTCCTGATCGAGGAGATCTCGTTCACGGCGCGGGAGAGCGACCTGGTCGATCAGGCCTCGGGCGTCTCGGCCCGGGTCTCGATCTCCTCCATGGAGCTCCTCGCCTCGAACCTGGAGCGCCGGGCGCTGGCGAGCGGCGACGCCAAGGTCTTCCCCCGGGTCACCGATCTCCACATGCTCCTGCCGGCGATCACCGGCAAGGTGGAGATGGTCTACGAGGGCGAGCAGCAGGGCGCCGAGGTGGTGGCCCGCCGGCTGATCGGCGAGGCCCTGAAGAAGGTATTCGACGAGCGCTTCCCGGAGGTCGGGCGGGAGCTGGGCAGCGGCGGCGAGGACGACACCGGCCCGTACTCGGCAATCGTCACCTGGTTCGCCGACGGCAACCAGATCACCCTCGACGACGAGTGCCCCTACGCCGAGCACGAGGCCGAGCTACGGCGGGTCCCAGGCCTCTGGCAGCTCGCCGGCGAGCACGGCGGGGCCGCCGAGGGACCGGAGCGGGCGTTCCAGGCCGAACTGATCCTGGAAGGCCTGCACCAGCACCTGAAGCTCGCCCGCCAGGACCTGGACAGCCAGGTGAGCTACAAGGAGATGGTCAAGTTCCAGCTCCTCAGGCCCCACGGAGGGGGTTGAGCCGATCATGAGGCACCGGCGATGAGGCACCGGTTTCGGTACCTGGACCCGGATCTCCTCCGCGGCCTCCTTGCGGAGCTCGACCTGCTCCGCCTGTTCAACCAGCTCGTTCTTGCTTCGGGAGGCGATCCGGAGCAGGCGATGGAATGGATGCGTGAGCTCCAGCGCCGCGGCTACCTGGGCGAGGATCTCGACCTCGACGAGTTCTTCGCCTCCCTCGAGGAGCACAACCTGGTCGCCTCCGACGGCGAAGGGAACCTCCGCCTCACCGCCACCGGCGAGCGGCGGATCAGAAAGAGCGCCTTCGAAGAGGTTTTCTCCGGCCTCAGCCGCTCCGGCCCCGGCTACCACCCGGTGCGCGCGCCGGGAGAGGGGATCGAGCGGCTCCCGGAGACGCGCCCCTGGCGCTTCGGCGACAACCTCCACCACCTGGACGCCGGCCGCTCGCTCCAGAACGCGCTGAAGCGGACCCAGGGAGGCCTCGAGCTCGCCGAGGACGACCTCGAGGTCCACGAGACCGAGCACCTGACCGCGTGCGCCACCGTGCTCGCCATCGACATCTCCCACTCGATGGTGCTCTACGGCGAGGACCGGATCACCCCGGCCAAGCAGGTGGCCCTGGCGCTCACCGAGCTGATCACCACCAAGTATCCGAAGGACTCCCTCCACGTGCTGCTCTTCGGCGACCGGGCGGAGAGGATCGAGCTCTCCGAGATCCCGTACGCGGATGCCGGCCCGTACCACACCAACACCCGGGAGGCGCTCCGTCTGGCGCGGGGCATCCTGTCGCGCCAGCGGCAGCCCAACCGCCAGATCTTCTTGATCACGGACGGCAAGCCGTCGGCGATCACCGAGGGGAACCGGATCTACAAGAACCCCTTCGGCCTCGACATGAAGATCGTCAACAAGACCCTCGAAGAGGCCGACATGTGCCGCCGGCAGCAGGTGGTCGTGACCACGTTCATGCTCGCCACCGACCCCATGCTCACCGACTTCGTCGAGAAGCTGACCCAGGTGAACCGGGGGCGCGCCTACTTCGCCTCCCCCTACAACCTGGGGGAGTTCATCCTCGCCGACTACATCCGCAACCGGCGCCGCAGGATTCACTGACGGCAACGGTGGCGAAGCCACCACTCCCCCACCGGCCACGGCGGAGAGGATCGAGCGCGGGCTCCGGCCCGGCGGGGAAATCCGCCCTGCATGCCGGGGAAAATCTCCCCGTCACCGTCGTCGGACCTTCCGCCGAGTGACACGCAGTTTCCTGGTCGCTGCCAATTGTTGGCAGAAGAGGGTCTCCCACCGAGGGGCTCCGGTTCCCTGAGCAGGGCTCGGAGCCCCGTCCAGGCAGTCCCGAGGCTAGCGCAAGCGGGCTCGTCAGAAAATCGTCAGGAACCTGGCACGCTCCATGCTCCTCTAGGCGTCAGGAAAACGTCAGGAAACTTGCTCTCTTGTTCTGATGGTCCCGACGCGAAGGAGGATTTCATGTCTCGGATGCAACCACTCGCGCGCACGCTTCTGATCGCGCTGAGTCTCGTCTCTCTACTCATTCTCGGTGTCGCCTGCGACAGCGGTGGAAGCGGCAGCCCGACGGCGCCACCGCCACCGGCCGGCGGCACGGCATCGATTCAAGGCCAGGTCTCGGTGACCGGCTCGACCGGCGGCAGCCTTTCATTCGGCTCCTCGGCTCCCACCGGTCCCGCCGCCGGCCGCGCCCTCGGCGCCGCGCCGTCCCAGCCCTCGTCCGCGTACGCCGCCGACAGCTCGGGTGCCGGCGTCACGGTGACGGTCGCCGGCACGTCGATCAGCACCACGGCAGATGCCGACGGCAACTTCACGCTCAACGGCGTGCCCGGCGGCGACATCACGTTGATCTTCGAGCTCGGCGGCACGACCGCCACGATCACCATCAGCGGCGTCCAGGCGAACGAGTCGATCACGCTCACCGTCTCGATCTCGGGCTCCGCCGCGACGGTCGACGACATCGATCGCGACGGCTCGGGCGACGGCACCGGCGACGGCACCGGAAGCGCACCGGAAGAGCTCGACCTGGAGCTCGACATCGAGCCCGACGATTGGAACCTCAACTACGCGAGCTCTTCCGGCACCGTCGAGGCATTCATTCGCGGCGCCGGGTTCGACCAGGTGCTGCTCGACTCGCTCACGCTCGAGGGTGACAACGCGGCCGCCATGCCGCTCGCTCCGGTCGACGTCACCCGCCAGGGCGATCACGTGCGGGCCCACTTCGCCAAGAACCAGGTCCTCGACCTGCTCGACGACCCGCAGCCCGGCTCCGTCCACACCGTCACCCTCGTCTTCTCGGTCGACGGCGTCGAGGACGCCCAGACGCTCTCCGAGGACATCACGATCGAGGATGACGAGGACGACACCGGTGGAGACGACGGCGGGGAGGACGATGGTGGTGGGGACGACCAGGTCGGGGACCTCGAGGTCGAGATCTCGCCCGACTCCTGGAACACCAACTACGCCACCTCGAACGGTACGGTGACCGCCTTCATTCGCGGCGACGGCCTGTCGAACATCGACCTCGATTCGATCGAGCTGGTGGGCGACGCGGGCTCG
>Ga0210101_1000589_pt1 | contig 11848 bp, 13 predicted proteins | sample Muzzi_PWC_D1_FD_185534 | JGI IMG/M metagenome (GOLD analysis project Ga0210101, IMG submission 185534) | Wetland microbial communities from San Francisco Bay, California, USA, that impact long-term carbon sequestration - Muzzi_PWC_D1 (SPAdes) | ecosystem: Environmental > Aquatic > Marine >...
TATGGCGGTCCCGATCGGAGTAATCGCCACCGAGCGATTGGTGCGCTCGAAGAGGGTGACCTGCAGTTCCTCCTCCAGCTTTTTGATCTGCCCGCTCAAGGTCGGCTGGCTGACAAAGCAACGCTCCGCTGCCTTGCCGAAGTGACGGGTCTCGGCCACGGCGATGATGTACTTAAGATCACGCAGGTTCATTTAGGGTCAGTCGTTGAAAAGGATAGAGCCGGCCACAGGTCATGCAGATGGTATCAGCTGGTCCGGGCGCCGGTACATTCCGGCCGAATCGCGGTTCCAGGCAGACACGAATGGCACTGACTCACGGTCCAGTGACATAAGCCGGATTAGCCGTAACGCGTCCGCTTTTCCGGAAGTGGAGGCAGGTTTTCCAGGGAGGCGAATCTGGTAACGCCGGGCGGCAATTTGCGCAATCGGTGTACGCCTTCACCGCCTGTCCAGACATCAACCGCATCGGGTATCAGTTCCCGCAGTTCGATCAGGTGCGGGCGTATGTTCCTGTACGGATATGCCTCGCTGAAGGTGGTGCCCACGACATCGGCATGAAACTGCTGTACTGCCCGGACGATCTGGTCCATTGGAACCTCGCCGCCGAGATTAATGACTGAAATTCCACGGGATGAAAGCAGGGCGGCCACCATCAACAAACCCAGCGTATGCTCCTCGCCGGGAAGGGTGGCCAGCAGCACCCGGGGTTTACCGGTGATTTTCCCGGTTCTGGCTATTTCCGCGTTCAGAAACCGGATCAGTTGTTCAGAAAGGAAGTGTTCCTGGAATACCTGCAGTTTGCCGTTGACCCAAAGTTCGCCCACGGTAAGCAACAGTGGCGCGACTGTTTCGAGAATAAACCCCTTCATGCCCTGTTTTTCGTATGTCTTGCGAAACAGGAATTCAACACGCCCGGCATCGGCTGAACAAATGGCGTCAAGCAGCGCACTGACGGCCTTCTCCGGCTGTTGCGGCTTCCCGGGCTGCAAACCGGCTTCCAGTTTATCCAGAGCGCTTTCGCTGAGGGGCAACAGCTTGCCTGGTCGCAGGCCCCGATCCAGCAGTCGCCGGATTCGCTGCAGGCGCCGCAACTGCCTTTCCGAGTAGGCGCGCTCGCCTTTTTCATTGCGTACGGGTTCGGGAAACCCGTAGCGGCGCTCCCAGACCCGCAAGGTGTCACGACCAATGCCGGTATCGCGCTCAACCACGCCTATGGAGTACAGCCCTTTGTTTTCAGCCATTTGTCACCACCCGTGTGGACCATAAGCCAATAATAAATCGATTTGTCCTAGACAAACAGAAAAGTCTGTGTATACTGATTCCATGAGCAGACCCCGTGCTCATACAACGTCAGACTACCACCAGGAGAAATGTCATGAGCCTTTACGAAATGCAACTGCTTGCCACCGCGCGTATGTATGACAATGCCATCAAGGCTGCCGAACAGGAGGACATTGAGGTCCTGTCTTCCGTTGTTCCCGGCAGCCGCTTGCACGAAGTGATTCACAATCCGATCGACAGCGGAATTGATGAAGGGTGAAGCACCCCAGAGTACCGGTCAATACGGGTGAACTTTGCATGTCCATCACAGATGGGCTGTTGATCAGGCGGTTATTATGAACTACACCAGTAACCAGTCCGGGGCGGTTCCTTCCTCGCGGCTTGCCCGGTTGATGCGACTCGGATCGCTGGCAGGTGGTGTCGCTGGCGGCATGATCGCTGAGGGCGTTCGCCAGTTTACCCGCGGTGACCGCCTCAGTCCGGCTGACATGATATTGACGCCGGCCAATGCGCGGCGGGTTGCAGATCAGCTTGCCAGTTTACGCGGCGCGGCGATGAAAGTCGGACAGCTACTGTCACTGGACGCCGGTGACCTGCTGCCGCGTGAGCTGGCTGATATCCTTTCCCGGCTGAGGGCCGAAGCCAGGGCCATGCCCATGAGTCAGGTGGCTGCTGTACTCGACAACGGCTGGGGCACTGGCTGGTATACGCGTTTCAGGCAGTTCAGCTTCACGCCGATGGCGGCCGCCTCCATAGGGCAGGTGCATTCCTGTGTTACCGCTGACGGCCGCCGCCTGGCCATCAAGGTACAGTACCCTGGAATCCGGCATAGTATCGACAGCGATGTCGGTAACGTGGCGAGGCTGCTGCGCATGACGCGGCTGCTGCCGCCGGGACTGGATATCGCTCCGTTGCTCGAAGAGGCCAGGAGGCAGTTGCACGAGGAGGCGGATTATCTTCGCGAGGCCGAACACCTGGTGAGTTTTCAGTCGCTACTGCATGACACGCCCGAGCTCGTATTGCCCGACGTCGATGCCGGTCTGACACAGGAAAATATTCTGGCAATGACTTACATGGACGGCGAGCCAGTGGAGTCACTGATCAACGCCGGGCAGAAGGTGCGCAACCGTATTATCGCCCTGCTGCTTGAACTGCTGTTCCGCGAGCTGTTCGAATTCCGGCTGATTCAAACCGACCCGAATTTTGCCAATTTTCTCTACAATGCCGAATCGCAGCAGTTGGTTTTGCTCGATTACGGGGCTACCCGCGTCTACCCGGTGGAGGTTACCGAAGCCTACCGGCAGCTGCTCGGTGCGGGCATGCGCGGGGACCGGGCGTCCATTTCGACTGCCTTGCAGTCAATCGGGTATTTCCGCAATGACATTCCTGACTCACACAGTCATGCCGTGATCACTCTGTTTCATGAAGCCATGGAACCCGCGCGCCTCAGCGGCTGTTATGATTTCGGTGGCAGTGATCTGAGCGCGCGTCTGTATGATTCCGGTCTTGCGCTCAGTCTGAAACAGGGATACTGGCACACGCCCCCGGCCGATGCGCTGTTTCTGCACCGCAAGCTGGGTGGCCTGTACCTGCTGGCCGCCCGGCTGGGTGCGCGCGTGGATGTAAGATCCATTCTGGAACGGCATATTGAAATCCCGTAGCTAATACAAGGAGGCGATTATTGATTCTTCGCGCGAATACACTGACAAATGCCATGGCCGGTTTTCTTGTCGCTGTGTGTCTGACAGGGGGTCATCTTATGGCCGATGATGCGACGCTGGTTATCGACGATCGCAGTTCCGGGGATTATTCCACCGGTACAGGCGGCGACTGGCGTCTCGTGACCGACACGGTGATGGGAGGTGTCTCGAACGGACAACTGACCGTGGAGGAAATCGATGCTCGACCCTGCCTGCGGCTGCGCGGTGAGGTCCGCACGGAAAACAATGGCGGCTTCATCCAGGCCGCACTGGATCTCGAAACGTCGCGGGTACGCGATGCAGGCAATTTTGACGGTGTGGTGATCGATGTGTACGGCAATGGCGAAACCTACAGTCTGCACCTGCGGCAGGATGGTCTGTGGCTGCCCTGGCAGGCCTTCCGCGTCTCGTTCACGGCGCCGCCCGAATGGCAGACCCACTATCTGCCGTTTGCGCAATTCCAGCCCCATAAGACCAGCGCCAGTCTGAAGCGCGACCGGCTGAAGCGTATCGGTGTGGTCGCGATTGGCCGTGCTTTTTCTGCCGACCTCTGCATCGGGCGTATCGGATATTACCGCGCTCAATGAGCGAACCTGGTCTGGCCGGGCGACAACGGCGACTGCCGGGTGCAGAGTGCTGCCGAGGTGCCAGCCCGCAAATTACTCCGGGTGATTAGTACCTGTCTCAAAATTCAATATTTCTTGTGGTACGTTTCGTACAGGCAGGACCCGCGCCCCGCGGGGAAGCCGTTTGGCCGGAAGCCCTGTTTTTTTCCCGGCGAGGCGCCGGTCCTACCCGTCCTCGCACGATCTGCGCCTGTTCCTGGCATCCGATCCACAATTTTGAGACAGGTTCTAGTCACCGGTTCCATGTTTCGTATGGCGGCCTTTAAGATAGGACAGGTTCGCTTTGTCAAAAGGTATCGTTACCAGGCCGAATGTGCGGAAGGGTTCGTAGCCGTCACAGGTGTTGCCTTCCATCAGCATCGTCAACTGATCGCGGGTAATCGGGAAAAACGCATATTGGTCCAGCATCGCGGCAATGCCTTTCAGCAGCAGGACGGGTGCGGGAAGCGTCCACTTGGCAGTACCGGCGGTGCGCGCAATGGTCTGCAGGATATCTTTCCACGTCAGGGCTTCGGGTCCACCCAGTGCAAAAATGCGTCCCGCCGTTTCGGGCATGTCCAGGGCCTTCGCGAAGACCACTGCCACGTCTTTGACATGTATGGGCGACATCCGGAACATGCCGGCGTCCATCGGCAGCAGACCGTCGTAGAACAGGGGCGCCGGCAGGGGAGAGCGCACCACGTCCCTGTATAGCTGGGTGGCAAACTCCGTCCGTCCACGCGGATCGCCGAACAGCACGGACGGCCGGAAGACAGTCCAGTCCAGGCCGGTGGTGGCGAGATACTGTTCAGCCATGTACTTGGTGCGCTGGTATCCGGTGCCGTCCGCCTTGACCCCGTTCGCACTCATCAGCAGGAAGCGGCTCACCCCGGCGGCTTCCGCTGCGTCCATCGCGCGCCTTGCCCCTTCGAAGTGCAGCGCCTCGTAGGTCACCCCCCGCGCCGGAAACTCACGCAGAATGCCGATGTTGTAAATCACTGCATCCGCACCCTCGATGGCTGACCGCACCGCCGCCGGGTCGGCGATGTCGCCGCTTACCAGCGTGCACTTGTCTGGCTGATTCACCTTGTGTTCGCTGCCGGCGCGAACCAGCAGGACGGGGTGATGGTCGTGCTCCAGCAACGCGTCGATGAGGTAGCTGCCGACGAACCCGGTAGCGCCGAAAACCGTGACTCTCATGCCGTCTTCTCCTTGCTTGCAGATGCCTGGCGGAGCGCATTCGCCCCGTCGGGCTGGATGCCGCCGAACAGGCGGGTGTACACCTGTCGACGATAGTCGAAAATCCGTTCGAGTGTCGGTCGAACGTAGAGCGTGTGAACGATTTCCCTGGCAGGGCCGATCAAGGTCACGGGCAAGGCGTAATGGACTTCATCGTGCAGCAGGGTAGCGTCGCCCCGTGTTTCGAATCGATGGGTATGATGCCAGAAGGAATAGGGTCCGCTGAGCTGTTCATCGACAAAGCACCATGGCGGTTCATAATGCGTAATCAGTGTCCGCCAGCGTACAGGCAGCCCCAGAACCCGCAGGGTGTAATCTATTACGCGACCTTTCTCCATGACCACCGGCTGAGGCGTGAGCAGTCGGAACCCGAGGCTCGGTGGCGTGATCAGCGCAAGGTTCTCGGGCTGGGCGAAAAACGGGAACAGGCGTTCCAGCGATCGCGCCACCCGGTGTTCCCGCCTCAGGCTGTAGACGTGCATCACCGCCCCCGCGTACCGGTTGCGACCGCACAGCCGTTCGTGCCGCAACGGCGCCGGTAGCGCCAGGCGGCAAAGTGTCGGTAGGCGAAGCCCAGGGGAGGGCGCAGGCCGAGGGCTGACACCAGTCGCGCCAGCCACCGGTACGCCGGCAGTCGTGACCAGATGACCAGGAAGGCGTCGACTCCCCGATGCCAGCCCCCGTTGCCGTCAAGCACGTGCAATTCGGCCATCGCGCGCTCCGCATCGAGGCCATGCGCGGCCAGTACCTTCGTTTCGGTTGCCGCGTCCACCCAGCGCAGCCGTTGCGCCCTGTCGATACGGCGATAGTGCGCTATTTCGCGGCGGCAGAGCGGGCAGGCTCCGTCAAAAAATACCATTGGGCGGTTATTCGAAGGGTCCGGCTCCATCGGGGTCTGTCTGCTCATCGTCTGATCTCCTGTCGAGGCGCCAAGCGCTCGCAAAAAACTACGTGTACATGTATTGTACAATATAACTGTACATATTTGTATAGAAGATGTATAACTAAGTACGAGTCATCCGTAGTGCCGTTATTACCTGGTAAACCCATCGATACTGGAGGAGATTGTCATGAACAAGCCTTTTACGACTGGTCGTTCTGCCGTCATCGTCAGCGTGCTTTCCGTGGCTGCCGCCGCGTTGAGCGCGCCCGCAGCATTATTCGCCGGACCCGGGTGCATGCACGACCAACGCATGTCGAGGAGTCCTTACCCGTACAGCCCGCTCGGGCCGCAGGCAGTTTACGGGTATCCTGCACCGTATGGTTTTCAGGCGGGTCCGTACGGTTACAGCAGAATGATGGCGCTACCCTACAACCGGCCTGTGGACGTTCAGCAGAGATATGCCGCTGCTGCGCCCATGCCCGCCCCCACGCCACAGGTTGACGCCAGTGCGGGACAACCCGTTGCCGATGTTGCAGACAGCGACATGACACCGGCTGCTGAACCCGTCACTGTGCGTATTAACGGTATGCGCTTCGAACCGGCGAACATCACCGTCAAGCCAGGCGCCACGGTAACCTGGGTGCAGGACAGTACGATGCCGCATTCCATCACTGGCAAGAACGGCGGTCTGCGCTCGAATACCCTGAACAGGGGTCAGCAGTACAGTTACACATTTGATCAGTCGGGTCGCTTTGACTACGCGTGCGGTCTTCATCCGTCCATGAAGGGCAGTATTGTCGTCGAGGAAACCGGGCTGGACAGCTGAGCGGCCAGTCATGCACACGACATAACGCCCTTCGGGGCGTTTTGTCCTCGGGCGTGCCGGTAGCCGCAAGCGCCCGGCAAAAGTCCCTTTCCCGGCCCGGATAGCGGCTTTCGCTACCCTCGCTGCACGGGTTGGCAGTATCGATGATAATCGCCTGGTGGATGGTTCAGTTACCGCGCTTCAAAAGCGGCACTTAACAGGTATCTCAACAGGTATCTAAAAACACTCGCGATTGAGTCGCGGCGAACGCCGCCCAGCATTGGGGTCATCGCCCTGCACCCGGGCGCCACGGATACGTTCCTGTCGAGGCCCTTTCAGCGCAATGTTCCGCGCGAACAGCTGTTTTCACCTGCGAAAACGGTCGGCTATCTACTGAATATCCTGGACGCTGTCAGACCGGAGCAATCAGGTCAGTTCCTGGCTTTTGATGGAGAGCGGTTGCCGTGGTGAAGACCCGCAGACTTGTAAGGCAATCTGCATGGACATGCTGGACGCAGAGGCACTGAGTGCTGGCGGTTTCAGCCGGCGTGACCGCTTTCCCTGACAACATCACGAATCAGCTCTTTCATTTGCGGGGATCCGCCGATATGCGGGAGTATGGTCATGGCGGTATGGGCATGCATTGCCCGCGCCTTGTCGACTTCGCCGGGGATATCTTCGTGCACATGCCGTCCTGCGGAAAGAAAGTACGGCACGATGCAAATGTCCGTGGCGCCTTGTCTGACGCAGCGGTCAATCGCCTCCGGAATCGATGGCTCGGCAAGTTCGAGGAAGCCGGCTTCCACGATCGGATAATCATCCTTCATCTCCCGGGCGATCACCGCGGACAAGGCGATGACTTCCTCGTTGGAGGTCTGACGGCGACTGCCGTGCGCAACGAGTACCAGTGCCTTCATACTGATTTCCCCTGGAACCTGACCATGGCGGTGGTATCCGTACAAGGTCCGCAAGACACCTCGTAAATACCCCCTGTTTCACAGGCCCCATAGCTGTCGATCCATCTGCATACATATGGTAGCTGTATTTCACGGGTAACGGGGTTCACTGTCGGCATATCAGGATTTGCAGGCGGCGGGTACCAGTCAGGCGGCACGCTCTTCAGCTGCGGGCAGTGGCGCCACCAGTGACTCGCGCCGGTTCAGCGGTTTGCCCAGCAACACCTGTACGGTGCCGATTGCACGCTCCCGGAAACCACCCTCGCAGTAGCACAGATAATATTCCCACATGCGAATGAACTCTTCCGGGTAGCCGAGCGCCCGCACGGCATCCAGCCTGGTCATGAAGCGTTCGCGCCAGCGCTTCAGGGTGGTGGCGTAGTGCGGGCCGATGTCCTCGAGATGCACCAGGCGCATGTCGGAGTTGCGGGCGACGGCATCGCCGAGCACCGCCACCGAGGGCAGGCAGCCGCCAGGGAAGATATAACGCTGGATAAAATCGACTGAACGTTTGGCGGTCTCGTAACGCTGGTCGGCAATGGTGATCGACTGCAGCAGCATCAGCCCGTCGGGCTTGAGCAGGCTGCTGCATTTTTCGAAAAAGGTATCGAAGTAGGCATGACCAACCGCCTCGATCATTTCGATGGACACCAGCTTGTCATAGCGGCCGTCGAGGTCGCGATAGTCCTCGCACAGCACGGTGATGCGCTCGCCGAGGCCTGCCTGTGCGACGCGCTCCAGCGCCAGGTCGTATTGCTCGCGGGAAATCGTCGTGGTGGTGACGCGGCAGCCGTAGTGGCGCGCCGCGTAAATCGCGAGTCCTCCCCAGCCGGTGCCGATCTCCAGCAGGTGGTCACCGGGACGCAACTCGAGTTTGCGGCACACGCGATCGAGCTTCTCGACCGAGGCCTGGTGCAGCGTCGCCTGCGGGTGCTCGAAGATGGCGCAGGAGTACATCATGGTGTCATCGAGGAACAGCGCGAACATCTCGTTGCCAAGGTCGTAGTGCGCGGCGATATTGCGGCGGCTGCCTTGCAGGGTGTTGCGCCGCAGTGCGTGCCATGCCCTGTGGGCCAGCGACATGAGGCGGCCCGGTCCGCGGTTCAGTCCGTACAGCACCTGCGGATTGCGCAGAAACAGCTGTGCCAGACCGGTGAGATCATCGCAATGCCAGCGCCCGGCCATGTAGGCTTCGCCCGCGCCGAGGCCGCCGCTGAAGGCGACGTCCACCCAGGCGCCCGGATCGTGGATGGTCAGGGTGAGGTGCGGTTCGCCGCTGCGGGGCGTGCCGAAGCGGCGGCAGTCGTCGCCGTCGATAAGTGTCAGCGACCCGTAGTTCAGGGCGTCGAGCCGCCCGATCACGGCCCGCTTGACCAGTCCGGAGAACCAGCCGGTGTGCTGCGTCCGGTCGATGGCCGGGGTTGCGGAAATCAGGGTTGCTTTCATCATGTCTTCACCGCGTACGGCGCCTCCTTTTTCCCGGGATGGGGATGAAACGGGGTTTTCTTCAGCCACAGGCGCAGCGCCTGATAGTAGATCGCCGCCACCACTTTGAGTGTCATGAACGGGTAGCGCAGCAGTGCCGCGGAGAGTGCGGCGGAGCTGATCGGCCGGCGTTCGATCATCAGGGATGCGTCGAACAGCTTGCCGCCATCCTTCTGGTTTTGCAGGTGCGCAAACAGGCGTTCTCCCGGCCGCGTGAAACTCCACCGGTAATGGATGTCCATGCCCATGAACGGGGAGACGTGGAACTGCTTGTCCAGCTCGAAGTGCTGAATGCGCCGGTCACGCTGCTCCGGGCCGGCGTTGAGCAGGTAACAGTACTGCTCTCCCCAGGGCGTGTTGTTGACTTCGGCGACGATGTATTCAACCCGTTCACCGGCTGGGTCGAAGCAATAGTAGAAGCTCACCGGGTTGAAGCCGTGTCCGAAATAGCGCAGCTGGGTCAGCAGCCGCACCGGCCCGCGGGGACGCTGCCCGCAGCGCTCCTCGACGAGGTCGCGCACGCATTCGGACAGTCGGCGCTCCGCATCACCGAGATGATCGGCACGGCGGAACCATGCCAGGTTGGGCCGGCGCGAGGACCACAGCCAGTAGCGGTCGAACAGGCGCGGCAATTCATCCAGGTCGAGGTACAGCATGAACAGGCGGTACTCGAATTCGTGGCGGGCCGGCGCGAAGCGCCGGTGTCTAACCCGCCCGACGTAAAGGCAACTGTTGCTCACCGTCTTTCTCCCGGAAGTGCGCGATTGCGTTGAGGGCGCTGACCACGCCGTCCTCGTGAAAACCGTAACGCCAGTAGGCGCCGCAAAAATAGCTGCGGTTGACGCCATTGATATCGGCCTGGCGCTGCTGGGCCGCGAAGCCGGCGCGCGTGAACACCGGGTGGTCGTAGCTGAGACGCGTGATGACCCTGTCCGGGTCGATGGCGGCGCTGTTATTAAGCGTGACCAGGAATGTCTGCTGCGTCTGCAGGCCCTGCAGCAGGTTCATGTTATAGGTGACCGCGACGCCCGCATTGTCACCGGCGAGCCGGTGGTAGTTCCACGCCGACCAGGCCAGGCGCCGGCGCGGCAGCAGCGAGGTATCGGTATGCAGCACCACGTCGTTGCGCTGGTAGGGAATGGCGCCGAGGATTTCCCGCTCCAGCGGCGAGGCATCGCGCAGCATGGCGAGCGCCTGGTCGCTGTGGCAGGCGATAAACACCCGGTCGAAGCGTTCCATCCCGCCCCGGGCGCTGCTGATTTCAACATGCGTCGCCTGCCGCCTGATGCCGGTCACCGGACTGTTGAGGCGGATTTTCCGGCGGAACGGCGCGGTCAGCCTGTCGACGTAGGTCCGCGAGCCGCCGCGTATTACCCGCCACTGCGGCCGGTTCCTGATGTTCAGCAATCCATGATTGGCGAAGAAGCGCACGAAGCTGACCGCCGGAAACGCCAGCATGCGCCGCGGCTCGGCCGACCAGATCGCCGCGCCCATGGGGAGGATGTAATAATCCAGGAATGCCGCGCTGTAGTGATTATCGTGCAGATACTCGCCCAGCGTTAGCGACTGGTCGTTGGCCTCGAGCAGGATTTTTGCCTCGCGGTTGAAACGCAGGATATCGCGCAGCATGCGATGAAAGGACGGACGCAGCAGGTTGCGTCGTTGCGCGAACAGGGTGTTGAGCGAGTGACCCTTGTATTCCAGCCCGGTCTGTTCGCACTTTACGCCGAAACTCATCTCGCTCGGCTGCGATGCCACGCCGAGTTCCTCTAGCAGGGCGATGAAATTGGGGTAGGTCCAGTCGTTGTACACGATGAAGCCGGTGTCGATGGCCAGCGCTCGCCCGTTGTCGTCGATGGTGTGCGTATGGGTATGGCCGCCGATGTGATCGCCGGCCTCAAAAACGGTGATATCATGCTCGCGGCACAGCCGCGCGGCGGCGACGTTGCCGGCGATACCGGTGCCGATGACAGCGATCTTCATGGTGATGCTCCCTCCCCGGGTGCCCGTTCCGGCCAGTGCTGCGGCACGCGGCGCAGTTTCGAAGTGTCATAGCCCTGGCCGGCGATCATGCCGATCAGCGCCTGCATGTCCTGCACCGGGATCTGCGGTGCGCGGGCCATGATCCACACGTAATCACGTTTCTCGCGTCCGATGATGGTCTGTTGGTAATCGGCGTCGACATAAACGATGCGGTAATCGGCCTTGATCGGCCAGATGAAGCGCATGCCCCACACGGCATTCGAGGTGTTGTCGAGTACAAACCCGGTGGGGGTGTAGGACCTGCGTCTGCCGTCGAAGCCGCCGTCGTTGAAGCTGAAGGTGGTGGCAATGCGACCGTCATCGAGCAGGCGATAGGATTCCACCGCATTGTAGGCATCGCGCTCGAGGAAGGCGGGGATGTGTGCAATCACGTACCAGTCGCCCATGAAGCGCGGCAGGTCGACATGCTCGACGGTGGCAATCGGCGCCAGGCCGTTGCTGCTGCAACCGGTCATCAGCGCGACGGACAGGGAACCGGCCATGTACAGGGATCTAGTCACCGTATTTGCTCCCGTTCCCGGCTGCTGCCGGTAGCCTGCGGTAGCGAAGTTCGCCGCCGCTGGTGGCGGTGCTCAACGCCAGCCAGTCGCGGTCGGTGGAGTACCACAGCTCGATGTCGCTTTCCCCGGTGCGGATGCGGTAGTGCAGGGCGGGCACGGTGCGACCCTGCAACTGCAGTGATTTTTCGCCGAGCTGCTGCACGCTGACATCAAGGTATTCACCTGTCTGGGCGTTGAGCAGGCGCTGCTGCGAGAGGATTGCCGGGTTCCAGTAGGCAAAGGTCATCACGCAGCCGGCCAGGATGCTGTTGCCGGTGCTGTTTTCCAGCACCAGTTGCTCGCCCTCGATGG
>Ga0210101_1000590_pt1 | contig 11841 bp, 14 predicted proteins | sample Muzzi_PWC_D1_FD_185534 | JGI IMG/M metagenome (GOLD analysis project Ga0210101, IMG submission 185534) | Wetland microbial communities from San Francisco Bay, California, USA, that impact long-term carbon sequestration - Muzzi_PWC_D1 (SPAdes) | ecosystem: Environmental > Aquatic > Marine >...
CCGAACGTATGTGAGGAATCTCTCGCCAAATTCCGGTACAAGATGTGGTGATGCCCTGTGTCAGGGATGTATGACAATGACACGATGAATCGGATATAGACTGAACATTTTGTTAGTAAAAAGCCCGCCCTGATTCTTCATCAGGGCGGGCTTTTTTGTATCGAATGGTAAAGGCCAGCCTTATTTGATCTTGGCTTCCTTGTAGATTACGTGCTTGCGGACGACCGGATCATATTTCTTGATCTCGAATTTTTCCGGCATCTGGCGTTTGTTCTTGTCCGTGGTGTAAAAGTGGCCGGTGCCGGCGCTGGATACGAGTCGAATCTTGTCACGCATGATGTTCTCCCTAAACCTTTTCGCCGCGGGCGCGGATGTCAGTCAGGACCTTGTCGATCCCCAGCTTGTCGATAATGCGCATGCCTTTGGTGGTCAAGCGCAGCTTGACCCAGCGATTTTCACTTTCCACCCAGAAGCGGTGAGACTGCAGGTTCGGCAGAAAACGGCGCTTCGTTTTATTGTTGGCGTGGGATACGTTGTTACCGACGATGGGTCGTTTTCCCGTTACCTGGCATACCCTGGACATGGTTCTAGCTCTCCGATCCAAAAAACACTTAACAAAGACCGCCCTTTATAACAAAGATACCAGGCTGAGTAAAGCGATATGGTGTCAGCAGCGTCAGTGAGTTTGCTGGCCCATATCCCCCGGCTCCATATAACTATATGATTTGTAATATATTATGTCTGGTCAGGCTTGGCGTCCACTGGCCGTGTCCCGACACTTAACTCACTCCTAGCACTATAATAATCCCTGTTCGGCAAATGACGTGGCCACCCCGTCACCGATGACAAAATGATCGAGTACCCTGACATCGATCAGAGCCAGGGCCTGCTGCAGTCGCCGGGTCAGGTTGCGATCGGCGCTGCTGGGTTCGGCGACGCCGGAGGGGTGATTGTGGGCGAAGATCACGGCGGCGGCGTTGTGGGCCAGGGTCTGGCGGACGATCTCACGTGGATGTACGCTGGCGCCATCGATGGTACCGCGAAATAATTCATCGAAGCTGATAATGCGGTGGCGATTATCAAGAAACAAGCAGCCGAACACTTCATGGGGCAGGTCGCGCAGGCGGGCAATCAGAAATCGTCGCGTGTGTTCCGGGCTGCCCAGGCTGTCGCCGCGCGTGACGATCTCCTGCAGATGCCGTCGTCCTATCTCCAGTACTGCCTGCAGCTGGACGAATTTGGCACTGCCGAGGCCCTTGCTGTGACAGAAGCGCGTCTGGTCAGCATTGAGCAGACTGCGCAGGCTGCCATATTCCGACAGCAGCTCGCGGGCCAGGTCGACCGCTGTTTTACCCTGGATGCCGGTGCGTAAAAAGATCGCCAGCAGTTCGGCATCTGACAACGCGGTCGCGCCTCGCTGTAACAGTTTTTCCCGTGGGCGTTCGGCTGTGGGCCAGTCTGTGATAGCCATCGGACAACTCCTTTTGTCGTGGGGTCATGAATAACGGTAAAATCAGTTACCTTGTCAGGCGGGGTACCTTATTGGGGGCTTGCGCCTGTTCGATGCTATCTTATTCCGATGGTCGGAAAAGACAACAGGTTGTTATGACGCGATTGATGAATAAGCGGGTATTACTGGGGGTAACCGGTAGTATCGCCGCCTACAAAAGTGCCGAACTGGTGCGACGCCTGGTAGAGGCCGGTGCCGATGTCCAGGTGGTCATGACCCGTTCGGCGCAGTCCTTCATTACGCCGCTAACATTGCAGACCCTGTCCGGGCGGCCGGTTCGCAGTGAACTGATGGATGCCGAGGCTGAATCCACTATGGGGCATATCGCCCTGGCCCGCTGGGCCGATGTCATACTGGTGGCGCCGGCGAGTGCTAATTTTATCGCTCGTCTGGTCCAGGGCAAGGCCGATGACCTGCTGGCGGCCCTGTGTCTGGCCAGTGAGGCACCTGTAGCGGTGGCGCCGGCGATGAACCGGCAGATGTGGAACAACCCGGCGACAGGCGAAAATATACAGGTACTGAAGCGTCGAAAGGTGAGGGTTATGGGGCCTGCCGAAGGTGATCAGGCCTGTGGCGAACAGGGTCCAGGTAGGATGTTGGAGCCACCGCTACTGGTATCGCAAATAGAGGCGCTGTTTGAGCGGGGAGAACTGGCTGGATTGCGGGTCCTTATCACAGCGGGGCCGACCCGCGAGGCCATCGATCCGGTCCGTTATCTCTCCAATCGCAGTTCGGGAAAGATGGGTTTTGCCATTGCCGCCGCCGCGGTCGAGGCCGGTGCCCGGGTGACACTGGTTGCGGGTCCGGTGTCTCTGTCAACGCCGGAGCGGGTGACACGCATTGATATCGAGAGCGCGGAGCAGATGTTGCAGCAGGTCAAGTCGCGCATCGATGGCTGTGATATTTTTATCGCCGCGGCGGCGGTGGCGGATTACCGTCCGCTGCAGGTCGCCGAAGACAAGATCAAGAAACAGGATGCAACGCTGATCTTACCGTTACAACAGACTGAAGATATTTTGTCCGTGGTTGCCGGGACAACACCGGCGCCATTTTGTGTCGGCTTCGCCGCCGAGACCCGGGATGTAGTGGCCAATGCCCGCGCCAAGCTGGTCAGCAAGGGCCTGGATATGGTCGCCGCAAACCGGGTTGGTGGAGACAGAGGCGGATTTGATAGCGATGAAAACGCGCTGACACTGTTATGGCCGGAGGGGCTGCGGGAACTGCCGCTGGCGCCAAAGAATACACTGGCCCGCCAGTTGATTGTGACAATAGCCGAGAAATATCATGAAAAAAATTCAATTAAAGATTCTGGATGAACGGCTTGGCAGGGATATTCCTCTGCCGCAGTATGCCACGGACGGTTCGGCCGGTATCGATCTGCGCGCCTGTCTGCATGAGCCGTTGGTGCTCGAACCCGGGCAGACAGAGCTGATCCCCTCCGGCCTGGCCATTCATATGGAGGATACTTCATTGGCGGCGGTCATACTGCCGCGTTCCGGTCTGGGTCACAAGCACGGCATCGTACTCGGTAACCTGGTGGGATTGATCGATTCCGATTACCAGGGACAGGTGTTTATCTCCTGCTGGAATCGGGGTCAACAGCCGTTCACTATCGAGGTGGCCGAACGCATTGCCCAGATGGTTTTTGTGCCGGTGGTGCAGGCCGCTTTTGATATCGTCGATGACTTCGACCAGAGTGAACGCGGGGCCGGTGGTTTTGGTCATTCGGGAAGGCATTAAAATAGTGATGAGTGAGGGGTATGAAAACCCACACTTCTGTCATTCCGAACCGGAGACCCGGCTTTATCGGGCCACAGCGTGAGGAATCTAAGCTCAAACGGCACCGGGTTGGTATACAACAGGAAACATATTAATGACAACGAAGTATTCAGGCACGGGTGGCCAGGTGACGCCCAGTATTTTCAAGGCCTACGATATCCGCGGCATCGTCGCTGAATCACTGACCGACGATGTCGTCTATGATATTGGCCGGGCGATTGGCAGCGAGGCGGCGGTGCGCGGTCAGGACAGGGTGTGTGTTGCCCGTGATGGCCGTTTATCAGGACCGGCTTTTATCGCTGCATTGAGTCAGGGCTTGCGGGATACCGGTCGTGACGTCATTGATCTGGGTCGGGTGCCAACACCGCTATTGTATTTTTCCACCTATTACCTTGAAACCGGTTCCGGTGTCATGGTGACAGGCAGCCACAATCCGCCGAATTATAATGGCTTCAAGATTATGCTCGGCGGTGAGACATTGTCGGGCGAAACCATCCAGCAGCTATGTCGGCGTATTGAACAGGGCGATCTGGTGTCTGCTGATCAGGGTAGTCTTGAACAGGTAGATATCAGTAGCGCCTATTTGGATCGAATCTGCAGTGATATCAAGTTACAGCAACCGCTGAAGGTGGTCGTCGACTGTGGCAATGGCGTAGCAGGTGAGCTGGCGCCGCTGCTGTTACGACGCCTGGGTTGTGAGGTCATCGAACTGTTTTGTGATATCGATGGCAATTTTCCCAATCATCATCCCGATCCCAGCAAGCCCGAAAATCTGCAGGATCTGCAGGACGCATTAAGCCGCTCACAGGCTGATCTTGGTCTGGCCTTTGACGGCGATGGCGACCGGCTCGGTGTCATTGACTCCGCCAATACCATTATCTGGCCGGATCGGCAGATGATGCTGTATGCCGTCGATGTACTCAGGCGCAACCCCGGGGCCGAGATCATTTATGATGTCAAGTCCACCGGTAATCTTGCCAGGGTCATTTCCGCCCATGGCGGCAAGGCGACAATGAGCAAGACCGGCCATTCACTGATCAAGGCCAGGATGAAAGCCTCCGGTGCCCTGCTGGCCGGTGAGATGAGCGGGCATATTTTTTTCAAGGAACGCTGGTACGGTTTCGACGACGGGCTCTATACCATGGCCCGTCTGCTGGAGATCCTGTCCGCCGATGGACGCAGTACGCATGAGATCTTTGCCGCCTTGCCCAATGCGATCGGCACACCGGAGCTGAATATACATTTCGCCCGTGAGGGCGAACACTTCGCCTTCATGCAGCGTTTTGGCGAGACGGCCGATTTCGCCGATGCCGAGCTGATTACCATTGACGGCATACGCGCGAATTTTGCCGATGGCTGGGGCCTGGTACGGGCCTCGAATACGACACCCTCGCTGGTGATACGTTTCGAAGCCGACAATCAGGAGGCGCTTGAGCGGATACAACAGCGTTTCAGGGATGCAATGCTGGCTGCTGATGCTACACTGGAGTTGCCCTTTTAACACAGAGAACGATGACATGACACTGAATGCCGATGCCGCGATGAATGTTGCCCGGGTGCTGAGCGAGGCCTTGCCCTACATCCAGCGCTTTGCCGGAAAGACACTGGTCATCAAGTACGGTGGTAATGCCATGGTTGACGAGGCGCTAAAAAGCGGTTTTGCCCGCGATGTTGTTCTTATGAAGCTGGTTGGAATCAACCCCGTCATTGTCCATGGCGGTGGTCCGCAGATAGGCAAGTTGCTGGAGCGCCTGGGCAAGGAGAGTCGTTTTGTCGCCGGCATGCGTGTCACCGACAGCGAGACAATGGATATTGTCGAGATGGTGCTGGGTGGTCAGGTCAACAAACAGATCGTCAATCTGATTAATCAGCATGGTGGTGCTGCGGTGGGACTGACCGGCAAGGATGGCGGACTGATCAAGGCGCGGAAAATGCAGTTTGACAAGAATGCGCCGGAGAACAAGACTTCGGAGATCGTTGACATCGGCCATGTCGGTGAGGTTGTTGCTGTCAATGCGTCAGTCGTTAACATGCTGGTACAGGGTGATTTTATCCCTGTCATTGCCCCGATCGGCGTCGATGACGACGGTGCCTCGTACAACATCAATGCCGACCTGGTGGCGAGTAAAGTGGCAGAGGTGTTGCAGGCCGAGAAACTGATTCTGCTGACCAATACCGGCGGTGTGCTGGACAAGCAGGAAAAGGTTGTTACCGGCCTGAGTGCCGCTGATGTTGACCGCCTGATCAGAGATGGTTCTATTTATGGCGGTATGCTGCCCAAGGTGCGCTGTGCCCTGGAGGCCGTGGCAGCCGGCGTTAATAGTGCCCACATCATCGATGGTCGCGTTGAGCATGCCGTGCTGCTGGAGATATTTACCAATGAGGGTGTCGGTACGCTGATCCGCCGTGATTAGTTGCCGGCTTTTGCATCCGTCTGCCATACGCTGTTGTATGGTTGTCTGAGAGGCACGGATGGACTGGATTGATCAGCTGATCCTGTTTTTTATTTCGCTGCTGGCAAATATCTTTTCGGCCTTCTCGGGTGGTGGTGCAGGATTGATCCAGCTGCCGGCACTGATCTTTCTGGGCTTGCCATTCAGTATTGCGCTGGCGACCCACAAGGTCGCCTCTGTAGCCCTGGGTATCGGGGCTACGCTACGGCATGTGCGTGAGCGCAGCCTGGAAATTCGCTTTGCAGCCTTTATCCTGTTAACCGGGGTCCCGGGCGTGGTTGTCGGTGCCAGCCTGATTCTGCAGGTTCCGGATCGACTCGCACAACTGGCCCTCGGCTTACTGACCATAGGGCTGGGACTCTATTCCTGGTGTAAACCCTCATTGGGTCAAACACTTCGTCTAAGGCATCGCAGCCGTAGCGGCTATGCCGTCGGTGGCGTGGTTCTGTTTGTTATCGGCGTACTGAACGGCTCATTGACCTCGGGTACCGGTCTGTTTGTTACGTTGTGGCTGGTTGGCTGGTTCGGGCTCGATTACAAGCGTGCCGTGGCCTATACACTGGTTCTGGTCGGACTGGCCTGGAATGGAACCGGTGCATTAACACTGGGGCTGCTTGGCAGTATACAGTGGTCCTGGTTACCGGCGCTGTTACTGGGCTCATTATTGGGCGGCTATATCGGTGCCCACCTGGCCATCACCCGGGGTAACGCCTGGATCAAGCGTGCCTTTGAGATCATTACGATCCTGATCGGGACAAAACTGATACTGGGATAAGCAAAAACAGTGCTGAGTGCTGAGGTGGTGACGCCTGTTCGAAAAAACATCTGCTGGCATTCATAAGGCAATGAACATGCTACTAACTGACACGCTTCCAGTATGAATAACTCTGAATCTTCCCCCGTTAATGACAATATATTTTTTATGTTCAGTGTTCAATGCTGGTGCGTCGCTTGAAATGGCTTACCTGCGTGCCTCTTAATGGTGCGTTCTGAAAGATAAATAATAACGACCAAACTGCTTCCGCTTCGATTGAAGACAATTATAGTTCTTCATATCAATTACTTATTGCTATTTATCTGATTAAGAATCGAATGGTATATAAATTGCAATATCGCTAGATGCAAGGACTGGATCGATAGGCAAAGCTGGTCGGGATACCTGTATGCAAAAGCGATGCAAGGGAGGGTAACACTATTGCTGAAAGACCAATGATGACATGGTTGGTTTCTCAATATTCGGGAATTTGATGTGGCAATCAGTGCACACGAACTACACAAGCAAAGTACCGGCTCATGGCTGGCAAGGCTGGAGCTGGCTTATGAAAAACCGTTGCTACGTACAGTTGCTTCTCATCGAAAGCATTATGGGCCGTTGCTTATCCAGAAGCCGTTTTATCCGGAAGGTGAGGTTTGTCACAGTTATCTGATACACCCACCAGGCGGTATTGTCGGTGGAGATGAGATAGAGCTGGAAGTCAAGGTTGGCACCAACGCCCATGCATTGATTACAACGCCGGCGGCCAACAAATTTTATCGCTCGGTTGTTAAAAAGGCGCATTTGAAGCAAACACTAAATGTAAGTGATGAAGCCGTGCTGGAGTGGCTGCCGCAGGAAAGCATTCTGTTTGAAGGCAGTCAGGTGAACATGTCTACGCTTGTAAATCTGTCGAGGAAAAGTCGATTTATTGGTTGGGAAATGACGTGTCTTGGGCGGCCTGCCAGTGGTGATAATTATAACAGGGGTTCGTGTTTCCAGCGTCTTGAGATCAGTGTAGAGGGTTTACCGCGAATGCTTGATCGTGTTGTTATAGACAGTAATAACGGTATTCGCACTAGCCCGTGGGGCATGGGAGATAATGAGGTAATGGCTGCAATCGTTGTCTATCCTGGAAATAATGAAGTACTGGCAGCAGTACGTGATTATATTAACAACAATAACTCCGATAAGCTGTTGCTCGGTGTAAGCCTTGTTGATGACCTTCTTGTGTGTCGCGGCCTGGCAAAGGATGCTGCCTCCCTTAAGGAGGCGCTGGTGGCGATATGGGTTGCATTGCGCCCCATGGTGCTGGGCAGGTCTGCATGTCAACCGAGAATCTGGAGTATGTAGTGTAACAAGGTGAGGAATTATGGAGTTAACACCAAGAGAAAAAGACAAATTAATGTTATTTACAGCGGCGCTGGTTGCTGAAAGACGCAAGGCCAGGGGAATAAAACTGAATTATCCGGAAACGATGGCCTATATTTCAGCTGAGATTATGGAAGGCGCCCGTGAAGGGCGGACCGTTGCAGAGCTAATGCACTACGGTACGACATTACTGAAGCGGGAGGATGTAATGGAGGGCATCCCGGAGCTTGTCAGCGAAGTGCAGGTGGAGGCAACATTCCCGGATGGGACCAAGCTGGTTACGGTGCACAACCCTGTTGTATGAAATAACTGATGAAACAGGAGCAGTCATGATACCCGGTGAAATCATAGTCGCAGAGGGTGAAATTGAGCTAAATACGGGTGGCGACACTATAGAACTCGAAATCGCCAATTCCGGTGATCGTCCTATCCAGGTGGGATCTCATTATCATTTTTATGAAACCAATAGTTCTCTGCTATTCGACCGTGAGGCCAGTCGTGGCTACAGATTGAATATTGCTGCCGGGACTGCTGTTCGCTTTGAGCCGGGGCAAAAAAGAACAGTGCAGCTGGTGGCCTATAGCGGTGAGCGAAAAGTATTCGGATTTAATGGCAAGATCATGGGTGCACTTCAGGAGAAGATATGAATCGTTTATCCCGGCAGGCCTATGCCGAAATGTTTGGACCGACTACCGGCGACAGGGTCAGGCTCGGTGATACCGAATTAATTATCGAGGTCGAGCACGATCATACTGTTTATGGTGATGAGGTTAAGTTTGGCGGCGGCAAGGTCATTCGGGATGGTATGGGCCAGGGCCAGATTACAAGTAACGAGGCAGTGGATGTCGTAATTACCAATGCGCTGATTCTGGACTATTGGGGGGTGGTCAAGGCCGACATAGGCATCAAGGATGGGCGTATAGCCGCGATTGGCAAGGCAGGGAACAGGGATGTGCAGCCGGGCGTGACAATATTGATAGGCCCGGGAACGGAGGTTATAGCCGGGGAGGGAATGATCTGTGCTGCCGGTGCAATAGATTCCCATATACATTTTATTTGTCCGCAGCAGGTGGAAGAGGCCTTGATGTCAGGTGTCACGACCATGTTGGGCGGTGGGACAGGGCCGGCAACGGGTACAAATGCAACGACGTGTACGCCCGGGCCATGGAATCTGCATCGCATGCTTCAGGCTGCAGATGAGCTGCCAATGAACCTGGGTTTTATGGGTAAAGGTAATGCCAGTTTGCCTGATGCTCTGGTCGAGCAGGTCTGTGCCGGTGCCATGGGATTAAAGCTGCACGAGGACTGGGGAACAACTCCGGCAGCTATCGATAACTGCCTGTCGGTCGCTGATGACTATGATGTACAGGTGGCTATCCATACCGATACCCTGAACGAATCTGGTTTTGTCGAGGATACACTGGCCGCATTTAAGGGGCGAACGATACACACCTATCATACCGAAGGTGCGGGTGGTGGTCATGCGCCGGATATTATCAAGGCCTGTGGTCAGGATAACGTTCTTCCCTCATCAACAAACCCGACACGACCCTATACAATAAATACCATTGATGAGCATCTGGATATGCTAATGGTGTGCCACCATCTTGATGCGTCTATTCCTGAAGACGTAGCGTTTGCCGAATCGCGTATACGCCGTGAAACAATAGCCGCAGAGGATATACTTCATGATCTGGGTGCCTTTAGCATGATCGCCTCGGATTCACAGGCAATGGGTCGGGTCGGTGAGGTAGTAACGCGAACCTGGCAAACTGCCCATAAAATGAAGATTCAGCGCGGGCATCTGGCAGAAGACAGCTCCCGTAATGATAATTTTCGTGCCAAACGCTATATCGCCAAATATACGATTAACCCTGCCATCGCACATGGTATATCCCACGAAGTTGGCTCGGTTGAAGTGGGGAAACTTGCCGATCTTGTTTTGTGGAGGCCCGCATTCTTTGCCACAAAGCCGGCATTGATAATCAAAAACGGCATGATTGTCGCAGCGCCGATGGGGGACCCGAATGCGTCAATACCTACACCGCAGCCGGTGCATTATCGCCCGATGTTTGGTGCGCTGGGCGGTGCAAGACATGAAACATCAATCAGTTTTGTTTCCCAGGTAGCACTGGAACAGGGGATTGACAGGCAGCTGGGGCTAAGAAAGAAAATATCAGCGGTCAGAACAACTCGTGATATAAGAAAAAAAGACATGATATTAAATAATTATCAACCGCTTATTGAGGTTGATTCGCAAACCTATGAGGTAAGAGCGGATGGTGAGCTGTTGGTTTGTGAACCTGCCGACATATTGCCGTTGGCACAACGCTATTATTTGTTTTGAAGCCTGTGAACATGCTGATAAAAATAAATGAACGTATGGATTCGTCAATGCCAGAGGATGTGTCAATGACGTTGCCTTATGTTACCCGGCAAAAACACCGGTTTAAGGCGAGTCTTGATAACGGCGTTGAGGTCGGGGTCATGCTGCCCCGGCAGGGTGTACTGCGGGATGGTGACTGTTTGCGTATGGAGGATGGGACGATTGTCAGGGTATATGCAGAAAATGAACAGCTTTCAGTCATAGAGATTCATAACCCCCGTCAATTGATGCGTGCCTGCTACCATCTGGGTAACCGGCATGTTGCATTGCAGATCGATGAATCCAGCGTTCGCTACCAGTATGACCATGTACTTGATAGCCTGATTAATCAATTAGGTATGAGCGTAAGGCATGAGATGGCACCCTTTGAGCCGGAGTCAGGTGCTTATGATCAGCGGCACTGATATACAGGCGAAGAATGGAGTAAAGATTCAGTCAACGTTACGTTTGTGGCAACTGATAAGCCCGGCATTACCCGTAGGGGCGTATGCCTATTCCCAGGGATTGGAATCTGCCGTCGAACGAGGCTGGGTCGATAATGAACAGTCCGTGTATGACTGGCTATGCGGCGTTATGAATCATTCATTGGCGAGCCTCGACGTGCCGGTGGCGATCCGGTTATACCGGGCACATAAGAACGGAGATGACGCGGCGATTGTTTACTGGAATCAATACCTTCTGGCAAGCAGGGAAACGGCGGAGCTTCGGCTTGAGGATGCTCAGCTTGGCAAGGCCCTGGCTAGAGTGCTGGGCGGCCTGGGTGTGGAAAAACCATGTACATGGGATTGCACTCACAACATAGCTTATCTGAGCATGTTTAGTCTGGCCGCGGTGTACTGGGGCATTAATGAAAACGATATGCTGATGGGATTTTTATGGGCATGGTCCGAAAATCAGGTGTCAGCTGCGATAAAGCTGGTGCCGCTTGGACAGACATCCGGGCAAGGAATTCTCTCGAAGCTGATGACTGATATCCCGCAAGTCCTGGCCCAGGGTGCGGGCTGTAGAGACGATCAGATCAGCAACAGTGTGCCGGGTCTGGCGATTGCCAGTGCCGGCCATGAGACACAGTATTCACGTTTGTTCAGATCATAATAAGTGACTTTATCGCAGGGGTGGTTATGAAAAAGGCAGCGTTAAGAATTGGTGTTGGCGGTCCGGTGGGCTCGGGAAAGACCGCGCTGGTAGAGGCGTTATGCAAGGCCTTGCGTCAGCAATACAGCATCGCGGTTGTGACCAATGATATCTATACCCAGGAAGATGCACAGTTTCTGGCCAGAAATTCGGCATTGGATGCAGATCGTATCATCGGGGTGGAAACCGGCGGTTGCCCGCATACTGCGATTCGTGAGGATGCCTCGATGAATCTCGCCGCAATCGATGAACTACATGCGCGCTTTGACGATCTTGACATTGTTTTCGTTGAAAGTGGTGGCGATAATCTGAGCGCGACCTTTAGTCCGGAATTATCTGATTTAATGATATATGTAATCGATGTTTCGGCCGGTGATAAAATTCCGCGCAAAGGCGGGCCTGGTATAACCAAATCAGATTTACTGGTTATCAATAAAATAGATCTGGCGCCTTT
>Ga0210101_1000592_pt1 | contig 11803 bp, 5 predicted proteins | sample Muzzi_PWC_D1_FD_185534 | JGI IMG/M metagenome (GOLD analysis project Ga0210101, IMG submission 185534) | Wetland microbial communities from San Francisco Bay, California, USA, that impact long-term carbon sequestration - Muzzi_PWC_D1 (SPAdes) | ecosystem: Environmental > Aquatic > Marine >...
TGATGGCGGTATCGCCGCGAATCTCGAAATGGCCATGCTGCTCGATGGCGCGGATTCCCTCGTCCTTGACATTGCCGGCGACGATGCCGGAAAACGCCCGCCGCAGGTTGGCTGCCAGCGAGTGGTTTGCCTGATCCCGGTGCAGTGCCAGATCGCGCATATTCTCGTGGGTGGGCAGAAACGGCTGCTGGAATTCGGGTTCGATCTTCAGCAGCCAGTTGTAGTAGTAGGCGTCATCCCGATGCTTGCGGAAATCCCGCACCGCCCGGATGCCGGCCTGAATCGTCCGGGCCACCTCAACCGGGTCGTTGATAATGATCCGGTAGCGCCGCTGCGCGGTGCTGCCCAGCGTGGTGCCGATGAACTCGTCGATATTCCGGAAATAGTCCGCCGCCTCGGCCGGCCCGGTGAACACCAGCGGGAACGGCATCTCCTCATTGTCCGGGTGCAGCAGGATGCCAAGGAGGTAGAGAATCTCCTCCGCCGTGCCGGCACCGCCCGGGAAGACCACGACCCCGTGTCCGGTCCGGACAAAGGCCTCCAGGCGCTTTTCGATATCCGGCATGATCACCAGCTCGTTCACGATCGGGTTGGGCGACTCGGCGGCGATGATGCCGGGTTCGGTTATCCCCAGGTACTGTCCGCTGTGGATACGCTGCTTGGAATGCCCGATGGTGGCGCCCTTCATCGGCCCCTTCATCGCGCCCGGCCCGCAGCCGGTGCAGATATCCAGGCCGCGCAGTCCCAGCTGGTAGCCGACTTCCTTGGTGTAGTCGTATTCCCCGCGGCTGATCGAGTGCCCGCCCCAGCACACGACCAGGCGCGGCTGCTGCACCGGGCGCAGGATGCCGGCGTTACGCAGGATGTGGAACACCGCGTCGGTGATGCCGGAGGTGACCGAGGTATCGAACAGCGGGTTGTGGTCGATCTCGTCGCTGACATAGATGACGTCGCGCAGCACGGCAAACAGGTGTTCGCTGATGCCCTTGATGAGCTTGCCGTCGACGAAGGCGCATTCCGGCGCATCCTTCAGCTCCAGCTTGATGCCGCGCTCTTCCTGGATGAGGCGTATCTGGAAGTCGCGGTAGCGCTCCAGCAGCTCCTTGCCGTCATCCAGGTAGCTGCCGGAGTTGAGCACCGCCAGCGAACAGTTGCGGAAAGTGGTATACAGCCCCCCCTGGCTGGTATCCAGCAACTCCGCCATCTCGGCCTTGGAGAGCACTTCCAGGCGGCCTTCAGGCGCAACGATGGCATCGACTGTGGCGTAGGTCATTGGACTGGCATTCCCGTCACGGGTAAATCAGGAATAAGAACATACTTCATCCCGCACATGAAATCCTGTTTTCCCCCATCCCCAACTTTTAATGAACCTCTGATGATTACTGAAGCTTGCATGATACGTTGATACTGCCGGAGTAGCCCGGCAGCAGGGCCGGAACCCGGGAAAATCCTGCATCCCCGGATTCCGCGAGGTAATTGCGCCTCATCGCCCGGGGCGCCTGCTCCTGGCGCCCTGCCTCCCCGGCAACCGCGTCCTGCGTTGCCCCCGGCTCTGGCGTCCTGCTTCGACCTGCCGAGTCCTTCCATGGACTCGTAGCTCCCACATCCATGTCGTCGTACATGGTCCCGGCCAGCTTCTCGCCCGGCTCCCGGTCTTACCTGCTCCCTGCAGGCATACGCATCCTCCGGACTACAAGATTGTCACTCATTCAGACAACTCTCAATAATTCATAGCAAGGCGTCATTGCGAGCACGCTGCACAGGGAGGCACGCGTGCCGCGAGAGGACAGGACAGCCGAAGCGGCAAGCGAAGCAATCTCCAGCCATGGAATCAGGCGGTTAGAGATTGCTTCGTCACTGCGTTCCTCGCAATGGCGATTTGACCGGATATTTCGTAACAGAATTGTAAAGATTCTCACCGCCGGGTCTATTGCTGCGACCGGCTGCGCTGTTTAAGATGCCTGCATCGAGTCACGGCACGGGAGCACCGGCATCCTGCACGGGTCACACGCCCCGGGCAGCCGCCGTCCCGCCCAACGATGGCCAGGAACAGCTTACCGGGCTGCCACCGGCATGCAGGCACCCCTGCCCGAACCCAGGAGATCCACCCGAAATGAAGCACGATCTGACTCGTCCACCGGACCTGTTGCACGAGACCCATATGGGCCCGATGCGCCTGCAGCGCCCCGAGTATGTCTCACTGCTGCCGCCGTGCAATAACGCCTGCCCGGCCGGTGAGAACATCCAGGCCTGGCTCGCGCTGACAATCGAGAAACGCTACAAGGCTGCCTGGCAGGCGCTGATCGAGGAAAACCCCCTGCCGGCCGTGCATGGCCGTGTCTGCTACCACCCCTGCGAATCCGGCTGCAACCGCGGCCATCTCGACAGCCCGGTGAGCATCCATGCCGTGGAACGCTTCCTCGGCGACCGCGCCATCCGCAAGGGCTGGAAGGTCGAGTGGGATGCACCGGTCAGTGGCAAGCGGGTACTGGTCATCGGCGCCGGACCCAGCGGCCTGTCGGCGGCCTACCACCTGACGCGGCTGGGCCACAGCGTGGAGATCCGCGAGGCCGGACCGATGGCCGGCGGCATGATGCACTTCGGCATACCCGCCTACCGCATGCCCCGCGACGTGCTCGACGCCGAGATCCGGCGTATCGAGGACATGGGTGTAAAGATCACGCTCAATCACAAGGTCGAGGACCTGATCGGGGAAAGGGACGCGGGGAATTTCGATGCCGTGTTCATCGCCATCGGCGCCCATATCAGCAAGCACATCGACATCCCGGCGCGCGACGCCGGCAAGATGCTGGATGCGGTGAGTTTCCTTGCCAGCGTCGAGGCCGGCGAACCGCCACAGCTCGGTCGTCGGGTTGCGATCTACGGCGGCGGCAATACCGCCATGGACGCCGCGCGGGTCGCCAAGCGCCTCGGCGCCGACGAAGCCCTGATCATCTACCGCCGCGACCGCGAGCACATGCCCGCCCATCCCTTCGAGGCCGACGAGGCCATCGAGGAAGGCGTGAAGATTAACTGGCTGCGCACCATCAAGGAAATCGATGCCACCACCTTTACCGTCGAGGTCATGGAGATCGGCGAGGACGGCCGTCCGCAAAGCACCGGCAAACTGGAAACCCTGGAAGCCGACTCTTTGATCCTGGCGCTGGGACAGACCACGGATGCCAGCCTGCTAAAGGGTATCCAGGGCATCGAATTCGAGTGGGACACCGTCATCGTCGATCCGCACATGATGACCGGCCATCCGGGCATCTTCGCCGGCGGCGACATGGTTCCCTCGGAACGCACCGTCACCGTGGCCGTGGGGCATGGCAAGAAGGCGGCCCGCAACATCGATGCCTGGCTGCGTGGCGAGGTTTACACGCCGCCGCCGAAGCACCCGCTGGCCAGCGTCGACAAGCTGCATGTGTGGTACTTCTCGGACGCCGAGCAGCGGGCGCAGGTGAATCTCGACCTGCTGCAGCGCCAGTCCGGCTTCGAGGAGGTGGTGCACGGTCTGGACAAGGCCGATGCCGTGTTCGAGGCACTGCGCTGCCTGTCCTGCGGCAACTGCTTCGAGTGCGACGGCTGTTTCGGGGCCTGCCCGGAACGCGCCATCACCAAGCTCGGCAAACGCAAGGGCTATGCGGTGGATTTCGACAAGTGCACGGGTTGCGGCGTCTGCTTCCAGCAGTGCCCCTGCCATGCCATCGAAATGTTCCCCGAACCCCTCTGAAGCCGGCGCCACGGATGCAGATCCCGAATCACGCAATCGTCTTTTCCGGCCTGACCCCCGGCCCCTGGAGCAACGCATGGAAAACCGGCAAGTAGCCACCATCGACGGTAACGAGGCCGCGGCCTACGTCGCTTATCGCGTCAACGAGGTCTGCGCGATCTATCCCATCACGCCCTCCTCCACCATGGGGGAACTGGCAGACCAGTGGACCAACGAGGGCAAGACCAACCTCTGGGGCGACATCCCCATCATCGCGGAGATGCAGAGCGAGGGCGGCGCCGCGGGCGCGGCGCACGGCGCGCTGCAGACCGGCGCGCTCACCACCACCTTCACGGCCTCGCAGGGCCTGATGCTGATGATCCCGAACATGTACAAGATCGCCGGGGAACTCACCTCAGCGGTATTCCATGTCGCGGCACGCTCGCTGGCGGCCCAGGGGTTGTCGATCTTCGGCGACCACCAGGACGTGATGGCGGTGCGCAGCACCGGGTTCGCACAGCTGGCTTCCGGCTCGGTGCAGGAGGCCCATGACATGGCCCTGATCGCACAGGCCAGCACGCTGGAATCCCGCATTCCCTTTATCCATTTCTTCGACGGCTTCCGCACCTCGCACGAGGTCAACAAAATCACCCTGCTGAGCGATGCCGAGATCCGGGCCATGATCGACGACGACCTGGTGCGCGCGCACCGGCAGCGCGGCCTGGGCCCCGATGTGCCCTTCATGCGCGGCACGGCGCAGAACCCGGACGTCTATTTCCAGGGACGCGAGACGGTGAACCCCTTTTACGCGCGCACCCCGGAGATCGTGGAACGCAAGATGCGCGAATTCGGCGAACTCACCGGGCGCCACTACAAGTTGTTCGAATATCACGGCGACCCGCAGGCGGAACGCGTCATCATCCTGATGGGTTCGGGTGCCGACACCGTACGCGAGACGGTGGACTGGCTGCTGGCGCATGACGCCGCGGTCGGCGTCATCCAGGTTCACCTGTACCGGCCGTTCTCCGCTGCGCACCTGCTGGCCGCACTGCCCGCCAGCACCCGCGCCATCGCGGTGCTCGACCGCACCAAGGAGCCGGGCGCACCGGGCGAGCCCCTGTACCTGGATGTCGTTTCCACCCTGACCGAGGCCGCGGCAGAAGGCACCCTGCCGACCGCCGCTATGCCGCGCATCGTCGGCGGCCGCTATGGCCTGTCTTCCAAGGAATTCACACCGGCCATGGTCAAGGCCGTCTACGACGAACTCGGCAAGGCGCAGCCGAAGAACGGCTTCACCGTGGGCATCAACGACGACGTCAGCCACACCAGCCTGGCCATCGACCCGGATTTCGCCATCGAACCCGATACCGTGGTGCGGGCGCTGTTCTACGGCCTCGGCGCCGACGGCACGGTCGGCGCCAACAAGAACACCATCAAGATCATCGGCGAGGACCCGGCCTTCCACGCCCAGGGCTACTTTGTCTATGACTCCAAGAAGTCCGGCTCCCAGACCATCTCGCACCTGCGCTTCGGTCCGGACCCGATCCGTTCCAGCTACCTGGTGCAGTCCGCCAATTTCATCGGCTGCCACCAGTTCAATTTCCTGGAGCGCACCAACGTGCTGGAGAAAGCCGCGCAGGGTGCGACCTTCCTGCTGAACAGCCCGTACAGCGCGAACGAGGTCTGGGAGCACCTGCCGCATGTCATCCAGCAGACCATCATCGAACGCCAGCTGGAGTTCCATGTCATCGACGCCTACACGGTGGCGCGCGACAGCGGCATGGGCAACCGCATCAATACGGTCATGCAGACCTGTTTCTTTGCGCTGTCCGGCGTCATGCCGAAGGAAGCCGCGATCGCCAAGATCAAGAAGGCCATCCAGAAGACCTACGGCAAGAAAGGCGAGGAAGTCGTGCGCCGCAATTTCGAGGCCGTCGACAACACCCTCGCCCAGCTGCACCAGGTCACGGTACCGGGCGAGGCCAGTAGCGACATCGACCTGCTGGCGCCGGTACCGCCCGAGGCGCCGGCCTTTGTGCGCGAGGTCACGGCCATGATGATCGCGGGCAAGGGCGATGAACTGCCGGTGAGCGCCCTGCCGGTGGACGGCACCTTCCCGACGGCAACCGCCCGCTGGGAGAACCGCGACATTTCCATGTACGCACCCGCATGGGAGTCGGACATCTGCATCCAGTGCGGCAACTGCAGCTTCGTCTGCCCGCACAGCGTGATCCGCGCCAAGTTCTATGACCGGTCGCGGCTGCAGGATGCGCCGACAGGGTTCCGCAACGCGCCCATCGACGCTCGCGGCCTCCCCGAAATCCGCTACACGCTGCAGGTCTACCTGGACAACTGCACCGGCTGCGGCCTGTGCGTCGAGGTCTGCCCGGTAAAGAGCAAGGAAGAACCCGGGCGCAAGGCAATCAACATGCAGGCCAAGGCCGGGATCCTCGAAACCGAGCGCCGGAATGTCGAGTTCTTCGATACCCTGCCGCATGTCGCCCACGAGCGGGTGGACTTTTCCACGGTACGCGGCGTGCAGTTCCTGCAGCCCCTGTTCGAATTCCCCGGCTCCTGCGCGGGCTGCGGTGAGACGCCCTACGTGAAACTGCTGTCGCAGCTGTTCGGCGACCGGCTGGTCGTCGCCAACGCCACCGGCTGCTCGTCCATCTATGGCGGCAACCTGCCCACCACCCCGTGGAGCCAGAACGCCGAGGGCAAGGGGCCGGCCTGGTCGAACTCGCTTTTCGAGGACAATGCCGAATTCGGGCTCGGTTTTCGCCTGACTTCAGACGCGCAACTGGCCACCGCCGAACGGCTGCTGAAGGAGCTGGTGCCGCAACTGGGCGAAGGCTACGTGCAGGAAATCCTGCTGGCGCCGCAGATCACGGAGTCCGAGATCCGCGCCCAGCGGGCCCTGGTCTCCGGCCTGGAGGAAAAGCTGCGCGCCATGGATTCGGAAACGGCACGCCACCTGCTGACGGTGTCCGACCAACTGGTGCGCCGCAGCGTCTGGCTGGTCGGCGGCGACGGCTGGGCCTACGATATCGGCTCATCGGGGCTGGACCACGTACTGTCCATGGGACGCGACGTCAATATCCTGGTGCTGGATACCGAGGTGTATTCCAATACCGGCGGCCAGATGTCGAAGTCCACGCCGCTGGCAGCGGTGGCGAAATTCGCCACCGGCGGCAAGCGCGTCCCCAAGAAGGACCTTGCCCTGCAGGCGATTTCCTACGGCAACGTTTACGTCGCCCGGGTCGCCATGGGCGCCAACCCGCAGCAGACCCTGCTGGCCTTCCGGGAGGCCGAGGCCTACCCCGGCCCGTCCCTGATCCTGGCCTACAGTCACTGCATCGCGCACGGCATCAACATGCAGCATGGCCTGCTGCAGCAGCACCGCGCAGTGGCGAGTGGCTACTGGCCGCTGATGCGCTACAATCCGGAAGTCCGCAAGTCCGGGGAGAACCCCTTCGTACTCGACTCGCAGGGTCCGCGTATCGCCTTCAAGGACTACGCCTACCAGGAACTGCGTTACAAGATGCTCACCCGCACCAACCCATCTGAAGCGGAGACTCTGATCAACGAGGCGCAGGAACAGGTCCACCAGAAGTGGCGCATCTACGAGCGTGCCGGCTACCAGGGTAAGGAACGGCGCGGCGTCACCGACGTACACCCGGATGCCGGCGGCTGAACCCCGGAAAACAAGAGGATTAGACCATGGACCTGCGCACCACCTACATGGGGCTGGAACTGAAGAACCCGATCGTTGCCTCCGCCTCGCCCCTGTCGGAACAGTTCGACAACTTCAGGCGTATGGAGGATGCCGGCGCCGCTGCCGTGGTCATGTTTTCGCTGTTCGAGGAACAGATCAAGCACGAGAACGCCGCCATCGAGCACCTGATCACCTCCGGCACCGAGAGCTTTGCCGAGTCGCTGAGTTACTTTCCGGAGTTCGAGGACTACGAGACCGGACCGGACGAATACCTGAACCTGCTGCGGCGCGCCACCGAGGCGGTGGACATCCCGGTCATCGCCAGTCTCAACGGCATCACCAACGAGGGCTGGGTGGATACCGCCCGCCTGATGCAGGACGCCGGCGCCAGCGGCATCGAGTTGAACGCCTACTATATCCCCGCCAACCTCTACATGGACGGACGCGAGGTCGAGCAGCGCTACCTGGATGTGCTCAGGGAAGTGAAGGCGGCAGTCTCCATCCCGGTCGCGATGAAACTCAGCCCCTTCTTCAGCGCCACCGGCAACATGGCCCGACAGTTCGACGAGGCCGGCGCCGATGCACTGGTGCTGTTCAACCGCTTCTACCAGCCGGACCTGGACCTGCAGGAAATGGAGGTCGTCACCGACCTGAAACTCAGCACCCCCGCCGAGATACGCCTGCCGCTGCTGTGGGTCGGCGTGCTGCACGGCCGCATCAATGCCTCGCTCGCCGCCTCCACCGGCGTGAACAGCCCGCTGGAAGTCATCAAGTACCTGCTGGCCGGGGCGGACGCCGTCATGACCACGTCCGGCATGCTGCGCCACGGCATCGGTTTTCTCACCACCCTGGTGGACGGACTGCGGGACTGGATGGAGGCCAGGCAGTACGATTCCGTAAGCCAGTTGCGTGGCGCCATGAGCCAGATCAACTGCCTCAATCCCGGCGCCTTCGAACGCGCCAACTACATCAAGATCCTGGACAGCTACAAGCCGGAATACGAATAGCGCCTGCCGGCTGCGGCGGGCAGTTCATTGCCGGCCACAATGCATCCAGTCACACACGTTGACTGCGCCGGCTAATGCAACTCCCAACAAACCGGAACGCAACCAGGTAACCGATCGAACCGGCAAGAAAGTGGCGCAGGTTTGTTGTCAGTATTTCATTACGAGCCAACAGCCTGCTTGCCAGCAAACGCCAGCACCACCATGCAAACGTATAGAAAACAGCTGCCGGGCGAACATTGATGGATAAATCACTGCTGCGAATTTCTTTACTCGGCGCACTAACCGGCCTGATGGCAGGTGTGCTGGTCACTTTGTTCCGGTTCTCCATCGAGTTGAGTCAACACTGGATGTTGCCCCGTGGGCAGATAGGTAACTACGAGGCGCTGCCTGGCTGGTTGCGATTCCTGTTTCCCGTTGCCGGCACACTGGTGCTTGCCTTGATCTTCGAGCGCCTGCCAGAAGGCCGGCGTACTGTCGGCATCGTACATATGCTGGATTATTTGCGCTTCCGCAAGCAGGCGCTGCCTTTTCCCAACGCGGTCGTGCAATTTTTTTGCGGTATGCTGGCAATTGTTTCCGGCAACTCGGTTGATCGCGAAGGTCCTGGTGTACACCTTGGTGCCGCGACGGCCAGCTTGCTTGGAACGCGGATCAAACTGACTGAAGACGACAGCTACCTGCTGGCGGCGGCCGGTGGTGCAGCCGCCATAGCGGCTGCATTTAATACACCTCTTGCCGGGGTGATTTTTGTTATCGAAGTGCTGCGTTTACGCTATGCCATCAACAATATCGTGCCGGTGATCGTCGCCTCGGTCGTCGGCGCCATCATAAGCCGTATCGTCTACGGCCCGCGACCGGCATTCAACGTACCGGCTGTATCGATAGGTTCACTGCTTGAATTGCCAATGATGCTGGTGATGGGTGTGTTGATCGGTGTCCTGGCCGCTGTTTTCATTCTTGCCGTGCAGTACACGGCCAGAAAGACCATCAGTTGGCGCCCGCTTTATGCTTTTGTTCTGGCCGGCTTCCTGACCGGACTGCTGGCGCAATGGTCACCGGAGATCATGGGCTTGAGTTATGACGCCTTGAGCCGGATTTTTCAGAATGGCATGGGGTTGCAGGCATTACTGCTGCTGGTGTTCACCAAACTTGTTGCTACGGCTGCTTCTATCGGTATGCGTCTTCCCGGCGGCCTGATCGGACCGTCGCTGGTCATGGGCGGGGCTGTCGGTGGTTTCACCGAACTGGTGCTTTCCGGGTGGCATTCTTTTCATATAGGCTCTTCCGGATTTTATGCCATGATCGGCATGGTGGCGATGATGGGCGCTGTCTTGCGTGCACCGCTGGCTGCCCTGGTTGCGTTGATCGAGTTGACGGGCAATTTGAATATTATCCTTCCCGGCATGATCGCGGTGGTATCGGGCGAAATTGCAGCACGTTCGCTGATTGGCGATGCCTCGGCTTTTACGGCGTTGCTGAAGGTGCAGCATGCGCGTGAGGCAACTCAGCAACAAGCCGAAGAGTCCCGGTCGGTGCTGGATAATGATGTGGAGGAAACGGATAAATAGTGAACAAAAGTGGCTCTGTTGAATTCTGAGTGGGCTAACGCGCCACATGTGGGTTAAGTTTCGAGAAGTCGAGTTTGCCGGCGATCAGGAAAATCACAGTACGGATCGTGCTGAACCGACCGTAGCCGCGCGCCTTGCGCTTGGCGGACTGGAACAGCCCGTTCAGTGCCTCCAGGAAACCATTGGTCTGACGGGTCTGCGACCAGGCAATGATGCCCTCGAAATGGTTGCGGATCAGTCTGGCAACTTCCTTCATGGGTTCGACTTTGGAGCGCATGACATTGGTACACCACTGCCAGAGCATGGCGGCGACCACGTTAATCTGTTTGCGCTCGAGGATCTCGCGCAACTGCTCACGGTAAACCCACGCTCGGGCAGTTCGCTTCGTGGTGAGTTTGGCGAGCAGGTTGTCGACTTCCGCGCGACCGGTGTCGCTGAGAGTTCCGTAATTGCGCAGCAGCTTCCAGCGCAATCCCTTGAGGCCGGGTGTGGTTTTTTGCTCGAGGCGCCGGGTCTCGTCCAGGGCCTTGGAGGCGTGGGCGATCACATGGAACTTGTCGAAGGTGATCCGGGCATTGGGAAGGCTGTCGGCGCAGCCCTTGATGAAGGCCGGTGACATGTCGATGCTGACCGAGTCGATGGCATCAATGTCGGCACCATGGGCCCGAAGATCGTCGGCCAGCCGCCGGATCGCCTCGGCCTCACGACCTTCGGTGACGAACAGCACGGCGCGGCGCTCAGCGTCGGCGGCCAGGGTGACATAGTCGTGGCCGCGGGCTCGCGAGGTCTCGTCGATGGCCAGGCGGGTGACCCCGGAGAAATCGGCCTCGGCCAGCGCGAGATCGACATAGCGCTCGCAAATCGCCGCCACCCGATGCCAGCTCTCGCCGGTGAGACGTGCCACCGCCGCAAACGGCATCTCGCGTGCCAACATCAGCACCAGCGCCTCAAAGAGCAGCGTGAAGCCCGAGAGCTTCCCGGCCCAGTCCGGCTCGACCTGGCGCACCGCGCCACCGGGCAGCTTCACACGTGGCACGCGGACCTCCAGGTAGCACTCGTGCTGGAAGAAATTGAGGTGCCGATAACGCTTGCTGACCGTATCGTGCACCGGATGAACGCCACTCTCACCAGCCACGGCGAACCGGCTGCCAGCAGTGAAGTCGATGCCTATGGTCAGGGTCTTTGCCGGCGCGTCCAAGTCAACGGATGCCACATGCCACGGCTCGGCAATGCCCAGGGCAGTTTCAAAAAGCCTGTCGTTCATCCTGATCCTATCGATTATCAGTAGGGACGATTAGAATACGGCTACCCACTCAGATTTCAAAAGAGGCACAAAAGTTCCTACAATCGAATACTGTGCTAATGAGCTAATTATCAACAGGAATTATTTTACACGCAGGTTAATTACAAGGGCCTATAAATTGGTCCAGACAGGCATTAGTACGTAACGATTCATGAAAACCGTGCACAAATATCCGAAACGGATAAATGCATACTTAACCGATTCAACTCACGAAAGATCATAAAATAGTACCAAAATGACATTCCCCGTCATCCTGCAAAGGTCTCAGTCGCAGCAACGCAGACATACTGCATAAGGCGGGAATAGCACCGAATAGCCGTCACTGGAAAAGCTACGCAGAGTTCTTACGTCCGGGGACACTCTGCTTAAACCGTCATTGCGACGACTGCAGGGAGAAGGTGGGGCCGGGTACCGGTCGAGAGGCTGGCCTGGGCCATGCAGGAGGCAGGGTAGTGCAGGAGCAAGTTACCGAGGGACGCAGTGACGAAGCAATCTCTA
>Ga0210101_1000593_pt1 | contig 11802 bp, 10 predicted proteins | sample Muzzi_PWC_D1_FD_185534 | JGI IMG/M metagenome (GOLD analysis project Ga0210101, IMG submission 185534) | Wetland microbial communities from San Francisco Bay, California, USA, that impact long-term carbon sequestration - Muzzi_PWC_D1 (SPAdes) | ecosystem: Environmental > Aquatic > Marine >...
GACGTCAACGATCTGCCCGCTTGGGATGACCTGGCCCGCCGGGAAGATCTGGCGATCCAACCCCTGTCACAGATCAAGATCTTTAACACCCTTCTTCTGGAGAAGCGTCCCATCGGGCTGGTTGACCGCCAAAACCGGGTGGCTCCCTATTTCTCGGAAATTCCTGCGGTCAGGCTGGCCCGGAATTTCGCCGACCCGCTGCTGAACGAGGTGTCCGGCAAGGTTTTCGTCACCCATCGGCACATTCCCGACCCCGAAAGTCATGAGCCCCTGCTTCTGCTCCGCCCCCGCGACCTGGTCGTCGGCATCGGCTGCAACCGGGGAACATCCGCAGAGGAGATCGAACAGGTGGTGAAGACGGTGATGGAAGAAGCCTTCCTCGCCCCCGCGAGCATCCGGTCCCTGGCGACCGTGGCGGCCAAGTGGGACGAGGCCGGCCTGGAGCAATTCGCCCAAAGCCGGAACCTGTCCATCGATTTTCATTCCGCCGAGGAACTCAACCGAGTGGAGGGGATCAGTCCCCCCTCGCCTCACGCCCTGGAAGCGGTCGGGGCAAAAGGGGTCTGCGAACCCGCCGCCCTCCTGTCCGCCCGGGGCGGTCCCCTGCTGGTTGCCAAGAAAAAACGGGGGAACGTGACCGTGGCGGTAGCGGAAATCGGGGATGGAGAGGGATGAAGGCCGGTAAACTCTTCGTCATCGGCATCGGCCCGGGCGGCGTCGAACACATGACCCCTGCGGCTCGAAAGGCCATTGATGCCTCCCAGGTCGTGGTCGGCTACAAGACCTACCTGGACCTCATTCCCGACCTGCTCTCCGGCAAAGAAATCGTCTCCTCGGGAATGCGGCAGGAGGTCGAGAGGTGCCGGCAGGCCCTGGACTTGGCCATTGGACAAACGACCGCCCTGATCTCCTCGGGAGACGCAGGAGTCTACGGCATGGCCGGCCTTGCGCTGGAACTGGCCGACCAGACCGGAAGCGAGGTCGAGATCGAAGTCGTGCCGGGCGTTTCGGCCCTGCAGGCGGCCGCCGCCCGACTCGGCGCGCCCCTGATGCACGATTTCGCGGTGATTTCCCTCTCCGATCTGCTCACCCCCTGGGAAACGATCCGCCGCCGGCTGCAGGCGGCCGCCGAGGCCGATTTCGTCGTGGTTCTCTACAATCCGCGAAGCAAGGGGCGAACCACGCAGATCCTCGAAGCTCGCGACATCCTGCTCCGTTCCCGGGAGGGGAAGACCCCCGTCGGGATTGTCCGCAATGCCACCCGCCCGAATGAATCCATCGCCCTCAGTGACCTGGCCCGCTTCACTGACCTGGAAATCGATATGTTCTCCCTGGTCATTGTCGGCAACAGCCATACGTGGCTCGACGGCAAGGGGCGAATGGTGACGCCCCGGGGGTATAAGACGGGCGACGGGGGACGGGCGACGGGCGAAGGGGGAAGAGCCAAAACCTTTAGCCTTTCGCCTAATGCCTATTGCCAGGCTCTGTTTATCGGCGGAACCGGATCGGATGTCGGCAAGAGCGTGATCGCCGCCGGCATCTGCCGCCTGCTGTATCGACGGGGGCTGAAGGTGGCACCTTTCAAAGCCCAGAACATGGCCCTCAATTCGGCTGTGACTTCGGAAGGCGGGGAAATCGGCCGGGCCCAGGCCCTGCAGGCAGCGGCCTGCGGTCTGGAGCCGCACACCGACATGAATCCGGTGCTGCTCAAACCCCTCTCCGACATCGGATCCCAGGTGATTGTCCAGGGGCGCCCGGTGGGGAATATGACGGTGGCCCAGTACCACGCATTCAAACCCACGGCGATGGCCAGGGTGGAGGAATCGTTCCGGCGGCTGGCCCGCAGCCATCGGGTCGTCGTCATGGAGGGGGCCGGCAGCATCGCCGAAATCAACCTGAAAGAACACGATCTGACCAACCTGAGAGCCGCCGACATGGCCGACGCCCCGGTTCTGCTGGTGGCCGACATCGACCGCGGCGGGGTATTCGCCTCCCTGGTCGGCACGGTGGATCTGCTCGAGCCGCGGGAGCGGGAGCGGATCGCCGGGTTCATCATCAACAAGTTCCGCGGTGACCCGTCACTGCTCAAGCCGGGCATCGATTTTTTAGAAGAACGCACCGGGATTCCCGTCCTCGGCGTGGTCCCCTGGATCGACCTGGCGCTTCCCGAGGAGGATTCGGTCGCCCTGGGGAAAAAGACGGCCGGCGTCCGCCAGGGGATGAAGTCCGATCCGGAAGTTCTGCGGATCGGGGTGGTCCGCCTTCCCCATATCGCCAATTTCACCGATTTCGATCCCCTGGAAAGGGAACCGGGAGTCGAACTGACCTACCTGACCCGGCCGGCTCAGGCGGCAGAACTCCATTTGCTGGTCCTGCCCGGGACCAAAAACACCATGGGGGATCTGGCCTGGCTGCATGAAGAGGGTTGGGCGGATGCGATTCGGAGCCTCCACGACGGGGGAGGGTTGGTGATCGGTATCTGCGGCGGGTTTCAGATGCTTGGAAAAAGGGTCAAAGATCCCCATGGAGTGGAGTCCGATCGCCACATGGAGGAGGGGGTCGGCCTGCTCGACATCGACACGACCCTGGCCCCAACGAAAACCACGCATCAAGTCGAAGCCGGGGTCCTGCCTTCGGCGATGAATGCGGGACTGGTCGATGCCGCGCCGGTTTCGGGTTACGAAATCCACATGGGAGAGACGCTGCGGGGGGCTGCGGTCGAGCCATTGTTCCGCGTGCTGCGGCGTTCCGGGGGCGCGGTCGATCTGTCGGACGGAGCTGTCGATGCCGAAGGACGGGTCTGGGGGACTTATCTCCACGGCCTGTTCGACAACCCGGACCTGCGGGGAGAATGGCTGGACCACTGTCGTGAACGCTTCGCCCTGCCGCCCCTGGTTGCGGGTATGGCCGCCGGTCTCGATGAAGAACTGGACCGGCTGGCTGACCACCTGGCCCGCCACCTCGATCTCGAGGCGATCATGGCCCTGATCGGGACCGATCGAAGGACCGACGGTGCTTAAGATGGTCTGGGCGGCGGCCCTTCTCGACCTGCTGGCCGGCGATCCCCGCTGGCTGCCGCATCCGGTGATCGGCATCGGCCGTCTCATCCGGCGGCTTCAGGCGGGTCTGGAAAATTCCCCACTCATCCCCAGGACGGCCGGAGTCATCCTAGCCGCCGCCACCGTCGGGATGACCGCGACAACCGCCTGGTTTCTCCTGCAGGTGGCCGGAGCCCTGCATCCGCTGCTTTATGCGGCGGTCTGGGTTCTGTTCGCTTTTTCATCCCTGGCCGCCCGGTCCCTTCATCGGGAGAGCGGGGAGGTGATCCGGTGCCTGGAGCAAGAAGATCTGGACGGGGCGCGGGGCGCCCTTTCCCTTATCGTCGGTCGGGAAACAAGTAATCTCGACCGGCCGGGGATCATCAAGGCCACGTTGGAGACGGTGGCCGAAAACAGCTCCGACGGAGTGGTCTCCCCGCTTTTCTACTTGTTTCTCGGCGGCCCGGTCCTCGCCCTGGCCTACAAAGCGGTCAACACCCTTGACTCGATGGTCGGCTACCGGAACGACCGTTACCTGGAATTCGGCTGGGCCTCGGCCCGTCTCGACGACCTGGCCAACTGGTTGCCGGCCCGTCTCACCGGTGGGCTGATGGTGGCGGCCGCATGGCTGCTGCGCCTGCGGGCGGCGGATGCCTGGCGCGTCATGCGCCGGGACGCCCGGAAACACGCCAGCCCCAACGCGGGTTTTCCCGAAGCCGCGGCGGCCGGGGCGCTGGGTGTCCAGCTCGGCGGTTCCGCGGTCTATTTCGGGGAGACGGTCGGCAAGGCGACGCTCGGAGATGCTGACCGGACCTTGACCGCCGAGGTCTACCGCGAGATGATCCGGCTGATGTATCTGGCCGGGTTATTAGCTCTGGTTTTGGGTTCCATTCTGACGGTCCTGGTCCGCTGACAAGGGGCCGACACCCGGATCGGGTGTCCGTAAATTTCGGCAAAGTTTTGGTCAAGGAATAAAATCAAAAAAACCGAATCCGCCACAGAGACACCGAGACACGGAGAAAATCACAGGGAGTTTTTAGATTGTTTTCAATCCACCCGGGCAAAGAAAAAAGTTCCTTTCTATAACTCTCTCTTGTTTTGGTACAGATGGAAAACTCTGTGCCTCTGTGTCTCCGCGGCCAATGGATTTCCCAAAAATTATGGCAATGAAAGAAAAGGACGGTTTCTATCAGCATGGCGGAAACCTGGAAGCGGCAGCCCGCCGCCTGGGTTGTTCACCAGCCGAAATCCTCGATTTTTCCGCCAGCATAAATCCGCTCGGCCCCCCGGCCGGGGTTCGGCAAGCGGTGATGGAGTCTCTGGCCCGGTCGGTCCATTACCCGGCGGTGGACGGGCTCCCCCTGGTGCAGGCTCTGGCTCGACATCAGGGGATGGATGTTCGCCATGTCCTGCCGGGGAACGGCTCCACGGAGCTGATCTATCTTCTGCCCCGTGCTCTGAAGATCCGGCGGGCCTTGCTGGTGACGCCTGCCTTCAGCGAGTACCGCCGCAGCCTGGAACTGGCCGGGGCCGCGGTCGACACATTCCCTCTGGACCCGGATCACGATTTCGAGTTCCAGCCGGAAAGACTGGTCCGGGCGATGGCCCCGGGGACCGACCTGGTGATGCTGGCCAATCCCGGCAGCCCCTCCGGGATGCCGATTTCGCCGGAAACGATCGAGACTCTGGCCGGTTCCCTCGGCCGGCGGACTGCGGTCCTGGTGGACGAGGCCTTCATCGATTTCTGCCCCGAATTTTCAATTCTGAACCGGCTCAACGATTTCCCCAATCTGCTGGTCTTGCGTTCCCTGACCAAGTTTTTCGCCATTCCCGGTCTCCGGGCGGGTTATCTGGCCGGCTCTGCCGACCTGCTGGATCGCCTGCGCCTCTTCCGCATCCCCTGGTCGGTTTCGGTCCCGGCACTGGCCGCCGCCGGGGCCTGTCTGGAAGATGCCGCCTACCGGGAACGGACCTTGCGGGTCATTCCTGAACTCCGGGCCGACCTTGCCGAAGGATTGGTCGGGCTGGGGCTCAGGTCCTTCCCCTCGGCGGTCAACTACCTGCTGGTCCGACTTCCCCCGGGCTATTCGGCCCGGGAGCTGGGAGAAACCCTTCTCAGCAAGCGGATTCTCATTCGCGAATGCGCCAGTTTCCCTCCCCTCGACGATACCTATTTTCGGGTTGCGGTGAGGACGGCAGAAGAAAACGGGCTTCTTCTGAAGGCTCTGGAAGAGATTTTTGGGACCATTGATTGAAGTCCCTGCCGAGGCGGTTTTTCAACCTGTCCCTTGTCGGGTTGCATCGAAAAATGGCCTGTTAAACTTAAGGCAGGTCAAAAATTATCAATTCCGGACCTCGAAGCGGGGAAAGAGAGCCTTGCCCATGAATAGATCCAGTGTCGATCTCCCCTCCGCCCTCGAGCAATTCCGAGTAATAGGGGAGAAACTGGCCGGGTGCAAGCCTGTCGTCTTCCTTGATTACGACGGTACCCTCACCCCTATCGTGGAGCGGCCCGAATGGGCCATCCTCGACCCGGCCATGCGGGCCGCGGTCGCCCATCTCGCCAATCTCTGTACGGTCGTGGTGATCAGCGGTCGCGACCGTCGGGACGTGGAGAATCTGGTGGGGCTTGAAGGACTGGTCTATGCCGGCAGCCACGGTTTCGATATTTCCGGCCCCGGTGGGAGGCGGTTCGAGTTCGCCGAAGGCGTTCAGTACCTGCCCGATCTGGACCGGGCGGAAGAGGCATTGTGTCGCCGGCTGAAGGAAATTCCCGGCGTCCAGGTGGAACGAAAGCTATTCGCTATCGCGGTTCATTTTCGTCGGACTCCGGATGAAAAAGTCGCCGAAGTCGAAAAGATCGTGGGAGACGTACACCAGGATCAAAAAGGCCGCCTGCGACGGACCGGGGGAAAGAAGATATTCGAACTGCGCCCCGCCTTCGACTGGGACAAGGGAAAAGCGGTGGCCTGGCTGCTGGAGCAGCTTGGCCTCAAGGGTCCGGGTGTACTCCCTCTTTATTGCGGAGACGACCAGACCGACGAAGACGCCTTCCGGGAACTGGCCGAACGTGGCATCGGCATTCTGGTGCGCGAAGAAGAGCGGCCGACCCATGCCCGGTATGCCCTGGAGAACCCTGAAGAGGTACAGCTTTTTTTGGAGAGGCTGGCCGGATTGGTCGAGGAAAAAAACTGATTTTTCCAGGGAATCGGCCGCGTGGACGGGGGGAGGGGACAGAGTGAACGGTCTTCTGGATCTACGATAAAGCCGAAATCGGCGAAACGCCGTCCGTCCGCCCCGGCTTGGTTCCCGCCCTCGGTTGCCGTGACTTCTGGTGGGCACAAAAAAAGCGGGGCCGGAGCCCCGCCGGGATGGTACTTAGCCGTCAGGCACCGTGGATGTAGTGCTCGAGCTGCTTGATCATGAACTGTTTTTCGGCGATGGAGGCCTTGACCACGTCGCCGATGGAAACCACGCCGAGCAGACCGCCGTCATCCATGACCGGCAGATGCCGGCAGCGTTTTTCGGTCATCACGGCCATGCATTCCTCGACGCTCTGGTCGGGCCCGACGTAGACGACGTCCTTGGTCATGATCTTGGCAACGGGAGTGTCCAGAGAGGAAGCACCCTTGAGGATGACCTTGCGGGCATAGTCCCGTTCGGAAATGATGCCCATAACCTTGGCATTCTTGCACACGAGGAGGGCGCCGACTTCATTTTCGGCCATCATTTCCAGGGCACGGAAGACCGTTTCGTCGGGAGAGATAGTATGGGTTTCTCCCCCCTTGGCATTGAGCATGTCGCGGACAGTTTTCATAGCGAACCTCCTCCGGTTTTGCAGTTTGTAAAGAACGGCAGAAATAAAAGGTTGAACCGAAACACCGAAATCGCGGCGGCAGATAATGTAGAACGCTGTTTCACTCTTTTAATAATAAGATTAATGGGTTAATGGGGATTGTCAATGGGAATTTTCCGGCCTTTTTGCAAGGAGAAGCAATAATGTTGCGTCTGTTTGTTACCATCGGGGCCCTCAGCGCCCTGATCGGGGTTGCCTTGGGAGCCTTCGGGGCCCACGGGCTTCGCGACAAGGTCGAGCCGGTGATGCTCGAAACCTGGCGGACGGCGGTTCATTATCACCTGGTCCACGCCCTGGGATTGATTCTGGTCGGAATCATCGGCCATCTCCTGCCGGCCTCGGCCGGGCTCCGGTGGGCGGGGTGGATGCTGCTCCTCGGGACCGTTCTTTTCTCCGGAAGCCTTTACCTCATGGTGATCTCGGGACAGCGATGGCTCGGGGCGATCACGCCGTTCGGAGGAGTCGCGTTCCTGGCCGGATGGGGTTTGCTGGCCTGGGCCGTTTATGGCCTTCGCCAGTAGTTGCCCCGGTCGTCTGTGCAGAGGAGAAGAATATGAGCGGAGAGAAGGCTCCGTCGATCTGGTTTCGAGATCGGCATCCGGAAGATCTGAACCAACAAGCCATGGGAAACATGGTCGGCCACCTCGGGATCGTTTTTACCGAAGTGGGGCCCGATTTTCTGGTCGCGACCATGCCGGTGGATGGCCGGACGCGGCAGCCGGCCGGATTGCTGCACGGCGGGGCCTCCGTCACCCTGGCCGAAACTCTCGGCAGTTTCGGCGGCTACCTGACGGTCGATGCTTCCCGGTTTGCCTGCGTCGGCCAGGAAATCAACGCCAGTCATTTGCGGGCGGTGACGGCAGGAATCGTCACCGGGATCGCCCGGGCGATACGTATCGGCCGGCGGAGCCAGGTCTGGGGCATTAATATCACTGACGATCGGGACCGCCTCGTCTGTGTGTCACGGCTGACCCTGGCGGTGGTGGATAAGAGCGAAGCGGGTGCGAACGGGTAAGAACGCCTGCGTCTTTCGGGCTTTTACCGATGATCCCCCCGGCAATAGACCGTCCGTCCCCTCCATCGGATGGACACAGTTTCACCTGCCCCGTATTTCGTTCCATCCGGCCCAAAAGTGATATATTTGAAGTGGAAGCTTTTTGGGCCGTCTCAAGCGGCGGAAAGACAGCGTCAAACCGAATATGGAAGCCCGCCTCTCCCTCGACATTCTCCCCCAGCCGGATGAAATCACCTGCGGTCCGACCTGTCTCCAGGCGGTTTACCGTTATTTCGGCGAAGAGCTGAATCTCCACCGGGTCATCGCCGAAGTGCCGACGCTGGAAGGCGGCGGTACCCTGGGGGTGTGGCTGGCTTGTCACGCCCTGAAACGGGGCTATCGGGCGCGTATCTACACCTACAAACTGCAGCTCTTCGATCCGAGCTGGCTGGCGCCAGGGGGGCCCGATATCATCGCCCGGCTCCAGGCTCAGCAGGCGGCCAAGGATGATCCGAAGCTGCATACCGCGACAGAGTCCTACCTCGAGTTTTTCCGCCTGGGAGGGAAACTTTTTCTGGAGGATTTGACCCCCGCCCTGATCCGGCGTTTTCTCAAGCGGCGGTTGCCCATTATTACCGGTCTGAGCGCGACATTTCTCTACCGCAGCCCCCGTGAATTCGGGCCGCGATGTGACTATGACGACGTCCGCGGGGAACCGTCCGGGCACTTCGTGGTGCTTTGCGGATACGATCCGGAGAAACGTGAAGTGCTGATCGCCGATCCCCTGCACACCAATCCCCTCGGCGCCGGACAGATTTACCGGAGTCCCATTGCCCGGGTCATCAACGCCATACTGCTGGGAGTGTTGACCTACGACGGCAACCTGATCATTCTGGAGCCGCCCCTTTCTGGGAGAGAGAACCATGTCAAGCCTGATCGTCGTCGATGACCCGGGAGGTTGGACCCCGGCCCTGCCCGATGTCGAAGTGGTGGCGGCGCGCAGCTACCTGACCGATGCGAGCTTCGTCGGCCGGCGTGGCCTGAAGGTTTACAACCTCTGCCGCTCCTACCGTTACCAGAGCACAGGTTATTACGTCTCCCTCCTGGCGGAAGCACGGGGACACCGCCCCCTGCCGGGCGTCCAGACCATTCAGGACCTGAAATCGCCGGTGATCATCCGCACCATTTCCGAGGACCTCGACGCGCTGATTCAGAAGAGTCTCCAGCCTCTGCAGAGCCGCGATTTTACCCTGAGCATCTATTTCGGCCAGAACATGGCCAAGCGCTACGAACGGCTGAGCCATCAGCTGTTCGCCTTGTTTCAGGCGCCCTTGCTGCGTGCCCAGTTCACCTGGAGCATCCGCCAGAACAAGTGGCTGCTGCAGGGAATCGGGCCGGTGGCAGTCAGCGACGTGCAGGAGGAACACCAGGATTTCCTCATGGAGGCCGCCGGGATTTATTTTACCGGCCGCCGGACTTCCCCCAAAACACGGAGCCGGCCCCGTTTCGACCTGGCAATGCTGATCGACCCGGAGGAGGCGGAGCCGCCCTCGGATGCCAGAGCCCTGGCCCGGTTCGAGCGGGCCGCCCTGCGGGTCGGCTTCAATCCAGTGCGAATCGGCCGGGACGATTTCGGCCGCCTGGCTGAATTCGAAGCTCTCTTCATCCGGGAGACCACCAGCGTCAATCACCATACCTACCGGTTCGCCCGCCGGGCTGCGGCCGAAGGGCTGGTGGTGGTGGACGATCCTGAATCGATTCTCAAATGCACCAACAAGGTTTTTCTCGCCGAAATCATGCAGCGGCACAAGGTGCTGGTTCCGAGCACCCTGATCGTGCACCGGGGGAACCGCGATGCGGTCGTCGAAACTCTCAATTTTCCCGTGGTGCTCAAACAGCCGGACTCCTCCTTTTCCCAGGGAGTTATCAAGGCGGCGGAGCCGGCTGCCTTGAAGGAAGGGCTGGACCGGCTGCTGAACAAATCGGACCTGGTCATCGCCCAGGAGTACCTGCCGACCTCCTTCGACTGGCGGGTGGGGATTTTCGACCGTCAGCCGCTCTTCGCCTGCCGGTACTTTATGGCCAAGGACCACTGGCAGATTCTCAAACGTGACAGCGGCGGCACCAAGACCGACGAAGGCCGCTTCGAAACCCTTCCTGTGGAGCATCTGCCGGCCCCCGTGCTGCGGACCGCATTGCGGGCGGCCAACTTAATCGGCGACGGGTTCTACGGGGTCGACTTGAAACAGGTGGGGGAACAGGTTTACCTGATCGAGATCAACGATAATCCCAACGTCGATGCGGGGGTGGAAGATAAATTCCTCAAGGGCGAGCTTTACGAGCGGATCATGCGGATCATATTGCGACGGGTCGAACAACGCAAGGGGAGGTTATGAAACGCCGCCGATCCCTCGGCCTCTTCGCGGGGTACGGGGTGGAACTCGAATACATGATCGTTCGCCGCGACACCCTGGAGGTGCTGCCGGAGGCCGACGCTCTGCTGCGCTCCGCCGCCGGCCGGGTCGTCAACGAACTGGAGCGGGGGGCCCTGCGCTGGTCCAACGAACTGGTCCGGCATGTCATTGAACTGAAGACCAACGGCCCGACCCCCGCCCTGATAGGGCTCGCAGCGGAATTTTCCCGGCACATTCAGGAGATCAACCGGCTGCTGGAGCCTCTCGACGGAATGCTGATGCCCGGCGCCATGCATCCCTGGATGAACCCGGACACGGAGACCCGGCTCTGGGCCCACGGCAATCGGGCCATTTATGCCGCCTACGACAAAATATTCGGCTGCCGCGGCCACGGCTGGAGCAATCTGCAGAGCGCCCACCTGAACCTCCCCTTCGACGGGGACGAAGAGTTCGGGAGGCTGCACGCCGCGATCCGGGTGATACTGCCCCTGCTGCCGGCCATCGCTGCCGCCAGCCCGGTTCTTGATGGCCGGGTCACCGGGTTGCTTGACAACCGGCTCGAATTCTACCGGCTGAACCAGGCCCGGATTCCCTCCATCACCGGGCAGGTCATCCCCGAGCCGGTCTTTACCCGCCGCGCCTACCAGGAGGTGATCCTCGATACCATCTACCGGGACATCGCGCCCTACGATCCGGACAAGATTCTTCAGGAGGAGTGGCTGAATTCCCGGGGCGCCATAGCCCGGTTCGAACGGAACACAATCGAAATCCGTTTGTTCGACGTCCAGGAATGCCCCGCGGCCGATCTGGCCATCCTGCAGCTGGTGGTTGCGGTTCTGAAGCAACTGGTCGGGGAGACCTGGACGGCCTGGGCCGATCAACAGCTTTGCAGCGAGACCGCCCTGGCCGAACTCTTTGGTGCGGTTCTCAAGGATGGCCGGCAGTGTGAAATCGGCGATCCGAAATACCTGTCCCTGTTCGGCATCGACGCCTCGCGGATGACCGTCGGAGAACTTTGGCGCCGCCTCGCCGAGGGGATCGATCCAGGGGAAGACAGCGAGACATGGGGTCCTCTTCGGGTTATCCTTGATGAAGGACCCTTGGCCCGCCGCCTGCTGGCGGCGCTCGGCGATGCGCCCGATCGGGATCGGCTTGCGGCCGTCTACCGCGAACTATGCGCCTGCCTCGAAGAAGGGAGCATGTTTCATGGCTGAACCGATTCTGGTGATATCCTGCGAACATGCGGCCAATTACGTGCCGCAGGAATTCCGTCGCCTGTTTACCGGGCGGGAAGATGTTCTCGACACCCATCGCGGCTACGACCTGGGGGGGGTGGAGTTGGCAAGCGAACTCTCCCGGGATTTCAGCGCCCCCCTGTTTTTGTCCGAAGTGACCCGTCTGCTGGTCGACTGCAACCGGTCCCCCCATAACCGGGCCCTCTGGTCGGAATTCACCCGGTCCCTTGCCCCCGAACAGAAAGATTATCTGCTACAGAGGTTT
>Ga0210101_1000595_pt1 | contig 11769 bp, 8 predicted proteins | sample Muzzi_PWC_D1_FD_185534 | JGI IMG/M metagenome (GOLD analysis project Ga0210101, IMG submission 185534) | Wetland microbial communities from San Francisco Bay, California, USA, that impact long-term carbon sequestration - Muzzi_PWC_D1 (SPAdes) | ecosystem: Environmental > Aquatic > Marine >...
TCGCGGATTCAGACACGGGAGCGAAGCCCTTCGAGTAGTCGTTGAGGAAGGCCGCCGAAGCTGCCGGACGACATGGTGACCAGTACGTCCCCCGGTCGGGCGGTCGCGAGCGCACGCTCCCGGAGAGCGTCCACCGTATCGCACGCCTCGGCCTCGACACCATCGGCAGCGAGCGCGCCGGCGAGGTGGGAGAGCTCGAGACGCTCCTCGGCCGCGAGACGCTCGGCGTAGTAGACGGGGGCGAACAGCACCCGGTCGGCCCGTCCGAAGGCGGCGCGGTAGCCGTCCTCCAGGAAGCGCCGCCCGGCGGTCAGGCTGCGGGGCTCGAAGAGGGCCACCAGGCGGCGGTTCGGAAACCGGCGCCTGAGGGCGGCGAGCGACTCTCCCACCGCCGTCGGGTGGTGCGCGAAGTCGTCGACCACGGTGACCCCGTCAGCGGTGCCCAGCTCGTCGAGCCGGCGGGCGACGCCGTGGAAGCGGCCCAGCGCGTCGGCCACCGCACCGCCGTCGAGCCCCCGATGGCGCGCGGCGATCCAGACCGCCGTGGCGTTGGCCACATTGTGGCGGCCCGGGACCACCAGGCGAATCTCCCGCTCGGCGCCGGGCGCCGCGGCGAACGGGTCCGCCACCCGGAACCGGCTCCCCTCGGGGCCCGCATCGAGCGGCTCGATCACCACCCGGTCCCCCTCCGCCCCGCCCTCGGGGGCGAACCCGTAGAAGATCGTCCGGCAGCGCGCGCGGCGGGCGACGCGCCGCACCGCCGGGTCGTCGCCGCAGGCCACGAGGAGCCCGTCCTCGGGCACCAGCCCGACGAGCGCGCCGTACGCCTCGAGCAGCGTCTCGTGGCTCGGATAGAGGTCGACGTGGTCGTGCTCGGCGCTGGTGAGGATGAGCGTCTGGGGACGATAGTGGAGGAACTTCGGGCCACGGTCGAAGTAGGCGGCGTTGTACTCGTCGCCCTCGATCACGAAGTCGCTCCCCGCGCCGTCGTGAAAGCTCCCCGGCAGGTCCTTGGGCAGGCCGCCGACCAGGTACGACGGATCGGCACCACAGGCGGTCCAGACCCACGAGGCCATCGACGTGGTCGTGGTCTTGCCGTGGGTCCCGGCCACCACCACCCGGTAGCGCCCGGACAGGAAGAAGCGCCAGAGGGTCTCGGGCATGGAGAGGATCTCGAGCCGCCCCTCGCGGCGCAGGCGCTCCGCCTCCAGGGCCTCCGGGTTGTCCCGCGGCACCGCGTTGCCGACCACCACCAGGTCGGGAGGCGGCTCCAGGTGCTCCGGCAAGAACCCCACGACGGGCTCGATGCCGGCGCCATCGAGCAGCGTCGACATGGGCGGATAGAGGGGACCGTCAGAGCCCAGCACCCGGTGGCCCCGACCTTGCAATAGGCACGCGAGTGGCGCCATCCCCGTGCCGCCGACGGCGATCAGATGGACGGTTTTCGAGGGCTCCGAACGGGGCGCTCGATCCCCTCCGGGACGCGGCTCTCCAGGGGAATTCTTCACTGGCGCCGCTGTTGATAAGGAAGCCCTAACCGAATCGAGCTCGGCGCCGAACGCACCAACCGAGTCGAAACAGTCGAGAAATCAGACCGAGCGAACCGGACCCCGTTCCGCCCTGGGGAGGACGGTCCGGCACCGATCAGCAGGAGGAGAGCGAAGTCATGACACGTCATCTGCGACTTGCCATTCTGACACTTCTGGTTGCCAGCCTGCCAGCGCTGGCCGTGCTCCCGGCCGCGGGGCAGGAGCCGACCGAGGACACTGCCAGTGACGCCGGGCCGCGGGTCGTGATCGACGAACCGGTCGTCGACGCCGGCCGCGTGCCGGTCGGCCAGACGATCGAGGCCGAGTTCAGCCTTCGCAACGAAGGCACCGAGACGCTCGAGATCACCCAGGTCAAGCCGGCCTGCGGCTGCACCGTGGCGGAGTTCGACGAGGAGATCGCCCCCGGAGCCACGGGCAAGGTCCACGCCAGCGTCGACACCAGCCGCATCGCCGGCCCCAACGCGAAAGCGATCACCGTCTACACCAACGACCAGGCCACGCCTCGCCTCCAGCTCACCATCAAGTCGGAGGTGCGCCCCTACCTGGTCGCCCAGCCCGGCTACGCCCGCTTCACCAGCATGGTGCACGGCGACCGGGACCAAAAGGCCAACCAACTCCTGCTCGCCGACGACTTCGACGACCTCGAGATCGTCGGCGTCAAGAGCCCGCGGCCCTGGATCGAGGTCACCTATCGGGAGGCGAACGAGGCCGAGCGTGAGCCGAAGATCTCGGGCAGGCAGTGGCACGTGGAGGTGACCGCCAAGTCGGACGCCCCTCCCGGCCCCGTGGCCGACTACATCAAGATCGAGACCAACCACCCCGTGCAGAAGGTGCTGGAGCTTCCGGTCTCGGGCTTCGTGCGCCCGATGATCGCGGTGACGCCGCAGGACGTGAGCTTCGGCTCTGTGGACCCTGGTGAGGAGCAGTCCTGGGGAATTCTGGTCCGCAACTTCGGCTCCGGCGCGATGAAGCTCGAGACGCTCGAGAACACGGTCCCCGGGATGAAGGTGGACGTCGAGCCGATCGAACCGGGCCGCCAGTACAAGATCGTCTTCCAGCCGACCGACGAGATGGCCAAGGGCCAGTTCTCGGGGCATGTGGCGCTGTCGACGAATCTGCCGCAGGAGGAGACGATCACGGTGAAGCTGACGGGCGAGGTGAAGTAGAGCGATCTGGATCGCCCCTCCTCTCCCCGACCCTCTCCTCCCCGCACGGGGAGGAGAGGGCGCCCACACCCGGCCCTTCTTCTCTGGAAGATGGCCGGGTTTGTCGTCTCTGGCTACCGTTGAATCGTGCTGATCGGGCGCCGCCCGGACTCCATCCGGCTCCTCCCCACCCATCCCATGACGCGGCCGGTCCCTGCTACGGACGACCGGACTACGGCCGGCACAGGTCCGGCCGCTTCAACCGGCCGGGCCCTGCTACGGACGACCGGACCACGGCCGGCACAGGTCCGGCCGCTTCAACCGGTCGGGCCCTGCTACGGACGACCGGACCACGGCCGGCACAGGTCCGGCCGCTTCAACCAGCCGGGCCCTGCTACGGACGACCGGACCACGGCCGGCACAGGTCCGGCCGCTTCAACCGGCTGGGCCCTGCTACGGACGACCGCCTCTTCCCCCCTTACGGCGCCCCCCACATTTCGCCCTCGGGCTTGGGCTCGGCCGGTTTTCGGTCGCTCTTGCCGAGGGCCGCGTGGACCTCGGCCATGGTCGGCTGGAGCACTCTCTCCTGGATCTCGCCCAGCGTGGCGATGCCGGCCAGCGCCAGGTCGATCAGACGGTCCATCTCGGCGCGGCTGAAGGTCCGCTTCTCCCCCGTGCCCTGGAGCTCGATCAACGCGCCGGCGGGGGTGCCGACCACGTTCATGTCGACCTCGGCCTCGGAGTCCTCGACGTACTCGAGGTCGAGCACCGGCTGCCCGCCCACCACGCCCACCGAAACCGCGGCCACGGCGGAGGTGATCGGCCAGCGCTCGATGTCGCCGGTCAGGAGCATGCCGCCGACGGCCTGGACCAGCGCCACGTAGGCGCCGGTGATCGCGGCGGTACGGGTGCCGCCGTCGGCCTGGAGCACGTCGCAGTCGACCGTCACCGTGTGCTCGGCGAGGGCCGAGAGGTCGGCCACCGAGCGGAGGCTCCGGCCGATCAGCCGCTGGATCTCCGCCGTCCGCCCCGAGGGCCTGCCCCGCGTCACCTCGCGGGACGATCGGGTGTGGGTCGCCCGCGGAAGCATGGAGTACTCGCCGGTGAGCCAGCCCCGGCCGGTGTCGCGGAGGAACGGGGGCACCCGGCGCTCGACGCTGGCCGCCACCAGCACGCGGGTGTCGCCCATGGAGATGAGGGCCGAGCCTTCAGCGTATTTCTGGACGCCGATCTCGATCTCGACCGGCCGCAGGTCTTCGGCAGCGCGCCCGCCCGGGCGCGGCGCCGTCTTCTGGTGTTCTTCTGACATGGCCGCGATTGTACCGGCCCACTCCGCGCCGCGGGGCGCCGCCCGCCCGAGCCTACGCTCCGTCGCCGGCCTTCTCGACCACGTCCACCAGCTCGAGCGGCACGACCTCGCCCAGAATCGTCTCCGCCAGGCGGCCGAAGTGCTCGGCGACGTCCGTGACGAAGGCGTGGAGCGTGCCGGGCGGAGCGTCGTCCGGAAGCGCCAACCCCGCCGCATCGAGGTCGTGGGCCACCTGCTCGGCCACCGCGGAGGCGGAGTCGATCAGGGTGACCTCCGGGCCGGCTACCCGGGAGAGGACCGGCATCAGCAGCGGATAGTGGGTGCAGCCCAGAACCAGGGTGTCGATCCGCTCTTCGAGGAGCGGCGTCAGGTAGCGCCGTGCCACCTGCTCGGGCACCTCACCCTCCACCCACCCCTCCTCGACCAGCGGCACGAACAACGGGCACGCCCGGGAGAGAACCACCAGCTCCGACCGCAGCCGCTCGAGCGCCCGGGGGTACGCCCCGGAGCGGGTGGTCGACTCGGTCGCGATCACCCCGACCCGGCCGGCGCTCGCCCGGGCCGCCCCCTCGGCACCCGGCTCGATCACCCCCCAGAGCGGCAGGGCGTTCCCCGGCTGCAGACTGGCCCCGGCCGGCCGGAGCTTCGGCACCGCCAGGGACGACGCGGTGTTGCAGGCGACCACCACGGCCTTGACCCGCCGTTCGGTCAGGAAGGCCACCATGCTCCGGGTGTAGCGAAGGACCGTCTCGGGAGACTTGGTGCCGTAGGGCAGCCGCGCCGTGTCGCCCAGGTAGAGGATCGACTCCCGCGGCAGCCGCCGGCGCAGAGCCGCGACCACCGTCAGTCCCCCGACGCCCGAGTCGAAGACGCCGATGGGAAGGCTGCGCCGCTCGTCCATCGACGTGGCGAGGTCCATCACGCAGACTCCTGGTGAGGCTGCCCCGAAGCGCCAGGGTGGGGGCGTCCCCTTCCCACCCCGAGGGTGGGAAGGGGATCGAGAGGTTGGGGGGTGTTCCAGTGGATCATCTAGATCGATCGGGGCGGCGTCGCTGACGGTGCAGGAGAACTCCACTCAGTCGTCACGAGCTCGGGTTTTGAATATGCTCAGCCCGCCGCCGCACGTCGCGCCGCTGCCGACAGCAAATCGGGCTTCGGCCCGAGGGGGCGCGACGTGTCCAGATGCCCGGCGAACGTCTGGCGCTGGACCCCGTTCCAGAGCACCGCCACCCGCTGAACCTCCGGCAGGTTGGCGGTCAGCGTCTGGACCAGGCTGTAGACGCGCATCATCTCTTCCATCGATCCGCTGGGCGGAGGGCTCTCCAGATCCTCTCCTCCCAGGTCGACGAAGGCCACGCCGTCGGACGTGAGGTAGATGTCGTGGAGGCCGACCCGCTCGGGGAAGGGCCGGACCAGCCCCGCGGTACGGGGCCCGTCGAGGAGCGCCAGGACCAGCGTCCGGGCCCGGGCCCGGGGCTCGTCGCCCACTGCCAGCTCCCGCTCCTCCACCCCCAGGCGCTCGCCGCGGCCGGGGAAGTAGAGCGTGAAGACCACCGGCTCCTGGGGCTCCGGAGGCTCGATCTCGAGCTCCTCTTCGAGCGGCGTCCCGGGCGCCGGCGAGAGCCACCACCAGAGCCCCGCGCCGACGGCCGCCACGACGGCCAGGCCGAGCAGGATCCAGACACGGATCCGCGACGGTCGCCGGGCCTCGTCGGTCACGGGGAGCTCTCTCCGGGCGAGCTCTCTCCGGTGGACGACCGGGCGCTGGGAGCGGTGGTCTCGTCCTCCATCACCGGCGGCTCGGTGGAGAGCCGGCCGGCGGAGAGCTCCACCTCGGCCCGGAAACGGCTCACGGCCCGCACGATGGCGTCCACGAGGGCCTCCCGGTAACGGGGGTCGCGGAGCTTGGACTCCTCGTCCGGGTTGCTCAGGAAACCGAGCTCGACCAGCACGGCCGGCATGGCGGCCCCCATGAGCACCCTGAACGGCGCCTGCTTGACCCCCCGGTCCCGCAGACCGAGGGCGCCGTTGAGCTCTTCCTGGATCAGGTTCGCCACGCGCTGGCTCGCCGCCAGGTGATAGCTCTGGGCCAGGTCCCAGAGGATGAGCTGGAGGTCGTAGAGCGCCTCGTCCTCGCCGCCGTCACCGACGGAGTTCTCGAGCGCCGCGGTCTGGGCCGCCCGGGAGTCGCTCGCCTCCATCGACAGGAAGTAGGTCTCCGCCCCGCGGGCCGAGTTGCCGAGGGCCGAGTTGAGGTGGATCGAGATGAAGAGATCCGCCTTGTTCTGATTGGCGATCGCCGCGCGGGTGTCGAGCGGCAGCAGCGCGTCCTGGTCGCGGGTCAGCACCACCTTGACCGGCAGGCGCCGGCGAAGCTCCGTGCGCAGGGAGCGGGCGATCTCGAGCGTCAGGTCCTTCTCGAGCATGCCGCTCGGCCCCACCGCGCCGCTCTCCTCGCCGCCGTGTCCGGGGTCGATGACCACCGTGTTGAGGCCCTCGCGTGGCCGCGGCGGCTCGAGCGCCGGCCCCTCGTCCTCGGCCGCCTCCGCCGTCCGCTCCTCGCCCCGCACCACGTCGAACACCAAGCGGAAGGGGCTCTCCAGGGTGTAGCTCTCGGCGGTGGCACCTGGAACCAGATCGAGGCGGATGCGATCGGGGCTCACCCGGACGGCCCGGACCAGCGGATCGCGAATGCGCCGCTGCCGCTCCACCGGCTCCAGGCGGTCGCGCAAGGGGCGGACCTCGATGTCCTCTTCGCGCTCCACCAGCCGGTAATCGAGGCGCGCCGGGAACTGGAGCACCACCGTCGACACGCCCTGCAAGTGGACCACGTCCACCGACACGGGCAGCACCTGCGGCCGCCGGCGCACGGCGGTCAGCTCACCCCGGCCCGGCGACCAGGCGAGCTCGTAGTCGGTCAGCCGGCCATAGCTCTGGCGCAGGAAATCGAACGGCACGAGGAGCCCCTTCCCCACCCCCTCGCCGACCGGGTCACCGAACTGGGGCGGCTGGGAGAGCTGGACGATCTCGCGGCCGACGATCATCACCGGGTTGCCGGGACCGGCGATCACCTCCTCGCCGTCGAGCACCAGCGTGACGCTCTCCTCGAACTCGACCAGCTTGCCCCCCAACCGGTTGACGATCTGTCGAAGCGGGAAGAGCGGCCCCTGGAGGGTCGTGATCACCGGCTCGGCGAGCACCACCACGTCCTCCGCGGCCTCGGGCACATCCCGCGCCAGCGAGAACCGGGGGTCCTGAACGCGGGCGCCCTCGTCCAGGTTGGGGTACTCGATCTCCGGCTCGCCGGTCTCGTCCGACGCCTCGCCGCCAGGATCGGTCGACGCTTGGGCTCCGGGGTCGGCCGGAGCCTGGGCCTGGTCCGGAGCCTGGGCCTGGGCCTGGGCCCGGGGCTCGGCTTCTTGCGCACGGAGGGCTCCCCCGAGCAGGAGGAGCGGCAGCAGAAGCAGGATCGGGAGGGCGTGAAGGCTCCGGCGACTCACGGCGGGGAGGATACCATCGCCGCCGCCCGCGCCTTCCTCTCGGAGCGCCTCCTTGGAGCCTCGATCGCTCTTCCAACGGGGCGGGCGAGTATGGTAATGCTGTTGCGTCCGGAGCCGGCGCCTCCCGGCCCTGCCTCCCTGACCAAAGCCAGGCAAGGTCAATCCAGGCAAGGCTCCCCGAACCCATCCAATTCGAATCGCATCGGCGAACCAGGAGAACATCATGGAGATCGAACAGTTCCGGGTCACTCTGCGCGCCCGCGACTACGAGCGCACCTGTAGCTTCTACGGCGAGACCCTCGCCCTTTCGCGCGTCGACACCTGGGAGCGGGAGGACCTCCAGGGGTCCGTCTACCAGGCGGGTCCCGGCGTCATCGAGATCCTCGGGCGGATTCCCGGCAAGCCCCGCCGCGAAGACGACAACCTCTTCGAGTACCGCGGCCCGGCCCACGAGATGGAGTTCGTGTTCGAGGTTCCGTCCCCTGAGAAGGCCTACGACGACCTGATCTTCCGGCAGAAGAACATCCCCGGCGGCATGCTGACCGACGCCGATGGAGCGCCGATGTTCGGCACCCACGATCCGGACGGCACCAGGATCCTGTTCCGCAAGACCGCCAGCTAGACATCCACAAGACGCGACTTCGTGACGACTGAGTCGAGTTTCCCCGAACCGTCGGTGAGGCCGCCCCGATCGATCTCGATGATCCACTGGATCACCCCCCAACCCCTCGATCCCCTTCCCACCCTCGAGGTGGGAAGGGGACGCCCCCACCCTTACGTGTCGAGGGGACCTCGTCAGTTTGAGGCGGCGCTTCGTTAGGAGTCTGCCGACACCAGGCCATCAATGGGAGCGGGCGAACCGACCCGCCGAAAGGAGCGAACCCGTGCGTTCGAAGGCCATAGTCCATCCGAAGGCCCGTGTCGCCGCGTGGACGTTGCTGCTCGTGGGGGTCCTCGCCTCCTCGCCGGCGACCGCGATCAACCCGGCCGGCGCGGCCGACCCGAGCCGGGCTTCCGCCCCCGCCGAGCGCTCCTGGACGATCGACGACATCGTCCGCATGGAGAGCGCGAACGGGGCGACCCTGTCCAGGGACGGCCGAAGCGTCGCCTGGATCCGCTCGACGGTCGAGACCGTCGACGGCGTGGAACAGCGCGTCGGCAACCTCTGGCTCAACCACCTCGACGAGCCCGCGCCGGGGCAGCTCGCTGACGCTGCGCCGGTGAAGCCCGAGCCGGTCCAGCTCACGCGGGGCCGCAACGGCATGTCGAGCCCGGCCTTCTCCCCGGACGGCACCCGCATCGCCTTCCTCACCGACCGCAAGACCCCCGGCGAGGAGAGCGCGAAGAAGGTCGAGGGCGCCCAGGTCTGGATCATCCCGACCGGCGGCGGCGAGGCCTACCCGGTGACCGCCTTCGACCGCGCGGTCCGGGCCTTCGGCTGGATCGACGCCGAGACGCTCGTGGTCCTGGCGCCGGAGTCGAAGTCCGCCTGGGAGCTCGAGCTCGAAACGCGCCACGACGAGGCCCGGGTGGTGGACGACACCCTCCACGAGGCGCCGGTCCGCCTCTACCGGGTGGCCGCCGAGCCGGGGGGCACGGTGCGCCGCCTGACCACGAACGACGACTGGATCGACAGCCTGGCGGTCTCCCCCGACGGCCGGTGGGCCGTGATCACCGCTCAGCAGAGCCTGTCCTACGAGTTCGACGGCAAGGTGCCGCCCCAGACACGGCTGGTCGACCTCGAAACCGGAACCTCCCGGCGCCTGTTCGAAGAGCCGGTCGACGGCCGCACCCTCCTGCCCCACTCGGTCGCCTGGCAGCCGGACAGCGCGGGGTTCTACTTCGTCGACGAGTACACCACCCACCCGTTCTACCGCACCGCCACGGTCTCCCACCTCTTCCACCACGACCTCACGACCTCCGCGACCGAGCGCGTCGACCTCGACTCGGAGCCCGGTCTCGGCCGGGGTTACGCCACGATCCCCGGCGGCGTCGTCACGCTCCTCGCCGACGGCGTCTACGAGCGGCTGGCCCGGTTCGACCGCATGGGCGGCTCCTGGGTGAAGACGGAGATCGGCCGCCAGGAGGGTGGGACGAGCCACGTCCGCACCATGGACTCCCTGGTCGCCTCGGCCGACGGCAAGACGCTCCTCTACCAGCACTCGACCGCCACCGAGCCGTTCCAGCTCTACGCCGCCCGACTGGACGCCGACGGGCTCGGCAAGCCGGTCCAGGTCACGGACCTCAACTCCGGCTTCGCCGACAAGCCCACCGGCCGGGTGGACGTGATCCACTTCACCGGCGCCCGGGGGGACCGGGTGGAGGCTCTGCTCCACTACCCGCTCGACTGGACGGAATCGACCGAGCCCAGACCCCTCATCCTCGACATCCACGGCGGCCCCACCGCCCGGGACCGCCAGGCCTGGGACCAGCGCTGGCCGGCGCCGTCGGTCCTCTGGCGCGAGCGCGGGGCCTTCGTGCTCCAGGTCAACTACCACGGCAGCACCGGCTACGGCCTGGAGTGGGTGGAGTCGATCGGCGGCGGCCACTACTACGAGCTCGAGATCCCGGACCTCGAAGCCGGGGTCGACTGGGCGATCGACCAGGGCCTCGCCGACCCCGAGCGGCTAGCCTCGGTCGGCTGGTCGAACGGCGGCATCCTCACCGCCGAGCTCATTACCCGTACCGGCCGTTACAAAGCGGCGTCGGTGGGGGCGGCGGACGTGGAGTGGATCAGCGACTGGGCGAACGTCGACTTCGGCGCCTCGTTCGACAACTACTACTTCGGTGGCCCTCCGTGGGAGATCCCGGAGACCTACATCGAGAAGTCCCCCTTCTTCCGGCTCACCGAGGTGACGACGCCGACGATCATCTACACCGGCACCGAAGACCGGAACGTGCCGCCCCACCAGAGCTGGAGCCTGTTCCGGGTGCTCCAGCAACTCGGCAAGACCGAGACCAAGCTGGTGCTCTTCCCCGGCGAGCCCCACGGCTTGAGGAAGCTCGCCGACCAGCGGCGGAAGATGCAGGAGGATCTGACCTGGCTGGGCCGCTTCCTGTTCGAGACCCACACCGAGCCGGTGGAAGCGATCCGGGCGGGCACGCTGATCGAAGCGCTGGTCGAGCGGGCCGGAGCGGCGCGGGTGGAGGGCGTTTTGGGCCGCGGCGAAAACGGCGTACCGATCCCGGAGACCGCCCGCTTCGCCGGTCGGGAAGTGGGCCGGTTCGAGGTGACGCGGGCCCAGTGGGCGGCGTTCGACCCGGCGGCGAAGGTGGCCCCAGGGGAGGAGGACCTGCCGGTGACCGGCGTCGGGTTCGAGCGGGCGAAGGCGTACGCCGCCTGGCTCGCCGAGCGGACCGGCCGCCCGTTCCGGCTGCCGACGGTCGAGGAGGCGAAGAAGCTCGCCAAGGCGGGCGGCAGCGGCGGCAACACCCTCGACCGGTGGGCCGGCTACGCACCGAACCCGGCGGACGCGGCGACGATCCGGAAGGCGTTGTCCGAGAAGGTCTCCGGCGAGGCACCGCTCCTGCTGCCGGTGGGGAGCCTGTCGGGGAAGAAGGGCGGTGACGCGGGCGAGGTGGTGTTCGACCTGGACGGCAACGCGGCCGAGTGGGCGACGGGCGAAGGCGGCACGGGCGAGCCGATCGGCCCGAGCGCCGACCGTTCGACCGACCCCCGGGGCGAGGGCGGAGAGCCGGCCCCGGAGTACGTGGGGTTGCGGGTGATCGTCAGCGAGTGAAGCCCATGGGGCGGGCGAGATGAACGGAGCGGGCGAGGGCGGAACGGGGCGGGCGAGGCGAACGGAGCGGGCGAGGGCGGAACGGCTTCGGGGCGGGGGCGCATGGAAGGCCGTTCGCTGCGCTCACACCTCGGCCGGCACAGGTCCGGCCGCTTCAATCTGAGGATCGTGGTCCGGAGCACCCCCCCGGAGGGGCACCGGACCACACCTCACCAGACCAAACCGAACGCCGACAGCCCCACCCCAACACACATGACGCCACCGCACCACCATCAAGATTGAAGCGGCCGGACCTGTGCCGGCCGAAGTGCGAGCGTAGCGAGCGACCTCACGACTCAGCCCTGGCTCCGTCCACGCCACCCCTGCTCACTCGATCCGGCACTCCCGCAGAAACCGGCTGAGCGCCCGGTCGAAGCTGGTGCCGGGGAAGCGTTCGAGGATGATCGCGGCATCGGCGTAGTTGGCGCCGTACACGCGGCAGAACCGCTCCACGGCCCGGGGGGTGTAGTCGATCCCCCGGGCGTC
>Ga0210101_1000596_pt1 | contig 11762 bp, 10 predicted proteins | sample Muzzi_PWC_D1_FD_185534 | JGI IMG/M metagenome (GOLD analysis project Ga0210101, IMG submission 185534) | Wetland microbial communities from San Francisco Bay, California, USA, that impact long-term carbon sequestration - Muzzi_PWC_D1 (SPAdes) | ecosystem: Environmental > Aquatic > Marine >...
AGCACCCGGGATCTGGAGGACAGACCCCTACCGCCGGGACAAGCATTGGAAGTGGGCGTCAGGAGATATCCCGCCCTGGTGGTGGACCTTGACTTCGAGACCTACGAGGTCGTTGGAGTGTTCGAGCCCAGCGGTGAAAACGCCTGGGGGCGACTGCCAATGCCGAATCTCTAGTCCAGATGATTATTGTTGCCCTGGGAGGCATGCCAAGCGTCTGATAAATCCCAAGGTGATCCAGAAATGGGATCTGAAACATTTCAAGAACACGGAGATAACTATCCTTAGCTTTTCACAAATTTCATCCTTTAGATGACCCTCAACCCTTCTCAAATTTTCACCTCAGGGCCAAATTTTGGCCGAACTTTCAAAACCTTTACAATTTACCCTCCCACAGTGTTATGAGGCGGTTTGATTGGCCGAAATGCAAAATTCTTACTGATCCTGATATGTGGAACACCCCTACCCCCGAACCCCATCCTTCTCGATGGGTTGTTTTGAAAAAATACTGCGCGGATGGAGCAGAATTGCCCAAGGCGCAAAGCAAGCATCGGCGCCTTTCGCCTTGACTTAAATCCGCCTATGCGGATATATTTTGTTCATGGAAAAACCAGCTCAACTCTTCAAAGCCCTGGCCGACCCCACGCGCCTGCGCCTGCTCGCTCTGCTGCAGACCGGGGAACTGTGCGTCTGCCAGCTCATGGCCGTTCTCGATCTCCCGCAATCGACCGTCTCCCGCCACCTCGCCTACCTGCGCAACGCGGGGTGGGTGAAAGGACGCCGCGAGGGGGTCTGGATGTATTACCGGATGGCCCCGGCGGGCTCCACCCTCCAGGAATCGCTCCGGTCCGCCCTCGATGCGGAATTGAAGAAGCTCCCCGAAGTCGCCGCCGACCGCGAAGCCCTGAAAAACGTTTCCCCCGCCGGGCGAGCGGCGGAGTGCGGATAATTTTTTCGCTATTTATCCGCCCATGCGGATAGGCAAACGCCAAAGAAGGAGCCCATGAAACGCGTCCTGTTCCTCTGTACCGGAAATTCCTGCCGCAGCCAGATGGCTGACGGCATCGTCAACCACGATTTCGCCGGCCGAATCGAGGCCTTTTCCGCGGGGACCGAACCGCACGGCCTCAATCCGCGGGCGGTCCGGATCATGAACGAGATCGGCATCGACATCGGCGGCAACAGTTCGGACCACATCGGCGAGTACGAGGGGCAGCGCTTCGACTACATCATTACCCTCTGCGGTGACGCGGACGGGAAATGCCCGACTTTTTTCGGCGGGGTCAAAAGGCTGCACCCGGTACGGAAGAGGAAATCATGGCCGTCTACCGCCGGGTTCGGGATGAGATTCGACGGAAATTGGACGGGTTTTTCACCGCCGAACTGCAGGGAGACTAAGTCGGCATGGAACACGGTCTCACCAAAAAACTTTCTTTCCTCGACCGCTACCTGACCCTGTGGATTTTTTCGGCCATGGCGCTTGGCGTCGGCATCGGCTGGCTTTTCCCGGGGGTGGAGACGATCATCAACGCGTTTCAGGTCGGCACGACCAACATTCCCATCGCCGCCGGGCTGATCCTGATGATGTACCCACCCCTGGCCAAGGTCCGCTACGAAGAGCTGGGCGAGGTTTTCCGCAACCGGAAAATTCTCGGCCTGTCCCTGCTGCAGAACTGGGTGATCGGCCCGGTGCTGATGTTCATCCTGGCCATCCTCTTTCTTCATGACTTTCCCGAATACATGGTCGGCCTGATCATGATCGGCCTGGCCCGCTGCATCGCCATGGTCATCGTCTGGAACGAATTGGCTAAAGGGGATACCGACTACTGCGCGGGGCTGGTGGCCTTCAACAGTATCTTCCAGGTTCTCTTCTACAGCGTCTACGCCTGGTTCTTCATCACCGTCCTGCCACCCCTGTTTGGCCTGCAGGGGACGGTGGTCGACGTCACCATCGGCCAGATCGCCAAAAGCGTCTTCATCTATCTCGGCATCCCGTTCCTGGCTGGAATCGTGACCCGGGCCACCCTCATCCCCCTCAAGGGCCGGGAGTGGTACCAGACCCGCTTCATCCCATGCATCAGTCCCATCACCCTGATCGCCCTCCTCTTTACCATCCTGGTGATGTTCAGCCTCAAGGGGAACCTGATCGTCCGAATCCCTCTCGACGTGGCGCGGATCGCCGTCCCGCTGCTGATCTATTTCGCGGTCATGTTCCTGGTCAGCTTCTGGATGGGCGTCAAGGCGGGGGCGGATTATTCCAAGACCGCGACCATCTCCTTTACCGCCGCCGGCAACAATTTCGAACTGGCCATCGCGGTGGCGGTGGCGGTCTTCGGCATTAACAGCGGCGTGGCCTTTACGGCCGTCATCGGACCCCTCGTGGAGGTTCCTGCCCTCATCGGCCTCGTCAATGTCGCCTTCTATTTGCAAAAAAAGTATTTCCATGGCGCGCCGGCGGCCCGGTTAAAATCCTGAAACCAGCGATTTTGGAGTTTTCCCCTGCGTACAGCATTTTCCTTACAGCGCCTTATCTCCTGTCATCGTATACCTGGTTGCTCTTTTCCTTCGGCAGGTGTATCCTGACAATTAAACTTTCCCAACAGGAGATAGAGAGATGTTCGGACTGGGCACGCAGGAACTGATAATTATTCTGGTTCTGGTACTGATCATTTTCGGGGCCGGCAAGCTTCCGCAGGTTGGCAGCGCCATGGGCAAGGGTCTGCGCAATTTCAAAAAAGGGATGAACGAAGAGGGAACGGACGAAGAAAAGCCGCAGATCGAAAAAAGCGAGTCGACGACGGAGGAGAAGAAGGACTGACGCAACGTCCCGAATCCTGACGTCCAGCGAAGATTCCTCCTCTTTTTCACCTCAGAGTCCAACTCACGGTCCAAAAATAGAGCCCGCCCCGGTTTTCCGGGGCGGGCTTTTTTCGTTGATTATTCCAAGATCAATTCCCCGGAGTCATTTTCCCGGGTCCCGGCAAGGCAGAGTCACTTGGTCGAAATGCCGTTGCGATAAACGGATTGCGAAACCAGCCGCCCCCCTTCGTCCCAGCGCAGGTCGAAACCGTGCGGGAGCCCCCGGACATATTCAGCATAACGTTTGATCCCGCCTTTTTCATGCCATTCCGTATAAACCCCGTGCCTCTGTTCTTGACCGGCAGCATCGGTGACGACCTGAAGAACTTCGCGCGGCACGCCGGAGGGATATCTGACGATGGAAATTTTCGGCAGAGGGAATTCGCTTTCCGGTTGAGAGACTATCCGGGCCAGTTCTTTCAGGGCCTGGTCGGTCACTTCATCGTCCGGATTCAGGCGCTGCGCTTCGAGCAGGAGGGGATAAGCGAGGTCAAAACGCTCGTGCTCGAACATCGCCAGGCCCAGGAGCGACAGGGTCGCGTCGGTCCGGCCCAAGGCGTCGGCGAGAAACAGATAAGCCGTCCCCTCCGGCATGCGCTGCTGCCGGAAGAGGCTGACTGCGTAATGGTAGTTAATTTTCGGGTCCCAGGGGTCGGCCTCGATTCCCTGCAGGGCGTATTCCCGAACCTTATCCGTTTCCCCACGCTGCCTCGCCACGACAATGAGCATTTTGTCGGCCTTGGCGACAATCTTCGGTTCGTCGCCGCCCAACTCGATCGCCTGCAGGGCCAGACGTTCGGCGTCCTCCAGCTTGCCGGCCCAGAGCAGCACTTTAGCAAGATTGGCCAGGGCGTTGGCATGTACCTTTCGGTCTATGCGTCCTTCCACCCGGGCGGCGACCCCGGCAATCGCCCCCTCGCCCCACCCTTTGCCGGGCTTCACGATGCCCCGGCCGACGAGGGTTTCGACCAGTGACACGGCCAATGCCCGATTCGCGGTAATGGTGGGATGCACATGATCGAGAAAGTATTCCGCGCCGGGGAGGCCGTGGCCGTTCCCGGCCTTGGAGCGCTCCTCCAGGAGGCCGACGAAATCAACCAGCTGTGCGCCCTTCACCCTGGCCACGTCGGCCACGATCCCGCGCATCGGCGTCAGTGCCCGCAGGGGGCAGACGTCCTCGTCCCGGGCCCGGGAAAAAGCCTCCATCGCCTCCCGGTATCGGCCAAGAGGGTACAGCGCCTGGCCCCGCCGGAAGTGAATTTCGGCAAACCGCGGATCGATGGCCACGGCCTCATCGATGGCCGCGAGAGCACCCGTCCAATCCGCGGCGGCGAGCCGCTCTTTCCCCCTGGCCAGCAGGGTCTCGGAACGCCGCTGAAGATTCGCGTCCAGGCCGTCGGTGTGCTGGCTCTTGAAGGGGGAACAATCCTTGAGGTTGGATGCCGGGGTGACGAACAGGATGTTGGCCCCCGCCGCGCGTGCGATATCGACCATCCGTGCCAGGCTGATCCGGTAATGGGTCAGCACCTGCTTCTCCAATTCGTCATCCCGGTGGTAACGTTCGGGTCCGGCCGACCGGTCGAGGATCGTATCCACTTCTCCGGAAAGTTGGGTCCGGCTTTCTTGCTGTGGTCCCGGCAACAAGCCCAGCCGGTCGAGGCCCGATTGCATGACGGCCCAGGTGCGGGTGCGGGCCAGCAGAGCCGAGGTCGATCTGACGATGGCAGGCAGATCGCGCAGCGACCCGTAGGTGCGCTCCTCCAGGAACTCATTCTGCCCGGAGTACACGATGAACAGGTCGGGGTGGTATTGCGTCAACTCTTCCATCAGCCTGGCGACCCGGTAGCTGGCGTAACTGATCCCCCCCGCGTTGATGACTTCCCAGCGGCGGGTCGGGTCGGCCGCGGGCAGCAGTTCCCGCAACCAGCCGGCGAAAGAGGTTGGATCGCCGTAGGGTCGGCCGAAGGTCGTGGACCCCCCGAGACAGAAAATCCGGTAGGTGCCCGGCGCTTTTTCGCGGGGAAATTCCTGGGCGTTGAAATACCTGAGCTTGTTTTCCGCCGTGACCATCTTCACCCGGCCGTCGGGGGCGGTTTTCGCCACGAACAGGGGCAGGTTGCCGGCGAAGCCGACCAGGGGATCGTCGCTGCGCAGCACCGGCTTCACGCCGAAAAGAATCAGGGCTCCTTCCAGCAGGACCATGAAGAGCGCCACCGAAATCAGCGCGATCAGGAGCGCCTGCCAGGGTCGGGTGGTGGTTTTGGATTCGGTCATGAATCGATGGCCGGTCGGACTGAGTAGTCAGGGAAGGTTGGGATATCCGGGGATCGCTGGCGATCTTCCGGAAAATCGACGGCCGAGGAACTTGTCGGTGGCAGACGGAAACCGCCCCCACGACAAGGCTCGCCGCCGGCCTGCTTGACGAATCGGGGATCGAAATTACTGCAGGGGGACGATGCGGATCTCCACCCGCCGGTTGAGCTGCCGTCCGCCGGAAGTGTTGTTGTCAGCCACTGGCTGGGTTTCCCCGAAACCGATGGTGGACATCCGCTGCGGGTTGACGCCCTGTCCGGTCAGGGCGTCCCGGACGGCCAGTGCCCGGCGCTCGGACAGCTGCTGGTTGTAGGCCTCCGAGCCGCTGCTGTCGGTATGGCCGGCAACCCTGATCGCCGTCTGCGGATACTGGTTGAGAACCCGCGCCACCCGGTTGATTTCATCATAACTGCCCGGTTTCAGAGCCGAAGAATCGTAATCGAACAAGACATCGGACTTGAAGGTCACCGCCAGCATATTGGCTTCGCGCCGGATGCTCGCTCCTTCCACCGCCGCCAGTTCCTGCCGCATCGCCGCTTCCTGGTTGTCCATGTACTGGCCGATGGAATGACCCGCCACCCCGCCGACAACGGCACCGATCCCGGCGCCGATCAGGGTCCCCTTGGTATTCCGTCCGATGGCCCCTCCGAGCAGTGCGCCGGTCGCCGCCCCCGCGCCGGCGCCGATGGCGGTCCCCTTCTGGGCCTTGGTCATCGGCTGCTGCTGGGCGCATCCGGCGAGCGCCACAATCGAGACAAAAAAGAAAATAAGTGTGCGTCTCATATCATCACCTCACGGCTGTTTTCATAAAATCACGCCCGGCTCGCCAGGCTTCTCGAGTTGTAAATTCCTGCTAAAGGATTAGCACGACGGCCGGTGAAACGCAACCGCGCGCGGACCCCGATCCGAGCCACCATCCCTCCGGAAAGGATGCCTTGCGTGACGATTCACTGCGGCGGCAGAGCTTGAAAAAGACGGGGTTCCGTGGTAGTTTCCCCTTTCGCCGTCCGCATTCTTGATTAAAGGGGAAGTTGTCATGAAAATCACCCGACCTGAAGTGGAACATGTGGCCCGCCTGGCCCGCCTGGCATTAACCGAGGAGGAATTGGGCCGGCTGACCGGAGATATGGACGCCATCCTTCTGTACGTAGAAAAGCTCAACGAACTCGATACGGACGGAATCGTCCCCACCGCCCATGCCGTGCCGGTGGAAAATGCCTTTCGGGTGGATGCGATCAAGCCGTCCATGGACCGGGAACTGGTTTTGGAGAATGCTCCGGAACAAGGCGCCAACGGTTGCTTCAGGGTCCCCCGGGTCATCGAATAAAGACCGAAGTCAAGGACAAAAAAATGGAATTGATTGATCTCGCTATTCACGAAATGAAGGAAAAACTTGCCGGCAGGGAAATCTCGGCGTCGGAATTGACCGCCGCTTTTCTCAACCGGGTTGCCCGGACCAACGACCGGGTCAACGCCTATGTTACCGTCTGCGCCGACGAGGCGGGAAAAGCCGCGACTGATGCCGACCGCCGGATCGCGGCCGGTGGGGCGGGACCGTTGACCGGTATTCCCATCGCGCTCAAGGATATTTTCTGCACCCGGGGAATTCGCACCACCTGCGCCTCGAACATTCTCGACGGCTTTCTCCCCCCCTACGACGCCACGACCGTTCGGCTCTTGAAAGAGGCGGGGGCGGTCCTGTTGGGCAAACTCAACATGGACGAATTCGCCATGGGAAGCTCCAACGAAAACAGTGCCTTCGGGCCGGTTCGAAATCCCTGGAACCCGGAACGGGTTTCCGGTGGGTCTTCCGGCGGGAGCGCCGCCTGCGTCGCCGCCCGGCAAGCGGCCGGCGCCCTGGGAACCGATACCGGCGGTTCGATCCGGCAGCCCGCGGCTTTTTGCGGGGTGGTGGGCCTCAAACCGACCTACGGACGGGTGTCCCGATACGGCGTCATTGCCTACGCATCCTCCCTCGACCAGGTGGGTCCCCTGGGCCGGGACGTTGAGGACTGCGCCCTCCTGCTGCAGGCCGTGGCGGGCCATGATCCCTGCGACTCGACCTCCATCGACACGCCCGTCCCCGACTACCGGGCCGCTCTCGATCAAAAGGTACGAGGACTGCGGATCGGACTGCCGGAGGAATATTTCATCGACGGCCTCGACCCGGAAATCCGCGGGGCCGTCGATAAGGCCATCGAAACGTTCCGCGCTCTCGGCGCCGAAATGGTGCCCATCAGCCTTCCCCATACCTCTTACGCGGTGGCCGCCTATTACCTGATCGCCACCGCCGAAGCCTCCAGCAACCTGGCCCGCTACGACGGGGTGCGCTACGGGAATAGGATCGACCAGGGCGCGGGGCTCCTCGACATGTACCAGCAGACCCGCGCCGCCGGCTTCGGCGCCGAAGTCAAGCGGCGGATCATGCTCGGCACCTACGCCCTTTCGGCCGGCTACTACGACGCCTACTATCTCAAAGCCCAGAAAGTGCGGACCCTGGTCCGCCAGGACTTTCTGAACGCCTTTGAAAAAGTGGATGTCATTCTCACCCCGGTGGCCCCATCGGCGGCCTTCGGACTTGGCGAAAAGTTGGATGATCCGCTGCAGATGTACTTGTCGGACATCTTCACCATCCCGATCAACCTGGCCGGAACCTGCGGTCTTTCCGTCCCCTGCGGATTCACCGGGGAAGGGCTTCCCGTCGGCCTGCAACTCGTCGGGCGCCCCTTCGGCGAAGCCGATATCCTGCGGGCGGGCCACGCCTTCGAGCAGGCGACCGAATGGCACAAACGAAAACCCGAAATCTGATTCCGGCTAACGGCAAAGGGCTAAAGGCCAAGGGAGACCGCGCAGCGAGCTACCCCTTCGCCACTCGCCCATAGCCCATCGCCAAGAGGTTTTTTTATGTTATCCAAATACGAAACCGTCATCGGCCTGGAAGTCCATGTCCAGTTGACCACCGCCACCAAGATCTTCTGCGGCTGCGCTACCCGGTTCGGAGCCGATCCCAATACCCAGACCTGCCCGGTCTGCCTCGGGCTGCCGGGCGCCCTGCCGGTGTTGAATGGCCGCGCGGTTGAGTTCGCGATCATGGCCGGCCTGGCCACCGACTGCCGGATTGCCCCCCGGTCGATTTTCGCCCGCAAGAACTACTTCTATCCTGACCTGCCCAAGGGGTACCAGATCTCCCAGTTCGAGCTGCCGGTCTGCGAACACGGCTCGCTGGATATCTTCGCCGACGAATCGGGCCCGAAAAAAATCGGCATCACCCGCATCCACATGGAAGAAGACGCCGGCAAGCTGCTCCATGGGGAAACCGCGGAGACCGCCGAAGCGTCTTTCGTCGATCTCAACCGGGCCTGCACGCCGCTGCTGGAAATCGTCTCCGAACCCGATCTGCGGTCGGCGGACGAGGCGGTCGCCTACCTGAAGGAACTTCACCAGATCGTCGTCTACCTCGGGATCTGCGACGGCAGCATGGAGCAGGGATCCTTCCGCTGCGACGCCAACGTATCGGTCCGGCCCCGCGGCCAGAAAGAACTGGGAACCCGCGCTGAATTGAAAAACATCAACTCCTTCCGGTTCGTCAAGCAGGCCATCGAATACGAGGTCGAACGGCAGGTTGACCTGGTAGAAGACGGGGGAAAAGTGATCCAGGAGACCCGCCTGTTCGACGCCGCAGCCGGGGTGACCCGCTCCATGCGCGGTAAGGAGGAAGCCCACGACTATCGCTACTTCCCCGATCCCGACCTGGTGCCGTTGGTGATTTCCGCCGACTGGATCGAACGGGTCCGCACCGGGATGCCCGAATTGCCCCGGGAGAAAGTGGCCCGTTTCGTGGCCGATTTCGATCTGGCCCTCTATGATGCCGAAGTCCTGGCTGCCAGTCGTGCGGTGGCCGATTATTTCGAGGCCTGTCTGGGCCATTACGGCAACGCCAAGGCCTGCGCCAACTGGGTCATGGGCGAGGTTCAGCGCCGCCTGAACGAAGAAGGGATCGCCATCAACGCTGCTCCGGTGACCCCGGTCCTGCTGGCAGGACTGCTGGCGCGCATCGACGACCAGACCATTTCCGGCAAAATCGCCAAAACGGTTTTCGAGGAGATGTGGAAGACCGGCAGCGACGCCGACGCAATCATCGCTGCCCGGGGCCTCAAGCAGGTCACCGACACGGGGGCCATCGAGCAGATCATCGACGAGGTTCTGGCGGCCAACCCCGCGCAGGTGGAAGAATACCGAAGCGGCAAGGAGAAGGTTTTCGGGTTCTTTGTCGGCCAGGTGATGAAAGCCAGCCGAGGCAAGGCGAACCCCGCCGCGGTGAACGAGTTGCTGAAGAAAAAGCTGGCAGGGTAATTCGTAATCCGTAAACGGGGAACCGGAAACCATGAACTGAAAATCGAAAATCTTCTCAGCCTTCCGGCTTACGGCTCACGGTACCCGGTTTACTGCATTTGGAGGCACCATGTCCCTCAAACCGATCATCTTTAAAAACAACTTCCTGAAAATGATCGATCAGCGGCTTTTGCCGAATGAAGAAATCTGGCTGGAATATTCCGACTATCAGGGCGTCGCAGAAGCGATCAGATCAATGGTCGTACGGGGCGCCCCGGCTATCGGCGTGGCGGCAGCCTTTGGTGCGGCTTTCGGAGCCCGGGATATCGCGGCGGACGATTTTGAGGAATTTTATGCCCGGTTCGAAGAGGTCTGTACGGTCCTGGCGAACACCCGGCCGACGGCCGTCAATCTCTTCTGGGCATTGGCTCGGATGAAGGCCTGCGCCCGTTCCCACCAGAACAAAGCTCTGATCGACATCAGGCGGCTCCTGCTGGAAGAAGCGCAGGAAATCGCCGCGGAGGATGAACGGCTCAACCGGGCCCTGGGCAGGTTCGGCGCCGTCCTGATCCCGGACCAGGCCCGGGTATTGACCCATTGCAACGCCGGCGCCCTTGCCACCGGGGGGTACGGCACCGCCCTCGGCGTGATCCGGGCGGCGGTGGAGAGCGGCAAGAAAGTGGCGGTTCTGGCCGACGAGACCCGCCCCTTCCTGCAGGGGACCCGGCTCACCGCCTGGGAACTGCAGCGGGACAATATCCCCGTCACCCTGATCTGCGACAACATGGCCGGCTACTTGATGAGCCGCGGGGAAATCGACTGCGTCATCGTCGGCGCCGACCGGATCGCGGCGAACGGCGACGTGGCCAACAAGATCGGCACCTACACGGTGGCCATCCTGGCCCGGGAGCACAATCTCCCCTTCTACGTGGCGGCTCCGGTCTCCACCATCGACCTGAGCATTCCGGACGGCACCCATATTCCCATCGAAGAACGTGACCCCTCCGAAGTGACCCATTCCGGCGGGCGGCAACTGGCCCCGGCGGGAATCGCGGTTCGCAACCCGGCGTTCGACATCACGCCGGCCCGGCTGGTCAGCGCCATTATCACCGATCGCGGCGTCGTTACCGGCGACTACCTCCGGAGCCTCAGCGACCTGGTAAAAGGCCGAGATTGAATGAACCGAGCCCTCTTCGTATCCCGACTTTCCGATGCCTGCAGGAAAAGGGATGAGAGCTCCCTCCTGAAGCTCTGCGCCAATCTGGGTTTTGCCCAGCCGAAGCGAAGCGCCACCAATCTTTTTCTCCTTGCCGACGTACTCGACGATAGCGATCTGCTGGCCGCCCTGGCTCTGGATGCGCTGGAAACGGCCGATCCGGATCTTGCCCTTAACGGCCTGGAACGGTTGACCGGCGTCACGCTTCGCAATGACTTAGTCCCCGTTCTCGACGCTCCGGCAACCCGCCGCCAACTCTTGACCATCCTCGGCGCCTCCCCTTTTCTGACCGGAATTCTCTGCCGCGACCCGGCAACCTTTCGGCAACTGTTCGGCGAAAACGAACTGAATCGGCCCAAGGACGAGGATACCATGCTGGCGGAATTGCGCCGCAAGGTCCCCGCCAATGCCCCCTTTCCAGCCCTGCAACAGGCCCTGCGGCGCTACAAACACCAGGAATTCAGCCGTATCGGCGGCCGGGACTTGTGCGGTCTGGCGGACCTGGCCGAAGTTACCGGGGAACTGTCCGCCCTGGCCGCAGCCTGCCTGCAGGTTGCCTGCGAGGTCTGCGGGCTGCTGCTGAAGACGGATTTCGGAACTCCGCTCATCGAATCGGAGGACGACCAGTCGCGGCTCAACGGAACCGAAGCCGAATTCACCGTCCTGGGGATGGGAAAATTCGGCGGCCGGGAACTTAATTTTTCCTCCGATATCGATCTGATCTATTTTTACACCTCCGAGCGCGGGCAAACCACCGGGGTTGAAGATCCCCTCGGGAAACGGATCAATCGCATTCACCTGCACCAGTATTTTGCCAAGCTGGCGGAGTTGGTGACCAAAGCGGTGGGCGAAGCGACCGAGGACGGTTTCGTTTTCCGGGTCGACCTGCGCCTGCGCCCCGAGGGCCATAGCGGAGAGATGGCAAACTCGCTGCGCAGCGCGGAAATCTATTACGAGAGCTGGGGCCAGAGCTGGGAGCGGGCGGCCCTGATCAAGGCCCGTCCGGTTGCCGGATCCATTCCCCTCGGAGAGCAGTTGCTGGACC
>Ga0210101_1000597_pt1 | contig 11743 bp, 11 predicted proteins | sample Muzzi_PWC_D1_FD_185534 | JGI IMG/M metagenome (GOLD analysis project Ga0210101, IMG submission 185534) | Wetland microbial communities from San Francisco Bay, California, USA, that impact long-term carbon sequestration - Muzzi_PWC_D1 (SPAdes) | ecosystem: Environmental > Aquatic > Marine >...
CCCAATAAGACGGTTGCGGTTGATCGAAGCGGTACAGGCTCGGATGGAACAGCGGTTTCATGGCTGAAGTTTCCGCGGGCTATAAACCAAAGTTGCGATCCCCCCGGCGACCAGGCCCCAGAAGGCCGCGCCGATGCCGAACAGGCTGAGTCCCGATGCCGTGATCACGAAGGTGATCACCGCGGCCTCGCGTGCGGCGCTGTCGGCCACCGCGGTATAGAGACTGTTGGCAATCGTGGATAACAGCGCCAGCCCCGCCAGTGCGAGGATGAACTCGCTCGGGAAGGCGGCGAACAGTGCCGCGATCGCGCCGCCGCCGATACCGAGGAGAATGTAGAAGACCCCGGCGGCAAGTCCCGCATGGTAGCGTTTGGCGGCCTCCGGATGCGCCTCGGGACCGGTGCAGATCGCGGCGGTAATCGCGGCAAGGTTGAGCGCGAAGCCGCCGAAAGGCGCCAGTAACAGCGTAGCCAGACCGGTCCAGCCGATCGCCGATGAAACCGGGGCCGGGTAACCGTCGGTGCGCAACACCGCGATGCCGGGGATGTTTTGCGACACCATGGTGACCACGAACAACGGAATGCCGACACCGATCATCGCGCTCGGTGAGAATGCGGGCATGACGAACTGTGGTGGTCCGATCGCGAGCTCGAAGCCGGAAAAATCGAGCCAGCCCTGCAGCAGGCAATACAGGAAACCGACCGCGAGCACTAACAGGATAGTGTAGCGCGGTATCAGCCTTTTCGCCGCCAGGTAAACGGCGAACATGACCAGCACCAGCAAGAAGCGGGATTCCATCGAGACGAAGGCGTCGATGCCGAACTTGAACAGGATTCCGGCGAGCATCGCGCCGGCCAGCGACAGGGGCACGCGGTTCATGATGCGCTCGAACCCGCCGCTGAAACCGCTTACGGTGATCAGGGCCGCCGAAAAAATGAAGGCGCCTATGGCCTCGTCGAGACCGACGCCCTGCAGCGAGGTCGCCAGCAGCGCGGCCCCGGGCGTCGACCAGGCGGTAATGATCGGCATCCGGTGCCGCCAGGAGAGACCGATAGTCGTCAGGCCCATGCCGATGCCGAGCGCGATCATCCAGGAGCCGACCTGATCCGGACTGGCGCCGGCCGCTCGTGCGGCCTGGAAAATGATCACCGCCGAACTGCTGTAACCGATCAACACCGCGGCGAAGCCGGCCGCGATCGCGGTCGGATGAAGAATTCGAGAGGTCGACATGGGTTTGCAGTTTACCCAGTTGTCGGCCGGTGGCCAATGCCGGCCGCCGGCCCGGACCCGGTCTTATCCCCCGGCCGCCCTGGTCCTGGCCCTGGTCCTGGCCTCGCGCTGCAGGCGTACTTCGCGGCTATCGTAGACCTGCGTGATGAAGCGCTCCCACCGACGCCTGATCTTGCGACGCACCAGAAACGGAATCGAGTTCGGCCATTCGAAGGTGGCGCCGTCGCCGAGCCCGCCGATCGCCACCATGTGAAAACGCGCGGCGGCGGTTTTGCGCACCAGTATGTCGCCGATGGCCATGTCCTGGTTGAAGATGATCAGGTTCTTGAGAAACGACTGCTTGAGTTCCTCCAGATAGGGCTCGAATTCCTCGATCGGAAAGCCCTGCGCCAGGTACCAGTTCAACGGCCGGGAAATCTCCCCATCGTGATTACGCACCAGTTCGACCACGATTCCGCGGCCGCGGTTGGTTTCGCACAGCCCGTGAAACCCGGGGATGTGCCTTTCTTCAATCCCGCCGCGTTTTTTCAGCTGGCGGTAAAAGCGGATTTCCCGCTTCGACTGGGTATCCGCCTTGCTGATCGGAATCTTGATCGCCAGGCGCGGATCTTCCGGATGTACGTAGCACATGCGTTCCTTGCCCATGCCGAGGGGTTTGCGGGTGATGTTGAGCATCAGTGAATATCGGCTTAATCGAATGCGCCCGACAGATTTTGCAGGATCGCCGCCAGGATAGCACGAAGTTTGTCGGCGCTGGCCGGCTCGTAACTCCAGGGTGCCTGCTCGAGCAGGTAATTGCATTGCGCCAGTTCCATCTGGATAGCGTGGATGCCGTGGCCGGGTTGGCCGTAATGGCGCGTGGTCCAGCCGCCCTTGAAGCGGCCATTGACGACGGTGTCGAACTCCGGCGCCGCCTCGCAGATCGTGCGCACCGCGGTCTCCACCTCGGGGCCGCAGCTCGCTCCGCTGTTGCTGCCGATATTGAAATCCGCCAGCTTGCCGTCGAACAGGTAGGGAACCACGGAGCGGATCGAATGACAGTCATAGAGAATCGCGAAACCGTGCCGCTGCCGAATGCGCTCCAGCTGCTCGCGCAGCGCGTCGTGGTAGGGCTGGTGATAGCGAATTCGGCGTGCTTCGATTTCGTCCTGCGACGGTGCCTGGCCGGGTAGATAGATATCGACGCCGTCGAAGGTCGTGGTCGGACAAAGCCCGGTGGTGTTTTGTCCCGGGTAGAGCGACTGGCCGTCGGGGCCGCGGTTGGCATCGATGACGTATCGGTGGATCGGCGTGCTGACGATTGTCGCGTCGGCGGCGAGGCCGGCATACAGTCGGCCGATGTGCCAGTCGGTATCGGCCTTTGCCAGGCCGTTATCGTTCAATCGCAAGCGGATCGGTTCGGGGATTTCGGTGCCGCCGTGCGGTTGCGCCAGCAACAGCGGCCCCTGTCCGGTGACGATCGTCGGCTTCATGGCCGCAGCCGGGGCAGCAAGTCCTCCTCGCCTAGCGCGGCGACGATTTGCCGTCCGTCGACCAGCTCCCTGACCGCGGCGATATCGTCGGCAAGATAGCGGTCGACGCCGAGCGGCGGAACTCGCTCGCGGACCTTTTGCATGACCCGCCGCAGGCGCTCGCTGGTCTCGATCGGGGCGCGGAACTCGACACCCTGCACCGAGATCAGCAGCTCGATAGCGAGGATGTGGGCCAGGTTGCGGTTCATCTCGGCCAGCCGTCTCGCCGCGTGACAGGCCATCGAGACATGGTCTTCCTGGTTGGCGCTGGTCGGCGTCGAGTCGATCGAACAGGGCATCGCGCGTTGCTTGTTTTCGGCCATCAACGCGGCCGCGGTGACTTCGGCGATCATGAAGCCGGAGTTGAGACCGGGTTCCGGGGTCAGGAACGCCGGCAGGCCGTAGTTTTGCGCCGGGTCGACAGTGGTGGCGATGCGGCGTTCGGCGATCGATCCGATCTCGGCGATCGCCAGCGCACACTGGTCGGCGCCGAAAGCCACCGGCTCGGCATGAAAATTGCCGCCGGAAATAATCGCGCCGCTCTCGACCACGACGATCGGGTTGTCGGTTACCGCATTGGCCTCGATCTCGAGCATTTGCGCAACCTGGCGGAACTGGTCGATGCAGGCGCCCATGACCTGCGGCTGGCAGCGCAGGCTATAGGGGTCCTGTACCCGTTCGTCGCCCTCGCGATGCGATTCGCGAATCGCCGACCCCTCGAGCAGCAGGCCGAGGGCCTGAGCCGCGTCGATCTGTCCCTGCAGCCCGCGCAGCGCATGCACTTCGGCGGCAAAGGGTCGGGTCGAGCCCATCAGGGCATCGGTGGTCAGCGCGCCCGAGATCAATGCGGTCAGGGCGAGATTCCAGGCGTCGAACAGACCGGCCAGCGCCAGCGCAGTCGAGACCTGGGTGCCGTTGATCATGCCGAGGCCCTCCTTGGGTCCGAGTTCGAGCGCTTCGAGGCCGGCGGCGTCGAGCGCTTCGCGGGCCGGCATGCACTCACCGCGGAAGAATACGTGGCCCTCGCCGATCATCGCCGCGGTCAGGTGCGCCAGCGGTGCGAGGTCGCCCGAGGCGCCGACCGAACCCTGTGACGGCACCAGCGGAATCATGTCCTGACGCAGCAGTTCGCGCAGGCGGTCGATGATTTGCCAGCGCACGCCGGAAGCCCCGCGTCCAAGCGACAGCATTTTCAGCACGATGACCAGGCGCACGATCTCGCGCGGCAGCGGCTCGCCGACACCGCAGCAATGCGACAGGATCAGGTTGCGCTGCAACTCGGAGGTTTGCGTGGCGGGAATGCGCGTCGAGGCGAGCTTGCCGAAGCCGGTATTGATGCCGTAGACCGGTTGCGGGTTACCGGCGGCCTCGGCGACCACTCGCGCCGCGGCATCGACCCGCTCGCGGCAGGATTCGTCGATGTCGATGTCGAGGTTTTCGCGGTAAATACGGCAAAGATCTTCGAGTCCTGTCTTGCCCGGTTTCAACAGTATGGGTTGGGCCACGGTGTTCTCCTAAAGCAGGCTAGCTGACCATTCGATCGAGCGCGGCGCGGTAGTCGCGCGCGATCGCGGTTTCGTCGGCATGGTGGCCGTCGGCGATGACCTTGTCGCCGCCGACGTAGACGTCGCGCACCAGGTTCTGGTTGCCGGAAAAAATCCAGCTATCGATGATATCGTCGGATTTGCGCCCGTAAAGGCGCGGGTGCCCGGCATCGAGTGCGACGAGATCGGCGCGGTAACCGAGGCCGATGCCGCCGATATTGCGTCCGCAGGCCTGCGCGCCGCCGTCGAGCGCGCCGTCGAGCAGGTTGCGGCCGGTGCTTTTCTGCTCGGTGGTGGCCAGCAGGTTGCGGCGCCTGCTCTGCAGGCGCAGGCCGTATTCGAGCCAGCGCAGTTCCTCGACCGGGTCGATCGAGATGTGGCTGTCCGAGCCGATCGCCCAGTGTCCGCCGTGGTCGCGAAAGTCGAGCATATTGAAAAATCCGTCGCCGAGGTTGGCCTCGGTGGTCGGGCACAGCCCGGCCACGCAGCCGCTGTCGGCAGTCCTCGCGGTTTCGGCCGCGGTCATATGGGTGGCGTGAATCAGGCACCAGTTTTCGCCGACCTCGAAGTTGTCGAACAGCCACTCGACCGGACGCTGGCCGCACCAGGCGATGCAGTCGTCGACTTCGCGGGTTTGCTCGGCGATGTGAATGTGAATCGCGGCGAGATTATCGAGACCCGAGATCACCTCGGCGAGCAACTCGCGGTCGATGGCGCGCAGCGAGTGGGGTGCGATGCCGACCGAGCAATTGGCGTCGCCGGCGGTCGCCTGCTGCAGCGAAGCGACGATTTCGACGAAGCCCGCCGCGTCGTTGAGGAAGCGCTTCTGTCCGGCGAGCGGTTCGGCGCTGCCGAAACCGCCGTAGCGGTAAAGCACCGGCAGGGCGGTAAAACCGATGCCGACCCGGCGCGCCGCATCGAGGCATTGCAGGCTCATTTCAGCCCGGTCGGCATAGGCGTTTCCGTCGAGGTCGTGGTGCAGGTACTGGAATTCGCCGACGCAGCCGTAGCCGGCCTTGAGCATTTCGAGGTAAAGCTGTGCCGCGATGGCATGCAGATGCTCGGGACCGATCCGCTCCAGGTAATGGTACATGACCCGGCGCCAGGTCCAGAAACTGTCTTCGCTGTCGCCGGCGCGCTCGCCGAGACCGGCCATCGCGCGTTGGTGTGCGTGGGAATGCACGTTCGGTATGGCCGGTATCAGGATGTCCGCACGTTCGCCGGAGTTATACCGAGAATCGGGCCGTATCCCGGCAATATTGCCTCCGGCATCGATTTCGATCTCGACCGCTTCTGCCCAGCCTTGTTTAAGCAGGGCCGCTTCGGCCCAGATTTTATTGGTTTTTGCCACCGGCTGATTCCGTGTTGCGTTTACTGGCAAAGCAGAGTAACATACTTGTCTATACAAGTATAGAGCACAATGAAATTAATGTCTCGAACTCTCTTCGACAACGCAACCCTGGCGACCCTGCAGGGCGACACCGGCTACGGGCTGCGCGAGCAGGCCGCGCTGCTGGTGGACGGCGACCGCATCGCCTGGATCGGCGACGCGGCGGAAAAGCCGTCGCTCGACGATACCGAGGTGATCGATTGCGGGCATCGCCTGCTGTCCCCGGGGTTGATCGATTGCCACACTCACCTGGTGTACGGTGGCGATCGAGCCGACGAATTCGAGGCGCGCCTCGAGGGCGCGAGCTACGCGGAGATCGCGGCGCGCGGCGGCGGCATCCTGTCGACCGTGGCGGCGACCCGCGCGGCAAGCGAAGAGCAATTGTTCACCGAGTCCCTGCCTCGCCTCGAGGCATTGCTCGACGAAGGCGTGACCACGCTCGAAATCAAGTCGGGCTACGGACTCGACACCGACAACGAGATCAAGATGCTGCGCGTGGCCGCAAGGCTCGGACGCGAGCTCGGTATCGATATCAAAAAAACCTTTCTCGGCGCGCACGCGTTGCCGCCCGAGTACCAGGAGCGAGCCGACGATTACATCGCGCTGGTCTGCGACCAGATGTTGCCGCGCGCGCACGCCGAAGGACTGGTCGACGCGGTCGACGTGTTCATCGAGACGATCGCCTTCAGCCGCGCACAGGGTGAGCGGGTGCTGGCTCGCGCACAGCAACTCGGCTTACCGATCAAGGCCCACGCCGAGCAACTCAGCGATCTCGGCGGCGCGGCGATGGCGGCCGGCCGCGGCGCGTTGTCGGTCGACCATCTCGAGTATCTCGCCGCCGGCGATGTCGCGGCGCTGGCATCGAGCGGCAGCGTCGCGGTGTTGCTGCCGGGCGCCTTTTACGTGCTGCGCGAAACCCAGCTGCCGCCGATCGAAACCATGCGCGCCGAGGGCGTTCCGATCGCGCTGGCAACCGATGCCAACCCGGGCAGCTCGCCGCTGCACTCGCTGCTGCTGATCCTGAACATGGCCTGCACACTGTTTCGCCTGACCCCGGCGGAAGCCTTGCGCGGGGTGACGCGGAACGCGGCCAGGGCGCTCGGCATGGAAGCCGAGATCGGCTCGCTCGTAATCGGCAAACGCGCCGACCTGGTGCTCTGGGACGTGCAGCGGCCCGCGATGCTTTGTTACCGGGTCGGGGTCAATCCTTGCGCGGCGGTGATGCGCGCCGGCGTCTGGCACCGCCGGGAGGCCGCGGCATGAACGCGATCATCGACAGCTTCGACAATGTCAGCAAGGCGGCGCCGGAACCGATCTACCTGCAGATCAAGAAAATCATCCAGCAACGCATCACCAGCGGCGAATGGGCCGCCGGGCAAAAGCTGCCTTCTGAAAACGACTTCGTCGCCGCGCTCGAGGTCAGCCGCATGACGATCAACCGCGCGCTGCGCGAACTCACCCAGGAGGGCCTGGTCAGGCGCGTGCACGGTCTCGGCTCTTTCGTCGCCGAGACTCCGCGCCATGCGAGCCTGATCGAGCTGCAGGATATCGCGCTGGAAATCGAGCAGGGCGGCAAGCGCCACCACTCGAAAGTGTTGAAACTCGAGACCCTCGAGGCGACGGCAACGATTGCCGCCGGGCTCGAGCTGGAGGTCGGCGCGCGGGTTTACCACCTGCGCGCGGTGCATTTCCAGGACGACCTGCCGATGCAGCTCGAGGCGCGCTACGTCAATGCCGAAGCCGTGCCGGAATTCGTGCAACAGGATTTTACCCGCATCACCGCGACCGCCTACCTGTTGCAGCAATACCAGCCCGACGAGATGGAACATCGCGTGCGCGCGGTGATGCCGGAGCGAGAAAGCCGCGAACTGTTGCGAATGGGAGACCACGAACCCTGTCTGCAACTGATTCGCCGTACCTGGAAGAACAGCCGGGTCGTCACCCGGGTGACGCTGACCTATCCCGGCGATCGCTATGAACTCGGTGCGCGTTATGCCACCAATGAATACCAACTGCGCTAGTACCTATTTAATGAGGAAAATCCGATGCCGTTAGACAGAACCGACAACAGCCGCAAGATCCGCGCTCCGCGAGGCAGCGAACTGACCTGCAAGAGCTGGCTCACCGAGGCCGCCTACCGCATGATCCAGAACAACCTCGATCCCGAGGTGGCCGAAAAACCGGAACAATTAATCGTATACGGCGGCATCGGCCGCGCCGCGCGCAACTGGGAATGTTTCGACAAGATTCTCGAGTGCCTGAAAGAGCTCGAGGACGACCAGAGCCTGCTGGTGCAATCCGGCAAGCCGGTCGGCGTGTTCAGGACCCATGCCGATGCGCCGCGCGTGCTGATCGCCAACTCCAACCTGGTACCGGCCTGGGCCAACTGGGAGCACTTCAACGAGCTCGACCGCAAGGGCCTGATGATGTTCGGCCAGATGACCGCCGGCTCGTGGATCTACATTGGCAGCCAGGGAATCGTGCAGGGCACCTACGAAACCTTCGTCGAGGCCGGCCGCCAGCATTTCGACGGCGACACTCGCGGCAAGTGGATTCTGACCTCGGGGCTGGGCGGCATGGGCGGCGCGCAACCGCTGGCCGCGACCATGGCCGGTTACAGCATGCTCTGTGTCGAGTGCGACCCGGCACGCATCGAATTTCGCCTGCGCACGAAATACCTGGACAAACAGGCCGGCTCGCTCGACGAGGCGCTGACGATGATCGACGACGCCTGTGCGAAAGGTGAGGCTGTCTCCGTGGGCCTGCTCGGCAACGGCGCCGAAATCCTGCCCGAACTCGTCGGGCGCGGCGTCAGGCCCGATCTGGTCACCGACCAGACTTCGGCTCACGACCCGGTCAACGGTTACCTGCCGATCGGCTGGACCATGGACCAGTGGGAAACGAAGCGCGCCACCGATCCCGAGCAGGTCGCCGCCGAGGCACGCAAGTCGATGGCGGTGCACGTACAGGCAATGCTCGACTTCCATGCACGGGGTATACCCACCGTCGATTACGGCAACAACATCCGCCAGGAAGCCTTCAACCAGGGGGTAAAGAACGCGTTCGATTTCCCCGGCTTCGTGCCTGCCTACATCCGTCCGCTATTCTGCAAAGGCGTCGGCCCGTTCCGCTGGGTGGCTCTGTCGGGTGATCCGGAAGACATCTACAAGACCGACGCCAGGGTCAAGGAACTGATCCCTGACGATCCCCATCTGCACAACTGGCTGGACATGGCGCAGAGCCGCATCAGTTTCCAGGGCTTGCCGGCGCGCATCTGCTGGGTCGGTCTCGGCGACCGCGACCGGCTCGGCCTCGCGTTCAACGAAATGGTCAAGAACGGCGAACTGAAAGCACCGGTGGTAATTGGTCGCGACCACCTCGATTCCGGCTCGGTAGCGAGCCCCAACCGTGAAACCGAGGCGATGATGGACGGTTCCGACGCGGTTTCCGACTGGCCGCTGCTTAACCTGCTGCTGTCGACCTCGGGCGGCGCGACCTGGGTGTCGTTCCACCACGGTGGCGGCGTCGGCATGGGTTACGCCCAGCATGCGGGCCTGGTAATCTGCTGCGACGGCAGCGACGCCGCGGCCGAGCGCATCGGCCGCGTGCTGTGGAACGATCCGGCCAGCGGCGTAATGCGTCACGCCGACGCCGGCTACGAGATCGCCAAACAGTGCGCGCGCGAACACGGCCTCAATTTGGGCGCGATCGAATTGTAATCCTGCTTTTCCGCGGCGCAGGCGATTCCACCCGTTACCGATCCCCGATGCGGGACTTGAGGTGTTTGCGGATCGCGTGGGAGGCGGCGGTAAAACCGAAGCAGGCGGTGACGCCGACGAATGAGCCGATCCCGGTTTCGCAGTCGAGAGTGGCGCGCTCGTTCATCTCGGGTTTTTCGTGCGTCACCGTGCCGTCGCCGGCCGGGTAGAGCGGCTGCTCGGTCGAAAACACGCAGTCCATGCCGTAGCGCCGCTTCGGGTTGCGGCTGTAGCCGAGTTGCTGGCGCAGCGTCGAGCGCACCTTGGCGAGCAGCGGGTCGTTGTAGCAGAGCATCAGATCCTTGACGACGATCTGCGTCGGGTCGGTCAGACCGCCGGCACCGCCGGTCGATACCGAGCGGATCTTGTTGCGCCGGCAATGGTGCATCAGCGTCAGCTTGTGGCTGACATGGTCGATCGCGTCGATGACGTAATCGAATTGCGCGAATTCGAACTTGTCGACATTACCGCGGGTCACCAGGTCGTCCACCGCATCGCAGGCGCACTCGGGGTTGATCGCCAGAATCCTCTCCCGCAGCACCTCGACCTTGGACCGGCCGAGTGTGTCCTGGGTGGTATGCGACTGCCGATTGGTGTTGCCGATCGAGATGTCGTCGTGGTCGATCAGCGTGATGCGGCCGATCCCGGAGCGCACGCAGGCCTCGGCCGCCCAGGATCCCACGCCGCCGACGCCGACGACGCAGAAATGCGCGTCGGCGAGGGCTTCGAGCGCGGCCTCGCCGAAAACTCTGGCGAGGCCGGCGAAGCGTTCACGATAGGCGGTACCGGGCAACGGGATTCGATTTGCACAAGGGTGGTAAACCGCCCTATCCTAACCGAAGCAGGGTAAAACTGTAACCGCTTTGCCGCCGCGCTCGACGGGGTGGGGTCCGGGATAAGAAATCAACTGGTCGAGGTATCGCGTCGGCATCCGATGAAGCCCAATAACGCAAAACTTTACTACCTCGTAGGTCCTTCGGGCGCGGGCAAGGATTCGCTGCTCGCGGCGGTCCGCGAACAGGCAGCGGTAGCGTCCGGCCTCAGGATTGCCCGGCGTTATATCACGCGTCCGCCGCGCGCCGGCGACGAGCCGCACATCGAGGTTGCCGCGGCAGAGTTCGAACGCGCACGTCGCGACGGCAAGTATCTGTTCGCCTGGGAGTCGCACGGCTATGGTTATGCCGTCGGCCGGCAGGTACTCGACTGGCTCGCGGACGGCGACGACGTGATCGTCAACGGCTCGCGGGCTTACCTCGAAACCGCGCGCGCTATTTATCCTTCGTTGCTGCCGATCTGGATAACCGTATCCGAGAACCTGTTGCGCCAGCGGCTCACCGCGCGCGGCCGCGAAACCACGGCGCAGATCGAGGGACGGCTGTGTCGCAACCGCGAATTCGAAGACCGCTATCGCGGCGAATACCCCCGCATACGCAACGACGGCAGCCTCGAAGCTGCGGTGATTCAGTTTAATGCCCTGCGCAAAGGAGTGTGATCCGTCCGGCGCCGGATCGCTATGGGACCGGCACGTCGAGTTTTGTCAGCTAGCTAACCCGGTAACGATACGAAACCGTCGGCCTGGCCTATAATGGCAAAAGTAAACTAAACCTCTGGTCTCCCTCGTGGCAGACATTACAATATCAGGCCGATTCGTCAGTCAATGAAAATTAACCGGGATACCGCTTGAGCACCGCCTGCCTGTTTACCATTTCCGCGCCTTCTGGCGCCGGCAAGACCAGCCTGGTCAGGGCCCTGCTGGAGCGCCGTGCCGACTCGGCGGCGGTTTGCGTTTCGCATACCACGCGTCCGATGCGCCCCGGCGACGTCGACGGCAGCGATTACCATTTCGTTTCCCGGCGGCGTTTCGAAGCGATGATCGCCGCCGACGAGTTTCTCGAGCATGCGCGCGTGTTCGACAATCTATACGGCACGGCGCGCGCCTCGGTCGAGGAATTGCTCGCCAGCGGCCGCCACGTGATCCTGGAAATCGACTGGCAGGGCGCGCGCCAGGTAAAAGCGAAGATGCCGGACACCGTGGGGATCTTTATCCTGCCGCCGTCGCGCGATGTGCTCGAGCAGCGATTGCGCGCCCGGGCCACCGACGACGAGGAAACGATAACCCGCCGCATGCGCGATGCGGATCGGGAAATGTCGCATTACAACGATGCCGAGTACCTGGTCATCAACGACGATTTCGAGCAGGCACTGTTCGACCTGGATTCGATTATTCATTCACAGGGATTGACGCGAGAACGGCAAAAGCGGAAAAACCGGGCGTTGATCGATTCGATACCCCCCGAGACGGACTAGTTT
>Ga0210101_1000599_pt1 | contig 11728 bp, 10 predicted proteins | sample Muzzi_PWC_D1_FD_185534 | JGI IMG/M metagenome (GOLD analysis project Ga0210101, IMG submission 185534) | Wetland microbial communities from San Francisco Bay, California, USA, that impact long-term carbon sequestration - Muzzi_PWC_D1 (SPAdes) | ecosystem: Environmental > Aquatic > Marine >...
CAGGCCGACGAGCAACAGCACTTCGCGCTGCTCGGCGGCAAGCCGGTACAGGGCCTGTTCGAAATCGGACAGTGTGCAGAGCAGTTCCGCGTCCTGGTCCGAGGCCAGCGATTGCGGGTCGACGACGGCGCCGGTGTCGTAGCGGGAAGCGCGCTGGCGGCGCAGCTCGTCGACGAAGATATTGTGCATTATCGCGAACAGCCAGGGGCGCATCCCGCGCTGCCCGATCCACAGTCTGCGCCGGCTGACGGCCCGCGCCAGGCTCTCCTGCACCAGGTCGTCGGCCTGGCCGGGGTCCCGGCACAGGGCGCGAGCATAGCGCCGCAATGCCGGGATCTCGTCGATCAGCAGGCTCTCGAACCGCCGCACGGGTCCTCCGGGCTACTAATCCCTATTCCACCTTCAATCCGAGCAGACCCATCGCTTCGTGCAGATCCTTTATCGATTGCGAGTGATTACCGGACTTGTGCTGCATTTCACCGGACTCCCGCAACTCCTTGACACGGGTCAGGGTGCTGGCGCTCACCGACGGATTGGAGGCCAGTGCCGCATCGATCTTTTTCATATCGGACGGGCAATGGCTGGCGAACGCGGGCAGGCTCGATGCCAGCAGCACTATGCCGGGCAAAACTTTGCGCAGTATTTTCATTTCGATATCTCCTCGAGTTGATTGATTAGTGTTGTCACTATGCGCCGAATGGTATCGCCACGCATCTGTAGTATTACGTTGGTGACGACGATTTATTCCATTCGGCTGAAAAAAAATTCCGTCCCGATCTCCAACTGCCCTCAAAAGCCCTGAAATTTCGGTCTTTCGATCCGCTTTCAGCCCGCGGTCGAGGCGAGGTCGAATCCTTCCAGCAAGGCCGGTAGCAGTCGCGCGGCCGGCCCGGCGAGGTGCACGTCGGCCCCGTGGCTGGCCGCGCCCGGGTTCGGATCGACCACGATGACGCGGCTTTGTCGACGCCGGACCAGGTCGATCAGGCCCGCGGCAGGATAAACGGTGGCGCTGGTGCCGATTACCAGCAGGCAATCGAGCTCGGCACAGAGACGCTCGGCGCAATCCCAGGTTCGCCGCGGCAACGGCTCGCCGAACCAGACGACCGCGGGGCGCAGGTATTCACCGCAGCGCGGGCAGTCGCGAAGCCCTCGCGGCTTGTCGAGCTCGACGGATTCGCGGTAGTCGCAGTCCGGGTTGTGACAGCGATCGTGCAGCAGATCGCCGTGCAGGTGATAAATGCGTTCCGGCGCGACGCCGGCCTGCTCCAGCAGGTGATCGACGTTTTGCGTGATCTGGATCATCCGCGTTTGCGAGGCGAGTGCCCGATGCGCCGCGTTCGGGGCCACCGCGGCGTACTTGTTTCGCCGCCAGTCGTACCAGTCGACAACCCGCCGCGGATCGGCCTGGAAGCCGTCGAGCGAGGCCAGTTCGGTCGGATCGAAGCGCGACCAGAGCGCATCGCTGTCGGGGTCGCGAAACGTCGCCAGACCCGATTCGGCCGACAGTCCGGCGCCCGAAAATGCAGCCACGCGGGGGCTCTCGGCCAGCAATTCGCGGGCTGCGGCGAGTTGCCGCTGGAGACCGGGATCGGGATTCTCGACCATTGATAAACGGGATATTCAGGCTCTGGGTAGCGCCCGCCTGGCGCGGCAAATTTCGACCCAGTCGCGCAATCGCCACCAGTTGCCGACGATCGGCAGGAACCAGGGCCTGCCCGAGTAAAACGGCCGAGATCTATAGGCCAGACCCTCGAACGCACTCGGGCCGGGTGCCGTGCCGAGTATCTTTTGCCCCACCTTGCGGCCCAGCCAGCTCATCATCACGATACCGCAGCCGCCGTTGCAGCCGAGCGCATAGTGAATGCCTTCGTGGCGGCCGATCTTGGGCATGAAGTCGAAGGTGAATGCCATGTAGCCCGACCAGGCATTGGTCACCCGAATATCGGACAACTGCGGAAACATGGTAACCAGCTGAGCGTGCAGCACGCGCGCGCTTTCCCGCGGCCCCAACGGCGAAAATCGCGCCCGCCCGCCGAACAGGATTCGCTTGCGATCGGGCGAGGGGCGGGCCAGGCAAACCACCCGCTTGGTATCGATTACCGGACAACCCTTCGGCAGCAGGGCTTCGACCCGCTCCTCGCCGAGTTCCTCGCTGGCGACCAGGGTGCTCGAGATCGGCATCAACCGGCGCCGGTGCCAGGGCGACAGGCCGTCGGTATAGCCGTTGGTAGCGATCACCACTTCGCGCGCCGCGAAACCGACGCCGCGATCCGTTTCCACGCGCCTGGCGCCGTCCTTGCCGTGGATCGCGACGACCCGCGTGTCGGAGACCAGCGTCACCCCGGCGGACTGGCACAGATCGGCGAGGCCACGGTGGTAAAGCGAGGGGTGAAGCGTGCCTGCGTTTTCGACGAACATACCGCCGTGCCAGTAATCGCTGGCGACGAAATCGTGCTGCTCGGTCCTGTCGACCATCCAGAAGCGGTGATCGCCATCGCCACGATACTCGCGCATCTTGGCGGCGAGCCTGTCGAATGCCTGCGGCGTATGCGCGCCGACGAACCGGCCGACCGAATCCAGGTAGCATTCGATATGCTCTCTGGCCACCAGCTCCTTGAGGTAATCGTAAGCGGCGTCGGCTTCGGCGAAAATGCGATCCGCGTGTTCCTTGCCGGCCAGGGCCTCGAGATCGATCTGCTTGCTGACCCCTGCGCGGCCCGACAAAAAGCCCGCGTTGCGCGTGCTCGCACCCGCGCCGCACTTGCCCGCGTCGATCACGATCACCGCAAGACCCCCGACGGCCAATTCGTGGGCACAGGACAGTCCCGCGTAACCGCTGCCGACGACGATGACATCGGCCTCGCCGGATTCCGCCGGGCAAGCCTGCGTCGAGGGCGCGGCGTGATTCCACCACCAGGGCTGTTCGCTGAAGGCGGCGGCGAAAATATCGCGGCTCATCGAAGGCACCGCGTCGCGAGTGCGGTGCCGTCACCCGGGACTGATGTCTGCAACAGGGTCGGCATGGCCCGAAAGGTTACAGACGAAGCGCATCTCGATGCAAGCATTGATGTCGGCGCGCCGGCAGGATAATGTATCCAATCTATGGATGAATACAGCATCGGCAAGCCCGGACCGCTCAAGGGCCGCGGCGCGGTCAGCAACGCCGACGGGCGCTTCGAATCGCGCCAGCATACCGCCTTCGACGACGGTTGGGACGACCCGCCGGACGACCCGCTGGACGACACGCGTCCGAGAACCGAGGTCCAGATCGACGCGAGCCGCGGAGTGCTGGTCTACAACCAGTCGCCCGATCTGCCCTTCGACCGCTCGGTCAACCCCTACCGCGGCTGCGAGCACGGCTGCATCTACTGTTTCGCGCGCCCCACGCACGCCTACCTCGGCCTCTCGCCAGGGCTCGATTTCGAAACCCGGTTGTTCAGTAAACCCGACGCCTCGGCGCTGCTCGAAAAGGCCTTGCGCAAGCCCGGATACGAACCCGCTACACTGGCGCTCGGCGTGAATACCGATGCCTATCAACCGGTGGAGCGCAAGCTCGAAATCACCCGCTCGGTACTCGAGGTGCTGCAACGCTACCGGCATCCGGTGGCGATCGTGACCAAATCGGCGCTGGTCGAACGCGACATCGATATCCTCGCCGAAATGGCGAGCGATCGACTCGTATCGGTTCATGTCAGCGTGACCACGCTGGACGCCGAACTGGCGCGCAGACTCGAGCCGCGCGCCGCCGCGCCGCATCGGCGGCTGCAGACTATCCGCAAGCTTGCCGGGGCCGGCATTCCGGTATCCGTGCTCGCCGCGCCGGTGATCCCGGTATTGACGGATCCGGAACTCGACACGATCCTGGCCGCGGCGAAGGATGCGGGCGCGGAATCGGCCTCTTACATCCTGCTTCGCCTGCCGCTCGAGGTCAGCGAATTGTTCCAGCAATGGCTCGAGGCGCACTATCCGCTGAAGGCCGCGCACGTAATGACGCGCGTGCGCGACACCCGCGGCGGCAAGGATTACGACAGCCGTTTCGGCGTGCGCCTGCGCGGCACGGGGGCCTTCGCCGAAATGATCGCACAGCGTTTCGCGCTCGCCTGCCGGCAGCTGGAATTGAAGCCGCGCGACTATTCGCTCAAGTGCACGTCGTTCCGCGTCCCGCCGCAAAGCGGCGATCAGCTCGCACTGTTCGACGAGCGCTGAAGGCTGCGGGCGCTCCACACCGGTGCACGCGACCGCGTCGGCAGGCCCGCGCCCTGTGCGTCAGTTGCGGTTTACGGTATGATTACGGCCTCTTGAGTGGAAAATACCCGCAGGCGGAAAATTTGCCGCCGGAGCATGTTTTGAATCCTGACCTATCCGCATCGGCCGCCGCGTTCGGCTTCAAACTTCTTCATTCCTCAAGCCGGCCCGCCCGCATCCGCGTCACCGACAGCCAGGCGCGCCGCATCGACTTCGACTCGTTCTGATGACCAGCCAGTCCGGCAAATATCTGCTCGTGATCAGCATCCACGGGCTGATCCGCGGCCACGACCTCGAACTCGGCCGCGACGCGGACACCGGCGGACAAACCAAGTACGTGGTCGACATGGTGAGCGCGCTCGCCGCGGAAGACGACGTCGAGCGGGTCGACCTGGTTACCCGCCGCATCGTCGACCCGGCGGTCAGCGAAGATTACCGGCAGCCGCTCGAGCCCCTGTCCGACAAGGTCAATATCGTGCGCATCGAGGCCGGGCCGGAAGAATACATCCCCAAGGAACAGCTCTGGGACTATCTCGATAGCTTCGTCGACAACCTGATGCATTGGCTCATCGAACAGCCGCGCATGCCCGACCTCGTGCACAGTCACTACGCGGATGCGGGCTATGCCGGGGTTCGCCTCGCCAACCTGCTCGGCGTACCCCTGGTGCATACCGGTCACTCGCTCGGGCGCGACAAGCGCAAGCGCCTGCTCGCGCGCGGCCTGTCACGCGACGAAATCGAGAAGACCTACAATATCGGGCGGCGTATCGATGCCGAGGAAGAAGTCCTCGCCAACGCGGCGCTGGTGATCACGAGTACGCGTAACGAAATCAGGGAGCAATACGGTCTATACGACTATTACGATCCGGATCGCATGGCCGTCATTCCTCCCGGCACCGACCTGGAACAGTTTCACCCGCCGGCCGAAGGCGAAACCATCGAGTTTCAAAAGCAGGTCGACCGCTTTCTCGTGGAACCCGAAAAGCCGCTGATCCTGGCCCTTTCGCGGCCCGACGAGCGCAAGAACATACTCGCCCTGATCGAGGCATACGGAGAGTCGGAGGAACTGAAGCGAATCGCCAACCTGCTGATCGTCGCCGGCAACCGCGATGATATTCGCGATCTGAACGGCGGCGCGCAATCAGTGCTGACCAATATCCTGCTGCTGATCGATAGCTACGATCTCTACGGCCTGGCCGCATTCCCCAAGTCGCATCGTGCCGACGAGGTGGCCGAAATCTATCGCCTGGCGGCATCCCGCCGCGGCGTATTCATCAATCCGGCCCTGACCGAACCTTTCGGTCTGACCTTGCTCGAAGCCGCGGCCAGCGGCCTGCCCGTGGTCGCTACCGAGAACGGTGGGCCCGTGGACATCATCGGCAACTGCCACAACGGCGAGTTGGTGGACCCGCTGGATCGCGAAGCGATAGCCGCGGCACTGCTGAAATTGCTGAGCGATCCCGCGACCTGGGACGAGGCGTCGCGCAACGGTCTCGACGGTGTACGCAGGCACTATTCGTGGCAGGCACATGCGCGCAGTTTCCTCGACGTAATCGCCGACTTGCCGAAGCGGGAAACCGACGTCAGCGAACTGTCCAAACCCCGAACCTGGCGACACCGGGAATGCGCCCTGTTCACCGATGTCGACCAGAACCTGGTCGGCGATGCCGAGGCCCTGGAGGAATTCATCGAGCTCATGCAACAGCGCCGCCAGTCGGTCATCTTCGGGATCGCGACCGGGCGCCGTATCGACACGGCCCTGGCGCTGCTGCGCAAGCACCGCATTCCGAGGCCGGACGTGCTGATCAGCAGCCTGGGTACGCGCATACACTACGGGCCGACGCTCGACGAGGACACTCACTGGGCCTCGCATATCGATCATAACTGGAGCCCGCAGAAGATTCTGGGCGTGCTGACAGATTTGCCGGGGATCAAACTGCAGCCCAAGGTCGAGCAGACACCGTTCAAGATTTCCTATTACTACGATACGAAAAAAGCCCCCCTGGTGGATGAAATCGTGGCGCAGCTTCACAAGCAAGAATTGACCGCCAACGTGCTCAGCTCGTTCGGACAGTACCTCGATATCCTGCCGTCGCGCGCCTCCAAGGGCCAGGCGCTGCGCTACGTCTCTCAGCGACTCGAGTTCGCGCTGGAGAAAACGCTCGTGGCCGGCGGTTCGGGGGCCGACGAGGACCTGATGCGCGGTAATACGATGGCGGTGGTGGTCGCCAACCGTCACCACGAGGAGCTTTCCGGGCTGATCGAAGAAGACCAGATTTATTTTGCCGACCAGCCCTATGCACGGGGTATTCTTGCAGCAATCGAGCACTACGATTTCTTCGACACCTGTCGGCTCCCGGAAGATTGATGAGCGCGAGATTGCTGATCTGTACCGATCTCGATCGGACCCTGATCCCGAATGGACCGCAACCGGAATCGGCAGGCGCACAAGCGCATTTCGCTACCCTGGCCGCGCGCCCCGGGGTGACCCTGACCTATGTCAGCGGCCGCCATCGCGAACTCGTGCAGGCCGCGATCGACGAATACAGGCTGCCGCCGCCCGACTACGCGGTCTGCGACGTCGGTACCACGATATACCACCTGCGAGAGGGGCGTTCGTGGCAACGCCAGGCAGCCTGGGAAGCCGATATCGCGAGGGACTGGAACGGCCTCGGGCGCGGCGATCTGGAGCTTGCGCTCACCGGCCTGGACGAATTGCGCCTGCAGGAAGCATCGCGCCAGAATTCCTGCAAGCTCAGTTATTATCTGCCGCCGGAGTTCGACCGCGAGCGGCTCGCGCCGCCGATCGAATCCCGGCTCGACGCGCTCGGCGTCAGCGCGCGCCTGGTGTGGAGCGTCGACGACGCCACCGGTACCGGCCTGCTCGACGTGTTGCCAGCGCGGGCGTCGAAATACCACGCTATCCTCGCCCTGATGCGCGACCGGCAATTCGGCGCGACGGAAACCGTTTTTTGCGGCGACAGCGGTAACGATATCGAGGTGCTGGCCAGTTCCATCCCCGGAGTGCTGGTCGCCAATAGCAGTCCCGAAGTGCAATCGCTGGCCGAGCGGCTCGCCCGCGCCGAGGGTCATGCGAATCGGCTTTACATCGCCCGCGGTGGTTTTAAGGGAATGAACGGCTACTATGTCGGCGGCATGCTGGAAGGGATCGCCCATTACTATCCGCACACCGTCGAGTGGATGGGGTTCGACGCCGCGGAGTGTGGCGCGTGAGGACCGATACGGTTCGATGGCAGGGTCGCACCGCCCGCGCGGGGCTTTCACCTTAATCAGTTTCGACTAAAATCGACCCATGTACGAACAAGTTTCCCACTCGCTGCTCAACCGCATACTCGACGAGATCAAGCCGGAGATCCGCAAACGCGACCTGCGCCATTTTTATACCCGCCTGGGCGCCAACTTCTACGCGATTTATTCGCTGTTTTACCATTTGTACGGCGGGCGTGATGACTTCGAGCAGCAGGTCCTGCGGCTGGTCGAGGTCATGGCCACTCAGTACCTGGCACGCGACAAAAGGCTCAAAATGCTCGATATCGAGCGCGAGCGGGACCACAACTGGTTTCTCGACAAGAAGTGGGTCGGCATGGCGCTCTACTCCGACGGCTTCGCCGACAACTTCAAGGGCCTGCAGGAAAAACTCGGCTACCTGCAGGAACTCGGTATCAGCCTCGTTCACGTCATGCCGATTCTCAAGTGTCCGCAGGGAGCCAGCGACGGCGGCTACGCGGTCAGCGATTTTCGTGACGTCGACGAGCGCGTCGGTACGCTCGACGATATTCGCGAACTGGCCCGGCAAATGCAACAGCGGGAAATGCTGCTGACGCTCGACGTGGTCGTCAATCACACTTCCGACGAGCACGAGTGGGCGCAGCGCGCGCGCGCCGGAGAACAGAAATACCAGGACTACTACTACATTTTCGACGACCGCACGGTACCCGACATGTTCGAGGAGTCCATGCCCGAAGTGTTTCCCGAAAATTCGCCAGGTAACTTCACCTTCGACGAAAGCATGGGTAAATGGGTGATGACCGTGTTCAATGACTACCAGTGGGACCTGAACTACAGCAATCCCGCGGTATTCATCGAGATGCTGGACATCATCCTGTTCTGGGCCAACCAGGGCGCCGACATCGTGCGCCTCGATGCGGTCGCCTTCCTGTGGAAAAAAATCGGCACGACTTGCCAGAACGAGCGCGAGGCGCACCTGATTCTGCAATTGATGAAGGATTGCTGCCAGGTAACGGCGCCGGGCGTGCTGTTCATCGCCGAGGCGATCGTCGCGCCGGTGGAAATCATCAAGTACTTCGGCGAGGACGCGGTCATCGCCAAGGAATGTGAAATCGCCTACAACGCGACTTTCATGGCGCTGCTCTGGGACGCGGTCGCGACCCGCAACGCCAAATTACTAAACCAGGGTATCCGCAGCCTGCCGGACAAGCTGGATCGTGCCACCTGGCTCAACTACGTGCGTTGCCACGACGATATCGGTCTCGGCTTCGACGATCGGGATATAATAAAGGCCGGTTACCAGACGGTCGCGCACCGCCGCTTCCTGGTGGACTACTATACCGGCGAATACGACGATTCTCCGGCGCGAGGCCGTCCCTTCGGCCACAACACCAAAACCGGCGATGCGCGTATTTCCGGTTCACTGGCGTCGCTGGCAGGTCTCGAAACCGCGGTCCAGCGAGACGACGAGGAAGCGATTCAGCAGAGCATCGATATCATTCTGCTGCTGCACTCGATGATCATGTCCTTTGGCGGCATCCCGCTACTCTATTATGGCGACGAAATCGGCACGCTCAACGACAATACTTACCTCGAGGATGCGAACAAGGCTGGCGACAGCCGCTGGATGCACCGTCCCCGGATCGACTGGGAAAAAGCTGCCCTGCGCAAGCAGCACGGCAGCGTACAGCAGCGCATTTTCGAGGGCCTGAAAAAAATGATCGCGGTACGCAAGTCCACCCCCGCCTTCGCCGATTACAACAACCGCGAACTCCTCGAAACCGACAATCCCCACCTGTTCGTGTTCATTCGCAGCAACCCGTTTCGGCCGCACGACAATGTTCTGGTAGTCGCCAATTTCGACGCCGCGCCGCAGGCTATCACCCTCAGCGACTTGCCCAGCCGCGGCCATATCGAGTACAGCCACCTTCAGGACCTCTACAGCGGCAGCTCGCCGGGGCTGGTCGAGAACCAGTTGGTCGTGCCGCCGCACGGATTTTACTGGCTCGCCGACCAGGGCTGAGGCGTCTGTCGCCGGCATCGGGCTGAGCCTGACATTAACGCTTTCAACCCGCTCGGGGTTGCGCTACATTTCCCCGGTCATGTCGATCCAGCCCGTCATCGAACCGCCGCTCGGCGCCGCACCCGCGGTGCCGGCGCCGCAATACCTGTTGTTACTGTTGATGGGCATCCTGTGGGGACTGGCGCTGTCGCTGGCGAAGATCGGCGTGCAGGCCGGCGGGCACCCGATCGGCATGGCGCTGTGGCAGGTCACCACGAGTTCGACGCTGCTGCTGGTGCTGCTCCTGTTGCAATCGAAAAAACCGTTGTGGCGCCGCGACGTGATCCGCTTCGGAATCATCTGCGGCGGCTTCGGAGTTGCATTTCCGGCAATTGCGCTGTTCTGGTGTGCGCTCTATCTGCCGGCCGGCGTGGTCGCGATCGCGTTCGCCAGCATGCCGCTGTTTACCTACCTGCTTTCGATCCTGCTCGGCATCGAGCGCGGTCAGCGCCGCCGCCTGCTCGGCGTCGTTATCGGGCTCGCCGCGATGGCGTTGCTGGTCCTGCCGAAGAGTGCGCTGCCCGCACCCGGGCTCGCGCCCTGGGTAATGCTGGCGCTGGCCGCGAGCGTCAGCATGTCGATCGAGAATTCCTATGCCGGCGGCTACCGCCCACCTTTCGTCGGCTCGTTCGAACTCAGTTTCGCGCGCCAGGCCTTCGCCGTGTTACTGCTGCTGCCACTGGCGCTGCTGTCCGGTACCTGGCTGCCGGTACTGGCGCCGTGGGGAACGGCGCAGTACGCCGCCACCGGCAATGGCCTGCTCTCCGGCATCGCCTACACCATTCTGCTGTACGTGATCCGGACCGCGGGACCGGTGTTCGCGAGCCAGACCGCCTACATGATCACGCTGGCCGGCGTCGCCTGGGGGATGATCCTGTTCGCCGAAACCCATTCCGTCTACATCTGGTCGGCCTTGCTGCTGACCCTGGTCGGCATCTCGCTGGTCCGCCCTCAGCAGCCGCGAATTCATATCGCGACGGGCTGACCGGCCCGGCCGCGTTCCCGGAGATCAGCCCCGGTAATGTGCGTACAGCAGCATCAGGCCGGCCACGATCGGCAGGATCGTGTATCCGAACAGGTGGATGGCGTTGCCCATTTTTTCGCCGTTGCGTTCGATCAGGTTCTGCAGCTTCTCGATATCCTGCGGCGCGGTCTTGCGCTGGATATAGCAATAGATCCCGTAGGCGATCGCCAGTACTCCGATAATGAAATTGATGCTGATATCGTTCATCACCCGCCCATGGTAACTCAGCCCCGGCGCGAACCCTAGTAGAGCGGCGGTAATCGGCCAGCCGGATTTTTGCCGATTGATCTGCACAGGCCAATCCACTAGAGTCGGGTTCAAATTCAACCATTTCACCGGGCCTGGCGGATAGCCGTTCGGCCCGAAAACCCAGCCGAGACCGGAAACATGGCCACGCAACAGAAAACCACCCAGATCGACAACAAACTCCACCGCGTCACCAATCCGTTCGGCAACCTGATGGTCGATCTGTTTCACTATGTCGCGCTGTTCGCGATCGGCGGCACTATCGTCTGGTCGGCGGTACACGAGTTCATCGTCATGAGCGAACGGGGCGCCGGGTCGATCAGCGATATCCTGCTGCTGTTCATATACCTCGAACTCGGCGCGATGGTCGGCATTTACTTCAAGACCAATCACATGCCGACCCGGTTTTTGATCTACGTCGGCATTACGGTGTTGACGCGGATGCTGATCGGCGACGTCCAGGCGCACCACCACGATCCCGGTATCGGCATCGTTTACATCACCGGCTCGATATTACTGCTGGCGCTCGCCAACCTGATCGTACGCTACGGATCGCACCGCTATCCGTCGTCGATACCGGGAGTCGAAACCCACAGCGAGGACGACTAGACAGTGCCGGCGAACCTTTCGCCGCGGCCAGGTATCTCCCGCTGAGGCCCCCGGCGCTCGCCCCTGCCGAGCCGGCGCGCTAGCCGTCGTACCAGCTACCGTCCGGGTTGCGCTGCAGCCACTGGTAGGAATACCAGAAGTAAGCACCGGGTTCGCCGAGCACCGGCGCCGTGCAGTTGACCTTGTTGCGTCCGGGGCGGCCGATGCCGTCGACATCGACGGCGATCCCGATCTCGTCTCCCGCGCCCACCATGATCGGCAGCGCCTTGCCGTCAGCACTGTAACAGGCCAGC
>Ga0210101_1000600_pt1 | contig 11723 bp, 14 predicted proteins | sample Muzzi_PWC_D1_FD_185534 | JGI IMG/M metagenome (GOLD analysis project Ga0210101, IMG submission 185534) | Wetland microbial communities from San Francisco Bay, California, USA, that impact long-term carbon sequestration - Muzzi_PWC_D1 (SPAdes) | ecosystem: Environmental > Aquatic > Marine >...
GCGTCGAAGGCGTGCTGCAGCTCGGGCAGCGCCTGGGCGGCATCGTCGATCCCGAAGTAGACGATGCCATCGCGGCGGTGTCCCTCGGCGTCGCGGCCGAGGTCGGCGACCAGCGGGTCGTCGGCGTTGAGCGCGAAACGGCTCCGCCCGGCGCGCGCGGCGACCGTCTTCGCCCACTCGTCGGCCAGCGCCTCGGTCTCGCCGTAGCGATCTAGCTGGTCGCGGAAGAGGTTGCCGAGCACGACCAGCTCCGGGTCGAGCTGCGCCGCGACCTCGGGCAGCCACGCCTCGTCGACCTCGAACAGGCCCTCGCGCCCCCCCTGCTCGAGCAGCGCCGTGGCGATCCCCCAGGTCATGTTCGAACCGGCTCGGTTGTGGACGGGGCCGCGGCCCTCGGCGGCGAGCAGCGCGGCGATCATCCCCGCCGTCGTGGTCTTGCCGTTGGTGGCGCTGACCAGGGTCACGCCGCGGTCGAGCCGGGCGCCCATCCGGGCGATCGCCTCAGGGTCCATGCGCAGGAGCAGCCGCCCCGGCAGGGTCGTGCCGCCGCCGCGCCCGCTGGCCCGGCTGGCGGCGCCGACCGTCCGCGCCGCGAGCCGCTTCGCTCCGAACAGCACGCCGTCCGGCCCGCGGCTCACTCCCCGGCCCGCGGCGGGACGATCACGCTCAGCGCCCGCGGCAGCAGCCGCAGCGACGCCGGCAGGTCGGTCAGGTACTCGCCGTCTGCGTAGACGGGGAAGGGCCGGCTGGCGCTCAGCTCGAGGCGCGCAGCGCGGAAGACACGAACCTCGTCCTCCTCGACGTGGACGCCCTTGAACACCTTGGGCAGGTTACCCAGGAAACGCAGCTTGCCGACCTCGCCGACCGTGACGACGTCGAACTGCCCGTCGTCCAGCTCGGCGTCGGGGGCGATGAACATGCCGCCGCCGAACGCCCTGCTGTTGGCGACCGAGACCGAGTAGCCGGTGAAGCGCTCGCGCTCCTCGCCGACCCGGATCGTGAAGCGGGCCGGCTTCCAGCCGAGCAGCGTGCGCACCCCGGCGTAGGCGTAGACCAGGTTGCCGCGCAGCCACCTGGTCTGGTTGGCGCGGCGGTTGGCGACCGAGTCGAAGCCGGCGCTGACCACGCCGAGGAACCGCTTCCCGTTGACCTCGCCGACGTCGATGCGCCGCGTCCGACCGTCCGCCAGCACTGCCACCGCGCCCTCCGGGTCCGCCGGGATGCCCAGCACCCGGGCGAGGTCGTTGCCGCGCCCCCCGGGGACGATGCCCAGCGGCGTCTCGGAGCCGGCCAGGGCGCCGCCGATCGCCCCGACCAGGCCGTCGCCGCTGATCACCACCGGCACCTCGCCGGCATCGGCGGCGCGCAGCGCCCGTTCGACGCCGTCCTCGATCCCGCGGGTTCGCTCCACCCGGAAGGCGATGCGCCGTGCGTCCAGCTCCCCCTCGAGCCGCGGCAGCAGCTTCAGGGTGCGCCCGTGCGCCGACGCGGGGTTGACCAGCAGCGCCAGCGGCATGCCCGAGGCTTTCATCTCGCGGCAGGATAGTTCGCCGCCCGCGTTCGCACTTTTCCGCCTAGAGCAGGGAAAAGTGCGAACGGTCGCGGACTACCCGGTGTGCGAGCACGAACGGCTCGCCGCCCGCCTCTCCCGTCTCGAACCGCTCGAACCCGCGCTGAGCGAGCCGCCAGTCGGCCAGCCGTCGCCGACCGATCAGCAGCAGGTAGCCGCCCGGACCCAGCACCCGCGCCAGCTCGGCGGGGCGCAGCGGGCCGTCGCCCTGCACCACCAGATCGAAGAAGCCGTCGGGGTAGGGGAGACGACGCCGCCCGCCCTGCTTGAAGGCGACCCGGCCCTCGGGATCGAGGCCGATCCGGGCGACGGCGTCGCGGATCGCCTCCGCGTCGCGGTCGACGCCGCGCACCCGCGCCGCCGGGAACTCGCGCGCCAGGAACAGCACCCCGTCGCCCCGCCCACAGCCGACTTCGAGGACGCGCTCGGGGCGGCCGGGAACGCGGAGCACCGCGGCGGCGAGCGGTATCAGCGGGGCCGGCATCTCGTCGACATCATCTAGGCTTTCGGGCCGATGCAGGGGTCCCGCGACCGCACCAAGCTGATCGTCCTCGCTGTCTTCGCCGTGCTCGCCGCCGGCGTCGTCGCGGCGATCCTGATCTCCCGCGCCGGCGGCGGCGAGTCGAGCACGACCGCCGGCGCCGCCGGCTGCAAGCGCGTCCAGGCGCCGCCGCCGAAGAAGGCCAGCTACAAGGCGCCGCAGCACACCGTGAAGAGCGGGGAGAAGCTGACCGCGGTGGTGGACACGAGCTGCGGCAGCTTCGAGATCGCGCTGGACAGCAAGCGGGCGCCGAAGACCGTCGACTCGTTCGTCTTCCTCGCCGAAGAAGGCTTCTACGACGATCTCGCCTTCCACCGGGTGGCGCTCGGCTTCGTGATCCAGGGCGGCGACCCGCTCGGCAACGGCACCGGCGGGCCAGGCTACAGCGTCGACGAGAAGCCGCCCGCCAACCTCTCCTACACGAAGGGCACTGTGGCGATGGCGAAGAGCTCGGCCGAGCCGCCCGGCCGCTCCGGCAGCCAGTTCTTCGTCGTGCTCGCCCCGGACGCCGGCCTGCCGCCCGAATACGCGCTGGTTGGCAAGGTCAGCAGGGGCCTCGGCACGGTCGAACGGATCGGCGAGCTCGGCACGCCGGCCGAAAAGCCGAAGCAGGCCGTGCTGATCGAAGGGATCGCGATCGAGAGGGGCTAGTGCCGCACTAGGCGGAGGCGAAGAAGTCGCGCGCCCGCTCGGCGACCAGCTCCGGTCGCTCGTCGGCGATGAAGTGGCCGCAGTCGGCGACCAGCTCTACCGACATGTCGTCGGCGTGGCGCTCGTAGCCGGCCAGCAGCTCGGGGCGCAGCGCGGCGTCGTCGGTCCCGAACAGCAGCCGGGTCGGCACGGTGAGGCGCGCGCGCGAGTAGCGGCCGCGGACGATCGGCCCGGCCTCATGCAGGTACACGACCCTGTACATCTGCACGCCGGCGCGCGCCCGGGCGGGCTCGGCGAGGTTGTCGGCAAAGGCCCGGATCGTCGCCTCGTCCCACACGTCTCTTCTGGTCGAGGCGCCGACCAGGACGCGGGGGACGAAGCGGCCGCCGCGGTGCAGCCGGTAGCCGATCCCCGGCGAGAGGATCATCCACTGGTACCAGAAGCGCCACAGGTGTCGCAGCATCCGGTCCCGCGAGACCCAGGGATGGATGATGTTGAGCGCCAGGTAGCGCTCGAACCGCTCGGGCGCCTTCAAGCAGAGCAGGAAGCCGATCCAGCCACCCCAGTCGTGGCCGACCAGCTTCACCCGCTCGATCCCCAGCTGGTCGAGCACGGCGAGCACGTCGTCGGCCAGGTTCTCCTTCTCGTAGCCGTCCCGCGGCGCGTCCGACCAGCCGAAGCCGCGCAGGTCGAGCGCCAGGACGCGGTGGCGGTCGGCCAGCGCCGGCATCAGCTGGCGCCACTCGTACCAGTGCTGCGGCCAGCCGTGCAGGCAGAGCACCGCGTCCTCGCCGGAGCCCGCTTCGGCGAGGTGGAAGTCGAGGCCGCGCGCCCGGACGGTGCGGTGGCTGACGCCATCGACGTGGGGGGGCCCTCCCATGCGCGAAACCTACAGGGCGCTGCTCCTCTACCCTGCGCCCATGGCGAAGGCGCGCGAGGGAGACCCGGCACCCGACTTCGAGCTGCCCGGCACCGGCGGCAGGACCTACCGCCTCGCCGACTACCGGGGGCGAAAGCTGGTCCTCGCCTTCTACCCGGGCGACTTCACGCCGGTCTGCACCAAGCAGTTCTGCTCCTACCGCGACGAAGGCGACCGCATCGACGCGATCGACGCCGAGCTGCTCGGCATCTCGCCGCAGTCGGTCGACTCGCACGAGCGCTTCGTCCAGGAGAAGAGCCTCAACGTGCCGCTGCTGGCCGACGAGGACAAAGCGGTGGCCCGGGCCTACGGAATCGTCGCCGGCCCGATGGTGCGCCGCGCCACCTTCGTGATCGACGAGGAGGGCACGATCCGCCACCGCAAGGTGAGCCTGGCCGGCCTCAGCTTCGACACCGCCGAGCAGATCGAGGCCGCCGTCGCAGCGATCGGGTGATGCCGGCGGCGCCGCGGCCGTTCGAGGCCGGCGAGGGCCTCGCGATCCGCGGCGAGACAGCGGGAGAGGGAGCGCCGCTGGTGCTCTGCCACGGGATCACCGCGACCCGCCGCTACGTGGTGCACGGCTCGCGGGCGCTGGAGCGCGCCGGCCACACCGTCGTCTCCTACGACGCGCGCGCCCACGGCGAGTCCGACCCCGCCCCGGCCGGCCGGGGTTATGGATACCCGGAGCTGGTCGGCGACCTGGAGTCGGTGCTCGCGGCGACCGTCGGGGAGAGGCAGTTCGTGCTCGCCGGGCACTCGATGGGCGCCCACACCGCGGTCGCCTACGCGCTGCGCCACCCCGAGCGGCTCGCCGGCCTGGTCGCGATCGGGCCGGTCTACGGGGGCGAGGTCCGCGACGAGTCGCTCGCCTTCTGGGACGGCCTCGCGGCGGCGCTGGGGGAGGGAGGGGTCGACGGCTTCCTCGACTACCTCGACCGCGAGCAGGGGTTCGACCCGGCCTGGCGCGAGCCGGTGCTGCGCTTCACCCGCGAGCGGATGCTGCTGCACCGCCATCCCGACGCCCTGGCGGAGGCGCTGCGCCAGGTGCCGCGCTCGCGGCCCTTCGGGGCGGTCGACGAGCTGGACGGGCTGGACGTCCCCGCCCTGGTCGTCGCCAGCCACGACGCCGCCGACCCGGGGCACCCGCGCGAGGTCGCCGAGCTGTACGCGTCGCGGCTGCCGCGGGCGCGGCTGATCGGGGAGGCCGAGGGGGAGTCTCCGCTCGCCTGGCAGGGCGGCAAGCTGTCGCGCCAGATCGCCGCCTTCTGCGCGGAGCCCGCCGTTGCGGCCTCTTTAGGCCCCGCCTAGCACTGGTCGACTACTTTTACGGAGATGAGCGCACCGGCAGAGGGGACGCTGCGGGCGATCGCGACCTTCGTCGCGGCGTTCGGGATCGGCGTCGCCACCTACATCACGATCGCCGACTCGGGAGGCGGAGCGCCGGCCTGCCTGGCCGGCGGCGGTGGCTGCGAGACGGTCGCCGACAGCTCCTACTCGCACATCCTCGGGATCAACGTCGCGGTGTTCGGGATCGTCGGCTACGTGCTGCTGGTGGCGACGGCGCTGCTGCGCGGCGACGCCGCCCGCATGGCCGGCTTCGGGATCTCGCTGGGCGGCTTCGGCTTCAGCGTCTACCTGACGTACCTCGAGCTGTTCAAGATCGAAGCGATCTGCCAGTGGTGCGTGGCGAGCGCGGTGCTGATGACGATCCTCTTCGGGTTAAATGCAGTGCGCATGGTCGGCTACGTGGGAAGGCCCGGATGAGCGGCAAGAGCGCCAGAGAGGAACGGCGCGAAGAGCGGCTGCAGCAGGAAAGCGAGGGCGAGCGCCAGGAGAGGCGCAGGCGGCTGCTGCAGATCGGCGCCGGCGCGGTCTTCGTCGCGGTCGTCGCGGTCGCGGTGGTCATCGTCGTCGTCAGCAGCGGCGGGGGCGGCGGAGGCGAAGTCGACCTCGAAGACACCAGGCTGGTCAAGAACGAGCTGAGCGGGATCCCGCAGGAAGGCCTGCTGCTCGGGCGGCCGCAGGCGAAGGTGACGCTCTGGGAGTACGGCGACCTCCAGTGCCCGGTCTGCAAGGCCTACTCCGAAGAAATCGTCCCGGAAGTGATCGAAAGCGAGGTACGCGGCGGCGCGGCGAAGATCGAATTCCGCAACTTCACGATCATCGGCCCGGAATCGGTCCCCGCCGGGGCGGCGGCGATCGCCGCCGGCATGCAGGGCCGCGGCTGGGACTACCTCGAGCTCTTCTACCGCAACCAGGGCACCGAGGGTTCCGGCTACGTCACCGACGAATTCATGACCGAAGTCGCCAAGGGCGCCGGCGTGCCGAACATCGCCAAGTGGAACAAGGACCGCAAGAGCGAAAAGATGATCTCCGAAGTCGAAGCGACGACCTCCGAAGCGCAGCGGCTGGGCTTCACCGGGACGCCCTCCTTCGCGATCGAAGGCCCGGGCACGAGCGGCAAAGAAACGCTCGGCACTCCCGGCTCGGCCGGCACGATCGAAGAAGCGGTCGAAGCAGCCGGCTGAGCGGCGAGTTCACATAACCGCCATTATCGTGCGTTAGTCCGAGCTTGTCGTGCGTGACTGCCTATTCGACCCAGATGCCAACCGGGTTCCCTTCGGCGTCTTCCCCTGCCACCGTGGTCGAGCCGCTGTATTCCCCGTCGTTATAGGAACCTGAGCAGAACAGCCCGCTTCCCGAGTATTCGATCCCTTCCAAGGCCTCGGTGAGGTTCAGCCGGCGCCCCGTTCCTTCGCCTTCGTTTTCGAAGAGCGAGACCGAGCCCGGTGTCCCTGGCGTAATTGTGATCGTGCAGAGCGAGCCAACTGTGATCTCGATGTCTTTCCCGGCCGGGCATTTCACGTGGATTTCCGGCGCAGGTGGCCAACTTAGAGGCAATGTGAAGGTCTTGCTGCAGCCGTTCATGTCAACGGCCGCCGTGAAGGAGCCGAAGGCAACGCATTCCGGGTATTCCGGATAAAGATCGAATTCCGAGCTCGCTTCCGATTCGAGCGTGCCTGAGGCGGTCTCTTCTTCGCATTCGATGGTCCCGAACGAGGTCGTGAAGACTTGGGACGTGTTCTGCGCTCCGGTGAGGACCGTGCTTTCCGATTCGGAATGAATTTCAACGGCCTCGGCGTCGGCAGCAGGCATCGCCACGGCAGCTACTCCAAGGACAAGAATCTGAGCAAGGCGCGTCAACATCGCCAGGCTCAGTTATACAGAGTTATTCCTAGTTAATCAAATTTTGCTGTACGCACTGCCCCGCGCCATCGGCCTGACGATCGGTGCCGCCTTCGGCAAGAGACCCCGCTCGACGCGCTCCAGGGTCAGCGGCGAGGCTTCGATCGTGGCGACCGTGTCGCGGTTGCAATGGCAGCCGTCGGCGACGAAGCGCCACGGTCGCTCGAAGCGGTCCTGCCAGCGAGCCAGGCGGGCGTCCTCGGCGCGAACGTGCTCGACGAAGAGCAGCTTCCCGCCCGGCTTCAGGATCCTCGCCGCCTCGGCCAGCGCCGCGGCCGGGTCTGGCACCGTGCAGAGCACCAGGGTGAAGACGGCGGTGTCGAAGCTCGAATCCTCGAAGGGCAGCCGTTCGGCCGGCGCCTCGATCGCCTCGGCGCGCCGCCCCGACTCACCGAGCTTGTGACGCAGGCGCTTCGCCATGTGGGGGTCGGGCTCGCTGAAGACCAGCTCGGTGACCGCCTCCGGGTACAGGCCCAGATTGGCGCCGGTGCCGGCGCCGATGTCGATCGTGCGCCCCCGCGCCGCGGCCAGGGTCTCGCGGCGCCTGTCGCGTAGCCCTGCCTCCTCGGTCCCGGCGAGGAAGCGATCGTAGGTCGCCGAGAAGAAGCGGCCCCAGGTCGCGTCGTAGATCCGCCCCATAGCTTCTAGGCTCCCACGAGCTCTTTCGGCAGTAGCGCTGCCAGCGCAGACGCCGTCCTCCGGTTGTCGATCACGGTCGGAGCGGCGAGGCGGAGGCGGAGGATGTCGTTGATCATCGCCAGGAACTTCGCGTTCTCCCCTTCCGGGACTCGCACGTCCATCTCCTTCTCGAACCAGTCGACCACTTCGTGCCAGCGCCAAACCTGGGGCGTCGAATCGGGAGCGCTCGCGGCCTTGGGGAAGTTGCCCGGTCCGCGCTTGCCCTGGCCGAGCAACCGGACGCTCTCGTGGCTGCGGCCCAGGCGCTTGGCGATGCCGGAGATCGTGGTCAGCGCGTCGGGCTCGACTTGGATCAACTCGGCCTCGGGGAAGACACGCTGGAGGTCCTTGATAGCGCCGAGGACGGCGTCGGCGAAGGTCGGCGCTGAGCGCTCGAAGTCTGCCTCGAAGATCCCATCGTTATCCCTTGGCACGCCGAGCAGGAGATCTTGGAGCCGATCGTCCTCGTAGGCGCGCTCGGCATGCCCGTCGTCTTCGCCGGCCGCGGCGATCTCAAACCGAATCGTGAAGACATGGCTGTTTGAGGTCACGGTCATCTGTGCCGGCAGTTGTCGACGTAGCGTCGCAGGCGGGCGGCGTGCGCGGTTGAGTTACGTGGCGTCCCGCTGATCGTCCGCGGCCTGCAGTGGTCGGCGGGCGTACCCGGGCAGTGAAGGATGCCCCAATGCGCTCGCGGGGCAAGCACCGTGAATCCGTTTGCCTCTGCGTACTCGAGCACAGCCTCGATCTCCTTCTTCGGGTGCCGAGGCCTCATCGTAGCGGCCTCTGTTGGAAGTGTCCAACAGAAATTCGGCAGATGCATGTTGCGGCCATGCCCCTTCAAGGGCCTGGCGGCAAACACTCTCCCCCTCTTCGCCAGCTATCGGTCAGGCGGCGTCTCGCTGGGCGGCCGGCTCCGCCTCGCTCTCGTCGGCCCCCGGTGCGGCGGAGTGGCTCTTCGCGGCCCGCTCCTCGTAGCCGCGGCGGGCGCCGTGATCGGCCTCGAGCATCAGCTTGTCGATGCCCATCGCACGGCCGACCCGCTCGCGGGCGGCGCGCGGCAGCATCGAGGTGATCTTGAAAAGGACGCCGTTGGCGCGCGGCACGAAGACGTCGAAGCGCGGCACCTCCAGCGCGTCGACGATCTCCGCGGCGACGTCCTCGGCCTCGACCGGTTTGATCCAGCGCGAGGAGACGCCGTGGGTCAGCTCGGTGTTGACGACGGTCGGCATCACGCAGGAGATCTCGATGCCCGAGTCGTGCAGCTCGGCGCGCACCGCCTCGCTCACCCCGACCACCGCGTGCTTGGTCCCTGAGTAGGTGGCGATCCCGGGGATGCCGGCCTTGCCGGCCTGCGATGCGAGGTTGACGATGTGGCCGGCGCCGCGCGGCTGCATCCGCTCCAGCGCCAGCTGCATGCCGGCAACCACGCCGAACACGTTGATCTCCAGCTGCCGGCGGATCGAGTCGACGCCCTCCGCGGTGAACGGGGTCACCGGCATGATCCCGGCGTTGTTGACCAGCACGTCGAGCGGGCCGAGCTGGCGCTCGACCTCGCCGAGGAAGGCGGCGAAGGAGTCGCGGTCGGTGACGTCGAGCGAGACGGCGATCGTCCCGCTCCCCAGCTCGGCGGCGGTCCCTTCGGCCAGCGGCAGGTCGATGTCCCCGATCGCGACGCGGCTGCCCCTGCGGACCAGCGCCGCGGCGGTCGCCTTGCCGATCCCCCGGGCGCCCCCGGTGATCGCCACGACCTTGCCGCTGAGTGAGCGTCGCTGCTTCGCCATTGCTGTGTCCTCCTCCTCCGCCGGCCGCTAGGCCGCCGGCTTGTAGACGGTGACCACGGCGGCTCCGCCGAGGCCGATGTTGTGCTGCAGGGCCGTCCTGGCGCCGTCGACCTGGCGCTTGTCGGCCTCGCCGCGCAGCTGCCAGGTCAGCTCCGAGCACTGCGCCAGCCCGGTCGCCCCCAGCGGGTGGCCCTTCGAGATCAGCCCCCCGGAGGGGTTGACGACGACCTCGCCGCCGTAGGTGGTTGCTTCGTCGTCGACCAGCTTGTGGCCCTCGCCCTCGGCCGCGAAGCCGAGCGCTTCGTAGGTGATCAGCTCGTTGGCGCTGAAGCAGTCGTGCAGCTCGCAGACGTCGACCTCCGCGGCCGCCACGCCCGCTTCCTCGTAGGCCTCGTCCGCCGCCTTCCGCGACATGTCGATGCCGACGATCGTCATGCAGTCGGCGTCCTCGTCGAAGGTCGAGCTGAGGTCGGTGACCATCGACTGACCGGCGATCTCGATCGCCCGCTCGCCGAGGCCGTGCTCTTCGACGTAGCGCTCCGAGGCGACGATCGCGCAGGCCGAGCCGTCGGAGGTCGGCGAGCACTGCAGCTTGGTCAGCGGCTCGTGGATCATCCTCGCCGCTTTGATCTCCTCGATCGTGTACTCGTCCTGGAACTGGGCGTAGGGGTTGTTGACCGAGTGCTTGTGGTTCTTCCAGCCGATCCAGGCGTAGTGGTCGGGTTCGGAGCCGTACTTCTCCATGTGGTCGCGGCCGGCGTTGCCGAACATCTGCGGCGCCGGCGGCGAGGCCTCGGGGTCGCGGAGCTCGAACATCCGCGCGGCGTGTTTGTCGATCGCGTTGGTGCGGTCGGTGTACTTGACGCCGAGCGAGCCCGGCTCCATCTTCTCGAAGCCGACCGCCAGCGCGCAGTCGACGAGGCCGCCCCGCACCGCCTGGCGGGCGAGGAACAGCGCCGAGGAGCCGGTCGAGCAGTTGTTGTTGACGTTGACCACCGGGATCCCGGTGAGGCCGAGCTGGTAGAGGGCGCGCTGGCCGTAGGTCGAGTCCCCGTAGCAGTAGCCGGCGTAGGCCTGCTCGACGTCCTCGTAGGGGATGCCGGCGTCGGCGAGCGCCCTCTCCCCCGCTTCCCTGGCCCAGTCGGGGTAGTCGCCCTCCTTCTTGCCCGGCTTCTCGAACTTGGTCATCCCGACCCCGATCACGAACGTGCGGTTGCTCAAAGTCTCTCCTGTGGTCGCGCCGCCGCGGGCGGCGTTTGGCTGCGTAGCCAGGAAATCTAGCGGGCCTGGTCCGGGGACGCCAGCGCCGGCCGCTCTTCGCCCGGGTTCGACCAGAGCAGAAACGCCGCCGCGGCGATCGCGATGCCGATCGCGGTGCCGATCGCCCGCTGCCCGGCGGCGCGCAGCGCCGGCTCGCCCAAGGTGTCGGCGAGCAGCACCACGTAGATCGTGATCGAGGCGGTGAACAGCGCGTACTGGACGGTCAGCAGCCCGAAGGCGAGGGCGGCCGCGGCGGTCAGGGGGACGGCGAGCGCCACGCCGTCGCCGGCCAGCCACGCCGAGAGGGCGGTCGCGATCGCCAGGCCGATCGCGGTGCCGGCCGCGCGCAGGGCCAGCCGGTGGAAGGTCTCCTCCCGTTCCGGGCGGAGCACGAAGAGGATCGTCAGCGGGATCCAGAAGCCGTGTTCCCGCATCCCGAGCAGCCAGTAGGCGGCGACCCCGACCGCGAGCGCGGCGCCGAAGCGGATCGCGTGGCGGAAGCTGGTCGAGCGCATGGTCAGGTTGGAGCGCAGCGCGGCGAGCGCCGCGGGGGCGCTCCAGGCGGTCCCTCCCCCCTCCTCGGTGCGGTCGCCAGCCGCGTAGACGAACAGCGAGAAGGCGGCCTGGAGCAAGCCGCCGGCCGTCCCGTAGAGCAGCGCCGGCAGCGCGTCGGCGGCGCTCAGCGGCAGCCCCTGGGCGACCAGCAGCGCCAGCGCCACCGTGAGGCCGGCGAACGAGAACCGCAGCGAGACGGCGATGCAGTAGCCGCCGGCGGCGCCGAGCAGCGCCATCGCCGCCACCGCGAGCGGCGCCGAGGAGCCGGTCAGGGCGCCGAGCGCCGCGGCGAGCCCGAGCGCCGGGGCCACCGCCGCCTGCCAGGCGGCGCGGGTGCGGGCCGGTGCGTCGAGGCCGACGAAGCCGGCGAGCAGGGCGCCGCTGGCGACCGCCCCCTTGGTCGGCGCGCCCAGCCCCAACTCGAGGAAGAGGGCGATCCCGACCGGGACCCCGACCAGGGCGCCGCGGCGCAGCGCCGGGCCCGGCTCGGCGGGGCCGATCGCCAGCAGCGGCGAGGCG
>Ga0210101_1000601_pt1 | contig 11711 bp, 15 predicted proteins | sample Muzzi_PWC_D1_FD_185534 | JGI IMG/M metagenome (GOLD analysis project Ga0210101, IMG submission 185534) | Wetland microbial communities from San Francisco Bay, California, USA, that impact long-term carbon sequestration - Muzzi_PWC_D1 (SPAdes) | ecosystem: Environmental > Aquatic > Marine >...
GAAGAGACCCGGCTGGAGGGAGGCAGTGATCACATCACGGTGCCGGTGACACATACGGCGCTGCAGTTTTCCAGGCAGGCGGCACAACAAGTCTGCGCTTTCCTGCGCCATGGTCGTTTCGAACGCCAGCCGGTGTCCGCCGGATAGTCTGCGTCCCGGTTTTTCGGTTATAATCAACGACCTGTTCCGCCCGGCGGCGGATTAAAATCCAGAACAAAGAAGTGAGCGATTATGGCAGGACACAGTAAATGGGCGAATATCCAGCACCGCAAGGGGGCGCAGGACGCCAAGCGTGGCAAGCTGTTTACCAAATTGATTCGTGAAATTACCGTGGCGGCACGCCTCGGCGGCGGCGATGCGGCCTCGAACCCGCGTCTCAGGGCCGCGATCGACAAGGCCCTGGGTGCGAATATGACCAAGGACACGATCGAACGTGCGGTCAAGCGCGGTTCCGGCGCCGCCGACGGCGAGGATTACGAAGAGATCCGTTACGAGGGTTATGGTCCGGGCGGACTGGCGGTGATGGTCGATTGCCTGACCGACAACCGCAACCGCACCGTTGCCGAGGTCCGGCATGTGTTCAACAAGTCCGGCGGCAACCTGGGTACCGATGGTTCGGTCGCCTATCTGTTCGAGAAAAAAGGCGTGATCTCCTATGCCACCGGAGCCGATGAAGACGCGATCATGGAGGCGGCACTGGAGGCCGGCGCCGACGATGTCGTCACCAACGACGATGGTTCTATCGATGTCCTGACCACGCCGGAAGATTTCATGGCGGTCAATGACGCGATGGTCGCGGCCGGTTTCAAGCCGGAAGCGGCTGACATCAGCATGGAGCCGTCTACAACCGTAACACTGGATCTGGATGGTGCGGAAAAGATGCTGCGCATGATCGACCTGCTCGAGGACCTCGACGACGTGCAGAAGGTGTATTCCAATGCCGACGTACCCGACGAGGTGATGGCGCAGATGTGAATATAAAGAGTGAGGAGTGAGGAGTGAGGAGTGAGGAGTGAGGAGAACCATCCTGCTTGTCATCTCGAACCGAGGTCTTGTGGAACAAGACCGAAGCGTGAGAGATCTCGCACTTTTGGTTTTCTACAATACCGTCCTTAACAACACGGATCACGGATGAATAAAAGCTGGTTACTGATTTTCTTCACCGCGCTGATCGGCTCGGCGATCAATCCGCATGATTACCCGACCTGGTTGCTGGAGGTGTTTCCGGCGCTCATCGCCGTGGTGGTACTGTGGTGGACGCGCAACACGTTTCCGTTAACACCGTTGTTGTATGTCCTGATCCTGATTCACAGCATCATCCTGATGGTCGGCGGTCATTACACCTATGCCGAGGTACCGTTGTTTGACTGGATCAGCGAGGCCGTCGGCTGGCATCGCAATAATTACGACAAACTCGGCCATTTCGCCCAGGGTTTTGTCCCCGCCATGGTCGCCCGCGAACTGTTGATCCGTCACGCCGTCGTCGCCAAACCGGGCTGGCTGCCGTTTATCATCGTCTCGATCTGCCTGGCCATCAGCGCCTTTTATGAACTGGTCGAATGGTGGGTCGCAGCGCTGTCAGAGGACGCCGCTGAATCCTTTCTTGGAACCCAGGGCTATATCTGGGATACCCAGTCGGACATGATGGTGGCGATGATCGGCGCGATCACCGCGCTAGTGACACTGCGGCGCTGGCATGACCGGCAACTGGCGGGGTTAAAAGTGAACTGATATTTTTCTCACTACCACGTATCCACTGGGCATAAACTTCAGCATGGGAATGCAAACTAATCTAAATGCAGGAGCGGCTACGCCGCGATGACTATCAATAGCATTAATCTAATCTAAAAAATCGATTAAACCGCTATTTTTGATTGCGCTCGTAATAAGAGGTTACCCTTAAGTACTATCACGAGTGGGGTAGGCTTGAACAAACGTCTCAGGCCGTGCAGAGCCCTGATCACACTAAAGTGCTAGTACTTTTTAGTGGCAGCAACGACTCAAAGCCGGTATTACTATGATGGCCCTTCGCTCGAAGTCGGGATATCATTAGAAATCGCACAATAGGCCGACGCGGCACTATTACAATACTACGGACGCAGCCTAATATAATGTTTAGGCCGACAAGGAGCCATCACGCCATGATTAAACTAGCTCCATTTGTTTTGGGTATTTTATTTCTGGTCAGCAGTGCTACCACCTGCGCTCAATCCGCGGACAAGGGCATCAACATCAACGACAAAGATATACCAGAGCCAATCAAGTGTTACGCCCTCGTGGGTGACATTACCGGCGACAAAGAGATGACCGTAGGGCTTGGTGTTCAACTCTGTGCGGGCACAAAGGATGCTAAAGCTACGCTGCTTTGCTACAAAGTAGCGTTTAACGCTCTGGGGTTGAACCGTGGTCTTGCCGTCGATCTTTGTAGCGAGGGGAGAAAACCTAAATGAAAGGCTGGCCTAACAATTCCGTCGAGAGGGACGGCCCAAAGCTGCGCTTTGGGTTCCCTCCGCCTGCGGCTCCGGCCGCCCCTCACGTCAAACGTTAGCTGTTAAAGGAGAAACGAAGTGCATGAGGTCCATGATATAGAGTTCGAGCTATGGGATGAAGCTGAACGCATCCGTGACAAATATAATGGTGCGCAGGTTGTGATCATGCTTGGTGGAGATAAGGCTGCGAATATAGAAAGAAATATGATTAGTTCAACCATGCACAATGGCGAAAGGCTCCGTGATCTTCTGGGATTAATCGAATCCGCAAAACAGATTGAAAGTCTCAAGCATTTTAAAGTGGGTGATTTTGGCGTAAGAATGAATGAGACGAAAGATCGTCGTATAAAAAGAATACAACAAACTCAAATGAGTCAGCCAGGCTTCGAAATGGAAGGTAAAGAATTTAACAATGAACTGGAAGAACTTAGAAACAAACATAATCAAGATAACAAGACTAGAAATATGATTTCATATGGAATAAAAGCGCAAACTTGGTCTTCATTATCTGGTGTATTGCTAGTTATCGGGATATGGGTAATTTTCAGTAGTTATTCGCAATGGTGGTCAATAATTCCATTTGTTCTATCTGCCGGATCATTTTATAAAGGTGTTAACGAGTTAGAATCTTTTGAGGCATATGCGCGCCACAAAGATCGAGAATATTTCAAAGAATCATTAAGAATTTCTAAAAATTATGAAGAGCTTAAAAATGCGGGTATGCCGGATTTACCTAATTTTGTAATACAAGAGAGAAAATAGATGCAAACAGCAGCTAACAAAAGCAATTGAGAGGGACAAACCTCCGCGGTGCTTTTTTTGTGCTGGAAAAGCTAGCACAAAAAAATCCCCACTACGGCTTGCCCCTCATTGCTAGCGTTATGCATTAATGATGAGGTTGCGAAAATGATACAATTTCATGTTTATCTTGATGGCAAACCTACAAAGGGAATATTTGACACGCTTGAAGGTGCACAGGAAGGTTACAAAGAGGAGGCGCTCGCAGGACAGAATGTCGAAATTCAGACAGTAAATAGTCTCTCACCTATTAGGAGTTGGTATTACGATAAATCCATCAATCAGTGGGTGCCAAAAAACTAAGTAATTGTGGCATGTGGTTCAAATTGGAAATTATTCGGTCACAGCATATCAAAGTTGCTGGGATTAAAGTGATTAAATCTATCGAGACTATGTGTGCATATTTAAAAATCGTAACAAACATATTATGGCGCTGCTTCGCAGCTGGAGCCTCTGTTTCGGCGTTTCGCGCCTATACTGCGACTCCATATTTGGGTGTAATGTACGGAGAATGATATGAACAATATTCTGACAATAATGCTTTTTTGTATCATCATCTCGGGGTGCTCATATAGCTTGGCCTATCATTCGCAACCTCCAGGAGCTCTAATTAAATATACCCAGAATGGAAATGTAATTGGCATGGCGCCAATAAAAGTAGATTACGGAAATAATCCACAATTTAAAGCTGATGGCTGCTATAGCGTGGCTGGAGTTACTGCTACTTGGGTAAGTGGGACTCAAGCAAAAACAGGAAATATTATTAAGCTATGCGGTAATCCACAAGAATACAATATAACTTTGTCTCGCCCTTCAAATGCGCCAGATTTAGAAAAAGATATGAATTTCGCGATTCAACTACAAAATAATGCACTCTTACAGCAGCAGGTTGACCAACAAGCGCAGCTAAATGCTATTCAAATGTTTAATGCCCTACAGGCCGCCAAACCTAAAACAACAACCGGAACCGTGATGCCAATAGGTGATGGTCTTATTTATCAAGAGACCACAAGATAAAATGCATAACAATGGCATCGTGTGGGACTGTCAGCCGTTATGCATAAAATAAGGATAAATAAACATGCGTAAAATAATACTATTTATTTTATTTACGATCCTTTCTCAAAATAATGCTTTGGCAGGCGGAAATCCTCTAGGGTTTGTTGTTCCTTATGATTGGGCGGATTTCACAGATAAAGAAAAAGAACTTTATGTGTCTGGTGTGATTGATGGGCAAATTTTCATGCTTTACGGAGCTTCAAGCCCACAGTTAGATTCATTTTTAAAATGTGCAAAAACAGAAGGAATAAAATCAATAATTAAACATACAGAGTTACAGATGGCATTTGGCGAAGATATTAAGAGCCCGATGCCCTGGTCCATTTCAAAAGGAGTAGGGCTTGCATGTAAGAAGCATAGAGGCAAATAATGCATAACAATTCGTTTAAAACCGCATGGCTTCAAGCCCTGCTCGGACGTCGCAAAAAACGCGGCGCCGTTTAACTCTGCGTTAGGCATACACATGACCTGTGCTCACGATAAAATTGAAGCTGCGCTGGATAGATGGCAAGAAAGCCATTGGTATCTTCACCAGATCGAAGGTAACTATCATGATGCAGACGCTCTTAGGTACTCTATGAATGCCTTTATTCGATCTTTGCGGGAAATTCCCGACATGATCAATATGGCACTACAAAACCAAGACGGATTTCCTGCGTGGCATAAGCCAGTTAGAAAGGAATTAGAGTTAATAGATCCTCTTTTCTCAAAAGTAATACAACATCGCCGTCATATTGTTCACAAGTCAATGTTAAAGCCTGAAAGTAAAGCTTTTGTGGCATCTATTAGAGGGTATACGATCAAGATGCAATTTGGCTTTTATGTTGATCCCTTTGAAGACAGTGATCTTGCGATTAAAAGGTTTATCGAACGCTCTGAGAAAGATCCAATACTAATGCAGGCGCTAGCGCCAGATGAGGTTCAGGTTTTAGCTCTTATCAGAGAGTGGCATATTGAAGGTTTTGATGAAGAGATAATTGAGTCATTCCGTAATGCCTGGATTAGAGTAACAACTTACTTATCGGATATTCTAGAATTTCTCGGTAGAGAGCGTTTCCCTGAGGGGTTGCCTCCTTGCTTTAAAGACTCTAGGGACTTTAGGTATAAAAAGTATCATGGCCTCCAGCAAGAGATCCAAGCACATGCCTAACAAAGCCAGCCAGAGGGACCAAAAAACCGCCGCTTCGCTCTGGTTTTTCGGCCCCTGCTGGCGGCGTTAGCTTCTATAGGGATGCATTATGGATAAGAGAGAAGCTTTGAGAGAAATTACTGAGATCGTTGCAATGCAAGAGGCTGCGATTCAGAAGCATAATGCAAAACTGATTACTGCCTTCGAAAACACAAGGGATGTAATAGAAAGTGGCCAACATTCAACTTGGGATGGGGAAAACGGAGAACCGCTGCCATTAAGTGATGCCGAAATTTCACAAATACAAAAATACATAACGAGATCGTCTTTTATTTCTGCTTGGTATCATTTGGCTGGCGAGAAACAAAACCGCGATAAAGCCGCTCATTCCTGTGCTACCTTAATTTCCGCTTTGGGACCTAATCCTGAAGAGGTAATGCGCAAATACATAGAAACAGAGCAGCTATGGCGTAGAGTAATAAAGCAATCTGGTGCTTCACCCCGTAAAATCTCCCTCGTCGCAGTTATTCTGCTCATTTTAATTGTTGGTGCAGTTGCGTTTGTAATGTTATGAGCAATAAGAAGCTAACAACGCCATCAAAAGCGACGCCAAAAAGCGGCGCGCTTTATGGCAAACGTTGAGGCTGTAGAAAAACCCCTTTCGTACTATAAATAATGCTAAAATCGACAGCAGAAAAAGGGAAGCACCCCTCATAGGGAGAATAAACGAATGGCACGATACAAAGCTGTTAATTATTCGCAACAGAAATTCATTCCCATCGATTTTTCGTCACAAATACTTCCTGGCACATTTGAACACACCATAAATCATCTCGTTGAAAACGAGCTTGACCTGAGTATCTTTGATCAACGCTACAATAATGATGAAACCGGCGCATCGGCCATCGACCCGCGCGTATTATTGAAGATCGTCCTGTATGCGTATTCCAGAAGCATCACCTCATCACGAAAGATAGAACAAGCTTGCCGGGAAAATATTATCTTTATGGCCTTGTCTGCCGATACGCAGCCCCACTTCACGACCATCGCAGACTTTATCTCGACAATGGATGATGAAATTGTCGCGCTGTTTCGCAATGTATTGCTGATCTGCGATGAAATGAAACTGATTGGCCGGGACATGTTTGCGATTGACGGCTGTAAACTGCCCAGCAATGCCGCCAAGGAATGGAGTGGCACCAAGAACGAACTCACCCAAAAGAAAAAGAAGATCGAAAAAGCCATCCGCCATATGCTCAAGCACCATCGCGAGGAAGACCAACACAATACTCCCAACAATGAAGAGCGTCGCGAAAAGGAAGTACAGGCCATCGGCACCATGCGTCAGCATGTCAAGAAGTTAACAGACTGGCTGGCCGATAATGATGATAGGCCTGGAAAGAGCGGCAACCCCAAGAAGAGCAACGTCACCGATAATGAAAGTGTCAAGATGAAGACCAGTAAGGGCGTCATACAAGGCTATGATGGCGTAGCCTCTGTGGATGGCAAACACCAGATCGTCATCCATGCCGAAGCCTTTGGCGAAGCCCAGGAACACGATCTGCTCCAGCCGATGATCGAAGGCACAAAAGATAACTTCGATGAGCTTGATAAACCCTATATCAAGAAAAAGACCAAGCTCACTGCGGATAGCGGCTTCTATAATAAGAATAACCTTGAATATCTCTACACCCATGACATCGATGCGTACCTGCCTGATATCGGATTCAGAAAACGTGACCCGCGTTTCCAGGACAGTGACAAATACAAGGAAAGGCATCGCAAGGAACAACAGAAGAAACGAACAACAAGCCATTACACCTCGCCAGACTTTCACTACGATGCAGACACCCACACCTGCATCTGTCCGGCAGGCAAGCAGCTCTACAGCAATGGCCGAAACCTGGATCTGAATGGCTATGAAGCCTTACGCTTTCGAGGCGCCAAACGAGACTGCCTACCGTGCGACCATCGCGACCGATGTATGAAAGACCCGGAAAAAACACAAACCCGACAGGCGACTATTTTTATTGGTCGATCCAAGAGCTCACCGCAACCCTATATAGAACACATGAAACACAAGATCGATACGCCACAAGGGCGGTTTAATTACAGTCGACGAATGGGCATTATCGAACCTGTCTTTGGTAATATCTGTAGTACCCTGGGCTTGAATCGGTTTAGTCTGAGGAGTAAAAAGAAGGTCGATATCCAGTGGAAACTCTATTGTATGGTCCATAATCTATTAAAGGTCCACCGGTACGGTGATATTCCGATATAGAGCGAAGAAGAAGATAAATGCCGAGTGATTTTAAACGTAAATCGGGTATCATTAAAAATAAGCATGAAAAATTATCAAGATAATCAGGCCATGAAAACACTGTGTGTCTACCCAGTTTTTCTACAGGCTCGTTAGGCAAGTATGGATAAAAACCGTGAAAGAGTAGCAGAGGAATTTCAAGACGAATACTTGAAGAAATATACTCATTTGTCATTTGAAGAATTAAAAAAAATGATAGGTAGAGAAAACTTGCCAGTTCAGAAAGGATTAGAGGATTTTAAGTTTGCAATAGTAATTAGCTATGATAAAGGCGCACGCTCTATGGAGGTAGGTTGTTTTCGTTATAGTGACACGCCATCTTTTCCAAAGAAATTTGAAGAAATACTCGATTCCGGATGTATTAGAAAGGGGTCGGTGACAAATGACAAAATTTCTCAGTTGTCACCGACCCCTACAGACCGGACCCCTACCGACCGAATAAACTTAGGTTGCTACGGCGAATAGGCGTGGTGCTCCTTGTCGTTGCTGTGGTTTATCTTGTTATCAAGCTTGTCGGTGCGTAATACATTGTTGTAAAAAGCTGATGGAGGGATTAAATGATGATCAATTGCAGACATTGTACAAAATATATTACCTCTGTCCTCTTTGCAGGAAGGATAAGCAGTGATTAAACTTATCAGCTCATTGAAAGCCTGGGGAACCCCGGATTTTGAGTGTACTCTGCAGAACGAAATTCAAAAAATTGAGCCTGTACTGTTGCCTTTGCAGCAAGGCTTGTCACAGACTAGTTATGTGAGCGATTCCGATATCAGTGTTCTGATTCTCAATACCAGTGAGACATCTCAAGACATTATTGTAAAAACCGGGATTCAGTATGCAGGGATAAACGCGGGCAGCTGTTGTGCTGATGACCCGACTCCGGTAAGTGAGCAGAGCGAATACTGTGAACTACAGTTTAATATCAACAAGTCGACAGCAGAAACAGCAGTGATCCTCCTGAAGAATTAGAATATTGCCTGCTGGGTGAATAAAAAGATGCGGAGAGATTGGACAATGAGCAATTGCTGCATTGCACTAGAATGCTCCCTCCGCCCTTTTTGCCTTACTTCGCCGCCGTGGGTTTGCGGAACTTGAAAACAAATTTGTCGGTCTTGCTGCGAATGGCGGGGTTGAACACTTTCAGGGTGTGATCGTCATCCGGGTTTTTCAATACGCCGGATTCCGCTTCCAGTTTGAAGCCCGCTGCCTGTACTTCCTTTTTTACCACTTCAGGGTCGATGCGATGTAGGGTGTCGGTGTCACGCAGGCCGGTCCCGGACGCGGCCGCGTGATCGAGCACCAGGTAGATGCCGCCGGGCTTCAGGGCGTTATAAATGGCTTTGTTGAGCAGGGACAGGTCGGCCGGTCCCAGAAACGCATTATGCAGGTCATGGTAATTCATCGAGGTCCACACCAGGTCGAGTTTTTCGGGGGTCTTGAAATGATTGACGACTCCCCGGACTACGGTGACGTTTGCGTAGGCCGGATCATCAGCAATCTTTTGTGCCGAGTCGGCCGAGCGACCGGGCAGTTCATCGGGGACGACGGCATATACATGTCCGTCCTTACCGACGATGGCCGACAGTAACCGCGTCACATAACCACCACCGGGGATGAAATCAGCGACACGGTCGCCTGGCCGGACACCTGTGAATGCCAGCACCTGCTGTGACTTGCGGTCAGCATCCTGTGCTCTGTCCTTCTCGGGCCGGGCCGGATTGGCGATGGCGTCGGCAATGACACCCTGACTGTCCTGTGCGGCGCTCGTTTGTGTGAAGGTGGTTGATATTGCCAGAATAAAACTTACCAGAATCAGCGGCTTGTTTCGAAACATGATCTTCTCCTTATTCAATTAAACAGGGACGGATGGAATGTATAATGATCGTTTTTTTACCATTGTACAAAAGTAAATCCCATCGTCCTCATTTGTTCAACCCTGTGTTCATGAACAGAGGTGTGTTTAGCTCTATCCCATTTAGTCCTCGCATAGTCATCGGCTGGCTGGTTTATTTTACAGCCTCTATGGGAATGGTATGCTTACACCCGAGAGTGGTCTACTTTCGCGTTCTTGATGAGTTCAGGTTAATAGCACAATGATGATTGTTGGATAATCAACGATCGTGGGAGGTGGTGATGAAATCGGGTCACATGTATCCATGGTCAGGGTGTCTGCTGTTAATCCTCTTTTCTGTCTGTCCCGCCGTCTCGACGGCTGATGATTTGGTTCTGGCGGTACATCCCTATCAAACCAGCAGCACGATAGTCAGGGCCTTTACACCGCTGGCAAATTACCTGGGCGAGGCGCTTGGAGTTAAGGTAAATCTGGATATGTCCCCCAATTATGATACCCACATAGAGCGAATAGGAAAAAACCAGGTTGATATTGTCTATCTTGGTCCGGCGTCGTATGTCAGGCTCGTCGACAAATACGGGAGCAAACCGATACTCGCAAGGCAGGTGGTCAATGGCAGGCCGTATTTTAAGGGTAAGATCATAACCAGGTCCGACAGCCCGATAAAATCACTCAAGGATCTGGCCGGTAAGCGTTTTGCTTTTGGTGATCCGGAGTCGACGATGAGCCATCTGGTTCCCCGCTATATGCTGATTAATGCCGGAGTCGACGTCGACAGGCTTTCCGGGTATCAATTTACCGGTTCACATGACAACGTTGCCATGGGTGTATTGGCGGGTGATTTTGATGGCGGCTGCGCATAAAGACGCTCGGCGCTGCTTTTGTTATACTGGGACGTTACTGGTCTGCCGCATGGGTGAATGAGTGTGAAAAAGCACAATATTCCTGAATTACTGTCCCCGGCCGGCACGCTGCACAATATGCGCTATGCCTTTGCCTATGGCGCCGATGCCGTTTATGCCGGACAGCCACGTTACAGCCTGCGCGCGCGTAATAATGATTTCATGAACGATAACCTGCAAAAGGGTATTGAAGAGGCTCACGCACTGGGGAAAAAGTTTTTTGTCGCCAGCAACCTGATGCCGCATAACCGCAAGGTCGACACCTATCTGGCCGATATGGCGCCGGTTATCGCCATGCGGCCGGATGCGCTGATCATGGCCGATCCGGGTCTGATCATGCTGGTGCGGGAGAAGTGGCCGGAGATACCGGTGCATCTGTCGGTACAGGCCAATACCGTTAATTATGCCGGCGTGAAGTTCTGGCAGTCGCTGGGGCTGACACGGGTCATCCTGTCGCGCGAACTGTCACTGGACGAGATCGAGGATATCCGTCAGCGCTGTCCGGATATGGAACTGGAGGTGTTCGTCCACGGCGCCCTGTGCATCGCCTATTCCGGCCGCTGCCTGTTGTCGGGTTATTTCAATCACCGTGATCCGAACCAGGGGGTATGTACCAATTCCTGCCGCTGGAAGTACGGCCTGGAAGAGGGCGGCGAGGATGTCAGTGGCGATATCATCCCGATGCAGGAGCTTTTGCAGGCGAACCCGAGTGGTCTGAACCCGTCCGGGCTGTCGAGTTGCGGTGACCTGCCGCGGCATCCGCTGGCCGACAGGGTCTACCTGATCGAGGAGGAAAACCGGCCCGGCGAGCAGATGCCGGTATTCGAGGATGAACACGGCACCTATATTATGAACTCCAAGGACCTGCGCGCCGTCGAACACGTGGCGCGGCTGGCGGCGATCGGCGTAGATTCGTTAAAAATCGAGGGCCGGACCAAGTCACATTACTATGCTGCACGCACGGCGCAGATCTATCGCCAGGCCATCAATGATGCCGTCGCCGGGCGGCCGTTCGATCCATCCTTGATCGGCAAGCTCGATGCCCTGGCCAACCGCGGTTATACCGACGGCTTTTACCAGCGCCATCACAGTGCCGAGCACCAGAACTATATGCAGGGCGCGTCACAGAATTATCGCCAGCGTTTTGTCGGTGAGGTAATTC
>Ga0210101_1000602_pt1 | contig 11702 bp, 8 predicted proteins | sample Muzzi_PWC_D1_FD_185534 | JGI IMG/M metagenome (GOLD analysis project Ga0210101, IMG submission 185534) | Wetland microbial communities from San Francisco Bay, California, USA, that impact long-term carbon sequestration - Muzzi_PWC_D1 (SPAdes) | ecosystem: Environmental > Aquatic > Marine >...
ACTACCTGGAGAGCGAAGCGGGTCAAGGACATCAGGTGGTAGTGGTCGCCGGCGGCAATCACATTCATTACGGGTTCGGTATTCCGCGCCGGCTGTTTCGCCGCGTCCCGGTCAGTTATCTATTGGTCGGCTCACGTGAAATTGAAATCCCTGCAGACAAACAGGATCGGATCATGGATGTCGATATGCCGCAGTTTCCCATGCCGCCCTACGATTTTGTTCAATTCACCCGCTACGAGGAACTGGAAGAACCGGGCGTCAAACTTGGGGTGATGATCGAAGAAGACGAAGGAGGCATTCGGGTCAAAGGAGTGATACCAGGTTCGGTGGCCGAAAAATCCGGCCTGCTGGCAGATGACCTGTTAACCGAGATGGACGGCTTGCCGCTACGGGAACTTTTCGACCTGATTTATGAACTGAATCACAAATCGGTCGGGGACAAGATCACCCTCAAGGTGGATCGGAACGGGGAAATCCTCTCGATTCCGGCGGAGTTTACCGAAAAGGAACCGCAACACGGCATGCCTATGGAGCATGGGAAAAAGTGATCCTTGCACAGGTACGCTTTCCTTCTGCAAGAAAGGCCGGACGTTTTCCCTTATAACCCACTATGCGCAGATGGTGCATCGTGGGTTAGCTGATAGGAAATTGCTTTTCCGGGGATCGCGCCTGCTGCGCTGTGAACCGCCCCTCCCCTGCCGATTCCGTGCGAAAATCGACCTGTTTTCCTATGTACGGCAAGCGGCGAGCCGCTGGCAAAAAAAAATTCCGGCTGACAAGGCGAAAACCGCTTAAATTCCGGCTATTTTCCCGATTTTAATCCACACTACCCCCGCGAACGCCACGCAATCCTCAATTTATCGTGATGCTCGGTTCCTGGTAATCGCCCCAGCCATCGTCCAACGGCTGGTACTCGATCATCTCTTTGTAAAATGTTTCCGGCGGCGGTTTGCCCGGGATGCCCCGTCTGCAATAAGTGTTGGTGCTTGAGGATCTTTTCGATGACCGGAGCTTCGTTGATGAAGCTGACGATCTTCATCTCGGCGCCGCATTTTGGGCATTCCAGCGGATCGACTTCCCAGACCTTCTTGATGCATTCGCGCCAGGTTTGCGAAGGGATCTTCTTCGGCTGGTGTTCGCTGATATCCAGGACTTCGATTGTTTCAGCTATTCCCGTTGAATCGTGCTGAGGTTTTTGGGCGCGCTTCCGTCGGTCGCCCCGCGAGCGTTTGGAATACCAGCCGTAGTAGCGTACCAGTTGAAAGTTCTTTTCCGGGATATGCTGGGTGATGGCGGCAATGAATTCTTCGGTGCTGAACAGCTCGAAGTTCTATCCTCGCGGAAGGTTTGCGTCTCATCACCTCGGGGGATAAACGGATCACTGCTTTTATCGCGGGCCCGAGGGCTTAAAACAACAAACCTGATCTGCTATTGTTCGACACCTATCAGAATCTGCAAATGCTCCAAAGCAGGTATTCCGGAGCCAAAGCAATTCTCATCGACAGCGGTCGGACAGAACAGGAAATCGCCTATCTGCTGGTCAATTACACAATCAGCGGGATTATTTCCCCCGATGCCGGCCTGGAGTTGTTTTACAAAGCGATCAGGGTGGTCACCCGGGGGGACATCTGGATCGACCAGAAACACCTGAAGTCCCAGCTGCAGCGGGGCGGAGCGCTAACCGGACACGAAGATATCAACCGCCTGAGTGACCAGAACAAAACCATTGTGCGCTTGATCAGCCAGGGGCGTAAAAATCGGGAAATCGGCGACCTGCTCTGTTTCAGCGAACATACCATCATGGCCCATGTCAGCCGCATCTACAAACGCCTGAATGTCAGCAATCGGGCCCAGCTTGCCAGTCTCGCCAAAGAATATTTCACATCATTGCACAAGCTGTAGAGACTTTCCCCTCGCTTCCCATAGCCACATTTCTCAACCGGTCCACCTGAATTAAGAATTTCCTGCGGGGATGCTAAATCCCGAATATTTAATATTTTGAGATACTTGACAGCGGATTCACAGCTGTTACAAATAAGTCATATGCAAGCCTCTTGCAAAAGTCGAAATCTATTGCGATCTGCTGCCAACGCCCTGCGCTGTGTCTTCGTCGTAAAATCGTCCTCAACGTAGCCATTGCTACGCTTCCGGCGATTTTTCTCCTTATCCTTGCGCAGAACGTTGTCGCTCGATCTCATGACAATCCAGACTTTTGCAAGAGGCTCTAGCGATACCGATAATCCCGAAAAAGCTAACCTCTTTGAAAAAAGGGGGCGGAAAACTCCGGGTCTCCAGTGGAAGATGGCCGAGTTGCCGAAGGGTATATACCTTTGCGGCTGGCTCGGCCTTTCATTTTCAGGAGCAGAAAATAAGCGGTGTATTGCTGTTGATCTGACCTTTATCGAACCGTTTTTTCGATCGAGCTGAAATAGTAGCGACACCTCCAACCACCAATCGGGAGACTGATGTGGCTACACAAGGGATCGTTTGCATCATTGAAAATGACACTCGAAGGTTCAAGGAACTGCAAAAGATCCTGACAAAAAACGATTACACAGTTATTCGGGTTGCCGCTGACGATGGCTCATTCTCAACTATTGTGGATACCGAACCCGACCTGGTTCTGCTCAGTGCGCACATTACCAAGATCGATCTGTATGAACTTCTCGACAAGCTGAAAGAAGATAAACGGACGATTGATATCCCGGTTATTTTCACCACAATCATGGAAGACGCTGAGACCCGCGCAAAAGTCATCAAATCAAGCGATGACCTGGTTCTTGAGCCATTCGATGAGCGGGAAGTTATTGCCAGAATCGAGCGCCAAGTTACTGTTTCGAAAGTACGGATGGCGTTGCGCGAATCCGAGGCCAAGTTCCAGTCGGTGATGGAATCGGCCATCGATGCGATAATTTCAGGTGATTCCGAAGGCAAGATCCTGTCCTGGAACAAAGCCGCCACCGCGATGTTTGGTTTCACTGAAGCCGAGGTGATTGGCAAGCCGATCGAAATAATTATTCCTGAGCGCTTTCGGAAGCCCCATGGCGAGGGAATTAAAAGAGTCAGCTCGGGAGGGCCGAGCCATGTGATCGGCAAGACAGTGGAACTTGCCGCCATCTGCAAGAGCGGCGATGAGATTCCGGTCGAGTTGTCCTTGGCCACCTGGTTCCTTGACGAAAAACGTTATTACACGGGAATCGTCCGGGATATCGAAGAGCGAAAACAAGCGGAACAGAAGTTTCGTTCGGTCACCGAGTCGGCCATCGATGCCATTATTTCCGCCAATAACAAAGGCGAGATCATCAGCTGGAACAAGGCGGCAACCAGAATTCTTGGATTCACGGAGGAGGAAGCTGTCGGCCAGTGTCTTGAGATCATTATCCCCGAACGGTTCCATGGGGCTCACCAGAGTGGCATGAAACGTTTCAGCAAGTCTGGCGAAGCTCATGTCATTGGCAAAACGGTCGAACTGGCAGCGAGAACAAAAAGCGAAGAGGAGGTGCCGATTGAGTTGTCTCTTTCGACCTGGCTGGTCCGCGATGAACGATACTACACCGGCATTATCCGCGATATCGGCGAACGCAAACGTGCCGAAAAGGCGCTGCGGGAGAGCGAAAAGGCGCTGCGGGAAAAATCGCTGGAGATGAAGAAAAAGAACCAGGAACTTGAAGCCACCTTGAAACAGCTCAATGAAATGCACAATCAGTTGATCATCCAGGAAAAGATGGCTTCCCTGGGCAAGCTGAGCGCCGGCATGGCTCATGAGCTGAATAACCCCGCTTCCGCCGCCCAGCGCAGTGCGGCTCATCTGCAGGGTGTGTTATTGAGGTTGCAGGAAGTGCAGGCACGAATAGGTTCGATGACTTTCGAAGGCCGACAGGTAAAAATGTTTGCCGTGCTCGATGAGATGGCTAGGGAGCGCTCCAATCAACCTGTGGAGTTGAACGTCCTGACCCGTACGGAAAGAGAAAATGCCTTTGAACAATGGTTGCGGGATGGGGGCAGCATGGCTTCCGGTGACGTGGTGTCGGCTTTTGTCAACGTCGGTTTCACGAGGGACGATCTCGAAGATCTGATGAAGCCGTTCAATGAAAAACAGCTGCCGGTCATCTTTGAGTGGCTGGGCCTAAAAATCACGATATACAGCCTGGTCGGTGAGATCGGATTGGCCACCGGGCGCATCGTCACCCTGGTTAAGGCTCTCAAGACCTATACCTACATGGATCAAGCGCCGGTGCAATCGATTGATCTTCGCAAAGAACTGGACAACACCCTTATCATTCTCCGGAGCAAATTAAAAACTGGCGTTGAGGTCGTCCGCGAATATGCCGATGACCTCCCGGTCATTGAAGCCTACGCCAGTGAACTGAACCAGGTCTGGACGAATCTCATCGACAATGCGATTGACGCCATGGAGGGGGTTGGAATCCTGGTTATCAGAGCGAAACGGGAGGATCCCTGGCTCGTGGTAGAAATAGAGGACAATGGACCGGGAATAGCTCCTGAACATATCTCGAAAATTTTCGATCCCTTTTTCACCACCAAACCTCCGGGAATGGGAACGGGACTGGGGCTGAATTTAAGCCGAAACCTCATTGTTCAGAAGCATCATGGGAAAATGGCCGTCAAATCGAAGCCTGGATCCACTTGTTTTACCGTTCACTTGCCGATGATCTTCCACCCTGCTGAAAAATCAGAGACTTCAAGGAGGCTGGTGAAATGAATAAACCGATTATTATGGCGATTGATGATGAACCCCAGGTGCTTAATGCTGTCACCAGAGACTTGCAGACGCAATACCAGAGCGATTACCAAATCATGAGAGCCTCCTCGGGGCATGAGGCAATGGACGCGGTGAAAGAGCTCAAACGAAGGAATCTGGCCATTGCGCTGTTCTTGGTTGACCAGCGAATGCCCGGAATGAGTGGCATCGAGTTTCTCTCAGAGGCGGTGAAACTTTATCCGGAAACAAAAAAAGTTCTGTTGACGGCCTATGCCGATACCGATGTTGCCATTACCAGCATTAATTCCATCAACCTTGATTATTACCTTATGAAACCCTGGGACCCACCTGAGGAGAGACTCTTTCCGGTCCTTGACGATTTGTTGAGTGACTGGATAAGCACCGTACCGATTCCTTATGGCGGTATTCGGGTCGTCGGCACGCTCTGGTCGGCCAAATCGCATTACGTCAAAGATTTTCTTGCCCGCAGCCAGGTCCCGTATCAGTGGCTCGATTTGGAGAAAGACGAAGAGGCAAAAGAACTTCTTGAAGTGGAATCGAGCAAGGAGTGCCGGTTGCCGACGCTGTTCTTTCCGGATGGCAGTATTTTGATAGATCCGGACCTCTCAACCCTGGCCAGCAAGGTGGGAATGGCAACCCGTGCCAAAAAGCCGTATTACGATCTGATTATCGTCGGCGCCGGTCCGGCAGGATTGACCGCAGCCGTATACGGTGCATCCGAGGGGTTGAAGACGATCGTCATCGAACGGGAGGCGGCGGGCGGACAAGCCGGAAACAGCGCCCGGATCGAAAATTATCTTGGCTTTCCAAAAGGCATCAGCGGCGCCGACCTGGCCCGCAGGGCGATCACCCAGGCCAAGCGTCTTGGAGCGGAAATCCTGACCGCCCAGGAGGTCAGCAGCCTGAGGGTTGAAGGGCCCTACCGGTATGTCAGCCTGAAGAACGGAACCGAGTTGAGCTGCAAAGCCCTTCTGATCTCGACCGGCGTGGCCGTCAGGCAGCTTGATGTCCCGGGAATCGATAAACTGCTGGGAGTTTCAGTTTATTACGGGGCTGCATCCGCGGAAGCCGTCAATTACACAGGAAAAAAAGTTTATGTGATCGGCGGAGCCAATTCCGCCGGACAGGGAGCCATGTTTCTCTCCCGTTTCGCCCGTGAAGTCGTGCTGGTTTACCGGGATAAATCCCTGCGGAAGAGCATGTCCACCTATCTCATTGATCAGATCCGGCAGACGGACAATATTACGATGCTCGCCAGCACGGAATTGACCGCTGTCGAAGGCGCAACAAAATTGGCAACTATTACCTTGGAAAACAGAGATAGCCGAGAAGCGGTGACTGAAAAGGCCGATGCCGTCTTTATTTTTATCGGCGCTGTCCCTAGCACGGAAATCGTCGGTGACCTCATTCAAAGAGATGAGGGTGGATATATTTACACCGGTCCCGATTTGTTTCACGACGGCAGCCGACCGAAGAATTGGACCTTGGCAAGGAATCCTTTTATTCTCGAAACCAACGTTCCCGGTATCTTTGCCGCCGGCGACGTCAGGCATGGCGCGATCAGGCGAGTGGCTTCAGCCGTCGGGCAAGGGGCGGTCGCCGTTGAGCTGATTCATAAATATCTTGAGACTGTCTGATTCTGAATCGCCCTGTGAACAACAGGCAATTTCGAATTTCTTCATGAAGGGAAAATCTCAGCGATGCCAAAAGGGAAACCGGAACCCGCAGAGCCGGGCCCTGCCCCCCCTCCCCAGGAATACCCTCCAGGCCTGCTAGCGTGGTTTCAGATCAACGATCAGATCTCCTCTCCACAAACAGCCAACCCTCGCTGATAGGAAATTGCTTTTGCGGGGATCGCGCCTGCAGCGCTGTGAACCGCCCCTCCCTCGCCGATTCCGTGCGAAAATCGACCTGTTTTCCTTTGTAAGGCAAGCGGCGAGCCGCTGTCAATCACCCCCCCGCTGACAAGGCTAAATCCGCTTAAATTTCGCCAATTTCACGATTTTAATCCACACGAATCCCGCGAACGTCACATACGTTTCAATGAACTGTGATGCTCGGCTCCTGGTAATCGCCCCAGCTGTCGTCGAACGGCTGGCACTCGATGGTAGACTGCCGTTGTGCCGACGCTCTGCATGCCCCATATCAGACAGTGTCGACAAGGGGCTTCTCGGCAGGTCGGGACCGAAACTTAAGTCTGGGATCGGTGGTTGCGCTTCATCATTTAAAAAAGCCGCCCGGCGAACTCCGGACGGCTTTTCATGCGTATAAACGAGGAAGCGGATCAGCCCTTGCCGGCGCTGCCGAGCACCGCTTCGTTCTTGTGCTTGATCAGCGAGATCAACTCCTTGCGCGCCGCACCGAGATACTTGCGCGGATCGAATTCGCCCGGGTCCTTCGCCATATACTCGCGGATCTTGGCGGTCACCGCCAGGCGCCCGTCGGAATCGATATTGATCTTGCAGACTGCGCTGGCGGCCGCCCGGCGTAGTTGTTCTTCCGGTACGCCGACCGCGCCGTCCATCTTGCCGCCGTACTGGTTGATCAGTTCAACATAGGCCTGAACCACACTGGATGCCCCGTGCAAAACGATCGGGAATCCAGGGATGCGCTTTTCGCATTCTTCCAGGATATCGAAACGCAGCGGCGGCACAGACTCCCCTGCCTTAAGTTTGAATTTGTAGGCGCCATGGCTGGTGCCGATGGAAATAGCGAGCGAATCGACGCCAGTCTTTTTGACGAAATCCTCGACCTCGTCCGGTTGGGTGTAGGTCGATTTTTCGGCCACCACTTCATCCTCGATCCCGGCCAGCACGCCGAGTTCCCCTTCAACGGTGACATCGCGGGCATGGGCGTATTCAACCACTTGCTTGGTCAGAGCGACATTCTCCTCGTAAGGCAGATGCGAACCGTCGATCATCACTGAGGAGAATCCGGAATCGATGCAGCTTTTGCAGGTTTCAAAGGTATCACCATGATCGAGATGCAGCACAATTGGGATCTGCGACCCCATCTCCCGGGCCATCTGCACCGCGCCCATCGCCATAAACCGCAGCATAGTTTCATTGGCATAGCTGCGCGCGCCTTTGCTGACCTGCAGAATCACCGGCGAATTGGTCTCGGCACAGGCGCTGATAATCGCCTGCAGCTGCTCGAGATTGTTAAAATTGTAGGCAGGAATGGCGTACCCGCCATCGACCGCCTTGCGGAACAGCTCCTTCGAGTTGACCAGCCCCAGATCTTTGTAACTGACAGCATTGCTCATCGAAAATATCCTCCCAAGGAGTGGAATTTGGTCTGTTCGGGGGACATTTTCCCCAAACGCGAGAATTTTAATCGCGTTATTATTACAACCCCTTGCCGGATTGTCCAGCTGAGGCTTGGTTCTTTTTGCATTTTCCCGCCAATGTTGGAAGCAAAGACGGTTGCAATAGAAAACCACTTCATTTAGAATTTGCGCGCTTTTAAAACCCTCCCCAAAAGATGGCTTTCCTCCTGCGAAAGGTTGCGCCGAAATGATCGATCAGAAAACCATTGAATATTTCAACGACTGGCAAACTCGCGAAACCCTGGCCGAAGCGATGATTCCCCTGATCGGGCAACTTTATCGCGACCGCGAAGTGATCTGCACCATCTTTGATCGCAGCCTGGTTCACCAGTCGACCATCGATATCCTGCGCGTGCATCGCTTCGCCCGGCAGATCATCGACCGGGAAATTTGGGTGAAAGACACCTATCCGCTGTTGCAGGCGATGGTCAAGATGGACCTCGCCCCCGGCAAAGTCGATCTGGCCAAACTGGTTCTGCAATACCAGGAGCAGGGGGGCGGTGACGTCGAGGCCTTTGTCAATGCACAGCTCAAGGATTTAAATACCGGAAAAAGTAAACAACTCAATGAACCGCGCGACGTGGTGCTCTACGGCTTCGGCCGGATAGGCCGACTGCTGGCCCGCATTCTGATCGATCAGGCCGGTGGCGGCCACAAACTGCGCCTGCGGGCCGCCGTGGTTCGCAAGGGAAGTGAGGATGATCTGGCCAAACGCGCCAGCCTGCTGCGGCGGGATTCGGTTCACGGCCATTTTGAGGGCACCATCCGGGTCGATGAGGAAGAGAACGCCATTATCGCCAACGGCAACCTGATCCGCATCATCTACGCCAACGATCCTTCAGAGGTCGACTACACCAAATACGGCATCAATAACGCCATCGTCATCGACAACACCGGCAAGTGGCGTGACCGCGAGGGACTCGGCAAACACCTTCAGTCCAAAGGGGCCTCGCGCGTGGTACTGACCGCGCCCGGCAAGGGGGATATCCCCAACGTCGTCTATGGCGTCAACAACGAACTGCTCGACAGCGATGAACGGCTGCTCTCGGCCGCCAGCTGCACCACCAACGCCATCGTACCCGTCCTAAAAGCGATCAACGATAGATACGGCATTAATGCCGGACATGTCGAAACCTGTCACAGCTACACCAATGACCAGAACCTGATCGACAACTATCACAAGAAAGAACGTCGCGGCCGGAGCGCTCCTCTGAATATGGTCATCACCGAAACCGGCGCCGCCAAGGCGGTGGCCAAGGCGGTGCCGGAGCTGGCCGGAAAACTGACCGGCAATGCCATCCGCGTGCCGACGCCGAACGTTTCGCTGGCGATCCTCAATCTGACCCTGGTGCAAGATACCAGTGTCGAGGAACTGAACAACTACCTTCGGGAAATGTCGCTCAACTCGCCGCTGCAGGAGCAGATCGACTTCACCAACTCGCCGGAAGCGGTTTCTTCCGACATGGTCGGTTCCCGCTACGCCGGGGTGGTCGACTCGCTGGCGACCATCGTTCAGGGCAACCGCTGCGTGCTCTATGTCTGGTACGACAACGAGTATGGTTACAGCTATCAGGTTGTGCGGATTGTCGAAAAAATCTCCGGAATGAATTTGGAGCAGTGGCCGAAGTAACCGGATCTCTTAAGAAAATCGTCCCGGCAAGGAAAGAATTAAAGGGGCTTCGGAATCTCGTGTGGGAAGAGACAAATTTTCAGAAATCATAAAAAAGCTGCAAATGTTTAATAATTAGGATTGGTAAAGGATATATATTCTCAGGAATATTTGACAATCTGGCACAACACCTAAAACGCCCCGACTCTCATTGGTAGAGCGGGGCGTTTTAGGTATCACCAAGGGCGAATTCTTTGACAGGTAAATGATGGCCTATAATGATTAAAAAATCAGGGACGTTTCGTTTCTTCCAGTTGGGATTGTTGTTGCTCAATTTGTACCATCATCTGGTTAAATGAATTCGCGAGTTGACCGATCTCATCTTTACTTTCAATGACAACCGGTGTCGTATCGCGGTTTACGGAATAATTTTCCATCGCGATCGCCAATTGACTTACCGGACCGGAAATACGTTGTGCCAAAAGACGGGCAAAAATCAGAGCCAACCCCAAAGAAATAAGGAAAATGATCCCGATCCAGAAGTGTGCTTCAGCCACAGCTTCATTCAGCTTCCTACGACGCAAGTCGATGACTTTCATCTCGTGGTTAACGATTTCTTCGGTAATTTTCAAAAAATTTGTTTCGACGTCTTCGACCCATGACTTCACCACCAGAGATTGAGCTCCAAATTCTCTGGAAGTATATTTTTCCAGGGCGTCAATCATCAGGATTAATTGATCAACCTGACTTTGAAGCAGCTGTAAATAAGAACTTTCCTCGGGAAAGTAAAGATCAACCAATCGGTGATACTCCCGCATATCCTTTAAAATTTGCCCGCGCGTTTGCTCGAGTTCAATCTTTTCTACGTCAATTGCTTTTTGGGTTTCTTCGGTTTGCTCCTGGGACAGAAGGTAAAACATCTCAAGCATTTCCGCGTGAAGCAGACTCCCCTGAATCCGAATATCCTGGATCAGGTTGAGAACCGGTAAATTTTCGACGGTAAATTGCTCAAAGGTGTGCTCGACAGGATTTAGAGCCTGTAGGCATAAAAGAACCCCTCCTGAGAGAAGGAGAGCTAAGACTAAATAGCCAGAAAAGATCTTGTTACGAAATTTCATCTATTCGCTCAATTAAATATGAACCGGATTTTCCAACCGAGAGGCTCAATTCCCTCTTTGGAGCGTGAGATCTAACTTTTGGATATAAATTGGGTTTACCGATATTTAAACATAATCTAGCAGGAAGAAATCTCTCGCACAAGAAATCACATGAATTTAATTTTAATTTATATAGTTTTTTAAAGGAATTAGGGAAGTATTCCTGATTGCGTGGCATTTTAAAATTGAGTATTCCTGATAATCAAAGAAGTCGATATAATGGGTTTGGTGGCGATTAGTGGATCATTTGTTGCCCTGCCAAATACCAGTATGTCCTGAAGAAACAAAATGACTCCGACTTACTCATCCCCCATATAAGAAAAAGCCCGGCCTTGAAAACAGGCGGGCCTTTCCCCATTCAGATTTTTCAAAGTCGGTTAATTCACGGCAACTTTTAGCTGCTGTCCAGCCTTAAATTTCGCTGCCTTTGATGAAGGGATAGCTATCGCTTGCCCCGTTTGCGGGTTTTTGCCAGTCCGGGCGGCACGCTGGGAGACACTAAAGGTACCAAACCCGACCAGCGCAACTTTGTCACCATTTTTGAGGGCGCTGGTAATTGAATCCAGCGTGACATTCAAAGCCCTGGTTGCATCTGCCTTGCTCAATCCTGCATTTTCAGAAATCGCGTTGATCAGTTCACCTTTGGTCATTTTTCCCTCCCACTTGTTTGGTTAGGTGTTTTCAATCCGGTGAGTTCAGCGTAAAGGCTCCAAAGCTGGGTTGTCAATAGGGTGCCCTGTTTTGCCTCAGCTGGAAATGGAGAACTGCCCCTGTTGAGTTAGCGAGTTAAAAGTTTCCCCGGTTGCCGGAAGCTGGTGGAGAGCGGGGCGGCGTTTTTCCTCCAGTCGGTTTTGTTTTCGGGCC
>Ga0210101_1000603_pt1 | contig 11700 bp, 9 predicted proteins | sample Muzzi_PWC_D1_FD_185534 | JGI IMG/M metagenome (GOLD analysis project Ga0210101, IMG submission 185534) | Wetland microbial communities from San Francisco Bay, California, USA, that impact long-term carbon sequestration - Muzzi_PWC_D1 (SPAdes) | ecosystem: Environmental > Aquatic > Marine >...
TGGTACTCATTTTCTGTTAACTCCACCTTCATACAGTTAAGCACATCAACTCCAATGCTCTCCTGATGATGTTTTACCTTTAGTCGTTTAGTTATAGGTATGTATGTTCTTGAAGAGAGCTCACTCCAGAGAACTCCACAAAAAACGACAAGCGCAATCACGCCACCTGCTTTAAGCCACTTCCTCATCTGTATCAGTAACCCTAACGCGTACAACACCGGAAAAACGTAGCGCAGCGTAGTTTTTTCCGAGTGCTTGTAATTGTTAGGCTTTCTGATTGCACGGATTCAATCTTCAATTTTTCCATTGTAATATATTTTTCTCGATGGATTCCTCATCTCAGCTTCGAACTCTTCTTTGCTCATGTTATAAACCCCTATGCTTTCTGAAATGTACTTTTCAGGCCACACAAACTCGCCATTCTTATCAATATGAGTAGCTGAGTTAACTATTTCGTAGTCTATTAGGCCAAACTCTCGCTTAGCGTTAATTTTTGCGATAACACAACTTACATTGTGGAAGCATTCATTAGATGGCTGAGATTTAATCCCAAGATTAAATCCGCCACGATCCTTTACGCTTGGAAAAGCTATCCCATGTGCATGGTTTTTTGAGAGTATGGCCTGAGATAGAGCACGACTGAAGCGGTAGTTGTTTAGACAAGCATTTTCATCTCGCAGCACATGAGCAAAAAATCTATCTATATATATCTTTTTTATGGCTTCCTTTCGTTGCAGTCCATTCAGCATGTTTAATATGGTTTTGTCCGGGTCCTTTCCGACAAAGTGCATATATCCATTCTTTTGCACGTTGGAATATTCACCGACAACCGCAATTATTAGCGGCGATTCATTCTTTACTTTAAATCCCGCTACTTGGACAAGCTGACCGTCATCCGGGTCAACTTCCGCCAAAGCCGTTTCTATATCAGCTGATATGTAAAAGAATGGGGTTCCCTTATCATTTAGTCGACCAACGTTCACAATTTTGGCGGGGGGATAATCAAGATTATCCACGTTCGGATATATCTCATCATCTATTTTTCTCGCTCGCCAGAATGTACTGCCTCGCCCCAGTTCTATTGATAAAATTTCATACTCATTAAATAGAGGCTCAATAGAGTAATAGAACTTCGCTTCAGAAGCGCTTTTTACGGCACGTGAGAATAGTTTCTCGCACTCTTCTATATTCATAACCACCTATGGAGCCTAACGTATAAGCATTTATCCGTTGTGCGCAGCATGACGGATAAATGTCTGTTGGACTAAGCCGCCACCTCGGCAGGTAGTCTTTATATATAGGGGATTGTATTCGTCGAAGCCGGTCTTGTCGAAGCCGCCAGGCGTGAGCGAGTGCGGGATGCTGTCATGGCACCGCTCCAGTTACTTTGACTTATGTCTTTATCTTGCGTTTTCCTCGTCGATTGTTGCTGTTTTCAGTGGTCAGAGCGAGCGCCGTCCCAGGCACCACACCGCCTGCTGCCGTCAGACCACCTTGTCACACTCAAGCGCTGGTCAGGTCACCCGCCTTCCCAGCGCATCGGTGCCAGCGGGCATACCACGTGCACAATGCCCTGGGAGCACTTCGGACACGGGTAACCGGCAAAGGGCGCATCGAGCGTCACTTCCGCTGCCGGGGCCTCGTTCCGCTGCGCCAGTACACCCCGGATCTGCTTGAGCTTTTCCGCCCGGCACCGATTCGCCAAAAACCCATAATGCCGCAGACGCATGAACCCTTTGGGCAGCACATGCAGCAAGAAGCGGCGGATAAACTCCATGCCCGATAACCGCATCACTTTCGACTTGTCGTGATCCCGGTAGTCCTTATAGCGGAACACCACCTGTTCCTCGTCTACATCAACGATACGCTGGTCGCTGATCGCAATGCGGTGGCTGTAGCTGGCCAGGTAGGCCACCACCGTATCTGTGCGGGATACACAGGCCTTGCTGTACACCACCCACTCGGTCTGCATTAAGGTCGCCAGTGTGGCGTCTACGTCACCGGGTCGAGTGATACGGTGCAGCTCGCCTTGTTGATACCCCGCGCGCAAGGCACTGACCATCTTGCCCCGAAAGACCCGTGACAAGGCGCGTACCGGAAACAAGTAATTGCCCATGGCCTGCTGCCATTGACCTGCCGGGTTCAATACACCACCGGGGACCAGACAATGCAGGTGGACATGTTGGCTGAGGTTCTGGCCCCAGGTGTGCAGTACCGCGGTCATACCCAGTTCACCGCCCAGGCGTTTGGGGTCGGCGGCAAAGGCCTTGAGCGTCGCCCAGACACACTGGAACAACAGGTCGTAGATCACCTGTGGATGTAACTGCACCCAGGGGTTCAGCGTATGTGGCAAGGTGAAGACCAGGTGGTAATAGTTTACCGGCAACACAGCGGCCTGTTGTTGCTCACACCAGCGCCTTGATGCTCGTTGCTGGCAGCGCGGGCAATGCCGGTCCCGGCAGGCATGGTACCGGGGTACGCCGTAGCCACAGTGATCACAGTGCATCTGTAACCCACCCAGCTCTGCAGTACGGCAGGCCTGAATGTGGCTGCACACCTGCCATTGTCGGGGACTGAGCCGCTGATCCCGATCCAGAAAGCGCCCGAGGATGGATTGCAGGTCAGCGGCAATCATGATCCACCTCCAGCGCCGCAATCAGATCCGTGCCACGCTGGCCTTCCTGATACCCGGGCACCCAGTGTACATAGCGCAATGTGGAGTGAATGTTCTGATGCCCCAGCAGTCGTTGTAACTGGTGCACCGGCAACCCAGCCTCCAGCTGATGGGTGGCATAGGCATGACGCAGGCTGTGGATACCGCCTACCTTGTCGATGCCCGTCCTACGCTTGGCAACAGTGAACACCCGTTGCGGTGTGGAAATACCCAGCGCGACTTCCGACTCGCGACGTGGAAACAACCACAGCGTGGGACGGTAGCGCCGCCAATAGTCCCGCAGCTGCTCCAGCAGTGACGCTGATAAAATTACCTGCCGGTCCCTTGCACCCTTGCCTTGTTCAATCCGCAACAGGTGACGTTCACCGTCAATGTCCCGCACCTTCAGGGCCACCAACTCGCTGACCCGCAGACCACAGCCATAACAGGTCATCAGCATCATCCGGTGCTTGGTGTTCTTGCAGGCTGACAATATCTGTCCCACCTCCGCACGGGTTAACAGCTCCGGGATCCGTTGTGCGGCCTTTGGTGCGTGTAACTGAATATCAAAGCTGTCCCAGTCCAGCACTTGAAGATACAAAAACCGGATCCCGTTCAGGTACAGCCGGCAACTGGCCCCGGATAAGCCGCGCTCCTTGTCCAGGTACAGCCGGCAACTGGCCCCGGATAAGCCGCGCTCCTTGTCCAGGTACAGAAAATACGCCTGCAGTTCATCGACGTTGAGCTGATCGGGTGGGCGGTGGTAGTAACGCGCAAGATCGTGGACTGCTGAGAGATAACTCTGGTGGGTTCGTACCGAAAAGCCACGCACCTGCATGGCATCCATCATCTTTTGCCGTAACGGTGTCATCGTCATTCTCCTCAGTAAATGACCAACAGTGGTCATCACTGAGTGTGGACACGCACCTTACCGTTTGCCGGAAAGACCTGAAAAGAAAGCAGCTACCGCGAAGCGGTTTAGTTCAACTATAATTAGAAGGCCTAAAAGTCAGGTTTGAATAATGAAATTTGGGCCATGTTTGTATTTTAATTCCCGGCAAAATCAATATGATCATGTCATATTACATAGCCCAATGGGTTTTACAAACCTCGCTCTGGAAAAACTGAAGGGCTGGTAGGGGCTGATCGCTACCTGAAATCACCATGTCCGTTATCAGTCGATTCCAGGCTTTTGGTTGCGGTGGCTAAACAAGTACTTCAGGCCCCTGATGAGACATACAGGATTCCTGCCATCATGTCGTGTTGGTACTGTATTCAGGCCTGCATGGAGTGGATGCGGTTCGGTTGAACTGGCAGTTGTCTGCCACTCTTGAATGAAAGCCTGTATTAGGGAAACTCTGATTAATTCGTCATTCCGGCGCATGCCGGAATCCAGTAACACACTGAAATTAAACATCTGGATTCCGGGTCTACGCTGCGCTCCGCACGGAATGACGAATTAATCAGAGTTTCCTTAGTAATTCATGTCGATTCCGGTCCGGCAAATCTCCTGTTTTTCGCCAGAGTCCTGGTAATGGCAGACCCATACCTGTAAATGGCAATAGCTGTATCAACGAGGCTCACTCCTTTGTCTCCATGCCACCGAAGAATCCGGTAAAGGGAAGCAGGCAAACGGGACAGAGGGCCGACCAGTCATGCCGCTATGGTTTGATGTTCTGGTTCATATGCAGAACATTGCCTGGATCATACGTGCGCTTGACTGCGACCAGTCGATCGTAGTTTTCACCATAAGCGGATGCAACGCGATCGCCCTCTTCTGCAGTCATGAAGTTTACATAGGCGCCGGATGATGCATACGGCTTCGTGGCATTAAAGAAGTTGCGTGACCAGTTTATACAGGTGTCGTCATCACTGGCATCATCCCAGCGTGCATGGACGTTCAGTACATACTGCGTGTCCCGTGCGCCATAGGCCATGGCATCTGTTGCCACCCGGTTGGCGGCACCGGCGATATGGGCGATAAAAATTTCACACTGGGGAGATGGCAGTGTTCCTGCGTACTCGATCACAATGTCCAGCGCATTATCTGCCAGTTCAGTCAAATTATGCGACTTCCAGTAGTTCCTGGCTCCAGGCGTCAGTAAGGGATCGAAAGCCTGCTGCCAGTCGGAATAAGGCATCACCCCCGCGTGTTCGCCATAGGGGTTCCCGAAGCTTTTCAATACGTCGACAGATTCCGCACCTTCAGAAGGATTGCCGGCATACATGAATGCCAGCACCACTACCCCCTTGCCATGTACATCTTCCGGCAGAAACGGCAGTGGCGGGGCCTTGCGTATCACGCTCCAGATGGTCATGTCTTCAGATGCAGTATCTGTGAACTCGCGGTAACGTTCCAATACCTGTCTTGCCTGCTCAAGTGGAAATACAATCAATCCGGCAAGCACCTCGGGACCGACGGGAAACAATGAAAATTCGAATTGTGTTATGACCCCGAAATTTCCACCGCCGCCACGTATGGCCCAGAACAGGTCCGGGTTTTCTGTCGCGCTGGCACTAATGCAGTCGCCATCAACGGTCACCAGATTTACTGAAAGCAGATTGTCGACGGTCATGCCGTACTTGCGCGACAACCAGCCAAAACCACCACCCAGTGTCAGGCCGGCGATGCCGGTTGTCGAGTTGATACCCACCGGTGTAGCCAGCCCGTGTTTCTGAACAGTCTTGTCGAAATCACCCAGTGTCGCCCCTGGCTCAACCGTTGCACGCTTGGATGTAGTGTCGACATTGACCTGTGTCATTAACGAGAAATCGATCATCAGGCCGCCGTCGCTGATGGAATTGCCTGCGATGTTGTGGCCTGCACCGCGTATGGTAATTTCAAGATCGTGCTTGCGCGCAAACGCAATGGATGGTGCAACATCATCTGCCTTTGCACACTGGACGATGACGCCAGGCTTGCGATTGATCATGGCATTCCAGATCGTGCGCACCTCGTCGTAGTGGTCGTCGCCCGGTACGAGCACGGTACCCGATATATTATCTTTCAGTGTTTGCAGTTCTTCCGGGAAGCTCGCCATTCTGTTTATTCCTCCAGATTATTCCCCAAGTCAGCATTTCCGCCCCGGCCTGAAACTCAGGTCAGGCTTTCGGATAGCCCATGTATTGTGTGCAGTAAATTGCCTGCAGGCCGTGCTTCTGACTCCTGTCAGGCGAGGCTGAAAAACCTGACATGGCCCACGCTATTATAATGCGAAGTTTTAGCCTGTCATTGCTAAAGACACCTCCCATGACATGCAACGACTCAGGATGGTGCGCGATAGACAACGAAACAGGATATCCACATACCCGTTCTTCTGGCGAGCATCAGTGGAAACCGGTTACTGGCTGGCGACGCTCTTGCCTGGCCGCTCACGCTTGGGCCCGGCTGATCGGTCTGCAGCATCGAGTGTGTCTGGCGGTCGCAGACAATGACAGGCCAGAAGCCTCTTGCAGGGATATTCGGCGGCATGGGCAGTTTGCAGGTCTTGCCACCGTCGCAGCGGTTGCCTTTCGGGTCCTGGATAACCCCGGGGTATCGCAATCCCCGGCCATCCATCTTCATCTCCATCGCCGGCGTCACGCCCGTGGCGAAGTCGTTGAGGAAGGCCGCCCTGTCGAGGTTTGCGACCTTTCCATGTGCGGCTGGTATGGGCCATTTTTGAGTCGAGTCAATCAGATACAAAACTTTGACGCCTGTCCGCCAATAAAAATAATTACCCTTGTGGCGAAATCCGGATTCGTTTGCTTTAATCAAAACTACTTCTACAGAAACAGATTACATCCTCAGTACCAGCGGTATTTGGCGCAAATGCGCATATCATGCATCCTCCCATGGGGCTGGGTGTGGGCACAGTTATCGATGAGGTTTCCGGCCAATGGGTAGATTCATATGTAAATCGGATGTCATCAGGGATCTGAGGAAGGTAACAGAGCGACGCACCCGGGAGCAGAAGTGGCGGCATGATCGTCGAGTGCGGCCTGACCGTCGTCTGAACAATATCTCGGTGGAAAGGATTCCCTTTGGTGAAGTCACCCTGAATCCGGCAGTACGGGAGTCACCGCCCCGCGGTAATAACAGGAATCAGGAGTACAGAACCCCGCGAATCGAACATTCACTGGTCTGTAATTTCAAAAATAAATCAGGTCCTGACGTGGATCTGAGGAAGGTAACCGAACGACGCACGCAGCAACAGTGGCAGTCTTACAATCGCCGCGTGCATCCTGACCGCCGCCTGAACAATATCTCGGTGGAGTGGATTACGTGAGCAAGCCGTGGTTGATTCAGATATGGCATCATTGTGAGCAATGACGACGATGACCTCTGTGCCTCGCCCGAAGCTCGCAATTGGCCCGCTTTCGTTTTTCCGGCTATCCCGAACAGTCCCGGCTGAGCGTGCTGCAAAAACCGTCCGTAATGCTATGAACGGTATTTATCGTAAAAATCCTTAGACCCCAGAATATCAAAGCGTATTTCAATCGATTTCTTGTCATCGACTGATAGAAACTGGAGCCGTGTTTTCACTTTATCTTCCATTTCACTCAGCACAAGCTTCTTCGCAATATCTGCCGGGACATATCCAATGCATTTACGCCGTTCAAGGAACCAGCCCCTGGATTTACCAATGACCCTGATTGAGTTCGGCTCACACTTGTTATCCGCTACGCGTTCCAGATAAATTTTTCGTTTGTTGCGTTTCGCAAATTTCCTTGCATTGTGGGAGCGTTCACTGACTCCCGCTACTTCCACACCGTGCTCGAAAACCTCCATCCCCGCAGGAATGGGTGACTTGAATATCGTCAACTTTGTCATGCCGTCCCTACCTTCAGTCCATGTCCTTCCTTTCGGTGAATCCGGTTGCTTCTAGTGACCAGAAAACCCAGCGGGGGTTCCGTGTCGCGCAGGATTTAACGGGTCAAGGCGATACGATTAACCCTGTTGCACCTGACTTATAGGCCAAGACGGGCATCTTGGGTAGTGTGGAAATTACTTACCCGGACCATCAGGATGTAACGATATTTTAAAGCGAAGCGGGGATGCCCTGTCAGGGTCGGTCCTGGCTGTTTGTTTTTCTTATACAAACCTGGTCCGTGTGGCCTTTTGCCTGCCGATTGTTAGCTTTCCCGTCAGGCGGGGGATGCCCCGAAGGCCGGTCAGCCCTGGTCGATGCGCTCCACGTCGACTGCAACCCGCAGCTGGTGCCCCGGGTCGCCGCCGTAGATGACGCCCTTCAGCGGGGTGACGTCGGAGAAATCCCGGCCCCAGGCGGTGGTGATGTGCTGGTCCAGCGGGATCTGGTTGTTGGTGGGATCGAAGTCCACCCAGCCGTTGTCGGGCAGGTACACCGAGAACCAGGCGTGCGATTCGTCCGCGCCCTGCAGCTTCTGTTGTCCCGGCAGAGGCAGCGTCTCCAGGTAGCCGCTGACGTAGCGTGCCGCCAGCCCCAGGCTGCGCAGGCAGGCGATGGCGAGGTGGGCGAAGTCCTGGCAGACGCCGCGGCGGCTCGCCAGCACCTCGGACAGCGGCGTCGAGATGGTGGTGAATCCGGGGTGGTAGGTGAAGTCCGTGTGCACCCGCTGCATCAGGTCATGCACGGCCTCCAGCAGGGGGCGGCCCGCGGGAAAGGAGGTGGCTGCATAGTCCGCCAGTTCCGCGGCGGCGGCTGCCAGCGGCGAGTCCAGCGTGTACTGGCGCTGCTCACCCAGCTGCGCCGTCTGCGGCACCGCCAGGGAATCCCGCACCCTGTCCCAGGGCGCATCGGTGTACAGCGGCAGCTGCCCGGCCGCCTCGTGCAGGACGACTTCGCTGCTGGCGGTGACCGTCATGGACTGGTGCGGTTGCTGAATGGAGAAATAGCTCATGCGGTTGCCGAAGAAATCGGCGTGCTCGGCAACATCGTTCGGTGCGGGGTTAATCTGCAGCTGGTACAGCAGGCATTGCTGCCGGTCGTTGTCGCGCGGTCGCAGGTGCGCCAGGTTGTGGCACTGGCTTACCGTGCCGCTGTAGAGATACTCGGTGCGGTGCGTGACCCGGTACTTCACGGGGTTTCCGGCCCGGGCCCCACCAGTTGATGGGGAATTTTCACATGCATGAAATAGGAGTCCGCCAGCGCGCTGGAGGCGGCGCCGAGCGCCTGCCCGAGTCCGGCCAGCAGGGCTTCGAGGTCGCCGCGGACGCCATTCTCATCCTGTGCCAGTCGTTCTGCATCGGCCAGGCTGAGCCGGGTGCGCGACTCCATGGCCAGCCGCAGCTCCTGCTTGTAGGGGCGGATGCCCTGCCCCGGCAGGGCATCCAGGTGATGCCGGATATCGTTGATCTGGAAGCTGAGCGAGCGGGCGTTGCTGTCATCGAGCAGCAGCAGGTCCAGCGTGATGCCGATCTGCGGCCTTTCGCGATAGCGGCGCCGGTACAGGGTCTGGCTTTCCGCGACGGTCAGTACCGAGTCCAGCAGCAGCGCCTCGACTTCCGCGGGCATGCTGTTGACCAGGGTTGCGCGCAGCAGTGAAATCAGCTGCAGGGCGCGCTCGATCCGCCTGCCGAGATGCAGGAAATGCCAGCCGAGTTCCCGGCTCATGCTTTCGCCGGTCGCACCGGCGATAGCCATCAGCGCGGTAATGATGCGATCCAGGACATCCTGCAGGAACTGCGGGTCGTTTGCCGCGACCCGTTTGAGGTCGGCCAGCTCGTCACCGATGTCATTGATCACCCGCCGGGTATCCATTGACACCAGGTTGCGCACCGCGTAGGCGGCCTTCAGGAAGGACGCCAGGTTCGCCGCGAGCGAGCCGCTGCGCTGCGTATTGATGACGAGGTCGTTGATTTCCGCCTGGGGTGCCTGCCGCCGTTCCGCGCTGCCGGCACCGACGAAGCCCGGATAGGTGACGCTCATGTGGGTGAGGCTGCGCAGCAGGATTTCCAGGGTGTGCTGGTATACCGGGTCCGCCAGCTGCAGGTTTTCATTGCGGCGCTGGTGGATGGCGCGCAGCAGGCGAATCATGGCCTCGGCACGCTCGGCATAGCGCGCGGCCCAGAACAGGTTCTCCGCCGCGACCCCGGGCAGGGTCTCGCGGCTTTCCGGGAAACCCGGAAGTGTCTGTGCCAGCATGGAATCCGTCGCCTCAGGCTCCGAGGCCAGCACCCAGGTGTCCTTGCTGACAGCGCCGGCCTGGCTGGACACGATGTGGCTGTCGGCGGCGTTGCCGACGCGGGTCAGCCCGCCCGGCATGACCACGTAGGTGTCCTGGTCCGCGACCAGGAAGCTGCGCAGCACGGCGGGCCGCGGCTCCAGCCGGCCGTCGTTCAGGCTCGGTGCGGCCGAGGGGAACTGCAGTTCCTGGCCGACGAAGTGATGCGGGCGTGCCTTGATGCGCTCCCGCCAGCTGGCCAGTTCCTCGCGGCTCAGCAGGTTGCCGAGGATCGAGTGTTCGCCGGCCAGCCGGTGGACGGGGCGCAGCACCAGCTTGTGCAGGTTGGCCAGCACGTAGTCCCGTTCCACGGTCTGTCCGCACCACCAGGTGGCGACCGAGGGAAGGCGCAGCTCCTGGCCGAGGAAATGTTTCGCCAGGCGTGGCAGGAATGCCATCAGCCCGGGGTTTTCCAGCACCCCGGAACCCAGCGGATTGGCGAGTGCGACCCGCCCGCGGCGCACCGCCTCGGCCAGCCCGGCCACCCCCAGCAGCGAGTCGGGCCGCAGTTCCAGGGGGTCGCAGAACAGGTCGTCGACGCGCCTGAGGATGACATCCACCGGCTCCAGGCCGGTCACCGATTTCAGCCAGACGCGGCCATCGCGCACCGTCAGGTCGGCGCCCTCGATCAGGGTGTAGTCGAGGTAGTTGGCCAGATACAGGTGCTCGAAATAGGTTTCGTTCAGCGGCCCCGGCGTCAGCACCACCACCCGCGGATTTTCCCTGTCGGCCGGGGCCAGACCGGCCAGCGCCGCGCGCATCAGGCGGAAAAAGGTGGCCAGCCGGTGCGGGTGGGAATCCCGGAACAGGCTGGGGATCAGGCGTGACATGACAGTGCGGTTTTCCAGGGCATAGCCGGCGCCGGACGGGGCCTGGCTGCGGTCGTTGAAGACCCGCATCACGCCGTCCGCTCCGCGGGCCAGGTCGGCGGCATACAGCGTCAGTGTCGGCACCGGCCGCTGGTCCGTGACCACGCAGGAGCGCAGGTAGCCGGGATGCCCGTAGACCAGTTCCGCGGGCAGCAGGCGCTTGCGCACCAGGGTGCGGGCCCCGTAAAGGTCGGTGAGGATGAGGTTGAGCAGCTCGGCACGCTGCGCCAGCCCGGCTTCGATGTCGGCCCATTCCGCGCTGCTGACCAGCAGCGGCACCGGGTCCAGGACCCAGGGGCGGTTCAGGCCGTCGGGCGTGCCGTAGATGTTGTAGGTCGCCCCGTCGCTGCGCAGCATGCGCACCGTGTCGCGCTGCCGCTGGCCCAGCACCTCCGGGCCCATGGCGGCCAGGGAGTCGATCAGGTAGCGCCAGTGCGGGCGCACGGCACCGTTGCGGGAGCACATCTCGTCATAGGCGCCTTGCGGCGGGGTATAGCCGGGACAGCTAACCGGGGTGATGTCGGGTTTAGCCATAATTTGTCACTGCTGCCCCGTAAACTGCCGCTTCCGCCGGGAGTATCCTGAAGGGCAGATAAGGGTTGGGAGGGGGGATGCAACAGGAAGATTTCCTGATGTTATATCCCCTCGTCCCGGCCTTCTCTCCGAGAGCAGGAATTCTCTTTTGTTGTGGCCGGCGGGTCATGATGTTCAGCGCTGAATTACCATCATAATCAGCCTTGTATGGATCCCCTTGCTGGATGTCAATACAGCCTGACGGGACAGCGTTGCAATTTCCCGTGTGTTCAGCTGCAGCCGGGCCGGTATCTCAGGTCCAGGGTAACAGGATACTCCGAATTGACCTCTTCCGCGGGTGGCGCCATCGGTCCCCGGGGCGGGTCGATGACGAAGCGGCGCAGCAGCTCGTCCGTGCCGGGCGGCGGCCGCAGGGTGCCCGGGGTATGCCCGTCGCCGCGGAAGCGGCTGTTGCGGCGG
>Ga0210101_1000604_pt1 | contig 11683 bp, 9 predicted proteins | sample Muzzi_PWC_D1_FD_185534 | JGI IMG/M metagenome (GOLD analysis project Ga0210101, IMG submission 185534) | Wetland microbial communities from San Francisco Bay, California, USA, that impact long-term carbon sequestration - Muzzi_PWC_D1 (SPAdes) | ecosystem: Environmental > Aquatic > Marine >...
CTGTCCGGTCTGATGAGCGCCGGCGAACCAGCCGCGCAACAGGTTGCTCAGGCCGTAAAGCAGGGGGAAAATGGCGCATACCGCTAGCGCCAGGCGCAGGTAGTTTCGCAGTTCCGACTCGATCCCGAGCAGTTGGCCGAGGATCAGTTGATTCAGCGGCCCGGCGGTCAGGAGAATCAATAGGCCCATGCCGGTGGAAACCAGCAGATTGAAACGGATCAGGGTGCGAAAATCCTCCAGCGATTTAACCAGCGTCAGGTAGGCCTGTTGCAGGTTGCGCATCGGTCCGGCGAGCAGAAACAGAAAACCGCGAATGACGCCGAAGGCGGCCAGAGCCATGGGCCCGTCGGCCAGCCGGCCGATGATCGAGCTGATCAGCAGCGGAATGGTTTGTTGCAGACAGGAAGAATAGGCCAGGGGGAAAGAATAGCGCAGGATCTCGACGGTGCTCTTTTCCACTTCACCCCTTTCCAGCGGCAGATGAACTCGCCAGGCGAAGAGGGCAATGACGATGGTTTCGGTCATAACGCAAGCAACCAGGGCGAAGGCACCCAACTGGGCTCCGACCAGCCAGTGTCGTCCGAGTGCCAGGTAACCGAACAGGGCGCCGACCCGGACTCCGGTGGCCAACGAGACCAGGCTGGTCCGGCGGGCCTGGATGATCAATCCCTGGCAAAAACCGCGGAAGCCGGTAAAAAAGGGGAGCAGCGCCAGAATATAGAGTGCTTTACGGGCTTCTTCAGCCACTTGCGGCGGGGTGCCGAGCAGTTGGAGCAGAACCAGGTCGCCGAGCGGAGAGAAGGCGATAAATGACAACATGACGGCCACATAGCTGGCGACCAGCAGGACAAAGATCAGCACGCTGCGCATCGAGCGCCGGCCGCGTACCATGGCAATGGTTACGGTATGGTTCTGATAGGATGGTGAAGCGACGAACAGGTGAACGATCAGGGCCACCGACATCCCGGCCAGGGCGGTGACATAGTCTTCCAGGCGCGCCAGGGCGCCATTGATGATGGTGTGGGAGACGCTCATCAGCTGAATGTTGAGCAGCAGCGGGAAAAAGAAGATGGCGATCTCTTTTTGCGACAGGCGCGCGGTGGTCACGAACCGGTTCCGGGGAACAGCGACAACAACTCCTGGGGCTGGTTGACCCGGTACTCGACGCTCAGGCCGTCGTCGTGCCCCAGGCCGTAGGCGCAGAAACAGGTGAAAGTCCCCGCCGCACGGCCGGAGTAGAGATCGGTATGGTGGTCGCCGACCATGACCGCCTCCGAAGGGAGCGCACCGAGTTGTTCCAGAGCTTTGAGAACCGGCAGCGGGTCCGGTTTTTTTTGCGGATAGCTGTCGCCGCCGATGATCACCTTAAAGTGCCGGTCCAGGCCGAGCCCGGTCAGCAGATCGATGGTGAGTTGGTAGGGTTTGTTGGTGATGACGGCCAGCCGTTTAGCCGGGTGCCGGTCAAGAAGTTCGGGGATGCCGGGGTAACAGCGGGTATTGTCGAGCAGGTGTTCGTTGTAGATTTCCAGAAAGCGCCGCAGCTGATCCCGTTGATAATTTACTTCGCCGAAGGCCCGTTTGATCAGTTTGGTCGCGCCATCACCAACGATCTTCCGGACCTGTGCGCTGCTCAGCGCAGGCTGATTCAGTTCCTCGCCGAGCAGATTCAGGGCGCAGGTCAGGTCGGCCAGAGAGTCAACCAGGGTGCCATCAAGATCGAAGAGCAAATATTTGGGAGGACTCGACATCAGGTTTTCCTGTTCCGTTCCCCGAAGATTGCGGTGCCGATCCGGACCAGGGTCGCCCCTTCCTCAACGGCCACGCCGAAATCTCCACTCATCCCCATAGAGAGTTCCCGCATTTCGACGCCGGGGATTTCCAATTGGCTGATCTGCTCGGCCAGTTCGCGCAGTTGGCGGAAATAGGGACGCACCTCCTCAGGGTTATCGCTGAAGGGGGGCAGACACATCAGGCCGCGGATGCGCAACCGGGGCAGGCGTGCCACCGCCGTCAGCAATTCCGGCAATTGCTTGGGGGCACAACCCGATTTGCTCTGTTCATCGCCAACATTGACCTGCAGCAGAATTTCAACCGGCCGGTCGATTTTTGCCCATTGGCGGTCGATCTCCTCGGCCAGGGAAAGTCGGTCCACAGAATGGATCATCGCCACCCGGTCACGCAGGTATTTGACTTTGTTGCTCTGCAGGCCGCCGATGAAATGCCAGACTACCGGCGCCTGAACCTGCAAGGCCTTGTCTTGGAATTCCTGGACGTAACTTTCCCCGAACAGCTGCTGGCCAGAGTGAAAGGCTTCTTCGATCAGTTCTGCCGGTTTGACTTTGGAGACGGCGATCAGCCGGACCTCTTTCGCGCTGCGGCCGACACGATCGCAGGCTGCGGCAATCTGTTCCTGGATGCGGGCAATATTGGCGGGGATGTCAGGCATAAATCAACACTCCAGATGTGAGGCCCAAGGCTTGAGGCTTGAGGCGTCAGCCGTCAGCTTCTAGGCTGATTTCTATTTCGTTAAAAAAAACGGCACTCCCAGTTCTTTAAGGGCCAGAGTCAACCGGCACAGCGGCAGGCCGACGACATTGGTATAACTGCCTTCGATGCCGGCGACAAAACAGACTCCCAATCCTTGGATGGCATAGGCGCCGGCCTTGTCGGCAGGTTCTTCACTGGCAATGTAGCGCGCGATTTCTTCATCTGTCAATTGGCGGAAACGGACCCGCGTGCTGACCGCCTCAGCCAGTTGCCGGTCGGTCTGGCGATCGATGACGGCGAACCCGGAAAGAACCTGGTGTTCGCGCCCGGAAAGCATTTTGAGCATGCGGGCCGCATCCTGTTCATCGACCGGTTTTCCGAGGATCTGCTCGTCGCAGAGGACGATTGTGTCACTGCCGATATACCAGCGTCCTTTGGTTTTCGACCGGTTTGCAACCTCGGTAGCCTTATCAATGCTCAGGCGGATGACATGTTGTGCCGGAGTTTCTCCCGGCAAAACGGCCTCTTCGGCATGGCTGGGAATCACCTGGAAATCCAGGCCGATCTGCTGCAGTAATTCGCGGCGTCGCGGTGAAGCGGAGGCAAGGATGATTTTGTCAGTCATTCAGAAACCCCGTAAAATGTGAAAAATTTGAAATCCCCGCCTTCCACTTTTAACTTTTTACTTTTCACTGCTTTTCCTCCGCTCCGCGATCGGCGCCCACCAGCCCGGCAGCGCCGCCAGGGCTCTTTCGGCCAGAGCCAGACGCCGGTCGGTGCGTTTCATTTTCCGTTCCTGAACCAGCGGCGGGAAAAGTCCGTAATTGACGTTCATCGGCTGAAAGTTTTCCGCATCCGCTTCCGCTAAGTGGGTCAAGAGAGCGCCCAGAGCGGTTTCGGCAGGAGGCAAGGGGTCTTGCTCACCGCGCAGCTGATAGGTGCAGAACAGACCGGCCAGCAGCCCGCAGGCGGCTGACTCGACATAGCCTTCGACGCCGCTGATCTGCCCGGCCAGCCGGATGTGCGGAGCAGTTTTCAGTTGCAGGTTTCGGTCCAGACAACGGGGCGCATTGACGAAGGTGTTGCGGTGCATGCTGCCCAAGCGGGCGAATCTGGCATTTTGGAGGCCGGGAATGGTGTGGAAAATCCGCTGCTGTTCGGGGTAGGTCAGGCGAGTCTGGAAACCGACCAGGTTGAACAGGGAAGCGTGGCGGTTATCCTGACGCAGTTGCACCACCGCATAAGGAATTCTGCCGCTGCGCGGATCGGGAAGACCGACCGGTTTCATCGGGCCGAAGGCCAGGGTCTGCGGGCCTCTTGCGGCCATCGCTTCGATCGGCATGCAGCCTTCGAAATGGATCAGTTTTTCAAATTCCCGGCCGGCAACCTTGTCGGCCGCCAGCAGCGCGGCGACAAAGCGGTCGTACTGTTCTTTGTCCAAAGGGCAGTTGACATAGTCATCCCCCCCTTTGTCGTAGCGCGAGGCGCGCCAGGCGATGCTGAAATCGATGGAATCCGCTTCGATGATCGGCGCAATGGCATCGTAGAAATAGAGGTGCTCGGCTCCCGTCAGGTTAGCCAGCTCGGCTGACAGTCGATCGCTGGTCAGGGGTCCGCTGGCGAGGATCACCGGGCCGGATTCGGGCAGGCGAATGACCTCTTCGCGAATCAATTCGATGTTCGGCTCGGCCGCAATTTTGCCGGTGATGTAACGTGAAAATTCGTCGCGATCCACGGCCAGGGCGCCGCCGGCCGGAACCGCTGTCGCATCGGCCGCTTCGATGAACAGCGAACCGATCCTCCGCAGCTCCTCCTTCAGGCAGCCGACGGCATTGTTCATGCCGGCCCCGCGCAAACTGTTGGAGCAGACCAGCTCGGCTAATTGCTCATTCTGGTGGGCCGGTGAAAAATGCTGCGGTTTCATCTCATAAAGTTTGATCCGGCAACCTTCCCGGGCGCCTTGCCAGGCCGCTTCGCAGCCGGCCAGCCCGGCGCCGATGATGGTGATTTCCATAAGAGGCTAAATCCTTGTTCTGGTTATCCAGTTGACTCCAGTGGCGAACAGCTGATCTCAGACACTCCATTTTCAGGGACGCATGAACCCATCCCTGGGGCTTGACTGTCGCCATCCAGGCGCCAGACAGCCTGGTAATGGAGCCTCTGAGATCAGCCCTTGATTTGGTGAAGCGAAGTAGATGCCCAGAATCCTTTTTTTTGTCGCTGAGAACACTGAGTGCGCAGAGAAAGAGCTAAACTTGGATCTCGAAACCTAAACCGGCTGAACATGGTTCTCAGCGGCCTCTGCGAGCTCTGCGGTCAATGCTTTCCAAAAAAACAACAACCGGTCGAACCTGCACGGTCCGACCGGTCATTATCACCTAGCCTGAGGGTTCGGGTCAGCTGTCCTTCTTGCTGGTCGATTTCTTGGCAGTAGTTTTCTTCGCCGGAGCTTTTTTGGTCGTTTTCTTGACAGGGGCTTTTTTCTCTGCCGGTTTTTTCTCCGGTTCGATCAGCACCTGTTCCCAGCCGCAACCTTCCTGCGGGCAGCGCTGGACGGTGCCGAAGCGCTTGGTGGTCTTGATTTCGGTCAGCGGCCAGTGGCATTTGGGGCATGGTTCCGCTTTCGGCGGATTCCATAGCGCGTACTTGCATTTCGGGTAGCGGTTACAGGAATAAAAAATTTTGCCGTAACGGCTCTTTTTCTCCTGCATTTCACCTTCCTGACACTGGGGACAGCCAATGTCGAGGGATTTCGGCTTCTCCAGGGGCTGGATATTCTTGCACTGCGGGTAAGCGCTGCAGGCCAGAAACTTGCCGAAACGACCCATTTTGATCAGCATCTGCGCACCGCACTTTTCACATTTCTCTTCCGAGAAAACCGGCTCTTCCGCCTCTTTCCCGTCCCCCTTCAAGGGCTGGGTGTAGCGGCAGTCGGGGAACCCGGAGCAGGCCAGAAAGCGACCGGAACGACCCAGCTTGATAACCAGTTCTTTGGCGCATTCGGGGCAGGTCTGACCGGTTTTTTCGGTGGTGACGTCCGCTTTATTGACCTCCTGCTCCTTGCGGCGCAACAGAGCGATGAACGGGTCCCAGAATTGCTTGACCGCCGGAATCCAACTCTTTTCGCCGCGGGAGATGGCGTCGAGATCCTCCTCCAGCGCGGCGGTAAAATCGTAATCGACGTACTGGCCGAAATGCTCCACCAGCAGTTTGGAAACCACCTTGCCAACATCCTCGGGAGAGAAGGTCCGTTTTTCCAGGTTGACATACTTGCGGGTGACCAGGGTGTTCATGATGCTGGCATAGGTCGAGGGACGGCCGATACCGTATTCTTCCAGAGTTTTAACCAGGCTCGCCTCGGTAAAGCGCGGCGGCGGCTGGGTAAAATGCTGTTCGGGGGTGAGCTGGTCACGGCGCAGGGCTTCGGCTTCTTCCAGGGGGGGTAACAATCCTTCCCGGTCCTCATCCTCGCCGTTGTCGGTCCCTTCGATGTAAAGGGCCATAAAACCGGGGAAGCGCAGCACCTGACCGCTGGCCCGGAAGCTGTATCGGTCGCCGGCAGCGATGTCGACGCTGGTCGCATCAAAGATCGCCTGGGCCATCTGCGAGGCGAGGGTCCGTTTCCAGATCAGGGTGTAGAGGCGCAACTGGTCTGAGGACAGATACTGTTTGACCTGCTCCGGTGTCCGGGAGAGGGTGGTCGGACGGACCGCTTCATGGGCTTCCTGAGCATTTTTACTCTTGTTGCGGAACACGCGCGGCTGATCGAGGGCATAGGAGGGATCGTACAGCCGGCAGATCAGCTCACGTGCCTCGCTGGTGGCCAGCGGCGACAGGGCGACCGAATCGGTCCGCATGTAGGTGATCAAGCCATGAGTGCCGTCATCGACCGCCACCCCTTCATAGAGTTTCTGGGCGATAGTCATGGTCTTGCGGGCCGAAAAGCCGAGCTTACGACTGGCTTCCTGCTGCAGGGTGCTGGTGGTGAAGGGGGGGGCGGGGTTGCGTTTGCGCTGTTTTTTCTCCAGGTTGTTGACACGAAAATCCACCTGCTGCAGCTCTTTCAGGATCGCATCGGCCTGCTGTTGGTTGCCGATGGCGAATTTGCCGAGAGCCTTGCCGTCGCAACTGTGCAGGCGAGCCGGGAACGGGCTTCCGGCGGAATTTGCCAGCAGCGCTTCAATGGTCCAGTACTCCTGGGCAACGAAGGCATCGATTTCTGCTTCCCGTTCGCAGATCAGCCGCAGGGCGACCGACTGGACCCGGCCGGCGGATAAGCCGTAGCGAATTTTTTTCCAAAGAAACGGTGAAAGGTTGAAACCGACCAGGTAATCAAGGATCGATCGGGCCTGTTGGGCATCGACCAGGTCGCGGGCAATTGCCCGCGGATGGGCCATGGCTTCATCGATGGCCGGTTTGGTGATTTCGTGGAAGGTGACCCGTTTGATCGCCAGTTTGGTTGAATTTTCCTCGATTTCCAGAGATTCCAACAGATGCCAGGCAATCGCCTCTCCTTCGCGGTCGAGGTCGGTTGCCAGAATCAGTTCGTCACTTTTGGCCAATTCCTTTTTCAGGTTGGCGATGTGTTTTTTACTTTCGGGTAGGATATGGTATTTGGGCGCGAAGTCATGGTCGGTATCGACCGATCCCTGCTTGCTTGGCAGCGCCCGAACATGGCCGTAGGAGGCCAGGACCTTGTACCCCTTGCCAAGAAATTTCTCGATGGTTTTTGCTTTGGCCGGCGATTCGACTATTACCAGTGATTGGGCCATCAGTTCCTCTATTGGTGATCTTGCCAACTATTTATCTGTGTATCCGGGCAGTTTATGGTCATGAAGGCAAATATCGTTTAAAAGAAAAAGGCTGCGGTCAATGCGCAGCCCTTGAAACCTCAGTGGTAGATGCGCTCCCAGTCATTGTCCAGGAAACAATCAATTTCCCGCTGCCAAAGATTGTTGGAGCGGGAGAGCAAGGTCAGTGCCGAAATTATCTTGATTTCCTGGAGATTGATCTGGTCCTCAGAGGCACGGACGGCGCGGTCGATGATCTCTTCCTGTGCTTCATCCGAAAGCATTCCCATGGCCCTTAGCCGGACCAGAAAGCCGATCGCTTCCTGCGACAGGGCCGATTGTTCTTCCGGGCTGAAGAGTCGATAGCTGGGCTGACCCATCGGGATAATGGCGGGCGAAGAATCATCGGGATTTTGCAGAGCCACTGATTCCATCCAAGTAAAGGCGTCATGGATTTCTTCGGACTCATAGCCGACCGACATCAACTCGGCGATCAGCTCTTGCTCGCTGATCGGAGCGTCTTCGGCCCCAAGAACATATTTTGCAATCAGATTGACGATCGCCAGGACTCGCTCGCGCAAAGAACCTCCAGGCAGGTCTCTTCCGACCTGCGGAAACCGGTACGGATCAGCTTCAATCGCTCAGAAACGAACTGCGGGACGTTTGTCAATAGCCAAAATGGTAGATAAGTTTTTGATATCCAAGTGGTTATCTAGAATTTGCCGCGGGCGTAAATGCCCCCCGGCAGCATCTGAACTCCGCCCCGGAGTTCTAGGTCGAGTAAAATAGCGGAAACATCCATGGGAGTCAAGCCGCATTTCCGACAGATTTCGTCGATATGGCGGGGCTCTTCCGCCAATTGCCGGTAGACGGACAGGGCTGGCTCCGGCAGCTGCGCGGCAAAGGTCTCCTGTTGCTGACAGCGTTGCGGGGTGGCGGGCCAGAGCGCGGACAGGATATCGTCGACTTCGGTGACCAGTTGCGCTCCTTCCTTAAGCAGGCGATTGGTGCCGCGACTGTTCGGATGCTGAACATTGCCCGGAATGGCGAATAACTCACGCCCCTGTTCCAGAGCGAAGTCACCGGTAATCAAGGAGCCGCTGTTCTCGGTTGCCTCAACGATCAGAACTCCCTGGCTCAGACCACTGATAATCCGGTTGCGGCCAGGAAAATGACCGGAAAGCGGTGGCGTGCCCGGCGGGTATTCGCTGAGGATGGCATTGTCGGTGGCAATTTCGAGAAACAGCCGGGCGTTATCCGGCGGGTATATCCGATCGATGCCGCAGCCGAGCACGGCAATGGTTGCTCCAGCAACTGACAGCGCGCCGCGGTGGGCGGCACTGTCGACGCCTCTGGCCAGGCCGCTGACAATGCAGATCTTCTGCTCGGCCAGCCCTGCGGCGATTTCGTAGGTCAGTTGCAGGCCACTGACGGTGGCCCGGCGCGAGCCGACGATGGCAAAGCAGCTGTGAACCGGCAATCGACCGCGCAGGTAGAGCAGGGCGGGAGGATCATGGATCTTGCGCAGCAGCTCGGGGAAATCCTCATCCCAGCAACTGATCAGTTGAACGTTCAGCTTTTCCAGCCGTTCGAAGACTTGCCGGTAGGCTGAATTGCTCTGCGCCAGATAGGCACTGATGATCTTGTCGGAAAGCCCGGCGGCCGCCAATTGTCGGGCGGGTGCTTTAGCCGCGGCGACAAAGTCGCCGAAGTAATCGTGCAGTTTGAACAGGGCCAATCGACCGAGTCCGGGTGTCAAATGCAGCTTGAGCAAAGCCTGTTGAATGTTGTTCATATCCCCCCTCCGGGAATGGACTTGAATTGAAAAGGCTGGACAACAAAAAAGGATTGAAAAGTCTTCAATCCTTTTTTGTCAGTCTGACGCTGTTTGCAGGTCAGTTGGTGACCATAGATATCTCGTCGCCGATGTACATGGCCTCAACACTTTTGATCACGACGGCCGAGGCGGTCTTGGCACGGGTTTCAATGACCACCGCGGCGCCGAGAACCTCGTCCGGCAGGGTGATTTCCCCTGCCTGGAGCACCATCTCATCGGAGGCCTTCCGAGGGCGGGAAATGTAGAACAGATTCCCCTCTTCAAGGCCGTCCTCACTGCCCAGATTGATAAAGACCACATCGTTGGTGCCGATGGTCAGCTTTTCGTCGCGGGTCGCAATGATGAGCCCACCGAGTTCGGCCGAAGCCTGTTTCAAGGTCAATTCCATGCGTGGTGGGACGTATTCAAACAACTCCGCACCCCGTTCCACCTCGCGGAAAATTTCGCCGACTTTAGCCGTAACGCTGCCGTTAGTGATTTCCGTGACCTGCAGGAAGCCCAGGTTGTTCATCATGGTACCGATTTTTTCCCGCGTCTGAGGATGCTTGACCTCTTCTCCCGCCTTGTATAGAGCGTAGGTATCACCGACCATGACGTTGTCTCGGTCTTTCATTTTCAGGAACACCAGATCGTTTTTGGTCAGCAGGACTCGGTTGTCAACCGAATCAACCAGGACTCCTAGCGGCGTTTCGTTGGTTCGGATGAACCCCTCGCTCCCGCTCGAGGATTTGATCTGAAGGACTTTTTCCGGTTCTGCTACCGGTTCGCTTACCTGTGGCGGAGGTACCGGTTTGGCTTCCTGGTAGGCGGGAACGATTTCCAGGCGTCCGTCCTGAACGAGAATTTTCTGCCCCGGGAAAATCAGGTGCGGGTTGGTGATAAACGGGTTATCGGCCCACAGGTCGGGCCAATAATAGGGGTCGTCAATAAAACGCTGCGAAAGACCCCAGAGCGTATCCCCCTTTTTAATCGTGTAAACTTTTCCTTCTTTGGCTGCGACTGGAAAGGAGGATGCCATAACCAGCAGCAGGGTCAGAAGAAATAACCGGCGAAAAATCATCTGTGTCATCGGTTCCCTCACAAACGGAGTCCTGGCCACATCTTATTGTGGCGGTTCGCTCCGGTTAAAATGTTGCGCTTCCGGACTATCCGGATAGGTGCTGCGCAACTGTTCCAGTGTCTCATCGGCCTGAACTTCCAGGCCCTCCTGACGATAAATCTGCGCCAGTTTCATCAGTGCCGCCGCGGCCTTGGCTCCCCCAGCGGGATCAGAAAGAATCTGCTGCAGGTTGGCGGCGGCCAGTTGCAGTTTCCCTTGGGCGTTCTGCGCACTCGCCAGCCAGAATCGGGCATTGACCGAATATTGGTGTGCAGGGAATTGATTTAAGAAATTCTCAAATCCGATTTCGGCCGAATCGTAGCGGCCTGAAGCAAGATCGGAAAAGGCGGCCAGGTAGGATGCGGCGGAGGCCGTCAGGGCATTGATTTCCTGATGGGCTGATTCCGGAATGACCGAAGGCGGAAGTTGTTCACGCCGGGGTGGTTCAGCCAGAGCCTCGAATTTGGTACCGATCTGTGCCGTGTCATCGGGCTGTTGCTGCATTTGCGCCAGTTGTCTTTGCAGTCCCTCCAGTTGTTCGGCCTGCTGGTGCTGCTGCTGCAAAATCAGCTGCAGCTGCTCCTTTAAAGCGGCCGACGGTGCCACTCCCGGAGCTTGAGCGCAAGCGGCCAACAGGGTAACTAGGAGCAGCGCCGGAAAGAACTTGGCGGTCAGCAATGAGCGTAGGAAAGTCATCAATGTCAGCGTTTCCCAAAAGTGTAATTGACAATAAAATCTAATTTATAAAAATTATAGGCTTATTAACAGGTTGTCAAGTTTGAAAGGGGTTCGGCGCAAGAGATTTCTGCAGGGCAAAGGAGGTGCGCAACAACTTTTCTTTGTGATATGCTGCGCGACGGGAACCGAAGCAGTGCGATTTTCAGCAGGAAATGAGGAGTGATGGGAAGCGCAGAGAAGCCGTTCCGGCCGGAGTTGTTGATTCCGGCCGGTGATTTGGAAAAATTGAAAACCGCGATCCGATTCGGTGCCGATGCCGTTTACCTGGCCACTGAAGAATTCGGTCTGCGGGCTCATGCCGGAAATTTTGATCTGGCGCAACTGCGAAGGGCCTGCGATCTAACCCGGCAGGCCGGAGTCAAGATCTATCTAGCTCTGAACGCCTCGCTCCGGCCGGCCGAATTTGCCGGGTTGAACAACCTGCTGGAAGAACTCAAGCCACTGCAGCTGGATGCCTATATTGTGGCCGATCCCGGGGTGCTTTCGGTCGTCAGGCGGGTCGATCCGCAGCGATCGATTCATATTTCCACCCAAGTCAATAGCTGTAACCCCCAAACCGCTGAATTCTGGCGGTTGAACGGAGCCAGCCGGATCAACCTGGCTCGGGAACTGACCCTGGAGGATCTCCGTGCTTTTGCCGGACAGACCAGTATCGAACTCGAATGTTTTGTACATGGAGCCATGTGTGTCGCCCATTCCGGACGCTGCCTGTTATCGGCGGCGCTGCTCGGT
>Ga0210101_1000605_pt1 | contig 11653 bp, 10 predicted proteins | sample Muzzi_PWC_D1_FD_185534 | JGI IMG/M metagenome (GOLD analysis project Ga0210101, IMG submission 185534) | Wetland microbial communities from San Francisco Bay, California, USA, that impact long-term carbon sequestration - Muzzi_PWC_D1 (SPAdes) | ecosystem: Environmental > Aquatic > Marine >...
TGTCCTCCGGCCGCTCCCGGAGGGCGGGGACTCGCACCTCGAGGACCGCCAGCCGGTAGAACAGGTCATCTCGAAACCGGCCGGCCTTGATCTCTTGGGCCAGATCACGCCCGGTGGCGGTGATAATGCGGACATCGACCCGGCCGGACCGGGTATCGCCGACCCGGCGCACTTCTCCCTCCTGTAGTACCCGCAGCAGTTTTGGCTGCAGGTGCAACGGGAGTTCGGCGATTTCATCGAGAAACAGCGTGCCCTCATGGGCCGTCCGGAACAGCCCGGGCCGTTCCCGATCGGCGCCGGTGAACGCGCCCTTGGCATGTCCGAACAGCTCACTCTCCAGCAGTTCCCCGGGAATCGCGGCACAGTTTACAGCCACGAACGCCTTTTCCTTGCGGCCGCTGCGGTGATGCAGGGTCCGGGCAATGAGTTCCTTGCCGGTTCCGGTCTCGCCGAGAACCAGCACCGGAGTATTGGTCCCGGCCACCTGGCCGACCAGCTCCATCACCCGGGTCATGATTGGACTGCGGTAGATCAGTTTCGGTTCCGCGGTCTGTCCTTCCCGCAGGGCCAACTCTTCCTGCAGGCGCCGGTTCTCGCGGCGCAGCCGCAGCCGTTCCTCGGCCTTGCGCAGGGTCAGGACCACCTCGTCCGGCTTGAATGGTTTGGCGATGTAATCGTAGGCCCCCTGTTTCATGCAGGCGATCGCCGTGTCCACGGTGCCGTAAGCGCTCATCATGATGACCGTGGACGGAATGTCACGATCCACCGCGTCCCGCAGAAAATCGAGGCCGTCCATTTCCGGCATGCGGATATCACAAAGGACGACGTCGAACGGCTCCTCCTCCAGCCGCTGCAACGCCTCCCGACCGCTTCCGGCTTCCGTCACCAGATAGCCCTCCGGCTCCAGGACCAGCCGCAGCAGATGCCGCATGGCCGACTCGTCGTCGACGACCAGCACGGTGCGAAAATCACCCTTCCTCATATTCAAACCTTTTCTGTCTCAACTTGACGGTAAACACGCTTCCTTTTCCCGGGGTGGAGCTGACCTCGATGCGCCCACCGGCATCGTTCAAAATCCGGTGGCAGACCGAAAGTCCCAAACCCCGGCCCTTCCCGGGGTCCTTGGTGGTGAAAAAAGGATCGAAAATAGTCTCCATCTGTTCCGGTGGAATCCCTTCTCCCTCGTCGGCGATGGACAGCCAGACCTCGCCCCGATCGGCTCCCCCGGCCAGGCGGATGGTTCCCCGGGGAGGTGAGGCATCCCTGGCGTTGAGAAGGAGATTGACAAAGACCTGGACCAACTGGTGCGGAATAATCGATATCGACGGCAGAGGGCCAGGCATATCGTCTTGAATCTTGATTTCTTTAAAAGCGCCCTGATGATCAAGCAGCTGCACCGCTTCCCGGAACAAACCAACCGGGTCTTTCGGCTCCGCCTCGGCCCCGCCGGGGGCAGAAAAATCCAGAAGGTCCCTGATTAAGCGATCGATCCGGAAGGCCTCCGCCAGAGAGCGGGCAATCATGTCCTGCTCGGCGGCCCCTTTCAGCCGGGTTTGCAACAACTCCAGGTACCCAACCACCGCACCGAGGGGATTGCCTATTTCATGGGCCATCCCTGCGGCCAGATGCCCGACTGAGGCCAGTTTCTCCGATCGGATCAGTTCGGCCCGGGTCCGCTGCAGTTCCCGGTTGGCCTGACGCAAAGAGAGAATGGTCGTTTCGGTCTTATCCCGGCTCTGTTTCAGGGTATCCAGCATCTCCTGGAACGATCTGCCCAATTCCGCGACCTCGCCGGGCCCGTCGCCGGCAATGGATTGATCGAGATCGCCCTGCTGGACCCGCCGGGTCGACTCCATCAGCCGCCGAACCGGGGTGACTATGTTGCGATTGAGAAAATAAGCGCCGAAAATCACCAGGACCAAACCATAACCCAGAGCAAAGAGAACCGCCAGGCGCAGCATATCCGTGATACTCTGTTGCATCCGGGCAAATGAGAACACGCCTCGGAGCGCCCCGGCAAACTCGCCGTTTCGCCGGAACGGAACCGTGACCGAAACCGAAGCATCCGGCTGTGTGGTCCAGGGCCAGAGAGAAGAAGCGTAATCGACCCTGACATCGGTTTCCAGGGACCTGTGAACCCGGTCAGCGGAAGATCGTGCCATGGGGATCGAAGTCGGGCCGATTTCACAGTCAACGGGTTCCAGGTTGCTGTCAAAATAACACCATCCGGTAAGATCGAACCGGGATGCAAGCCCCCTCATCGATTCGCCAGGCTGGCTTCCCGGCCGATGGAAACCATCAGCCTCGGCCGAGTCAGGGGACCTGCTTTTTTCCCAGTGGGATACAGTCAACTCCATGACGTTGGTCACGGTTTCCACCCGCTGCGCAACCCAATGGCGCTCGGCCAGTCGAACCAGAAGCAGTCCGCTCAATAGCAAAGCGGCTCCCAGCACGAGGGTGAGGTTGACAATGAGTTCGGTGCGCAGTCCTACCGGCCGGGCCAAAAAAACCTCCACGGTAAACATCTGGCATAAAGAAGAAAAGGTATCACAAGGAAAGGCGCGGCGAAACTGGTCAGACAGAAAAACCCTTTCCGTTTGGCCGGAAAAAATATTTCGGCTATAGTTAATGCCGCTGTCCCAGCAAAGATGTTCCCCGCCGGTCAAAACGATTCGGAAAGGATTTTTTCATGGCGCGAGTTCCTGTAGTGGATCAGGAGGCCTGCATCGGGTGCGAAGCCTGCGTGCAGGTCTGTCCCGAGGTTTTCCAGATGGAGGGAGAGGATCATGACGACCACGGGCATGATCACAAGTCGGTGGTTTACGATCCCTTTGGAGCCCCCGAGGAAAAAATCGAAGAGGCCATGGATAACTGCCCGGTCGCCTGTATTTATTGGCAGGACTAACTCTGGATACCCCAGGCACCTTGCCCTCCCGACAAACTCCAACCTCCCCTTGCCCCTTGAACTTTTCGAAGAACATTCCCCGTCTCTACGCCTTCTCCTTCCTCAAGATGACTCTCTTCCCCATGGCGGTCATCACCCTCTTCTGGAAGGATCAGATTGGCCTGTCCCTGACTGAAATCATGGTCCTGCAGGGTCTCTTTTCGCTGACGACCCTGCTAGCCGAGTATCCCTCCGGTTACCTCAGCGACCGCTGGGGATACCGCTTCTCCCTCTCCCTTGCCTCCCTTCTCGGAATTGCCGGATGGGGCTTGTATACGGCCGCAAATTCCTTCGTCACCGTTTTGGAAGCGGAGATCCTGCTGGGGCTATCGTATGCATTCGTCAGCGGCGCCGACAGCGCCCTGCTGTACGAGTCCCTGCGCCAAAAAGGGGAGGAACAGCGCTACGCTTTTTTCGACGGCCGGATGGTCGGCTTCGCCCAGGGCGGGGAAGCGGCCGGGGCTCTGCTGGCGGGGATCTTCTACGCCTGGTGGCCGGTTCTCCCTTTTCTGCTGCAGGTGGGCGTCTGGGTCCTGGCCCTGGGGATTACCCGGACCCTCAGGGAGCCCACCCGGGATCAACTTTCCCTGCCCCCTTCGCATCTGGAAAATGCCTGGCGCATCTGCCGCACCGCCCTGCTTCATCCCGGACCGCAGCGGTCTACCATTCTCTTCGCCACGGTCCTGGGGATCACCTCCTTCTACCCGGTCTGGCTGATCCAGCCCTATATGCAGCAGACCGGCGTCCCCATTGCCTGGTTTGGACCGATCTGGGCCGGAGCGAACCTGACCGTGGCGGTCTTCTCCCTCTTCAGCCACCGCTGCCATTTCCAGTTCGGCACCCGGGGATCGGCTATTCTCTTCATCGTCCTGGTCGCGACCGGGTATCTCGGTCTGGGCCTGGCGGGAGGAATCTGGTCCTTTCTTTTCTACTACGTCCTCACCGCCATGCGGGGCCTGCAGGGGCCCCTGACCCGATCCCTCCTGCTGGGCGTCTGCGACAGCGGGGAGCGGGCCAGTATTCTCTCCCTGAAATCGTTTGCCTTCCGGCTCCTGTTCGTGGCGACCGCTCCGATTATCGGCTGGCTGGCCGACACCATCGGTTTAAAATCAACTTTTCTGGGATTGGCATTTTTGTTCCTTGTTTTTCTCCCGCCTCTCGGCCGGAGTTTCTGGCGCGTCCACAGGGTTGCCAAAATCGAATAAAAAAAACCGATCCCAAAGATCGGCCTTTTTAAGTGGTTAAGTGGTATGAACGACCAGGAGAGAGCCGTTACATCTCTCGATAGGTAATTTGATATTTGAAGGTTTGCGGGTCGAGCCAGTCAAGCGGTTTGCCGCCGACCTCGGCGAAGGGATACATCAGGTAGTTGACCGGAGCGCCGGTTTGGCGCGGATTGAGAATCAGGTCCCGTCCCGTCCCTAGGCGCACCCTATAGGGGTCGATGCCGCCCCAGAAATAGGCGCGATATCCGTCCGTCTTCGGATTGTCCTGGGCCAGGTTTTCCTGGAGCATTTTTTTGCGCACATCACCCGGATCGACCGGCACCCAACCGAAACCGGGCAGATAGAATTCGGCCCAGCAATGCTGCCAGGTGGTCACGTCGGTGGTGGCCTCCTTCCCCTGCCGCAGACCGAAAACTTCCCGGGACGGAACTCCCGCCGCCCGGGCCAGGCTGACGAAAACCGAATGGATGTCCGCGCATTTTCCTCCTGGCGTTTCCAGCAGTGCGCAGACATCCCCTTTCCCGCATCCCCTGGTCTTGGGATCGCGGTACATGTTTTCGCAGATCCAGTCGTATATGGCTCTCGCTTTGTCGACGACGGTCACTTTTCCGGCGGTAATTTTTTCGGCCAGTTTCCGGACCGGGCCGTCCGTCGGCCCCAGGCTGGTGGGAGCGAGATAGGGCTGGTAATCGGCGGGATCCCAGGCGGCCTCTTTTTTCGGCAAGTCACGACGAAGAACTTCCTGCCGCTCGACGGCAAAGGAAAATACCAGCTTGCGGCTTTTGGCTTCCCTGTCCCAGCGGGCATAGAGCATGGGAGTTTGGAACGTCCGGTCGGTATAAACAGCAGCTTCGGCAAAGTCGCCGTTGATCCTGACCTGGGAAATTTTCTGGTTGGCATCGGAGATCGGATAGGGGAGCCAGAGTTGAGCTTCCTGCCCCTCCGCCTGGCCAGACAGATCGCATTCCATGGTTATGGTTCCGGAACGGGTTTGGGCTGCGGCCGGTAAAACGAGTATCGAACCGAGCAACAGCAGAAATCCCATCTGGAAAAGCAAACGACGCATTTTGAAATCCTTCTGATCAAGGGAGGGGGAGTTATAAAGGCGCCGTGATATTAATTCTTTTGGGGCCGGGAGTCCAAATAATTGTTTCAATAAATTTTATAGGTGACATCGGATATTCCTATTGAAAAACCTGTTTCACCAAATTGGGCAAAAAAAATACCCGGCCTAAAGAGCCGGGCATCGGGCAAATTCTTTTCCAGGGATCATTTTTTCTTAAAGCTTCCGGCCTCGGCGCAGGCGGGACATTTCTTCGGTTTGCAGCGGCCTTCTTTTTCGAAACCACACTTGGTGCAGCTCCAGTTAGCCATGTCATCACTCCCTTGGGAGATGTTTTTGTCATCCCTAATTGTGACAAATTCGGTCAATATTTACCTTTTATAATTTCACCTGTCAAGTTCACGGTGAATCTTCCGATTCATATTTCCTGAGAATTAAACTCTTTAGAGTCTCCGGCATCTGGTAAAATATGGGTGTTTTGGACTTGGATTCATATCGAGCTTTGCCCTTTAATCCCCGTTCGGGTTTCAACCTATGGAAATCTGGCTGCGACAATTTTTCTTCTGGCTTCCCGAGGGAGGGGTCTACTACGCCTTGATCGGAGCCGTGGCCTATCTCGAGTCGATCGTCGCGGTGGGGTTGTTGATGCCGGGAAGCGTCCTATGCGTTTTTGCCGGATTCCTGGCATTTCACGGCAAGGGGTCGATCCTTTACCTTATCGTGGTCACCGCAGCGGGCGCTCTTCTGGGGGACACGACAAGTTACGTCCTTGGCGCGCGATCGGGAGGAAGAATCCTCCGGACCGGCATTATGCAGCGCAGAAAAGACCTGGTTCAGCGCGCCGAGCTTTTCTTCGCCGCCCACGGCGGAAAGGGGGTCTTTATCGGTCGGTTCCTTGGGCCGATCAGGGGATTGGTCCCCTTTGTCGCCGGTTGCGCCCAGATGAGACCGGGACCATTCTGGTTCTGGACCTTCACCAGCTCGCTCCTCTGGGGATTGGCTTACCCCGGAGTCGGGTACGTCGGAGGGGCCAGCTGGCAACAGGTTCAAACCCTCAGTAAACGGCTGAGTCTGCTGATTCTGGCTCTGGCCGTCCTGATGATCCTCAATGTCCTGTTCTGGCGGCAGGCAGTCCCCCGCTTGGCTTCCTGGGGCAACCGAGCTGTCGGTTTTTTCATATCGATGGCGAATTCCCCCGCCGCAGCTTCTTTTGCTCACAGGAATCCTCGTATATGGGCCTTTCTAGGCGACCGGCTGTCCCCCCGAAGAGGCTCGGGACTTTATCTCACCGTCGGATTCCTCCTGTGTCTTCTGTTCGGCTCCCTGTTCATCGATATTGCTCTCCAGAGCCGGCTGCACGAGCCCCTGCAGCGGCTGGACCTGTGGGCCGAGGAGATGGTCCGGGCCCTGCGTCATCCGGCGGGCGACGTCTTTTTCCTGGCGGTGACCCAGTTTGGAGGGATCACGATAATTCTCCTGGTGGGCAGCTGGGCGTTCCTGGCCCTTATCCTTTTCAACCGGGACTTTTCCGCGCTGATACTCATCATCGGTCTGGCCGGGGGGAGAGGACTGGTTTTCCTGTTGAAGGCCTTTTTCCAGCGCCCCCGGCCGGCCCCCATCGACCCGTCTCTCATCGCTCATTCGGCCAGCTTTCCAAGCGCCCACGCCTTCACCAGCCTGGTTTTTTACGGCCTTCTGGCTTATCTGGCCATCGACCACGTCCGCGACTGGCAAAACCGCATCTATCTTATTCTGGTCGGAAGCGGAACGGCTCTTCTGGTGGCTTTCAGCCGGATTTACCTGGGGATGCACTGGCTCAGCGATGTTCTCGGCGGGCTGGTCCTGGCGGCCCTCTGGTTAACCTTCCTGATCACCGCTTCGGAATTCCGTCGACGGACCGGGGGAGAGTTGCCCTGGCACAGGGGATTGAAGCCAATCCGGCTCTCCCGGGTTGCGCGCTGGAGTATCCTGGCCCTCACAGGTCTGATTGCACTTGCGGGAATCGTGATTCGGATTGCATCCAGGCTGGAACAATTCGGCTAATAATCCGGTTTTCCGATTGCATGACGACCGGGATTTTTTTACGATGCGGCAGAATGTTCTAAGGAGTGCTGTTATGCCTAGACGGCTGCCGGCTGAATGGGAAGAGCAGGATGGCGTTTTAATCGCCTGGCCCCACGGGAAAACCGACTGGGCTCCTGAGTTGGATCGGGTGGAGCCGGTTTTTGCCGAAATCGTCAAGCATATCGTCCGGTTCGAACAAGTGGTTTTGCTGGTCCCCGACCGTGACAGCGTCGCCCGGCAACTGGCGGCGGGTGGTGCCCCCTCGGAGCGGATCGCGTTTTTCCCCATTCCGACCGACGATACCTGGTCACGGGACTTCGGGCCGATTACCATTTATGAAAACGACGCGCCGGCCCTGCTCGATTTCGGCTTCAATGGCTGGGGGCTCAAATTTCCCTCCGCCAATGACAACCAGGCAACGCGGCGGCTTCTTCAGGCCGGTGCCTTGAGATCCGTCGCCCACCGGGTGATGGGCATGATCCTTGAGGGGGGGAGCATCGAGAGCGACGGCCGAGGAACTTTGCTGACCACCGCCGCCTGCCTCCTCGGTCCCAATCGCAATCCTCACCTCGACCGGGGGGAGATCGAATCCGAATTGTCGGCGCAGCTCGGGGCTTCCAGGGTTCAATGGCTGCACCACGGGGCGCTGGAGGGAGATGACACCGACGCTCATGTGGATACCCTGGCCCGTTTTGCGCCGAATGACACGATTCTCTACGTCGCCTGTGACAACCCGGCCGACAGTCACTTCCTTCCCCTGGGGGAAATGGCACGGGAGCTCGCCGACCTTCGAACCTTGGAAGGAAACCCCTACCGCCTTCTCCCCCTTCCCTGGCCCGAACCGAAATTTGGCGCGGAAGGAAACCGCCTTCCCGCCACTTACGCCAATTTCCTGGTCATAAACGGCGCCGTTCTGGTTCCAACCTATGGTGACGGGAAAGACCCCCTGGCCCTCGAGGTCATTGGCAAGGCCTTCCCGGGCCGAGAGATCGTCGGGATCGACTGCCTCCCTCTGGTCGCCCAGCACGGCTCTCTCCATTGCGTGACCATGCAGTTGCCGAAAGGAGTTCTGGAATGAACCTGTTGAAAGTCGGCCTGGTGCAACAGCGCTGCGACGCCGATCGACATCGCAGCCTGGAACTCAGTGCCGCGGGAATTCGAAAAGCCGCCTTGGCCGGGGCGGAACTGGTGGTTCTTCCTGAACTCCATGCCGGCCCCTATCCATGCCAGACCGAAGATCCCGCCCGCTTCGACCGGGCCGAATCCATCCCCGGACCCGGGACCGAATTTTTCGGAAAGCTCGCCAGGGAATTGCAGATCGTTCTGGTGGTGTCACTTTTTGAACGGCGGGCGGCGGGGCTTTACCATAACACCGCGGTGGTGATCGAAAAGGACGGCGGCCTGGCCGGAATCTACCGGAAGATGCACATCCCCGACGATCCGGGCTATTTTGAGAAATTTTATTTTACTCCCGGTGACCTGGGCTTCTTCCCCATCAACACCTCTGTGGGCCGGCTCGGAGTCATGGTCTGCTGGGACCAATGGTACCCTGAGGCGGCCCGGCTGATGGCCCTGGCCGGGGCCGAGATGCTGATTTACCCGACGGCTATTGGCTGGGACCCGGGGGATGGAGAGGAGGAACGGCAGCGCCAGCTCGATTCCTGGATTACCGTGCAACGAGGTCATGCCATTGCCAACGGCCTGCCGTTGGTAGCCGTCAACCGGGTCGGGTGGGAACCGGCAGAGAATAACACGACTCAGGGAACGGAGTTCTGGGGCAACAGTTTTGTCGTCGGACCCCAGGGAGAAGTACTGGCCGCCGCGGACACCGCCGAGGAGGTTCTGGTCGCCGCCATCGATCGCCGGCGCTGCGACCAAGTCCGCCGCATTTGGCCTTTTTTAAGGGATCGGCGTATCGACGCTTACCAGGATCTGCTTAAAAGGTTCCGTGACTGATCGGTTGATGAAAAACGCCCGTTGGCTTAGGAGCCTTATCCCTCGGAATTTCGGCCGCCTTGCCTCAGGACGTTTTTGATCAACCGGGCTAAAAGCAGATTTTCCATATTTATAGCGGCGTTTCAAAACCGAGAGGGCTTCCGTGGAAAAAAATCTGACCCCCATCGAAATTCGCGTTCTTGGCTGCCTCGTTGAAAAGGAGTTGGCCACCCCCGATTATTATCCGTTGAGCCTCAATGCCCTCGCCAATGCCTGCAATCAGAAATCGAACCGGGAGCCGGTCATGCAATTGTCCGAAACCGAGGTAATGCAGGCCCTCGACAGTTTGCGGCACCGGGGATATGCCCGTCTGTCCGGTGAGGGGGGACGGGTGGCGAAATTCGGGCACAATCTGGAGGCAAAGCTGTTTCTTGACAGACCGGAGCTTGCCGTCCTGGCCGAATTGCTCTTGCGAGGGCCGCAAACGGTCGGCGAATTGCGGAGCCGGGCCGGGCGCATGCACCCCTTTTCATCGATGGAAGAGGTCGAGTCGGCCCTTCAGGAATTGGCCGACCGGGATGAACCACTGATTATCCGCCTGCCGCGTCAACCCGGCCGCAAGGAATCCCGCTTCGGCCAGCTGTTGGACGGCCCTTTCGAAACTCTTGAAATGGCCGGTCCCTTTCCGCAGAATTCTCAGGGGTCGCCGGCGGGCAAGGATGAAAACCGGATCGATCTATTGGCGCGAGAGATCGAACTGTTGCGCGAGGAGGTGGAAACGATCCGCCGGGAGTTGTCCGAGTTTCGGAACCAATTCGATTGACCCGGTCGTCCTTTTCCCGGTCCCGATACCAAAGTGAAGGGCTCCTCGAGGAGGCACCGGCGCCATTGGCAAATTGAGGTTGGCAGCGATACCAGTTGAAATAAATAAAAAACGGGAGAAATCATGACGCCGGAAGAGCTGGCTCAATTCGACGGGCGGGACGGCCGCAAAGCCCTGGTAGCCGTCAATGGAAAGATTTACGACTTCACCGACAGCCCCCTCTGGGAAAACGGCCTGCACCAGAACCAACACCGGTCGGGCACCGACCTCACTCAGGAACTTCTGCAGGCGCCCCATGTCCGGGCGGTGGTGGAACGATATCCGGTCGTGGACCGTCTTGAAGAGGAACCGGAACCCGGGAAAAAATCGTCCGCGCCCCTGGTGACGGCTGCCATTATTCTGGGAATCCTGATATTGCTTGGATGGCTCCTGCTGTAAAATTCCTTTTCTCTCTCAAAAAAACTTCTCCGGAGGGGAAACCCCCTGCCTGGCCCGGTCCAGACCGAACCCCTTTTTGGGTCGGCCGGCAGGGTCGCTTCACGGCAATAGCGGCAGAAAAACTTAGCCCTTACGCTATTGGCCAACTCTTGTCGCCCATCCCCCTTCGGGAATACGGTTTCTCGCTGTCAGGGGTGTTTCCCCGGCTCGAACAGATCGCCGAGAAAACCCCAGAACCCCTTAAATAACTTTCCGATCTCCAATCCCATCTGATCGGCGATAAAAAGCGCCAAAGCCACCACCACGATTATTATCAAAATCCGCTTCATTCTCTTTTCCCTTCAAGATGGGAGGAATCCGCAGCATGAATCAATCGATGGCAACTGCCATCGATTCAAGTGCATCATACGGCGGGCTGATTTCAAGTGGAAAAGACAGGAAGGATTAAGAAAAAATCCTGCCGGGAGAGAGGCTTCCATAAAAAACCCGGATTCAATGTTCCAGAAGCAGGGCTTGGCTCGAAGGAACGGGGAAAAAGTCCCTTTTTTTGGCCTCATAACGATACTGGCCGGCGTTCCAGAGGTTTTCCAGGAGATTCCAGTCCAGGTGGACCCCTTGCATTTCGTCGACGATATCTGATGCCTGGAGTATTTCACTGTCCTGAATAATGTTGTCGCCGTTCAGATCCGCCCAATGATGAGGTGCAATTTTGAGATTGCTGGCACCGGCGACGGGGACGGGGACGAGTCCTTCTGCTCTGGCGACCACATCACCCTGAAGGGTGACCTCTTGGTCAAATTTCGCATCCGAATCGACTTTCAGCAAATAAACAATCCGTGGGCGGTCCTCTCCCGCCTTAACGATCCAGCGGGCGGTGCCCTGAATATTGTCAAGGCTGGACGCGGGCGGACTCGATTCGATCAACTTCCACCCGGTCGGAAAATGTTCCCTCAAAATGAACCCCTGGTGTTCCCCTTCACTCATCAAACTGACGAAAACCGGGATCACACTTCCGGGGGCGGCAAAACCGGGAGACCAGCGAATGGCTTTCATTCCCGGCAGGGCTTTTCCCCGGCTCTGCATAAAAACATACCCAACGGCCGCCAAAAGGAGCAAAATCAGCAGTCCGGCAATCCAGAAAGCGCTCCGGGACAGATCCG
>Ga0210101_1000606_pt1 | contig 11649 bp, 10 predicted proteins | sample Muzzi_PWC_D1_FD_185534 | JGI IMG/M metagenome (GOLD analysis project Ga0210101, IMG submission 185534) | Wetland microbial communities from San Francisco Bay, California, USA, that impact long-term carbon sequestration - Muzzi_PWC_D1 (SPAdes) | ecosystem: Environmental > Aquatic > Marine >...
TCTGCCTTTCCTCAAGCCGAGCCGCAATATTCTGGCCACACATCGACAACGCTGTCCGGCCGCCGAGAACCATGGCATTGGATCCCAATTTTCCAGCCTGGGTACCGATTTCCATAATAACCCCGGCACCCTGAATGTACTTCCCCGGTGAAACCAGTGCCCGACTCATGCAGAGCCTCCTAACTGGTCGTTTGAGCGTCGTTCAGGTTGAGGCGGTAACAGGAGAAGCTTTTCAATTTCAAGCATCCCCAGAATACCCCGGATCCGTAAGACAGTTGTTCGAGAGCGTAAAAAAACCAGAAAAACGGAAGGCCCAGACGAGGACGACGCACCCGGTGATCAACGGTTGCGACCCCAAGCAGAATGACAAGTACCAACACCACGAGTGGCGGGTAGAAGAACACGGTCAACGCCAACGGCACCAAGTAATAACGTAACAGGTGATAGCCCAGGTAATAACTGAGGCTCCCGAGCGCACGCACCCGGGCCAGAAAAATTTCCCCGAAGGTAAGGTCTAACCCCTGGCTGCGCATCCGCTGCCCGGTCCGAACACTGTCCGCCCCAATCAGCAGCATAGTCGGAAGCAACGGCAGCGGCGAACAGGTGACGAGCGCCAGGACCAGAAAGGCGAGAATCGCGCCCAACACCGGCGGAATCAGCATCTTCTTGCCCCGCACGGGGTGCAACTGCTGCAGCAGCCCTTCGGATGTGCCGTAGTCAAAACGCCGCTTCATGAACGGCCAGAGGCGGCTGCGGTGAGCGTGGCAGACAGAACCTTCAGGAAGATAGACGATTTTCCACCCGGCATCACGCAACCGCCACGTCAGATCGACATCCTCGCCGACATGAAGCTCGGACCGGAACCCTCCGGCGTTGGAATAGGCCTTCTGGCGTACCAGCAGATTGCATGACGGCAGATAGAAGGTATCGCCCCCGGTGCCACCGGTCATCGTCCGACGGCCAAGGTTAAGACTGGACATGACCGCCTCGTAGCGGTCCAGGGGTTCCGCCTGGTGCATGCCGTCCACCCAGCCCCCGACCGCTGCAATTCCCGTGTCGCTGAATACGGGCAGGAGTTCCCGCAGCCACACCGGCGAAGCGGTACAGTCGGAATCGATAAATGCCAGAACTTCTCCCCGCGCCGCTTCGGCCCCCTTGTTGCGGGCCGCCGCGGGGCCTCCGCCTACCGCTCCGGAATTGACCAACTTCGCGCCGAAATCGAGAGCAACCCTGGGTGTATCGTCGCTGCTACCGTCATCGACGACGATAATCTCACGCCGTTCCGACGGATAGTCGAGCCGGGCCAGTGAGGCCAGACAATCGCGGAGTTCCCCGGCGCGATCCTTGACTGGAATTATGATGCTGACCAGAGGCAGCTCAGATTCGGCAAGCGGCGGCCATTGGCGAATGGCGAAGCCGCGTCTGGCTAGGGTTTCCAGCGCCTTGACCTCGGCGGGGGACGTTGGCGTCACGCTCCCTTGCTGCAGCCTGCGGGCGAGTTCCAGCAACGGTCGGTTGAGCCGCACCAGTCGCAGGGGCCTGGTGGAGACCAGCAATCCACCGTCCTGCCGTTTTTCGATACGGATCCCTTCAGCCAGCTTGTAAGTCATCAAGCTTCCTCGCCGAGAAGTCCCTCGTCCGAAAAAATCTTAAGTAATTTATTAACGGTTTCCTCGGCGGAAAGGGTATGAAGCTTCCCCTCCCGCGGCTTAATGCCACCCGAAAGCAGGGCCAGGATTCGTTCGAAAGCCGGAAGTTTGGCGTCCGGGGTTACGACCCGCTTCGGGTTGGGCCGCGGAAAGGAGCAGGGTCCCCTGCCAAGCAGGGCTCCGGCCGCTCCGAGCTCATTCAGCGGCAGGCCAAGGTCGGCGATTCCCCAGCATTCTATCCTGGCCGCGGCGGCCTGCATCAGTGCATCCTGGTCGGGATACCGCGGCTCGCAACAACCGGCTTCGAACAGTACTGCGCAAGGGATGCTGGACACGACCTTCTGGCGGGCGCCCCGATCGCTCTTGCGGAGGATTTCCACCTCGCTGTCATGACGGTCGATCGAGAGTGCGGCGGTCACACAGGGAATTCCGAGCTTGGCCGCCGCCAGGGCCGGTGCAGGATCGTCGCCACGGTCCAGCAAACGATTGCCGCAAAAGATAAGGTCCGGGGCGAGAACTTCGACCGCCCGTTTCACGATGTGCCCTTCGGAGACAGCATCCCCGCCTTGAAAACCCGTATTCCAGATCCGGATGGCCCGGTGAGCGCCCATGGAAAGCGCCAACCGCAGATGATCATCGAGACGGCTGGGGCCAATGCCCACTGCGGTCACGGCTCCCCCCAGGGACTCGGCCAGTCCCAATGCCATTTCCAGGGCACAAAGGTCGGCCGGGTTGGAGATGCGGCGCAAACCGCGGTCGCGCACGGCGTAACCATCGGCGGTCAACCGCACCGGCGGGCGCGGGTCGCAGGCTTCACGCAGTAGCACGACAATGTGAATCGGATTATTTACCATGATCTTTGCTCCAGTTAAGTCATCCGGAAAGAGACCCCGAATCCGCCGCGGGGATAGCGCCAGCGGGTGAAGGCATCCTTCTGGCAGACCACGTAACAGGTTCCGCATTCCAGGCAGCCGTCATGCACGAAGGTCATCTTCTTGTTCTCTTCGTCCCAGGTGTAACAGGCGGCCGGACAACAATTGGTGCAGGCCCGCTGATCACAGCTCCGGCAGACCGTTTCATCGAGCATGATGTGCGGGTCGCGATCGACATTGAAACTGGTGTAGTCGAAAATCTCATCCAGATTGATTTTCATAGCGCTCTCCATCCGCTGTAGACATCGGCCAACATGTTCTTCAAACCAACCTTTTCCTTGACCTTGCGCAGCAGCAGTTTGGTCATGTTGGCTTTCGGCTGCCCGTCAATGCGATAGATTTCATCCATCATGCTGCAGACCAGTTCCGGATACTGACTGTAAATCCGATCGTTATGCAGCATGTGCGGAGTGCGGCGGTACATCTTCAGATCCTTGAGAACGTAACTTTCCTCAAGCAGGGACCGATAGGTTGCCAGCCCCGATTTGCTGAAGTTCTTTTCCCGGTGGGCTTCAATGGTGGCTTGGCCGGCCAGCACCCCGGATTGGGTTGCCAGGTTGATCCCTTCGAGATTCAGCCCGGTGATGATGCAGAGTGCGGCGGCGTCGCCTGCCACCATGATCCCATCGCCCACCAGTTCGGGGATCATATCGTAGCCGCCCTTCGGCACCAGATGCGCCGTGTATTCCAGCAGCCGACCACCACGCAACAGCTTGGCGATCTGCGGCTGGTCCATGAAATTATTCAGCAGGTCATAGGGGGTGGTATCTTTCCCCATCATGCTGCCCAATTCCAGGACCATGCCGAGGGACAAAGAATCGTAATTGGTATAGAGGAAGGTGCCACCACGGACCCCGGCGGTATTGCCGACGATTTCGTTGGACGCCCCTTGCTCACGCACCAGTCCGAAGCGGTTGTCGATCACCTCCTTGGGCATATCGATCAGCGCCTTTACACAGACACCCTGATTTTCCGGCTTGAATTTGGCCTGGCGAAGGCCGGCCTTCTTCGCAGTAAACGAAAGCACGCCGTCGGCGGCGATTACCACCGGTGCCCTCAGCTCGGCGCCATCGCGCAGCAGAGTGACGCCGACAACTTTCCCCCCTTCCATGATGACGTCATCAACGGTGGAGCGGGTCAACAGGGTCGCTCCGGCCTTGACCGCCTCCTGCGCCAGCCAGTTGTCGAACTTCGGCCGGAAGACAGTATAGCCGTTATAGGGGGGCGTATCCGCCGCCTCGTTATCAAAACTGACGCTGAAGCTCGATCCCGGGGTGATAAAAGTCAGATTCTTCTTGACGATATGCCGCTCCCAGGGCGCCTGTTCCCAAAACTCGGGAAAGACATCCTCAAGGGCGGTCAGGCGATGGAGGACTCCACCGAACATATTCTTTTCGCCGGGGAAATTCCCCCGTTCCAGCAGTGCCACGTCCAGCCCGGCCCGGGCCATGGTCAGGGCGGCAGAGGATCCGGCCGGCCCGGCGCCGACCACGATCGCGTCAAATGTACGCTTCATGCGGCACCTCCTGTGGCAGAATGGATCCGCTCCAAAAGCAGCGGCAGAACTTCGCGCAGATCGGCGACAAAACCTTCGTCCGAATTGGGAAACATCGGTACCTTGGGATCGATATTGACCGAAACAATGTACTTGGACTCCTTGATTCCGCCGAGATGATGCATGGAACCGGAAATCCCCAGCGCCAGATAGAAACGTGGGGCCACGGTCTTTCCGGTCTGTCCGACCATCCGCTCGAAATCGGCGAAATCGAGATCATAGACCGGTCGGGTCACACCGAGGGATGCATTGAGGAGGCGGGCCAGCTCTTTAACCTGTGCGAAGGTTTCTTCGTTGCATCCAAGCCCGGCGCTGACGATCACTTCCGCTTCCGCGACATCAACCGTCTGGGGATCGGCCGGAATGCGCTCGACGATTCTGGTTGGTCCTGGCGATATCTGCTCCGAGGGTTGCCAGTTGGCGACCAGCAAACTGCCGTCCTGCATGGTCGGCAGTACCGTAGCACTCAAAACTCGCGGATTTATGGTCAGGACCAGAGGTGTAAGACCGCTCCAGATTTTACTCTCAGCGACCTGTGCACCCAAAATCTGCCGTATCAGCATCAAGCTGTCGCCGTCCCGGTCGTAGGCAATTGCCTCGGTGAAGAGTGCGGCACGCATGTGAGCCGCCAGCAGGGGCGCCAGAGACCCGCCAAGGTCATTGTGGGGAAGGAGCAACAGGTCCGCTTTTCGCTCTATTGCCGCCCCGGCGATAATTTTTGCCTGGGATTCGAGGGAATCTGCCAAACTTTCCGGGCCTTCGATTACAGTAATTTGCTCGACCCCGTATGAGGCGAACACCTCGAGCGTTTTCTCAGCGGCCCCGGCAAAGATGATTACGGACCATCCGCAGTCGAGAGTCCTGGCGAGCCTTGATGCCTCGGACAGGATTCCCTTGCCGGCATCGTCCGGTTCCCCATCGAACAACTCGACAAAGACCTGTATATCGGATGGGGGCGTGGCGGCCCGGGAATTCAAACGCGCCATCAGATCTCCCTCCCGACCTTGTGGCCTTCCCAGATGGCCATGTCGACTTTGCGGGGAGCAACGCAATCACCGATCCGATACAGCTCCTTGACCTTCCCCTTGAGCCCGAAATACAGATCGTCATCGACTGCTTGCCCCATCGCCAGAACTATGCTGTCAAAGGGGCCCCATTCATCCCAGGCGTTGGAGTAGACGTTGAACCCTTTCACGATCTTCCTGCCGGCCTCCCCGGCAACCTCCATCACAGCGATATCCGGGGTGAAACTGACCCCTTTCTGCAGCAGGCGCTGGCGGGTCAGGTAGAGGTCCTGGGTGGGGCCTAGTTCGGCGCCGATGAAGAGACTGGAGGTGATCATGTGCACGGTCTTGCCCTGATCGGCAATGAACTCAGCCGTGGCAGCGGCGCGTTGATGGCCATCGTAGTCGATCAGACAGACCTTTTCGCCCAGATCAGTCGGACCATCGAGAACCTGCCAGACATTAAAGATCGCGGGACCGTCCGCCCCACCAACCGGCTGGGGTTTGGGCCGGCTGCCGGTGGCAACGATAACCGCATCGGGCCGGGCGGCGAGAACGGTTTCGGCGGTGACGTCCACTTCGAGTTTCACCTTGACCCCGGCTTTCTCAACCTGGTCCCTCTCGTTGCGGGCAATGACTCCGAACTCATCGCGGCCCGCCCCTTTCATGGCGGTCAATACCTGTCCGCCAAGAGTGTCGTTGCGCTCGAAAAGAGTGACATCGTGCCCACGCCGGCCGGCCATTTTAGCCGCCCACATTCCGCCCGGGCCGCCGCCGACGATCACGACTTTCTTCTTTATCGGGGCGGGCTTCAAGGTCCCCTCCCCCCACTCCTTTTCCCGGCCGATAGCCGGGTTTTGGATGCAACCGAGTGATTTGTTCATGCCGATGCGGCCGATGCACCCCTGGTTATCCGCGACACAGTAGCGAATATCCTCCAGTCGGCCTTCCTCGGCCTTTTTGGGCAGGAACGGATCGCAGATGAGCGCCCGGCACATACCGATCATGTCGGCCTGGCCTGCCGCCAGCACTTTTTCTGCCATCACCGGGTCATTGATTCTCCCGGTACAGAAGACCGGAAGCTTGACCTTCTCGCGCACTCCGGCGGCGAGGGGGATCGTATAGCCGAGCGGGGTATGCATCGAGCCTTCGACCAGATAAAGGTTGTAGAAGGTGGCGATGGAAAGATCCACGAAGTCAATGAGGCCGGAAGCCTCGAAAAGAGAGCAGATTTCCTGAACCTGAGCCAGGTCGAGGCCGCCGGGAATCATCTCATCGGCGCACATGCGGATTCCCAGCGTAAAGTCATTCCCCACCGCCTGACGTACCGCGGCAATGAACATCAACGGCGCCCGCATGCGGTTCTCCAGGCTGCCGCCGAACTCGTCCTGACGCAGGTTGGTCAAGGGCGAAAGAAACTGCCGGGCGAGACTGGAGTGGCCGAATTGCAGCTCCACGCCGTCGAATCCGCCCTGGCGGACATGTTCGGCGCTTTTGGCGAAATAGCTGGAAACCTCGGCAATGTCCTCCGGCTCCATCTCCTTGGGCGTTTCCCGGAACAACACATCGGGAACCGGGCTGGGAGCCCAGACCGGAAGACGGGACAGGCTGCCGTCGCACTGCTGGCCATTGTGATTGAGCTGGGCGAATATTTTGGAATCGAACTGGTGGACGTAATCGGTAATTTTCCTGAAACCGGGAATCACCTCGGGATGATAAACGTCGATCAGTTTCTCGTAAGCCATGTCCGTGGGATGAACCGTCAGCTCTTCGGTGATGATGAGACCGGCGCCCCCTTTGGCCCTCTCGCCCCAGTAATACATGTGGCGCTCGCTGGGGAGATTGCCCACGGCCAGATTGGTCAGGTGAGGCTGGAAGGAGATGCGATTCTTCACCTCCACCTTGCCGATTTTAAGGGGCGAAAAAAGGTATTGGAACATCATAGCGACGACTCCTTAAATTCGTTCTGGAAGTGCATTCGGTTCACCCTCCCCTGCATAGGAGAAGGCCGGAAAGGAGGGGACCGGTCAGACGGCTATCGCGGTATCATCCCCATCGGCGATAGAAGTCACGCAGCGCTCCAAACATTCGGGATCGCCGCCGTTGAGATCGTTTTTCAAATGCCAGGCGACAGCCGGACAGCCGCCGTGGCACTGATCGAAACGTCGACATTCCTCGCAGGAATGGATCCGTAGCGAGCGGAAGGACCGATAAATTTCAGAATCATCCCAGACTTCCTGAAAGGTCTGTTCACGCAGGGAGCCGGCCTGAAAACGCTCGGTCTGAAGAAAGGCACAGGGATACATATTGCCGGTGGGCCCGACGCAACAGGTCAGCTTGGCCGCGCCGCAGAGATTGAGTCCCAGTCCCTGGCGCTCCTGGGACGTCAGCGAGAAAAAGCTGTCGCCGGTCCGAACATCACCGCTTTTCGCCAGCCAATCGGAAAAGGCCAGCAGTTGAGACGGATTCGGCCGGAGCTTGTCCCAGTTGTCCGCGCCCCTACCCGACGGCCGGAAACGGCTGACCCTTAGCGACACGCCGAGGGTTCCGGCCAGATCGTGAAGCGCCGGAATTTCATCCGCGTTGTCGGCAGTGAGTACCGTGTTGATGCTGGTAGGGATGGAGCTTGCCGCCAGAAGCTTAAGAGCCCGTATAGCTTTTTCGAAAACTCCGGATCCACGGATAGCGTCGCAGGTTTCACTCTTGGCTCCATCCAGGCTCACCTGAATGGCCACCAGCTTGGTCCGGGCCAGCCTCTCGACCAGATTTTCATCGATGAGTGTGCCGTTGGTGGAGATGCAGGTCATGATCCCACGGGAGTGACAGGCCGCGAGAATGTCTTCGAAGTCGGGGCGGAGAAACGGTTCCCCACCGCCGAAGTTGACCTGAAAGACCCCCGCGGTATGAATCTGATCCACCAGGGACAGGGCTTCGCCGGTCGTCAACTCATCCGGTGCCGGCTCCGCCGAAGCCGACAGGCAATGACGGCAACGCAGGTTGCAGGCGAAAGTCACTTCCCAGGTCAGATTGACCGGTGAGCGGAGTCCTTTTTCAACAAAACGGTTGCTCACGGAGGAATCCTTTATTTAATAATTGCGTTATAAACTTCTGCAAAATTCTCTGCTCCCGATCCGAAAGCCCGCCCGGAAGTTCGTCTCTGCGCCGGAGGGTCGAAAAGAAATCAGGGGGAAGAATGCAGCCGGATTCGGCAAAAAGGAGGCGCGGCCCTCTGGAATCATAAAACAGAAGGCCGAACCCCTCTTGCCTCACGCGGCAAGCAGGATGCAACTGGATGCCTGCCGCTGCCATCTCAGTACACCCCGCAGATGCCGTCAATAGCCAATTCCTCGACTTCAATCTCCTCAAGGATCTGGGGCTCTTCCTGGCAGGTTTCTTCGTTTTCATGTTTCTTTTCGGTTTCCATGTCTATCTCCTTTTGCAGTGAATTGTCGCGACCTCGCGCGAGGCGCTGTTAATAACCCTGGTTGCAACCGGGGTGCCAAATTAAAACATCGATCTAAATCAGGTTTTATGGGGTTCTCCACAGGAAATGGATTTTTAGAAACTTTCAAGAATTGTAGAGAATTTGGACAATTTGGGTTGGGAAGCGTCTTCCCGTGGCGGAACAATTGGGGAATTTTCCCACGCTGGGGACATTGTCTACATAAAAAATCAACCCATTTTGAAAAAATTACCATTTTCTCGAGGGAATAAAAAATGCAGATGGACGTTATTCAGCAACCCGCTGAAAAATCTAATAGTGGGGGACCCTATTTTATTGGGCCGCCCGGTCGCGGAATTAATGCCCGAGGAAGGACGTATCATGGTGAAGCGCGGAACGAAAAACTCCCACTGCTCGTATTGCGGCGCCGGGTTTCCAGCCGTTGAGGCCTGGCCGCGAATTTGCCGGGAATGCGGTCATACGACCTATCTGAATCCTCTTCCGGTCGTTGTTATGTTGCTTCCAATCGCCGGGGGATTGGTCGTCATCCGCAGAAACACCGAACCGCAGAAAGGCACCCTCACTCTCCCCGGGGGGTACCTCGATTCCGGCGAAACATGGCAGGCGGGAGCGCGACGGGAGCTTTTGGAAGAGACCGGAATCGAAATTTCCGAGGAAGAGATCAGCCTTTATGATGTGAGAAACGGTCTCGATGATACTTTGGTGATTTTCGGGCTGGCCAAAGATCAATCGAAGGCTATTTTTAAACCGTTTTCTTCTCATGAAACACAGGAGGTTCGCCTGATTGACCGTCCGATGGAACTCGGCTTTCCGAATCACACTGAAATCGTCAGTCAATACTATGCCCAAAAGCATCGGTGATGGCTCTGGATGGTCGGGGTGAGGCGAATCGGAGGACAAGAATCCTTCTGACTTCCCCGCGCCGCTCACCTGCAAGCAGGATTGTCCCCCTACTCACGGATGCCTCAAATCTCAAAGGATTTCCGCAGGGTCGTGTTCCTCTTCCAGTGGATATCATCGGTCTCGGGATAATCCATTATATAGTGGAGTCCTCGACTCTCCTTTCGCGATAAAGCGCTTCGAATAATCAGTTCAGCTACCGTGGTGATGTTCCGCAACTCAATCAAATCCGACGTGACATAAAAATTCCAATAGTAGTCCAAAATCTCCTCCTGGATCATATTGACCCGGCGGAGAGCGCGTACCAGACGCTTGTTGGTGCGAACGATTCCGACATAATTCCACATGCAAAGACGGACTTCGTCCCAGTTGTGGCTGACCACAACTTCTTCATCGCTGTCGGTGGCCGTGCCGGCGTCCCAGGGAGCGATAAATGGCATTGGGGCTGTCTTTTCGCGAAGGAGCTCAATGGAGCGTCGGGCGGCGCGGTCCGCGTAGACTGCACCCTCCAGGAGACTATTGCTGGCCAGGCGATTTGCGCCGTGCAACCCGGTACATGAGACCTCCCCGATGGCGAAAAGGTTCCTGATGTCGGACTCCCCCCATTGATCAACCTGAACGCCCCCGCACAGATAATGGGCAGCAGGAACGACCGGAATGGGATCGGTTGTGAGGTCTATGCCGAAGCGGAGACACGTTTGAAAAATGTTGGGAAATCGGTCGCGAAGGAAGTCGGCCGGTTGATGGGTAATATCGAGGAAGACGCAGTCGTCGCCCCGAATCTTCATTTCATTGTCGATGGCTCTCGCCACGATATCACGGGGGGCCAGATCCTTCTGCGGATGATATTCCGACATGAAGGCGGTTCCGTCCCGTCGGCGCAGGACCCCCCCCTCGCCGCGAACCGCCTCGGAAATGAGAAACGACTTGGCATGAGGGTGGAAAAGAGTGGTCGGGTGGAATTGCATGAACTCCATATTGGCCACCGTCGCCCCGGCCCGATAGGCCATGGCCACCCCGTCGCCCGTGGCCACGTCCGGATTGCTGGTGTAGAGATAGACCTTTCCCGCGCCGCCGGTGGCCAAAACCGTAACCCTGGCGCAGAAGGTAATCATTCTGTCGTTGACGATATCGAGTGCATAGGCGCCGACGCAACGATTCCGCTGAAGCCTCCCCCGAGTCACCTTGGCCTCGGTGACCAGATCCACGGCGATATGTTGTTGATAAACGGTGATATTGGGGTGCTTTTGAACGGCGGAAACCAAGGCCCTTTCGATTTCCTGTCCGGTCATGTCTTTGGCGTGCAATATGCGCCTGTGGCCGTGGCCGCCTTCACGCGTAAGAGCGAAACTGTTGTCCTCGTTGCGGCTGAATTGCACGCCCCAGTCGACCAAGTCACCTATGGCTGTCGGACCGCTTTCAATTACCATTCGAACCACTTCGGGGTCGGAAAGATAAGCCCCGGCAGCCATGGTATCCTCGATGTGGCCGTCAAAGCTGTCGTCGACCGAAATCACCGAGGCGATCCCCCCCTGGGCAAGAAAAGTTGCCGTTTCGCTTATTTCCCGTTTGGTGATCACCGCCACGTTCCCGTGACCGGCAACCTTGAGGGCAAAGGAAAGGCCGGCAATTCCGCTGCCGATGACCAGATAATCCACTTCAACTTTCATGGCATAGGTCCGTTCGGTATCAAAGGGGAACGTCTCTCCCTGCCGCGAATGGTCATTCTTAATCCCGGGGCACCGCGAGCATCTTGTCCAGTGCTATTCTGGCCTTCAGCCGAATATCCTCGGTCACCGTCACCACCGGATTGAGGGTCTCGAGCGAGGACAGCACATCCTCCAGAGAGGTCAGCTTCATGTTGGGACATATCAGGGCCTGGGAGGCCAGGATAAAAACTTTTTCGGGATTTTCCTTGCGCAGCCGGTACAGGATACCCGGCTCGGTGCCGATGATGAATTTCTTCTCCGAACTGTCCCGGCAATACGTGTACATCCCGCTGGTCGAGCAGACATGATCCGCAATCGCGGAAACCTCGGGCCGGCTCTCGGGGTGACAGACGAAAAGAGCATCGGGGTGCTCGGCCTTGCGCTGGAGGACGTCCTGGAGAGTCATCCGCTCATGGGAGGGGCAGTACCCCTCCCAG
>Ga0210101_1000607_pt1 | contig 11637 bp, 8 predicted proteins | sample Muzzi_PWC_D1_FD_185534 | JGI IMG/M metagenome (GOLD analysis project Ga0210101, IMG submission 185534) | Wetland microbial communities from San Francisco Bay, California, USA, that impact long-term carbon sequestration - Muzzi_PWC_D1 (SPAdes) | ecosystem: Environmental > Aquatic > Marine >...
CCTCGGCGTAGGGGACCTCCTTATCGGAGTCGCCGATCGGGGCGTAGAGGTCGTAGCGCCGCAGCCGCTCCATGCCCAGCCACTCGGCCTTGAGGCGGAAGTACCTCTGGAAGACCGACCGGTTCTCCCGGCAGACCTCGAGCAGGGTGTCGACCGCCTCTCCCGGAATGTCGTTCGACAGGTTCCGTACCGCGATCGGCGACTCGACGCCGCGCAGGTCGACATTCTCGGACCGCCAGTCGCGCACTCGGTGGACGTAGATCTGGCCGAGCACGGCGGCCTCGTCGCCGTACACCCGATAGAGCTCCCGGTAGGCGGTCACACGCAGCTCCGGGTCGGGTGAATAGGCGTAGCGCATGAGCTCGTCGCGCGTCAGCCGGTGCGTCTCGCCCTCGGCCTCGATCTCGAACTCCAACCGGTTGGTGAGCATCGAGTAGAGCGTGGTGAGGGCGTCGACGCCGTTGGCGTCCTTGAGGTTGATGACCTGCTCGGTGCGCTCGTCCAGGGTGTAGGGCGCGAAGAGGCGGAGCTCCTCCAGGTAGTGGCGCTCGTCGGGTGCCTCGCCGCGCGCGGGGAACAGGCGCAGCGCCTCCTCCTCGGGCAGGGAGCGCCACCAGAGGGTGAAGAAGAGGATCCGGTTGAACATCCCGGTGAGGAACTCGTGCACCCGGCCGCGCAGGTTGAGGACCTTCCGGGACTGGGTGTCGGCCGAGAACGCCAGCGAGGCGTAGGCCGACAGGACCCAGGAGCGGCCGACGATCTCCTCGTACTCCAGGACGATCTCCAGCAGGCCCGCGGGCTCCAGCTCGCCGGTGAGCTCGTCCCGGTGGCGCTCGAAACGCTCGACGGCGGCGGACAGCTCGTCGAACCGTTCGTTGAGGGTCCGTTCGCTCGCGTCGGGCAGCAGCTCGTCCAGGTGCCAGGTGGTCGGTCGATAGCGGATCGGCGTCGAGAGAGGGGTCGTCGTCATGGGCATCGTCGCTTCGGTTTGTCGTGGGTCGGGCGGCGCCGCGCGCCGGCGGACGGGGCACGGGAAGGGCCGCCCGCGGGGGTCCGGTGACGCGGCAACTCGGCAGTCTATCGTGCCATACGTCCGCTTGCAGCGCCCCGGCCGTACGAATCTCCGTGGCCCCGGTGTCCCGTTTTCATGGGCTTCCAGTACCAGCTATTGATAGATGGCCACTTCCGAACAGAGTCGCCGCTTCACACGGAGGAGCCCTCCTGTCCCGAGGGGTTCAGCAGTTGCAGCCCGGGTGGCGCGGAGTCGGTGTGTGCCTAACCAGAAGTGCATGAAATTCTAGCATTCAGGAAGAAAGGAGATCTCCATGTCCCCCCTCGTTCGCCGTGCGCTGGTCGCGACCCTCGTGGTCGGAGCTTTGAGCATCACCCTGTTTGCTGCCCCGGCCCATGCCGCGGGAGCAAGAGATACTCAGTGGCAGGAAACGGCCTCTTGGTCGGTTTGGACGGTCTTTTCGCTGGACTATTGGATGGACTTTGCAGGCTCGCTGGTTGGCGTTGATCTGGGGAGGGATGAGGCTGTCGCGGGTTCGCCGCCCGAGCAGATGGGGAGTGTCTTCGATCGCCAGAGTTTCAGCGGCGAGCCCAACGGCATCTTCGCGACAGGGCTGGTGAATCCCTACGACCCCGACACCCTGACGGACGGCCAGAACTAAGCGCCCCCCACGGGGATAGAGCCGGTGTGGACCGAAACCGGAAACCTCTGAAGTCGGAATCCGTACAGGAAGGGGGTTGTGCCGCGGAGGAAAAAGCCGTAGAGTTATAGCAGATGATGTTTGGTTTCGTGCCGGTTCATGCAGATCGACACCTGCCGAGTGCAGTGTCCAAGGTGCCCGTATAGATGACGCATCGACACCTCGATCCGAAGCTTCTCGACAAGCTCCTCCGGGGAGTAGCTTCTCCTGATGAGATGCGGGAGCTCGCCTGGCATCTGGTCGAGACCTGCCCAGATTGCGGAGGGGTGGCTGCGGTGGACTGGCCGGTCAGCGTCGACTGCGAGCAGGAGCCGGAGTCGGCGGCTCTGGGGATCGAGATTGCCCGCGCACCGGACGGACCACGGGAGGACGGCGAATTCGGTGAGATCTCGTTCGACCGGGTCCGTCGCCGCCTCGGAAGCTCAATGGTGGAGCTCTTTCGCCAGAAGGACGCTGCACCGGCAATGCTCGAGGAGCTCCTCGAGCACCCGCGACCCCGCCAGCGGTTGATGATCCACAACAACCGGCGCTTCCACAGCGTGCCTCTGGCGGAGCTATGGCTCGACGCCGTCTGGTTCCAGGGTTTTGACGACCCCGCGGGGGCCGAGGAGTCGGCGGTGCTGGTGCTCGAGCTGGTCGACCGGATCGAGCCGGACCTGATGGGATGCGAAATCCTCGACGACCTGCGAGGGCGCGCGTGGGCGTACCGGGGGAATTGTCGCCGGATCCGGGGTGACTTCCGCGCGGCGTGGGAGGCGTTCCACGAGGCGAATCGCTGCGTCTCACAGGGTAGCGGTGACCTCCTGGAGATGGCGCGCCTCTACGATCTCGAGTCGACCCTGTGCCGTGCCCAGCGCCGCTCCGGGGAGGCTCGCAATCTGATCGAGAAGGCGATCAGCATCTACATCTCCACCGACGAGCAGCACCTGGCCGGGCGGACCATGGTCAGCCAGTCTCTGTTGCTGAGTGAGGAGGGCCAGTTCAAGCAGGCGATCCTGGTGTTGAAGGAAGCGCTCGAGCGGATCGAGCCGGCACGGGAACCGCATCTGGTCATCGTCGCTCAGCACAACCTGATGAGTTACCTTACGCAGTTGGGCCGGTACGAAGAGGCCCAGGCTATGCTGCCGAAGGTCCGGAGATTGACGGCAGAGAACTACAGCCGTTACGAGCTGATGCGCCTGCGGTTCCTGGAGGGGAAGATCCAGCTCGGTCTTGGGCACGAGTCGCGAGCCGAGGCCGCGTATCTCGAGGTACGCAAGGGGTTCGCCGAGCTCGAGGTCGGCTACAGCGTGGCAGACGTAAGCCTGGAGCTGGCCGCCCTCTACCTGCGCCAGGGCAGGCCGGCCGAGATCAAGCAGCTTGCGGCCGAGATGGTGCCGCTCTTCGAGTCCCGCGACCTCCACCAGGAGGCAATCGCCGCGCTCATGCTGTTCAAGCGGGCCGTGGAGATGGAGACGCTCACCGCACGGATCGTCCAGGAAGTGTCCGGGGTGCTCCAACGCTCGAACACTCTTCCGCCATCTCAGGTCTTCGAAGATCCCTCCTGAGGGCTCTGCCCTCTATTCACGCGACAGATGAGACTGGTTTGACCGCGGGCGCGGTGTGTGCGCCTACACGAAGGGCGGCACCTTGCGGTGCCGCCCTTGTCAGCGTTGGCGCCTTGTGGGGGCGAAAAGATCAGTCGTCGTTCTCGGCGCTCATGGCCAGGACGTCCTCCGGGATCGCGAACCCCAGGTTCTTCTCGCAGTAGGTCTTCCACCCGTCGCTGTCGTCTTGGAAGACGACGTTCTCGTCCTTGAAGATCCCGTCGGTGACGGCCAGATCCTCTTGCACGTAGAGGATGTCGTCGCCCTGGAGCTCGGCTCGACGCTCGACCTCCTCGTTCGGCTTCTCGGGCTCCGGCTGGCGCAGATTGTCGAGGTTCGGATTCCAACCCTTGTACTTGTTCAGGTCCGACACGAGGTACGCCTTGCAGTACCTGCCCATCTCGGCCATCGTCACGCTCTCCTCTCGGTTGTCGTTGGTATGCGATGCAAGTGATATGCGATGAAGCTCGCTCGGTTACGGTGTCAACCGGCTCTTGCCGGGGTCAGTGCACGGTCGGCGCGGCACTCATCGAGGCCTCGGCCTCGTCGGGTACCGAGTCGCCGGGAAACAGCAGGCTCTGGCGTAGCTCGCCTTCGTCGATGACGATCTCCTGGAGCGGTCGGCGCACGGGCTCCACCGTGCCGTCCGGATGGTAGAGGAGCCCACCTCCCGACGGGATGCCCAGGCCGCGAATCGAAAGCGCCGAGCTCCGGAGCAGCCGCTGAAGATTCTGCCAGTCATCGGCCTCTTCGTGGGCTCCGATGACCGCCGGGACGAGGCGAAACGTGAGCTCCACCTCTTCGGCCTCCGGGTTCTCCTCCGACTCGGTTCCGCGGTCCGCCGACGGGGCATCGGTCGCCGCGGCCCAGCCAAGCTGAACCGCACCGGCGGAGACCCCCACCAGCAGCGCTCCTTCGAAGTACCGGCGGCTGATCACATCGCGGATGCCGCTCTGCTCGAACACCCGCCATCCTCGCACGGGGTCGCCACCGGCGAGAAGAATCAGGTCCGCCTGCTCGAGGAACGCCCGGTCCTCCTCGGGAAACGTGGAGCGGATCATCCGATGATCGTCGATTCCCATGGTCTCCATGGCGGCGGAGAAGATCGAGTAGAAGGCCGGATCGTCCCCGTTCGAGGCGCCCAGGTAGGCGGCGGACACCTCGCCGTCCGGTAGAAGGCGCCTGATCGAGGCCAGCCAGGGCTCTCCCCGATCGGGCACCTGCCAGAACAGGAGCTGGCTGTCCGCCAGGCAGACGATCGGCCGGATCTCTCGCTCCGGCGCTGGGTCGTGGGTCACGATCGGTGGGTCTCCTCTCGGCGGCACCCGGTCCTTGCCGTTCGTTCGCGGGGCGCTCGACAAAGAACTCCCCTCTCGAACGATGCAACATCGTTCTCTGTCTGAGTGCAGCGGAGCACCGAGACCGAGACGGCCGCGAGCCTGTCGGCGACCCGGGCCCTTGCCGCGCTCCAGGCCCCGACCGATACCCAGCGGAGGGTTCCCGGTTCTCCGAGCGGTGAACCGGAGCTGCCGAAGGCCCATCCAACGGGCTACAATGGCGCCATTCTCACCGTCGCTCCGAGGCGAGCACCATCCACGGAGAGGGTTCCGGCGTCACCGAGACTCGGAGCGGCCACGCGTCGACTGTCGATCGAGGAAGGGGAGATCCATGAACCAGCCCATGAGCCCGCCCCCGCCGCCCCCGCCGTCCGTCGGTCCGCCGACCGGGACTCCACCCACTTCCACCATCGTGGCTCAGGTCCAGGGGCCAGCCATCGGCCTGATCGTGGCCGCGGCCTTCGGCGCCCTGTGGGACTTGCTGAGCTTGCTGTCCAACCTGTTGGGCGGCGGAATGGCCGGTCTCGAGGAGCTCGCTGGCGAGTACGAAGGCGTTAGCAGGATCGCCAGCGCTACCGGAGGGGCGGTCGGTGTGTTGGCCTGTCTGATCAGCCTCGGAATCTGCGGCCTCATCATCTGGGCGGCCCTTCAGATGAAGGAGCTCCGCAACTGGACGCTGGCGATGGTCGCGAGCATCCTCGCCATGGTTCCGTGCATCGGAGCCTGCTGCCTGATCGGTATCCCGATCGGCATCTGGAGCCTCGTGGTGCTGATGAAGCCAGAGGTCAAGGCGGCCTTCACCGCGTGACCGGTCAAGCTCATGGAGTGGCCGGTCAGCCGGCGGCCGGCGGGATCGCCGCTCCGGACCATGGGAAGGGGACGCGGGAGGCGGAGGCCGCCCAGTGGCGGCTCCACCTCCTCGTCCTGGGGCTCTGCCTGGGACTCGTGGTCACCGCCCTGGCGCTCGCCCCGGTCTCTCCGGGGAGCGGCCATGGGGGTGATGGTCTCTCCGTCGCCGGCGTCCGGCTGCCGGAGGTCTGCAGCTTCAAGCGGGCCACCGGCCTTCCGTGCCCCGGCTGTGGCTTGACCCGCTCGTGGGTCTCGGCCGTCCACGGTGACCTGCGGTCCAGCCTGGCTCACCACCGTCTGGGCTGGCTGGTGCTGGCCTACGTCCTCGGCCAGGCGCTCCGGCACGGCGCCTGGCTGGCCTTTGCGCGTGCCAGGCCGTTGGTCGAGACCGTCGGCCGGGCTCTCGACCGGGGGGTGGTACTCCTGGGAGCGCTCCTGCTCGTGGCCTGGGTGCCGACCCTGATCGACGCTCTGTCCGGCTGAGGCTCCGTACCGTTCTCGCTCCCGGGGTGGTCTCGGTCGCCGGGCCGCTCATGCCTCTGCGAGCAGGTGGGCGCTCGAAACGCACCGCCCGGCCCCGAGGAACGCGGTCAGGGTTCTCACAGGGTAACCCGACGTCTACACAGGGCTGGGCGGCGCTTTCGAGCTCAACTAGCGAACGGCGTGCCAGCCGGCGGTGCCTCCCCCCATTGGAGCACGGGTTCGGCCCTCGACAGGGGCCCGGAGAGGCCGGTGGAACGGGGAGTTGCCGGGGAATCTGCCGGGTCCCGGGAACGCGCTCCGCCCCGGTCCGCTCGGGCTCTCCGGGGCTCCTCGGGGTTCTCGGATACGAGAAGGCCGGGCTCGTTCCGCGGCTCGATGTGAACCCTGGTCGCAGCGTGAATCTCTCCGAGAAAGGGGGCTCTTGCCCGCCCGGCGTCGTCCCTTCTTGGGGCTGAAGGTAGTCGTCCCGATTTTGAGAAGGTTCTGTTTGGAGATCGAGGGTCGCCGGGGGACAATGGCGGAGGAGTCAGCCGACAGGACCGACGATGAGCTACGCGACCGCGATCCCCATCGGCCGGGGGGCGATGGGAGAGGTGGCCAAGGCCTGGGACCCCACGCTCGGCCGATGGGTGGCACTCAAGTTCCTCCGGCATCCAGACCCGGAGCTCGAAGCCCGCATGGTGCGTGAAGCGCGTGCCCAGGCCCGGGTTGAGCATCCGAACGTTTGCCGCGTCTACGAGGTGGGTGAGCGGGACGGCAGGCCGTTCATCGCCATGCAGTACATCGAGGGGGAGTCCCTCGACCGGGCCGCGGTGTCGCTGCCGCTGGAAGCCAAGGTCTCCCTGGTCAAGAAGGTCGCCGAGGCGGTCCACGCGGCCCATGCGGTCGGGCTCGTCCATCGGGACCTCAAGCCGGGCAACATTCTGGTCGAGGAGGACGCGGAAGGGGTCCTCCAGCCGTACGTGGTCGACTTCGGGATCGCCCGCGAGCACTCCCTCCCCGATCTGACGATGACCGGGCAGGTGCTGGGAACCCCCGGGTACCTCTCGCCGGAACAGGCCCGGGGCGAGGTCGGTGGCCTCGACCGGCGCTCGGACATCTTCAGCCTGGGCGTAGTGCTCTACGAGCTCCTCTCCGGCGAGCGGCCCCACGAGGGGGGCTCGAGCGTCGAGGTCCTGGTCAATCTGCTCGGCAAGGAGCCCCGGCCGCTGCGGCAGGTGCTGCCGCAGGTTCCCAGGGATCTCGAGTCGGTGGTCATGCGCTGTCTCGAGGCCGAGCCCGAGCGGCGCTACCCTTCGGCCCGCGCCCTGGCCGAGGACCTCGGCCGGTTCCTGGAGGGCGAGGCGGTGCTGGCGCGCCCGACGAGCCTCGTCGGGCGGTTGTGGAAGCAGGCGCGGCGCAACCGGCTGGTGGCGGGGCTGCTCGCGGCCGGTGCCCTGACGGTGATCGTCCTCGGTGCCGCCCTGGTCGCCGGCTGGGCCAAGTACACCCTGGATCTGGAGCGGGAGAGGAGCGCCGCGCTCGAGGCTCAGCGGGCGGCCGAGACCAAGGAGCTGGAGGCCCGCGAGATCTCCGAGTTCCTGGTCGGGCTGTTCGAGGTGGCGGACCCGGCCGAGACGAGCGGCGAGACGGTCACCGCGCGGCAGATCCTCGACCGCGGCGTGGCGAACCTGGAGGTCGAGCTGGCGGACCAGCCGCTCACCCGGTCCGCGATGATGACCGTCGTGGGCCAGGTCTACGGCGAGCTGGGGCTGTTCGACGACGCCGAGCGCATCCTGCGGGAGGCGCTCGAGATCCGCCAGCGCGAGCTGGGGCTCGATGCTCCCGAGGTCGCGGACACGCTCGTCAGCCTGGGAGGCGCGCTACGCGCCGAGCGCTCGTTCACGGCCGCCGCCGAGGTGCTGCGGCGGGCCCTGCGCATCCGCCTCGGGCACCTGGGGCCGGATCATGTGGACGTCGCGCGGGTCAAGGCCGCCCTCGCCAGTTGCCACCGTGAGGAGGGCGACCTCGCCCAGGCCGAGAGCCTGAATCGCGAGGCCCTGGAGGTACTGACCCGGGAGCTCGGACCGGACGACAGAACCGTGCTCAACTCTCTGGCCGTCCACGCGTCGATCGTCCAGTCCCGAGGGGACCTGGAGAGCGCCTCGGCCCTCTACACGGAGCTCCTGGCACGGCAAGAGCGGTCCCTCGGCCCGGACGCACCTCTCGTCGCGGTGACCCACAACAACCTGGCCTACGTGCTGATGCTCCGACGCGACCTGGCCGGCGCCGAGAGGCACTACCGCGTCGCGCTCGACCTCGCGCGGCGCCTCTACGGCGAAGGCCATCCCAACACGCTGATGGTGCTCTCGAACCTCGCCGGGGTCATGAACCTCGAGGGGAGCTACGAGGAGGCAGAGCGGCTCCTGCGCCTCAAGGTCGACCTCGAGCGCTCGGCTCTGCCGGCAAACCACTGGCGCCTGGGGAGCAGCCTGGTCTCCGGCCTCGGTCGAGCTCTCGTGGAGCGTGGCAAGTACTCCGAGGCCGAGCCGGTGCTCCGGGAAGGGCTGGAGATCCTGGAGGCCGACCTGGGGGTCGACCACTCGTGGGTGGCAACCGCCCGTGGCGTCCTCGCTAGCTGCCTGTTCGGCCTGGGACGGAACGCGGAGGCCGCCTCCCTCGTGCGGGTCAGTCTGGAGCATCTCGAGGGCGACGAGCCGCTCAGCAAGCCGAACTGGTACGCGGTGAAACAGATCATCGAGTCCCTGGAGGCGGTGGGCCGTCCCGAGATCGCCGCGCGCTACCGGGCGCTTCTTACCGAGGACCGCAAGCCTCAGGGGGTCTGATGCCGTACCGACTGGTGCTCCAGCTCGACGATCGTGTCCTACGGCTGCCGCTCGGCGAAGGGGATCTCTGCCTCGGCTCGGCCGAGGAGTGCGACGTTCGCGTGCCCCACTACACCGTCTCGCGGCGCCATGCCCTGCTTCACGTCGCACCCGACCGGGTGGGCTTGACGGATCTCCAGTCGAGCAACGGCACGACGGTCGACGGAGCGCGGGTCGAGGGACGGGCCGAGCTGGAGACCGGGCGGCCCCTCTCGTTCGGCAGCGTCGAGGGCGTGCTCGAACGGGTCGCGCCGGAGGAGCTCGAGTCCGCGGTCCGCGTCGGGGCCGTGCCCGGGAGCCGGCCCGACGCCCCGGCCGAGCACCGTCCGAGCAAGGGAGCGCCGACGACATTCTCCCTGGGATCGCTCAAGACCTTCACCGTCCGCTATCTACCGGACCTGCTCGCCCGTGCCCTCGACGGGGCGGACGAGCGCGCCCTCGCCCCCGCGGTCGGCGCCGCACTGTTCGACTGCCTGCCCTGCTCGGCGGCCGAGATCGTCGGACCGCGGGGAGCGGTGCTCTTCCGGGCCGGCGAGGCTCCGCCCGAGCGGGCGCCGGACTGGCACGAGGCGTCGATGCCCGGTGGCGACCTGACGCTTCGGGTGGCGTTTCTGAGCGCCTCCCAGGCGGCCGGGTACGGTTCGCTGGTCGATACCGCCGCCCGCGTCCTCGCCCTTGCGGGGCGTCGTGGGGCCGTGACGGGTTCCCGAGCACGCCGGAACGACCTGCAGTGGCAGATCGTGCGCCGGGCTCCGTCCCCACCGGATCCGCCGAGCGTGGTGCCGGAGGTGCGCGCCATCTACGCCGACGCCGTGCGCGTTGCCCCGGGCGACATCAGCGTCCTCGTCTGCGGCGTCTCGGGGACCGGCAAGGAGGTCCTCGCGCGCTTTCTCCACGCGGCCTCGGGCCGGTCCGCGAAGGAGTTCGTCGCCCTCAACTGCGCCGCCCTGCCGCGCGACCTCCTGGAGGCCGAGCTCTTCGGCGTCGAGGAGGGCGCGGCGACCGGCGTCAACGCCCGGGCGGGAAAGTTCGAGCTCGCCCACGGCGGCACCCTCTTTCTGGACGAGATCGGCGACATGGCCCTGGAGACCCAGGCCAAGATTCTCCGCGCTCTCCAGGAAGGGGAGGTCTACCGGGTCGGCGGCCGTTCGCCCCGGCCGGCCCGGGCGCGGGTGATCTCCGCCACGAACCGCGACGTCGACACACTGCTCGCCGAGGGCGCCCTGCGCACCGATCTCTACCACCGGATCGCCGACTGGAGGGTGGAGCTGCCGCCGCTGTGCCGGCGGCGGGCGGACATCCCGAACCTGGCGGCCCACTTTTTGGACCGGGAGGTTCGGCGACGGAGCTTGGGCTCCGTGGGGATCTCCCGCGCCGCCATGGACGCGCTCATCGCGTACGACTGGCCGGGCAACATCCGCCAGCTCGAACGCGAGATGGCGCGGATCGCGCTCTTCCTGGAGGAGGGCGAGCTGGTCGAGACCGGCCACCTCCAGGAGAGCCTCCGGCGGAGCGCCTCGGAGAGGTCCTCGCCGTGCAACCTCAAGCAGGCGGTCGAAGCGGTGGAGCGCCGCGAGATCCGCCACGCCCTCGACCAGTGCGCCGGCGACACCCAGGCCGCGGCCGACCTCCTCGGCATCGGCCGCTCGACGCTCTACCGAAAGATGAGCGCCCTTGGGATCGAGTAGCCAGTCAAGGAGTGGCGGAACGGACGGTGTAGGGGAAGGACGAAGCTGGAGCCGACGATCGGATTTGAACCGATGACCTGCCGCTTACGAGGCGGCTGCTCTACCTCTGAGCTACGTCGGCGTTCCGTGTCTTCAATGGGGCGCTGGTGCGCCCTCGGAGGGAGGCGAGTGTACCGGATCGGCCACCGGCAGGGCAACGGGCGAAGAGCGATCATCCCTTCCGCCCGGGGGGTGGGAAGGGGATCGAGAGGTCGGGGGGAGGTCCCCATCACTTCATGCTGTGGCCGCCCGGTCCTCCTCCTCGGGGTGGATCTCGTCGAGCTCCACCGAGACCAGCTTCGAGACGCCCCGCTCCTCCATGGTGACACCGTAGAGGGTGGAGGCGGCCTGCATGGTGATCTTGTTGTGGGTGATCACCAGGAACTGCGTGTCGCCCGCCATCTCCTCGAGCATCTCGACGAAGCGGACCGTGTTCGGGTCGTCGAGGGGGGCGTCCACCTCGTCGAGGATGCAGAAGGGCGACGGCTTGGTGCGGAAGAGGGCGAACAGAAGCGCCACCGCGGTCAGCGCCTTCTCGCCGCCGGATAGAAGCATCAGGTTCTGCAGGCGCTTGCCCGGCGGGCGGGCGACGATCTCGATGCCGCTCTCGAGCACGTCCTCGTCGTCCTGGAGGCGCATCTCCGCCTCGCCGCCCCGGAACAGCTTGGTGAACACCTCGCCGAACGACCGGTTGACCTCGGTGAAGGTCTCGCGGAAGCGCTCGCTCGAGGTCTGGTTGATCTCGCGGATGGTCCGCCGCAGGCTCTCGACCGACTGCTCCACGTCCGCGCGCTGCTCGATCAAGAAGCCGTGGCGCTCCTTCTGCTCCTCGTACTCGTCGACCGCCAGCACGTTGACCGGGCCCAGCCGCTCGAGGGTCGCCTTGATGCGCGCGAGCTCCGCCTCCATCTGCGCCAGGTCGCCGGCCTCGCCGCCGTCGCCTGCGTCCTCCGCGGCGAGGGCGGCCGGCTCGTCGGGCAGCTCCCGATGGAACTCGTCGCGGAAGTCGGTCGCCAGGTGGCCGGCCTCCTGTTTGAGCTCCGCTTCCCGGACCCGGAGCTCCTCGATCCCTTCGCGGT
>Ga0210101_1000608_pt1 | contig 11623 bp, 11 predicted proteins | sample Muzzi_PWC_D1_FD_185534 | JGI IMG/M metagenome (GOLD analysis project Ga0210101, IMG submission 185534) | Wetland microbial communities from San Francisco Bay, California, USA, that impact long-term carbon sequestration - Muzzi_PWC_D1 (SPAdes) | ecosystem: Environmental > Aquatic > Marine >...
TTTCGACACCGCCGAGCTGTTCGATCGCGTGGTCTCGCTGGAAATGTTCGAGCACATGCGCAATTACCGCCGGCTGTTCGACCGCGTGCACCGCTGGCTGTTGCCGGGCGGGCGTTTTTTCATGCACATTTTCTGTCACCGGTTGGTGCCCTACGAATTCGTCGAGCGCGATGCCAGCGACTGGATGAGCCGGCATTTCTTCAGCGGCGGCATCATGCCGAGCGACGCGTTGCCGCTCAGGTTCCAGGACAGGCTCAGGCTGCGGCAGCAGTGGCGCTGGAACGGGTGCCACTACGAAAAAACACTGAACGCGTGGCTGGCGCGCATGGATGCGCGCAAGCCGCAGTTGATGCCGATCCTGGAGCGCGTTTACGGCGACCAGGCATCGATCTGGTGGATGCGCTGGCGCGTATTTTTCATGGCCTGCGCGGAACTGTTCGGCTACCGCGACGGCCGCGAATGGTGGGTCAGCCATTACCTGTTCGAGCGGCCCGCAAGCGACTGAAGCCGACCGTGAAAGTATTGATCAATATCCTCGTTTTCCAGGTTTGCTGGCTGGCCTGCATTCTCGGCGGCGCCAACGGCATGCCGCTGCTCGGCGTCGGCTTCGTCGCCGCGGCCGTCGCCTACCATTTGTGGCGCGCCGGGGACGCGCGCGCCGAAGCCATATTGATCCTCGCCGCGGCACTGATCGGCACGGTCTGGGACAGCCTGCTGGTCGCGGCCGGCTGGCTGGTTTACCCGTCTGGAACACTGCTCCACGGCACCGCGCCCTACTGGATCGTGGCGTTGTGGGTGGTGTTCGCGACGACCTTCAACGTCAGCCTGCGCTGGTTCAAGCAGCGTCTGCTGCTGTCGGTGTTGTTCGGCGCCGCCGGCGGTCCGCTGGCGTTCTATGCCGGTGCCGGCCTCGGTGGTGTCGTGTTTACCGATACCCCGGTCGCGCTGACCGTGCTGGGCCTCGGCTGGGCGGTACTGATGCCGGCGATGATGCTGCTCGCGCGACGCTACAACGGTTACCCGGAATCGTCGCCGGCGCCCGGTGCTATGGCCGCGGACGAGGGCTGAAGCATGTTCCAGTTATCGTCGTACCTGATCGCGCTCGGCGTCATTCTGACCGCCGGTTGCGGCGTCTGGCTGGTGAGTATGCTGAAGCGCGACGTCAGTATCGTCGACAGTCTGTGGCCGATGATGTTCCTGTTCGCCGCGGTCACCTACGACCTGACGCTGACCGATACCGGCCCGCGCGCACCGCTCACGCTGGTGCTGGTCGCGATCTGGGCGTTGCGCCTGTTCGGCTATATCACCTGGCGCAACTGGGGCGAGGAAGAAGACCGTCGTTACCAGCAGATTCGCGCCAACAACCAGCCCAACTTCGAGCTCAAGAGCCTGTTTATCGTATTCATCCTGCAGGGCCTGATCGCCTGGATCGTGTCGCTGCCGTTGCTGGTCGCGATTGGCGGCGCCGCGCCGCTCAACGTCGTGGATTATCTCGGTTTCGGCCTGTGGGCGATCGGCATGATTTTCGAAGCCGGCGGCGATTTGCAGCTGGCGCGTTTCAAGGCCGATCCCGGCAATCGAGGCAAGGTCATGGACAGGGGGCTGTGGCGTTACACGCGCCATCCCAATTATTTCGGCAACGCCTGCATCTGGTGGGGCTTCGGCCTGATGGCCCTGGCGGCCGGTATCTGGTGGGCGTTACTGTCGCCGCTGTTGATGACCTTCTTGCTGCTCAAGGTGTCCGGCGTCTCGCTGCTGGAACAGGACATCGGCGAACGGCGCCCGGCCTACGCCGACTACATCGCGCGCACCAGCGCGTTCCTGCCGCTGCCCCCCAGGCGCGGCGCGGTGACCGACCAACCGGGGCGCCACTCATGAACCGAAGCGTTGCCCGCATGCTCCTCGCCCTGTCGCTGGCAACCGCCAGCGGCTGGTTGCAGGCGGCGCCGGTGCCGGACCAGGACCTGGTATTCAGGGTGTTGCTCGACGGCGATCGAATCGGTTATCACCGCTTCAAGGTCACCCACCAGGGACAAAAACAGATCGTCGATATCGACGCGAAATTCAAGGTTACCTTTCTCGGCATACCGCTGTATCACTACCGGCATCAAAACAGGGAAACCTGGGAACAGGGCTGCCTCGCGTCGATCGCCTCGAAAACCGTCGACGGCCGCGACAAGTTCCACGTCGACGGCCACGTCAGCGGCAAGCAATTCGACCTGTCGACGCAGGACGGCGATAGCAGTCTCGATGCCGGCTGCGTGATGACCTTCGCCTACTGGGACCGCGAATTTCTCAAGCAATCGAAATTGCTCAACGCGCAGAACGGCGAATACCTGCCGGTAAAGATCACCGCCGAGGGCGTCGAGGACCTGCAGGTCAGGGGTCGCACGGTGAAAGCCAGCCGCCACCGTATTCTCAATAGCGACAAGGGTATCGATATCACGGTCTGGCACGCGGTCGACGACGGCCGCTGGCTGTCGCTCGAATCAAAGGTCGACGGCGGCCGCGTGATTCGCTACCAGCTCGCCGACAGCGAACAGCTCAAGACCCTGCAACCACTGATGCAATCCGGCAAGCCCGCCGCGGCCGCAGTGGCGCGAAGCGACTCGAGGCAATAGCTTGTCGCGTACCATCCGCATCGTGGCGGCCGCCTGGCTTGCTGCCTGGCTGACCGCCTGCACGCACGCGCCGCCGATCCCCACCGTGCCGAAGGTGAATCTCGAGCGTTTCATGGGCGACTGGTACGTGATCGCCAGCATTCCGACCTTCGTCGAGCGCGGCGCGCACAACGCGGTGGAAAGTTACCGGCTCGATGACGACGGCAGTATCGCTACCCGCTACAGCTTTCGCGAAGGCAGCTTCGATGCGCCGCCGGAGACATACCACGCGCGCGGATTCGTGAAGGACAAGGCCTCGAACGCGGTCTGGAAAATGCAATTCCTGTGGCCGTTCACCGCCGACTACCGCATCGTCTACCTGTCGGCCGACTACTCGCGCACGATAATCGGCCGCAATCAGCGGGATTACGTCTGGATCATGGCGCGCCAACCTGCCATCGACGAACGCGACCTGGCCGATATGCTCGCCTTTCTTGCCACGCAAGGCTATGATATCTCCCTCATCGAGAGGGTGCCGCAGCGCTGGTGAACCGCGGTCTGACGATGATCCGTTGGCTATGCCGGGTCGTATACAAATTTCAATAATCCCGGCAGCGAGAGAACAATCCTTTTATGAATTCGGACCGAGCGTTCATCGACCGTTTCAAGGCGTATTATCGGGAATTGCACGATTCCGATCCCAGCCAGTTGCAGGCGCTGTATGCCGGCAGCGTCGTCTACCGGGCGCCCTCGCGCCAGCTCAGGGGCCTGGTCGAGCTGGAGGATTACCACGCCCTGCTGCTCGAAGATTTCGAGTGCTGCCGCTTCGAGTTCCTCGACGAAATCATCGGTGAGAATACCGCTTACCTGAAATGGATCATGCATGCCGGGCACCCCCGGGCGAGCGATCCCCGGCGCAGCGTGCGCGGCGTCAGCCACCTGAAGTGGAGCGAGCGAATCCATTTCCAGGAAGATTTTTACGACACCGAGCGGGTGCCTCGCGAACAGGCGCCGCTGGTCGACAACGTGCGGCGCTGGCTCAGGCCGCGGCTGGCCGGTTGACGGCGGGCAAACGAGAATGCGCGAACACGCCTCCAGAATAGCGATCGTCGGCGCCGGTATATCCGGCCTCAGCGCGGCCTATTATCTCGACCGCGGACACCGCTTGACCGTTTACGAGACGGCGCCGGCGATCGGCGGGCACACCGCGACCGTCGACGTCGAGACGGACGGCCGTCGATATGCCGTGGATACCGGCTTTATCGTCTACAACGACTGGACCTATCCGCGCTTCATCGAATTGATCGACGAACTCGGTATCGCCAGCAAGCCGACCGAGATGAGCTTCAGCGTGCGCTGCGACGACAGCGGCATCGAGTACGGCGGTAACAACCTGAACACGCTATTCGCGCAGCGGCGCAACCTGCTGCGGCCCGCGTTCCACGGCATGCTCGCCGACATCCTGCGCTTCAACCGGGCGTTGATCGGCGACCTCGAGCGAGGCGAGCTGTCGCCGGCGACCACGCTCGGCGACTATCTCGAGGCCAATCGCTACGGCGAGGAATTCGTGTTCCGCTACCTGGTGCCGATGGGTTGCGCGATCTGGTCGGCGTCGACCGTGCGCATGCTCGAATTCCCGTTGCTGTTCTTCGCGCGCTTCTTTCGAAATCACGGTTTGCTGAGCGTCAACGATCGCCCGCAGTGGCGGGTCATCGACGGCGGCTCGCGCGCCTATCTCGAACCCTTGACCCGGCAGTTTGCCGAGGCGATCCGCGTCAACGCGCGCATCCAGTCGGTACGCCGCGGCCCGGCGGGCGTCGAGATTCGCCTGCGCGACGGCACTGTCGAGCATTACGACCAGCTCGTGTTCGCCTGCCACAGCGACCAGGCGCTGGCCTTGCTGGACGATGCGAGCCCGGCCGAACGGCAAGCGCTGGAGTCAATTCCCTACCAGGCCAACGAGGTCGTATTGCATAGCGACGAAAGCCTGCTGCCGCGGCGCCGCCTGGCCTGGTCGAGCTGGAACTACTGGCTGCGGCAACGCTACCAGGCACGCGCGGTGCTGACCTACAACATGAACATTCTGCAGGGACTCGACGCGGAGACGACTTTCTGCGTGACGCTGAATGCCAGCGAAGCCATCGCTCCCGAGCGCATCATCGATACCTTCGAGTACAGCCACCCGGTATTTTCGCTGGCTTCCGTCGATGCGGTACAGCGCATCGAGTCGTTCAACGGCGCCAATCGAACCTGGTTCGCCGGCGCCTGGCTGGGCAACGGTTTTCACGAGGACGGCGTGGTCAGCGGCCGGCGTGTCGCCGAGGCGATCAACCGCCTGCCGGCGGCAACCGCCGTTGGTCCTGCCACGGAAGAGACGGCTTATGCATAGCGCGATCTACCGCGGCTTCCTGCGTCACCGCCGGCATCGCCCGCACGGGCATCGTTTTTGTTACCCGGTGTTCATGATGTACCTCGACCTCGACGAAATCGACGAGGTGCTCGCGCATTCGCCGTTCTGGTCGCGCAAGGCCTGGCGACCGGCACGTTTCGTGCGCGGCGATTATCTCGGCGACCCGCGGCTGCCGCTCGCCGACGCTGTGCGCGAACGCATTCGGGAAGTGACCGGTGTGCGCCACGAGGGACCGATTCGCATGCTCGCCAACCTGCGCTACTTCGGCTACAACATCAACCCCATCGCCTGCTATTACTGCTTCGACAACGCCGAAAACCTGCGCTACATCGTCGCCGAAGTGACCAACACGCCCTGGGGCGAACGCCAGAGTTACGTCCTCGAATGCGATCCGGCGCGGCGTATTCAGCGCATCGAATTCTCGAAGCAGATGCACGTATCGCCGTTCAACCCGATGCCGATGCAGTACCGCTGGCGCGGCAACCGGCCGCAACAGGTGCTCAGCCTGAATCTCGACGCCGAGTTCGAAGACCAGCTGCACGTCGATGCGACGCTGGCGCTGAAGCGCCACGAGATCGACCGCCGCAGTCTCGACGCGGTGCTGTTTCGTTATCCGTGGATGACGGCCCGGGTCGCTTTCGCGATCTACTGGCAGGCGTTGAAGCTGTGGCTCAAGCGCACCCCGTTTTACGACCACCCCGCGACCCGCGGCGACCGACAGATGAGCAAACTGAAGACCAAGACATGAACACGATAGACCAATTCGTCACCCGCACCACGGGAAAACGGCGCCTGTTGGAAAAGTTTGCGCAGCGCCAGATGTTGAAGCACCTGCAGCGAATCGAGTACGGCAGCCTGGTCATCGAGGACGCGGGCGAGGAATACATCCTCGGCGAACATCAGCGGCGCCCCGACCTCGCGGCGCGCATCGTGGTGCATGAATGCAGCGCCTACCGCGATTTCGTTTTCGGTGGTTCGATCGGCGGCGCCGAGGCTTACATGCTGGGCAAGTGGAGTTCACCCGAACTGACGGACGTGGTGCGCCTGTTTTCGGCCAACATCGACGTGCTCAACGACATGGACGACAGGCGTATCCTGACCCAGCGGCTTACCGACAAGATCGGCCACTGGCTGAACCGCAACAGCGAAAAGCAGGCGCGCGAGAACATTTCCAGCCACTACGATCTCAGCAACGCGTTTTTCGAATTGTTTCTCGATCCCGAGATGATGTACTCGGCGGCGATCTACCCGCGGCCCGATGCCGGTCTCGATGAGGCCGCGCTGCACAAGCTCGATGTCATATGCCGCAAGCTCGAGCTGCAGCCTGCCGATCACCTGCTGGAAATCGGTACCGGCTGGGGCGGGCTGGCGATACACGCGGCGCGCGAGTATGGATGCCGGGTAACCACGACGACGATATCCCGGCAGCAGTACGAGGCCGCGCGCGAGCGCGTGCGCGAGGCCGGTCTCGAGGATCGCGTCGAGGTGCTGTTCGAGGATTACCGCAACCTGCGTGGCAGTTTCGACAAGCTGGTCTCGGTGGAAATGATCGAAGCTGTCGGCCATACCTATTATCGGCATTATTTCAGCGGCTGCGCGTCACTGCTCAAGCCGCACGGCCTGATGTTGCTGCAGGCGATCACCGTGCCCGGCCAGCGCTACGAGTACACGCAGGGCTCGGTCGACTTCATTCAGAAATACATCTTCCCCGGAGGCTCGCTGCCGAGTCACGAGGCGATACTGTCGACGGTCACCAGGCACACCGACATGGTGATGGTCGGCATGCACGAAATCGGTCTCGACTACGCGAAAACCCTGCGCGACTGGCGGCGGCGTTTTCTCGGCAAGCTCGAACAGGTACGCGCGCTCGGATTCGACGACACGTTTATTCGCATGTGGAATTACTACCTGTGCTACTGCCAGGGCGGCTTCGAGGAGCGCATCATCGGCACCGCGCAAATCCTGCTCGCCAAGCCTGGCTGGCGCCCCACGAAATCCTGAGCCACAGCCACAACGAAGCCTGAGCGTCGCTTTATCGACGAACAACGGAGAGACGTTTACTAGTCGTTGCTCGATTCGCTCAGGCGACAGTTCCACTGCGGGTGAGGCAAGGCAAAATCGGGACGGGCCTCGCAGGCAAGCCGCTCTCCGGTGCGCCGGACCGGCACATCCATGTGCTCTGCGGCATACGAACATCCTGTTCGTAAAAGCGCAGTTTACACGTCAATAAATGAGCATTTTTGCCGGCGAGGCCCGAGCCGATTTTATAGTTGATTTCTTTTGGGCCGAATCGCGCCACCTGAGTAGAATTCCAACAGAATGCTAGTCCCTTGGTGGCAGGCCGGTATGCTGCGTCAGCAGCTGGCCTTTACTCGTTTTCGACGCCTTGCCGCGTTCGCTGTTCTTGCGCCGCGGGCTGTGATAGCCGCCGCGGTTGCGTGGCTGGTGCGCCGGCACAAGTTGTCGCTTGCCGTTGCCGATCAGATCCTCGCGCCCCATCGCTTTCAATGCCTCGCGCAGCAGCGGCCAGTTGGCCGGGTCGTGGTAACGCAGGAAAGCCTTGTGGAGGCGCCGCCGGCGCTCGCCCCTGACGCTGTCGACCGGCTCGCTGTCGCGGCGCACTCGCTTGAGCGGATTCTTGCCGCTGTGATACATCGCGGTCGCGGTCGCCATCGGCGACGGGTAAAAGTTTTGCACCTGGTCGGCGCGAAAACCGTTGCGCTTCAGCCACAGCGCGAGGTTCATCATGTCCTCGTCGGTGGTACCGGGATGGGCGGCGATGAAATAAGGAATCAGGTACTGTTCCTTGCCGGCCTTCTTCGAGTATTTTTCGAACAGGGCCTTGAAACGGTCGTAGCTGCCGATGCCCGGCTTCATCATCTTCGACAATGGACCCGGCTCGGTATGCTCGGGCGCGATCTTCAGGTAGCCGCCGACGTGGTGGCTGACCAGTTCCTCGACGTAGGCCGGCGATTCGACCGCCAGGTCGTAACGCAGCCCCGAACTGATCAGTACTTTCTTGACGCCGTCGATCGAGCGCGCCGCGCGGTACAGCTCGATCAGCGCCGAGTGATCGGTATTCAGGTTTTCGCAGATGCCGGGGTAAACGCAGGACGGCCGGCGGCAGGCAGTCTCGATCGCCTTCGACTTGCAGGCGATGCGGTACATGTTGGCGGTGGGTCCGCCGAGATCGGATATCACGCCGGTGAAACCAGGCACGCGGTCGCGAATGGTTTCGATCTCGCGCAGGACAGATTCTTTCGAGCGGCTTTGAATGATGCGCCCCTCGTGCTCGGTGATCGAGCAAAACGTGCAGCCGCCGAAACAGCCGCGCATGATGTTGATCGAGAAGCGGATCATTTCCCATGCCGGAATGCGCGCGTCGCCGTAGGCCGGGTGCGGGCGGCGCGCGTAGTCGAAGCCGAACACGTAATCCATTTCCTCGGTGGACAGCGGCAGCGGCGGCGGGTTGAACCAGACCTTGCGCCCGCCCTGGTTTTGCACCAGTGCGCGGGCGTTGCCGGGATTGGTTTCGAGGTGCAGCACGCGGCTGGCGTGCGCGTAAAGCACCGGGTCGCGGCTGACGTCGTTGAACGACGGCAGGCGTACCACGGTCTTCAGCCGCGACGACAGTTTTTGCTGTACCAGCGCGAGCTTGCCGTCGAGGCGCACGTCGGCGGCCGGCGCGCTGTCGTCGTCGGGGCTCGTATCGCAAACCGACTCGTCGATCACGGCGTAGGGATTCGGCGGGTTTTCGACGCGCCCGGGCTTGTCGACGTTGGTCGAGTCGATCACGGTCCAGTCGGCGGGCAGTTCGTCGACGAAAAAGGCACTGCCGCGAATGTTGGTAATTTCGCCGATGGCTTCGCCGCGGGCGAGGCGGTGCGCGATTTCGACGATCGCGCGCTCGGCATTGCCGTAAAGCAGCAGGTCGGCGCGGGCGTCGGCGAGGATCGAACGCCGCACCTTGTCCTGCCAGTAGTCGTAATGCGCGATGCGCCTCAGCGATGCCTCGATACCGCCGAGCACGATGGGCGTTTCCTTGTAGGCCTCGCGGCAGCGTTGCGCGTAGACGATCGAGCAGCGGTCGGGACGCCGCCCGCCGACGTCGCCGGGCGTGTAGGCGTCGTCGCTGCGAATCTTGCGGTCCGCAGTATAGCGGTTGATCATCGAGTCCATGTTGCCGGCGGTGACGCCGAAGAACAGGTTGGGCTTGCCGAGCGCGCGGAACGGGTCGGCCGATTGCCAGTCGGGCTGCGCGATGATGCCGACGCGAAAGCCCTGCGCCTCGAGCAGGCGGCCGACGATCGCCATGCCGAAGCTCGGGTGATCGACGTAGGCATCGCCGGTGACGATGATCACGTCGCAACTGTCCCAGCCGAGTTCGTCCATTTCGGCGCGCGACATCGGCAGCAGCGGCGCGGTGCCAAAACACTCTGCCCAGTAGAGCGGGTACTGGTTGAGCGGCCGGGCCTGGCTGGAAAGTTCGATTTGCATGGCTGAATTTTCTCGAGGGGCGCGATTCTACCCGAACGCGGCGCGCAATGTGCGAATTAAAGCTTCACGCCCTGGGCGCCGTCGAGATAAATCGTTTCGCCGGTGAGAAAAGGCACGGCTTCGCCCAGCACCGCGGCGACCAGCCGCGCGACGTCCTCCGGCGTGCCGGGTCCGCCGGTCGGAATGCGCTGCTCGAGAAAGCGGCGGACTTTTTCGTTGTTCAGAAAATCGCGATTCAAATCGGTTTCCACGTAACCCGGGGCGATGTCGATGACGCGAATCCCGTCGGCCGCCCATTCGACCGCGAGGCAGCGCGTGATCGCGCCGACCGCGGCCTTAGACGCGCAATAGGCGAGCGTGCCGGGCACGCCGAGCTTGTCGAAAAACGAGCCGATGTTGACGATGGTGCCGCCGCCGGCGGCCTGCAGGTGCGGATAGGCTTCTCGCGCGGCGACCATCACCGCGGTCGCGTTGACCGCCATGACTTGCTGGTATTCGGCGGTATCGAGTGCGGCGCTCGGCGAGCCAAGATGCATGCCGGCATTATTGACCAGGCCGGCGATCGGCCCGGCCTCGGCGATGCGCGCGAAGCATTCGCGCAGCGCATTCTCGTCGGTCACGTCGCAGGCCATGCCGTCGCCGGCACTCGATTTTCCCGAGCGCGACAGGCCGACGACGCGCTGGCCGCGTTGCGCCAGCTCGGCGGCGATCGCCGCGCCGATACCGCGGCTCGCGCCGGTAACGATGATTTGCGCTTCTGCCATTGGAATCCTCCCAATTCTCCGAGCCCGTCTGTTCGATTAGCTGAGTATGTTGAAAACCGATAAGCCCAGCAAGGTGAAGATCGCCACGCGGCGGAAAAGTTTTTCGCTCGAATTGTGAAACCCGTGCGAACCGAGCCAGGAACCCAGCAGGTAAGTCGCCGCACCCGGCGCCGCGACTATCAGGTCGTCGACTCCGGTGGTGCCGCTGACCGCGGCGATCAGCGCGAAGCCGATCACCGTGAAAAAAGACCAGGCGACGATCAGCGTGCGCCCGGCGTGCTTGTCGTAGGGGCCGAGGAGGATGAGTACCACCGCCACCAGCGCGATGTAACTGCCGCCGAAGACGATGCCCGAAGAAGCTCCCACGAGGATCAGCCAGCTGGCGGTCATCGGGTGCTTGTAGCGAAAACCGACCAGCATTAATACGCAGGCGCCGGCGATGATCAGCGCCATCGCGCGTTTCATCAGCGCCGGGTCGAGCTCGAGCAGCAGCCAGTGCCCGAGCGGCATGGCCAGGATCGTCGGCACCACCATGGTAGTCGTGGAGCGCCAGTTGATATCCTTCAGGCAAGCCTTGAACAGGTAGGCGTTGGCGAGAAAGTCGACGACGACGATTTTCGATACCACGCTGACCGGGGTGAAGAACAGCGTCAGGATGGCGAGGATGAAGGCCGGTCCGCCAAAGCCGGTAAAGCCGCGAATCAGTCCGGCGGCGAACGCGACCAGCGCTATCGCAAGCATGCCGGGCTGATCAGCGTCCAAGGTAATCCCGCAGTTTGTAGAAGCCGAGGCCGAGCCGCAGGTACTGGCGGCGCAGAAATGCGAGGGGGAAGCGCGGCGTGCGCCCGCGCATGATCGTCGGCAGGTGCAGCGGCAGGATTTCATCGCCGGACTCGGCGCCAGCCAGCCACCGGGCCAGTTCGCGGCCGGTCCAGCTGGCGTTGCTGACGCCATTGCCGTGATAGGCGTAGCCGAAGTAAATCGACGGATCTTCCGGCATGCGCCCGATCGACGGCCGCAGGCTCGCGCCGAAACACACCAGCCCGCGCCACTGGTGGGTGTACTCGAGGTCGGCGAGGCGCGGCCACATCGCGGCGATGTCGCGCTTCAGACCCGCGAAGTCACGCGCGGCGCCCGCCGGATCGCCGACGTGATTGCCGCGCCCGCCGAGCATGAAGCGGCCGTCGCTCAAAATCCGGTAATAGAAAAACATGTGCCGCGAATTGTAAGTCGGGTTTTGCGTATGCCAGCCGCGCTCGCGCAATTCGTCCGTGTCCATCGGCCGGGTGACGACGATCTGGCTTTGCAGCGGCAGCGGCCGGCCGGCGATCCCGCGATGCAGGTATTCGGGC
>Ga0210101_1000609_pt1 | contig 11621 bp, 12 predicted proteins | sample Muzzi_PWC_D1_FD_185534 | JGI IMG/M metagenome (GOLD analysis project Ga0210101, IMG submission 185534) | Wetland microbial communities from San Francisco Bay, California, USA, that impact long-term carbon sequestration - Muzzi_PWC_D1 (SPAdes) | ecosystem: Environmental > Aquatic > Marine >...
CAGCACCGCGGCGAGAATCAGGTAATGGGAGAGCGTCACCATCGTCGTCACTCCTCGCCGGCCGGCATCTTGACGATGCGCAGGCGGTCGCCCTTGCGCACCTTGATCTGCGCGGACGGGTCCTGGTACTTGGTCTGCGGGCGCTTGCGCATGGTCAGCGAAATCGCGGCGATGATCGCCACCAGCAGAATCAGCGCGGCGACCTCGAAGGCGAACACGTACTCGGTGTAGAGCACGCTGCCGAGCGCCTTGGTATTGCTGAAATCCGCCGGCTTGGGCAGCGGTTCGCCGGCAGCCTCGAGCACGAAGCTGTCGCTGGTGACCACGCTCAGCATCATGCCGAGCATGACCGCCGCGACCAGCAGGCCGAGCGGCAGGTAGCGCACGAAGCCCTCGCGCAGCCGCGCGATGTTGATATCGAGCATCATCACCACGAAGATGAACAGCACCATCACCGCGCCGACGTAGACCAGCACCAGGCCAATGGCCAGGAACTCGGCTTCCAGCAGCAGCCAGATCGCGGCGCTGGTGAAAAACGTAAATACCAGGAACAGCGCGGCGTGCACGGGGTTCCTGACGGTGACCACCGAGGTCGCGCTGACCACGGTGAGCACCGCGAAAACGTAGAATATGACGGTTTCGACCATATCGTTTTACCGGTATCTCGCATCCGCCGACCGATCGGCGGCCAGCTGCGCCTCGTAACGATCGCCGACCTCCAGCAATTTCTGCTTGGTCATGATGTTTTCGCCGCGGTTTTCCATGTGGTATTCGAAAATATTGGTTTCGACGATCGAATCGACCGGGCAGGCTTCCTCGCAAAAGCCACAGTAGATGCATTTGAACAGGTCGATGTCGTAGCGCGTGGTACGGCGCGTACCGTCCGGGCGCTGCTCGGATTCGATGGTGATCGCGAGCGCCGGGCAAACCGCCTCGCAGAGCTTGCAGGCGATGCAGCGTTCCTCGCCGTTGGCGTAACGCCTGAGCGCGTGCAGGCCGCGAAACCGCGGGCTGATCGGGGTTTTTTCCTCGGGGTACTGGATGGTGAATTTCTTGCGAAAGAAATAGCGCCCGGTAACGTTCATGCCCTTGAGCAATTCGAGGAACAGGAAACTTTTCAGGTAGTAATTTATCTTGGCAAACATAGCGTCAGGCGAACCAGGGGCCGATCTTGAAGTACACCGCGAGGCCTTCGACCGCGAGCCAGACGATGGTCACCGGCAATAAAACCTTCCAGCCGAGGCGCATGATCTGGTCGTAGCGGTAGCGCGGAAACGTCGCGCGAAACCACAGGAACAGCAGCATGAACACCGCGGTCTTACCGAACAGCCAGCCGATACTATCGCCCGCGAGGCTCGGCACCGGGGACAGCCAGCCGCCGAAAAACAGCAGCGAGCAGAGCATCGCGATGAGGATCATGTTGGCGTATTCGGCGAGAAAGAAAACCGCGAAGGCCATGCCGGAGTACTCGACGTGAAAACCGGCGACGATTTCCGACTCGCCCTCGGCGACGTCGAACGGCGCGCGGTTGGTTTCGGCGACCCCGGAGATCAGGTAAACGAAAAACAACGGCAGCAGCGGAACGAAAAACCAGTTCCAGACGCCGCCGGACTGGGCGCTGACGATTTCACCGAGATTGAGGCTGCCGCCGGCCATCAGCACGCCGACCAGCGCGAAACCCATGGCGATCTCGTAGGCGACGATCTGCGCGGCCGAGCGCATCGCGCCGAGCAGCGCGTATTTCGAGTTCGACGCCCAGCCGGCGATGATGACGCCGTAGACGCCGATCGAGGTCATCGCCAGGATGTACAGCAGGCCGGCATTGATATTGCTGAACACCAGGCCGTCGTCGAACGGAATCACCGCCCAGACGGCCATCGCCGGCGCGAAGGTGATCACCGGCGCGATGAAGAACAGGTAGCGGCTGGAATTGGTCGGAACGATGATTTCCTTGAACATCAGCTTGAACATGTCCGCGAACGGCTGGAACAGGCCCCTGGGTCCGACCCGATTCGGACCCATGCGGACCTGCATGTAGCCGATGACCTTGCGCTCGGCCAGGGTGTAATAGGCGACGACGATGAACAGCGGCAACAGGATCACCAGCGCCTTGGCGACGTTAAAGATCGTGTACTGCACGTACTCGTTCAGCCATTCCCAGATGGAGAGCAGGAATTCCACTACGACACCCTCTCCAGTTCGACCTTGCCAAAGGCTTCCGGCAGGTGGCTCACCGCATCGATGCCGGCCGGCACGTAAACGCAACCGTCGGGCACCGAGTCGTCGATGCGAAACGGCAGCACCGCGGTGCCCTGCCCCTGCCGGACCTGCACCTGCTCGCAATCGGCAAGCTTCGCCTGCTGCGCCTGCGCGCCGTTCATCAACACCGCGCCCTGCAATTGCATCAGCGGCGTCGCCTGCAGCGGCGCCGACAGGCGCGTCATTTCGTCACCGGCATAGATCGGCGTGATACCGAGTTTCTGCAGCTTGCCCGAATCGGCCGGCAGGCTGTTGAGCTTCGATTCGACACCGCAGAGGTTGCTCAGGCTGACCTCGCTGCACAGGTCCTTGAGCTCGTTCCTGACGGCGAGCGAATCCGCGTATTCGAATTCTCCCGGCGCCGTTACCTGCCCCAGCGCGGCGAGAATCTTCCAGCCCTGGCGACTGTCGCCGCGCGCCGGCACGCAGGCCTTGAAACTTTGCCACAGGCCCTCGACGTTGACGTAACTGCCCGAGGTTTCGAAGATCGCCGCCATCGGCAGCACCAGGTCCGCCTGCTGCTGCACGAAATCGTTGTCGAAACCGGCCACCGCGATGACGAACTCGTTGTTATCCGACAACGGGCTCGTGGCGCGCGCATCGAGCAACGGGTTGAGACCGAAGGCGAGCAGGACCTTGTGCTGCGCGGTCAGTATGTCCGCGCAATGTTCACCGGGCTTGTCGAGCGCAACACCGGCCGGCCCGCGGTGCGGCGTCGCGCCGGCGAGGCAGGCGCCGGCACTGTTGGCCGACGGCGACAGGTAACCGAGGGTCGCGCCGCAGCGGGTGGTAATCGCCTCGCAGAGTTCCTGGATCAGCGCAAGGTAAGGGCTCGCCAGCGCCTGCAGGCCGACGATGATCGCCGCGTTGCCGGCCCCGTTCAGCGAACTTGCAATCGCCTGCTGCGCGGGCGTCGCCTCGAGCCCGTCTGTCAGTTTCGCGAGCCGCTCGGAGAGCGCCTCGCCGCCGCTCGCGGCCATCGCCGCGGCGACGCCGGCGAGGTTGGCGACCAGTTGCGCCGCCGAGCCGTTGAGTTCGTGTTGCAGCGCGAAATTGTATTGATCGCCGACATGCCCGATCGACGACACCGCGGCATTGTTTTTCAATACCGCCTTGCGCAGGCGATGCGACAGCAGCGGCTGCTCGAAGCGCAGGCTGCCGCCGACGATCAACGCCGCATCGAGGGTTTCGACGGATTCCAGCGAGCGGCCCAGCCACGGCATCAACGGGGCTTTCTGCTGGGCCGAGAAATCGCTCTGCGTCAACCGATGATCGATGTGACTGGAGCCCAGCGCGCGCAGCAGTTTTTGCGCCAGGTAATGCTCCTCCAGGGTCGCCTGCGGGCTGACCAGCGCGGCGATACTGCCGCCGGCATCGGCGAGCCGGGTCGCGGCCTCGTTGAGCGCGGTCTCCCAGTCCACCGGCCTGAGCACGCCCTGCTCGCGCAGCAGCGGCGTCGTCAGCCGCTGCGTAGTTTTCAGCGCCGTGTAACTGAAGCGGTCGCGATCGGCGAGCCAGGATTCGTTGATCGCATCGTTTTCGCGCGGCACCACGCGGATCACTTCGCCGCCGCGGGTGTGCACGAAGCAGTTGGAACCGACGCAGTCGTGCGGCGACACCGCGGCGTGCTGGACCATTTCCCAGGGGCGCGCCACGTAGCGCGAAGGCTTGGCGGTCAGCGCGCCGACCGGGCAGACGTCGATGACGTTGCCGGACAGCTCGGAGACGATCGCCTTTTGAATATAGGTGCCGATTTCCATGTGCTCACCGCGCCCGGTGGCGCCGAGTTCCGGCATGCCGGCGATTTCGTCGCCGAAACGCACGCAGCGCGTGCAGTGGATGCAACGCGTCAGGTCGGTGGCGATCAGCGGGCCGATATTCTTGTCCATGACCACGCGCTTGGCTTCGGTGTACTTGGATACGCCCTCGCCGAAACCCATCGCCACGTCCTGCAATTCGCACTCGCCGCCCTGGTCGCAGATCGGGCAATCCAGCGGGTGGTTGATGAGCAGGAATTCCATGGTCGCCTTTTGCGCCGCCAGCGCCTTGTGCGAGCGCGTGCGCACCACCATGCCGTCCATGCACTGCGTGGCGCAGGCCGGCATCGGTTTCGGCGCGCGCTCGATATCGACCAGGCACATGCGGCAGTTGGCGGCCACCGACAGGCGCTTGTGGTAGCAGAACCGCGGAATCACGATATCGTTTTCGTCGGCGACATCGATCAGCAGGCGCCCCGCCTGGGTTTCTATCTGCTGTCCGTTGATCGTGACTGTAATATTGTCGCTCATGCTGATTCTTCTTAAGCCTCAGGCGGCGTTTTCTACCGGCGAGCGCTTGTGCTCGACGTAGTACTCGAACTCGTGGCGGAAATGCTTGATGAAACTCCACACCGGCATCGCCGCGGCGTCGCCGAGCGCGCAGATCGTACGCCCCTCGATCTTGTGCGACACGTCCTCGAGCAGCTGGATATCCTCGGGGCGCCCCTTGCCGTCGATGATGCGATTGAGCATGCGGTAGAGCCAGCCGGTGCCCTCGCGGCACGGCGTGCACTGGCCGCAGGATTCGGAAAAATAGAAACGCGAGATACGCCTGAGTGCGAGCACCATGTCGGTGGTCTCGTCCATGACGATGACCGCGCCGGAGCCGAGCATCGAGCCGGCCTTGGCGATCGAATCGTAATCCATCGTGCATTCCATCATCACCTCGCCGGGCAGCACCGGTACCGACGAGCCGCCGGGAATCACGGCTTTCAGCTTGCGCCCGTCGCGCACGCCGCCGGCCATTTGCAGCAAGTCCTTGAACGGCGTGCCCATGGGGATCTCGAAATTGCCGGGCTCGTTGAGGTGCCCGGACATCGAGAAACACTTGACGCCGCCGTTGTTGGGAATGCCGAGATCGGCGAACCATTGCGCGCCGTTCCTGATGATCGACGGCGCCGAGGCCAGCGACTCGGTATTGTTGATCGTCGTCGGTTTGCCGTAGAGCCCGAAGTTGGCCGGAAACGGCGGCTTGTAGCGCGGCATGCCCTTCTTGCCTTCCAGCGAATCGAGCAGCGCGGTTTCCTCGCCGCAGATGTAGGCGCCGGCGCCGAGCACCGGGTAAAGGTCGAAATCGACGCCGCTGCCGAGAATATTCTTGCCGAGGTATCCCGCCTCGTAGGCTTCCTTGACCGCGGTTTCGAAACGCCGCGAGACTTCGTCCATGAATTCGCCGCGCATGTAGTTGTAGCCGACGGTGGCGCCTATCGCGTAACCGCAGATCGCCATGCCCTCGACCAGCGCGTGCGGGTTGAAGCGCAGGATGTCGCGGTCCTTGCAGGTACCGGGTTCGGACTCGTCCGAATTGCAGACGATGTACTTCTGGCCGGGTGCGTTGCGCGGCATGAAACTCCACTTCAGACCGGTCGGGAACCCGGCGCCGCCGCGGCCGCGCAGGCCCGACGCCTTGACTTCCTCGACCACGTCCTCGGGCGACATGCCGCCATTTAGAACCTTTTTCAGCGCCTCGTAACCGCCGACCTTCAAATAGGTCTCCATCGACCAGGGCTGGTCGTATTGCAGGGTTGCGAAACAGACTTCGTTAGCCATCGTTACTCCAGCGCGTCGAGAATTTCGTCGACCTTCTCCGGGGTCAACTTTTCATAGTAGACGTGGTCGACCTGCATCATCGGCCCGCCGGCGCAGGCGGCCAGGCATTCTTCCTCGCATTTCAGGTAAATACGGCCGTCCTCGGTGCTTTCGCCGAGCTTGATGCCGAGCTTGCTCTCGACGTGCTCGACGATCGTCTCCGAACCCATCAGCATGCAGGAAATATTGGTGCAGATGGCGACGTTGTGGCGCGCCACCGGTTTGGTCTCGAACATCGAGTAAAAGGTCGCCACCTCGTAGACGTGGATCGGCGGCAAACCCAGGTAGTCCGCGACCGCGTCCATCAACTCGGTGGTCAGGTAGCCGTGGTTCTGGTGCTGTGCGGCGTACAGCGACTGCAATACCGCCGAGCGCTTGTGCTCGGGCGGAAAGCGCGCCACCCAGCCGTCGATGACCTCGCAGGTATGCGCGTCGAGCACCTCGTTTTTGGTTTCGGCAGCCATCAGCGATCTATTTCTCCGAAAACGATGTCTTGCGTGCCGATGATCGCGACCACGTCGGCGAGCATGTGTCCTTTGGCCATTTCGTTCATGCTCGACAGGTGCGCGAAGCCCGGCGCGCGCACCTTGACGCGATAGGGCTTGTTGGCGCCGTCGGAAATCAGGTACACGCCGAACTCGCCCTTGGGGTGCTCGATCGCGGTATAGACTTCGCCGGGCGGCGTCGTGTAACCCTCGGTAAACAGCTTGAAATGGTGGATCAGGCCTTCCATGTCGGCCTTCAGTTCCTCGCGCCGCGGCGGCGCGATCTTGTGATTGTCGACGATCACCGGGCCGGGATTGCCGCGCAGCCACTCGAGGCACTGGCGAATGATGCGGTTCGACTGGCGCATTTCCTCGATGCGCACCAGGTAGCGGTCGTAGCAATCGCCGTTGGTGCCCACCGGAATATCGAAATCCATGCGCTCGTAGACTTCGTAGGGCTGTTTCTTGCGCAGGTCCCATTCGACACCCGAGCCGCGCAGCATCGGCCCGCTGAAACCGAGCTGGTAAGCGCGTTCCTCGGAAACCACGCCGATGCCGACGGTGCGCTGCTTCCAGATGCGGTTGTCGGTCAACAGGGTTTCGTACTCGTCGATGTAACCCGGAAAGCGGCGCGTGAAATCGTCGATGAAATCGAGCATGCTGCCCTGGCGGGTCTCGTTGAGGCGCGCGGCCTCTTTCTTGCTGCGCCAGCGGCTTTCGAGAAATTGCGGCATGCGGTCCGGCAGGTCGCGGGCGACGCCGCCGGGACGGTAATAGGTCGCGTGCATGCGCGCGCCGGAGACCGCCTCGTAGATATCCAGCAAGTCCTCGCGCTCGCGGAAAGCGTACAGGAACATGGTCATCGCGCCGACGTCGAGCGCGTGGGTGCCGACCCACATCAGGTGATTCATGACGCGCGTGATCTCGTCGAACATCACGCGGATGTACTTGGCGCGCTCCGGGATATCGATGCCGAGCAGCTTCTCGATGGCCAGCACGTAGCCGTGCTCGTTGCACATCATCGACACGTAGTCGAGCCGGTCCATGTAGCCGATGGTCTGGTTGTAGGGCTTGGTCTCGGCGAGTTTTTCCGTGGCGCGGTGCAGCAGGCCGATATGCGGGTCGGCGCGCTCGATGACCTCGCCATCCATCTCCAGTACCAGGCGCAGCACGCCATGCGCGGCGGGGTGCTGCGGGCCGAAATTGAGCGTGTAATTCTTGATTTCAGGCATCGCCGGACGCCTCTTTGGGGACCTCTTCCTCGTCGAGGATGAAGCGGTGATCATCGCGCAACACGCGCGGCACCAGCACCCGCGGCACGATCGTCACGGGTTCGTAGACGACGCGCTCGCGCTCGGGGTCATAGCGCATCTCGACGTTACCGACCAGCGGAAAATCCTTGCGGAACGGGTGGCCGACGAAACCGTAGTCGGTGAGGATGCGGCGCAGGTCGGGATGGCCGCTGAACATGATGCCATACAGGTCGAAGGCCTCGCGCTCGTACCAGTCGGCGCTTTTCCAGACTTCGGTCACCGTCGGCACCACCGGGAAATCGTCATCGGCCGCGAACACGCGCAGGCGCAGGCGCTGGTTCAGCGCGCAGGACAACAAATGGTAAACCGCCGCGAAACGCCGTCCGGGAGCGACCTGCGATTCGAGTTCGTCGCCGAACTTCAGAAAACCGGAGCTGGAGTCTTCCTCGACGCCGCGGCTGAAACCGCTGTGGGTGGATTCCTCGGTGAACCATTCGTCGCGGCCGTACTGCGAGTAGTCGACACCGCACAGGTCCATCAGCTGCTGAAAGCGAAACGCGTCGCCATCGCGCAGCTGCGTCGCTACTTCGAGCAGATTATCGGGCGCAACCTCGACGCTGACCTCGTTGTAATCGATTTCGACCGCAACGATCTTGTCCTCGAGCGCTGCACGCAATGCATCCGCCAGTTGCTGTTTCGTGTTCGCCATTTCAGCGGGCTATGGTATTGGTGCGTTTGATTTTATTTTGCAACTGCAATATGCCATAGAGCAGGGCTTCCGCGGTCGGCGGACAGCCCGGCACGTATACGTCGACCGGCACCACGCGATCGCAGCCGCGTACCACCGAGTACGAATAGTGGTAATAACCGCCGCCATTGGCGCAGGAGCCCATCGAAATCACCCAGCGCGGTTCCGCCATCTGGTCGTAGACCTTGCGCAGCGCGGGCGCCATCTTGTTGACCAGCGTACCGGCGACGATCATCACGTCGGATTGCCGCGGACTGGGTCGAAATATAATGCCGAACCGGTCGAGATCGTAGCGCGAGGCGCCGGCCTGCATCATTTCCACCGCGCAACAGGCCAGCCCGAAGGTCATCGGCCACATCGAGCCGGTGCGCGCCCAGTTGATCAGCTTGTCGGCCGAGGTGGTGACGAAGCCCTGCTCGAAGACACCTTCTATTCCCATTCCAGCGCTCCTTTCTTCCACTCGAAGATGAAGCCGATGACCAGCAGCCCGAGGAACAGGGCCATCGCCGCGAGGCCGAAGGTGCCGATCTGGTCGAGCACGATCGCCCACGGAAACAGGAAAGCGATCTCGAGATCGAAGATGATGAACAGGATTGCCACCAGGTAATAACGAACGTCGAATTTCATGCGGCTGTCTTCGAAGGCTTCGAAGCCGCATTCGTAGGGGGAGTTTTTCTCGGCATCGGGGCGCGACGGGCCCAGCAATTTACCGAGCACGATGAACACCGATCCCATTGCCAGTGTAATACACATGAAAATCAGAATCGGTAGATAATTACCCAACATGGATCGAGACCTGTCCCCGTAAAGTCTGCATTCAGAAGCGGGAGTCAGTCTATTGTGGCACCTATATAGTGTCAAGGAATCTCCCGCCGACGCGGGAGTTCGCTCTCGATAAGCGTTGTCTACGCGGTGCGCACGATGTCGGCGGCAAAAAAACGGCCCGGTAGAACCGGGCCGCGCCTGAAAATGGTGCCGATGGCCGGAGTCGAACCGGCACAGCTTTCGCCACTACCCCCTCAAGATAGCGTGTCTACCAATTCCACCACATCGGCAAGATCCCGGCCTACTCGGCCGGGGGTAAATCGGTTTGCGACCCGGCGCCGGATTGCGAAGCACCGCCGGATTGCGAGGTACCGCCGGACTGCGAGGTACCGCCATTCAGTTCACCGGCGGGCGGCAGGTCCGCTCCGCCCTGGCTATCCTGCTGCATCGCCGGCGCGGTTGCGGGTTGCTGCGAGGTGACGCTGCTGTCGACACCGCTGGACGCCGCCCGATGGCTGGATATGTAGGCCAGCGCCAAGCATACAATAAAAAACAGTATCGCGACGACAGTCGTCGCACGGCTCAGAAAATTGCCGGAGCCGCGCGCGCCGAACACGGTCGCCGAGGCTCCGCTGCCGAAAGCCGCGCCGGCATCGGCGCCCTTGCCGTGCTGCAGCAGGACCAGCGCGATCAGCGAGATCGACAGCAGTACCTGGATGACCAATAAAATACTGTTGATGTGTTCCATATTCCTTCCTAAATCGATTGTGCAATGCCGAGGAAATCCTCCGCCTGCAATGACGCGCCGCCGATCAGGCCGCCGTCGATATCCGGCTGCGACAGGAGTTCGGCCGCGTTCGACGGCTTCATACTGCCGCCGTAAAGTATTCGCAGTCCTGCGGCGATAGCGCCGTCCGCCGCGGCGACCCGCTGGCGAATGAAGGCGTGCACCGCCTGCGCCTGTTCGGGCGTCGCCACCCGGCCGGTACCGATCGCCCAGACCGGCTCGTAAGCCACTACCGCCGTTTCCAGGGCGCCGATACCGCTGGCATCGACGACCGCGTCCAGCTGGCGCGCGACAACCTGCTCGGTGACGCCCTGCTCGCGCTCGTCGAGGGTTTCGCCGACGCACAGGATCGGCAGCAATCCGCCTTGCTGCGCCATCGCGAAGCGCGCGGCGACCAGTGCGTCGCTCTCGCCGTACAGGCTGCGGCGTTCCGAGTGACCGACGATGACGTAGCGGCAACCGCACTCGACGAGCATCGCCGCCGAAATCTCGCCGGTGAACGCGCCGCTTTCCTGGTCGCAAACATTTTGCGCGCCGAGCGCGATATTCGTGCCGTCGAGCATGCCGCCGACCTTCATCAGGAATACCGCCGGCGGGCAAACCGCGAGCTCGGCTTTGCCGGCATCGCCGGCCTTGATGCCGTCGACCAGTTCGCCGACGGATTGCAGGCTACCGTTCATCTTCCAGTTGCCGGCAATGAGTTTGGCCCGCATGAATGACACCGCTCGCTAAAAGGCGCCAAAGATTACTCACACCGGCGGTGAAAATCAATCCGCAATTGCGGCTTTAGAGGTGTTTTCGGCCGCTAGCTCAACCGGCGGCGGCTTCCTCGACGCACTGCGCCAGCTCGGCGGCGATATTTTCCACCTCGCCGGCATCCTGGCCTTCGACCATGACGCGGATCAGCGGTTCGGTACCGGAGGGCCGCAACAGTACCCGACCGCTGTCGCCGAGCCGCGATTCGGCCGACCTGACCGCATCCTGAATGCGCGGCGCGGCATCGAGATCCAGCCGTTGCGGGGTTTCGACGTTGATCATGGTCTGCGGATAAATTTCCATGTCCGCGCAAGCCTCGGTCAGCGACTGCTGCTGGAAAGTCAGCCATTCGAGAACCTGCAATGCGGCGATGATGCCGTCGCCGGTAGTGGTTTTGTCGAGGCAGATGATGTGCCCGGAGGATTCACCGCCGAGGTACCAGCCGTGCTCGACGAGCTTCGCCAGCACGTAGCGGTCGCCGACCGCGGCCCGCTGGAAGGGTACCTTGCGCGCCGCCAGGGCATGCTCGAAACCGAGGTTGGTCATCTGCGTGCCGACCACGCCGCCGTTCAGCTGCCCGCTGGCGAGCCGGCTCATGGTAATGATATACAGCAGCTGATCGCCGTTGACCACTTCGCCGCGCGCATCCATCATCATCACGCGATCGCCGTCGCCGTCGAAGGCGATGCCGAGGTCGGCGCCGTTTTCGAGCACCTGCGTGCGCATGTTCTGCGGATGCAACGCGCCGCTGTCCTGGTTGATGTTCATGCCGTTGGGACGGGTGCCGAGCTCGATAACCTCGGCGCCGAGTTCGCGAAACACCGCCGGCGCGATATGGTAGGTCGCGCCATGCGCGCAATCGACGACCAGCTTGATGCCGCGCAGCGAGGATTTGAAGGCGATCGAGCTCTTGCAAAACTCGATGTAACGGCCCTTGGCGTC
>Ga0210101_1000610_pt1 | contig 11605 bp, 6 predicted proteins | sample Muzzi_PWC_D1_FD_185534 | JGI IMG/M metagenome (GOLD analysis project Ga0210101, IMG submission 185534) | Wetland microbial communities from San Francisco Bay, California, USA, that impact long-term carbon sequestration - Muzzi_PWC_D1 (SPAdes) | ecosystem: Environmental > Aquatic > Marine >...
GTTGACGACAGTCACGTTCGAATCGGTATAGATGATCCCGGTCCCTACCAGAAAAAACGGCGAAATGCGCCATTCCGGAAAGGGTTGCGCCACAAGTGCGGCGATGCCCGTATAGGCATCGGAATAGTTGCTGAACACCTGTGAGACGGAGAGTTCGACGGAAAGATTGGGCGTCATGGCATAGGCGCCATACACTGTGATCACATCGGCGCCCTCGAAGTCACCCCCGAGCAGGCCCGCCTCCCAGCGCCGGTTGGTAAAATCACCCATTCCCGGTTCCGCAAACCGGGTTTTCTCACCACTGGCTGTCAGCGTCGTTTCCATTTGCGTACGGCTCACCCAGCCTTCCTTGCCTTTAAGTGTGCGCACCTTGAACCAGTCGGTCTTGCGTGTGAGGACTTCCACCCGTTCACCGCGGTCCACGACATGGAATACCGGGTAGCCGCGTCCCGGACCGGTATGAAGCTCGATATACGGTTCGGTCACCTGCACCTCGAAATACTCTCCCTGCGCGTGGGCCAGCGCCGTCACAAGGCATTGCAACAGCAGGAAAGCCAGCACCTTGAAGTGCATGTCGGGGACAGTTGGCCACATCAGAGATAGCGCATGGCGGTACCGGCCATGAGCCTGTCCGGGTAATGGGAGCCGTTACGAGGCAGCAGGTTCATCATTACTCGGACAGGCTCCTAGTTCACCGGTACCGCAAAGGGATCGTTGTAATACTGCGCGCCGATATCCAGCCACTCGTAGACCAGGCGCAACTCGGCAGGATCGAGGCGGCCCGCATGCGTGCCAGTCGGCTCGAACAGGCTGGTAAACGCTGTGCTTGCCGAGGCGCCCGCCGGGGACATCGAGGGGTTCACCGTTAACGACACCTGGGTTGGTAGTCCCGTGTCGGGATCGACCGGGCCCGGCACCAGGACGCTGTCGGGAAACAACAGTTCGCGGTATGACCTGAACTGTGACGGCTCCTGATCCGAAGGGCCATCGGTGAGATCCAGATACGCGATGGGTTCCTGCAGATTGCCGTTGTCGTCGAGCGGGCCATGGCAGCGGGTGCAGGTATCGGCGCCGCGGTCGCGGCTCCACAGGGGATGAATATGCTGCTCGTAGTTGATGACGCTGCGGCAGCCCGCCTGCCAGGACGTCTGGCACTGTGCGCTGGCAGGCGCCGGCGTGACGAGATCGGCGTAGCGGTAATCAAATCCGGCATCCCGGGGGCGCTGGGCCGTGACCTCATCGGTCCAGACATCCTCGTACACCGGGTCCATCGACGGTAGCAGTGCCGCGGGATCCAGACGCGTGAGCGTCCCGGCCATGGTCTCGCCGTAATCCGCGAACAGGGCCGGGTCGGTGTTGGGGAAGGGCAGTCCGGTGACCGGAGCGCCGGCATAGACCGAGGCGGGCCCATCGGGACGGCCATGCCCCCAACCGTTGGCATGGTCGTGGCAGCCGTGACACCGCACCGTTTCGCCTGGCAGCACCTGCAGCCAGTTCTGATGACGGCCGCCGATGCGCCGCCCGGCCTTGTCCAGCACGCTGATGGCCAGCGGTACATTGGCCGGCACCTTGACCCTGACCGAACCATCGGGTTGCACCGGCACATAGCCGATAATTTCCCGCATCAACTGCTGACGGCTGCGGCCGAAAGCCGTACCCGGCAGATCGAGCACCGTGTTATCCGGAATGCCGACCGCCTTGACGATGCGCAGAAAGCGGGCAGGACGATCATCGGCGCCGGCCTGCGCCGGATCGGCCAGCGTGGCGATATCCGGTACGGCAGTGTCGACACCGTCGACGTCATAGACGCTGCGTATGTCGAGAATGCCGACGCCCTCGCTCTGGGATTCCGGATCGAGACCGGCGCCGGCCACCTTGTCGAACAGGATCGGCGGAAAATCACGCGACTGGGCCGCCACCACATCGGTATACATGATGCCCTCGCGCGGCGACACGATGGGCTGCTGGGTGTTGTTTTCCCTGTCGTACATGAAAATGCCATAAAGCGGCGGGGCAGCCTGTGCATCCGGGTCTGACAGGCGATCCGGCGTGCAGGGTACGATGCGGGTATTTTCCAGTAACCGGCAGGCACTCCAGCTGACCAGCATGCGGTTGGTGCCGTCGCGCAGCGGGTAGGCGCTGCTGAAACGCCCGCCAGGAGAGATTGGACTGTCGGTGGTGACCTTGTTGCCGGTTGCCCGCACCTGGCCCGGTCCTGAGAGGACGCCCTGGTAGTCTGCAACCGGCTGGTCGTACTCGATATAGTCGTCTGTATCGATAAGGACCAGGTCGCCGCCGCCATCCGTGCCGCTGAATGGCAGCAGTACGGTGAGGATTTTTCCATCGGAACGTTCGCGCGGCTGCAGGAACTGGACCTCGCTTCCGTTGGTGCCGGTGGCATGACTGTGCGCGCCGTAGAGCAACTGCAGTTCACTGCCGTCCGGATGCATCTTGTACAGGCTGACGGCATTGCGACTGCCCATATGGTCCCAGCGACTGAAAATCACCTCGCCGCTGGAGAGCACGGACGGATCGAGATCGTGGCTCTGATTGAAGGAAACCTGGCGGATGTCGCTGCCGTCGTTGTTCATGACATGCAGCACCAGCGCCGGCTCGTTGCCATCCTCGTCGAGTGCGGCGAACTGCGGCTTGCCTTCGTCCACCAGCACGGCTTTTGACTGGCGCTGGCGGGTGGAGGAAAAGATGATGCGTCCATCCGGCAGGTAATGGGGGGCGATATCCTGACCGGCTTCGGCGGTGATATCGGAGGCAATGATGCGTCTCAAGTTGCGGCTGTCGATATCATATTCCCAGAGGTTCCAGGTCGGCTGATCCGCCGGGTCCGCTCCCTCGATCTCGGGAGCATGCATGGCAAAGAGCAATTTCGTGCCGTCGTATGAAGCCTCGACATCCCTCACATCACCCAGCCCGCCGGTGAATGAGGCGGTGACATGGCGCTTCGATGCGCTTGGCGATGCGAGTTCGCGATAGATCAGATCCGCGCCGGGATTAAAGCCCGGCGCCTCACGGATGTCAGGTTGCATGACACCGCCGGTCGCATCGAATGCCAGCGGACGTGCGACATAGGCGATCCCTGCATCCCCTGTCAGCGGACCATCAGTGCCCTGTCCACCGCCGCCGCCTCCACAGGCGCTCAACAACAGGCCCAGCAGTAATGACACGAGGCTTACGCGGCCTGTCATTCCACTGTCGTGAATATGATGGACAATTGGTTTCATAATCCCCCTGATCGCTCGCAACACTGCCTCCGCTGCCCTGAATGGCACTTGTCAGGAAGGCGAAACTGCACACACGACTCGAAGTATGAACGACCGTCAGACAGTGAACGTGACCGGTGTCCCGTTATGCTCAATACGCTTGTCGCAGTTGCACTATAGGCCGGTGGTTTGCCGCCATTCCGCGAGCTGTATCACAGAAAGCCGCGCAGCCAGGCCGCAGGATCTAGTCACGACGGAGGGATACCGATTCACGCGGGGGATATAAGAGGCGAGGAGCGATTATGGTTTATTCCAGGCTGTTTCACATGAAATACACCACGCGACTGTACACCATGGCCATCATGCTGTGTCTGCTGTTCGACTGTCTCGCCGGCGCCTCGGCCGGCGAACTGGAACGCCGTCAGGCAAGGCGTCTGCACGATCGTCTGACCGGCGTACCGCCGGGCGGGCAGACACTGGATACCATGGAGGCGGACATTGTCGCGGGTAATTCCATCGGTGCGGCATTACTCGCCATGGACGACAGCGCTTTTTACAACGTCACGCTGAAGAATTTTGCAACGCCGTGGACCAATCGCGACCAGAGCGTGTTCGCGCCCCTGAACGACTATACCGCCACGGTGATCGGCATGATCCGCGACGAGACGCCGTTCAACCGCCTGCTTTCGGCCGACCTGGTGTACGTCGGTGATGGCAGTCTCGGACTGCCGGCCTATTCCATGAGCAACAATAATCATTACGAGGCGATGGAGGCGCAAGGCATCGATCTCAAGACCGGCCTGACACCGGTAGCACAGTCAGCGGTAACCAGCCTGCCGGCTTCGGCCACGGCCGGCATCATGACCACACGGGCGGCGGCCGAGGCCTTTTTCATCGCCGGCACCAACCGGGCGATGTTCCGCTTTACCGTGCTCAATCACCTCTGCAACGACCTTGAGCAGCTCAAGGACATCACCCGGTCGCCGGACCGTATTCGCCAGGACGTCTCGCGCAGTCCGGGGGGCGACAGCCGGATTTTCCTGAATGCCTGCATCGGCTGCCACAGCGGCATGGATCCCATGGCGCAGGCCTTCGCCTATTACAACTTCGACGCAGGCAGCGGGCAGCTGCAGTACACGCCCGGCATTGTTCAACCCAAGTACCTGATCAATGCCGACAACTTCGAGTATGGCTATGTCACGCCGGACGATCACTGGGACAACTACTGGCGCAGCGGCGCCAACAGTCTGCTTGACTGGGACCCCGGTCTGCCGGGTTCGGGCAGCGGGGCAAAGTCACTGGGCGAGGAACTGGCCGGCAGCAGGGCTTTCGCAGCCTGCCAGGTGAAGAAGGCATTCAGAACAGTGTGTCTGCGTGTGCCCGGCAATGCCGCTGATCGCGGCCAGGTCGACACCATCGTCGATGACTTTATCGCATCCAATTACAACATGAAGACCGTGTTTGCCGAGGCCGCGGTTTATTGCATGGCCGACTGATGCCGCGCGTGCGTCAGAATCCCCGCCACCGCGAACACAACGCCCTGACCGGGCGCCGATCCGGAGTCACGAGATGAACCAGCCAGCATTCGCCATCCGACCCGCCGTGCAACATCGCCATCTGGCGCGCATGACAACTCTGACGGGAGGGCTGATCCTGTTCGCCGCCGCCGTTCTCACCGGCTGCGGGGGCGGGGGGACAACAGCCCTGCCGAACACCTCCGGCACCGTCAGCGCGGTGAACTATTCCGGCCCGGCGCCGACCACCTCGGATGTCCAGCTCTTCAAGCTCAATGTCTGGGACAAACTGATTGCGAACAACCGCTGCGGCGCCTGCCACAGCACCGGCGGGCAGACGCCCCAGTTCGTCCGCGCCGATGACATCAACCTGGCCTATGCCGCGGCAAACAGCGTCGTCAATCTCGACTCACCTGCCGATTCACGCATGGTTGGCAAGGTGGGAGGAGGGCATAACTGCTGGCTCACCAGCGACAGCGCCTGCGCCGATATTCTCACCGCCTATATCGAAGCCTGGGTCGGCGGCACGGCGGGCGGTGGCAAGACAATCGAACTGAAACCGCCGGTATTGAAAGACCCCGGCGCCAGCAGGAATTTTCCGGATGACTCCGCCCTGTTCGCAAGTACGGTCTACCCGCTGCTCACGGCGCATTGCGTGGGTTGCCATGTGGAGTCCTCCGCAAATGCCCAGTCGCCGTTCTTCGCCAGCGCCGATATCGAGGCCGCCTACGCGGGCGCCAGAACCAAGATCGATCTCGATACACCCGCCAACTCGCGCCTGGTGGTGCGCCTGCGCAACGAGTTCCATAACTGCTGGAGCAGCGATTGCCAGAGCGATGCGACGGAAATGGAAGCCGCCATCAGCGCATTTGCAGGCCAGATTTCGCTGACCAGCGTGGACCCGCAGCTGGTAACCAGCAAGGCGTTGTCCGTTACCGACGGCATTGTGGCCAGCGGCGGCAGTCGCTATGAGAACGACGTTATCGCGCTCTATGAGTTCAAGACCGGTTCGGGCAGCACGGCCTTCGACACCAGTGGAGTGGACCCTGCCCTGGATCTGAACCTTATCGGCGACGTCAACTGGGTCGGCGGCTGGGGCATCGAGTTCACCAGCGGCAAGGCGCAGGGAAGCACCACGGCGAGCCGCAAGCTGCACGATCTCATCACCGCAACCGGCGAATACTCGATCGAGGCGTGGGTGGTGCCGGCCAACGTCACCCAGGAAGGGCCGGCGCGCATCATCAGCTATTCCGCCGGAACCAGTGCGCGCAACTTCACGCTCGGACAGACCAGGTACAACTATAACTTCCTGCATCGCAGCAGCAGCACGGATGCGAACGGCGAACCGGACCTGTCGACAGCGGACGCCGATGAGGACCTGCAGGCCACCCAGCAGCACGTAGTCATCACCTACGACCCGGTGAACGGCCGGCGGATCTATGTCAACGGGGTGTTTACCGATGACCTCGATACCGCGCCCGGGGGAAATCTCATTGACTGGGATAACAGTTTTGCCCTGGTGCTGGGCAACGAGGTTTCCGGTGACCGCCAGTGGCAGGGCAAGCTGCGTCTGGTTGCCATCCATAACCGCGCGCTGACCCCGGAACAGGTGGCGCAGAATTTCGCCGCCGGCGTGGGCGAGAAGTTCTTCCTGCTGTTCAGCGTCGCGCATCTGACCGGCGTGCCGGAGAGTTACATCCTGTTCGAGGTCAGCCAGTTCGACAACTACAGCTATCTCTTCAACGAGCCGCGCTTCATCAGTCTCGACCCGACGGCCACGCCCGATAATATCCCGCTGGCCGGCATGCGCATCGGCGTCAACGGCAAGGAGGCCGCCGTCGGGCAGGCCTACGCGAATCTGGATACCGTCATCAGCAGCACGTTCTATACGGATTCGGGACAAACCCTGTCGAACATCGGAACGGTCATTCCCCTGGACAAGGGTCCCGAAAACGACGAGTTCTTCCTGACCTTCGAGGTGCTGGGCAGCAACACCCATGTCGTACTCGAACCCCAGCCGCTGCAAACGGGCACGTCGCCCGACCTTGCGCCGGTCCCGGATATCGGCCTGCGCACCTTCGACGAGATCAACGCCACCATGGCGGTGGTCACCGGCGTCAGCACGCAGCAGACGGCGGTCAAGTCCACCTATGCGACGATCAAACAGCAGTTGCCCGGCGTGGAGAGCATCGAGGGATTCCTCTCGGCCCAGCAGATGGCGATCGCGCAACTCGCGATCGAGTATTGCAACGCATTGCTGGATGACCAGGGCACGATATCGCGCGCCGCCTATTTCCCCGCCTTCGACTTTACCCAGACCGCCGGCAATGCCTTTAATACGGCGGGGCAGCGCGATGCGGTGATCGCTCCACTGCTTGCCGGCATCATGGGGACGGGTCTGACAACCCAGCCCGATCCGGCGATGGTTACCGGGGAACTGGACAATCTCATCTCCGGGCTGACGGCGTGCGCGAGCGGTCCCACGCCGACGTGCGCAACCACCGGGCGCACGCAGGAAATCGTGAAGGCAAGCTGCGCGGCCATCCTGGGCAGCGCGATCATGCTGCTGCAATAGTCCACGCACCGCATTACCGTCAAGGAGTACAGCATGACCAGAAAACGCACAGCCCTGACACCGGACGAACCATTGCGACTCGCCGGACACCGGCGTCCGGTCACCCGGCGGGAGTTCCTCGCACAGGGGTTCATCCGCGGACTCGGCCTGCTCGCGGCGCCCTCGGTATTCAGTCTGTTCGCCAACCCGCGCGCGGCCCGGGCGTCGCTGTCGCCCGATCTCGAGGCGCTCAAATTGTCCTGCGGCATCAAGTCGCTGGGTGCGGGAAAAATCCCGTTCATCTGCTTCGACCTGGCAGGGGGCGCCAATATCGCCGGCTCCAACGTACTGGTCGGCAAGCAGGATGGACAGCTCGATTTCCTGTCGACCGCCGGCTACAGCAAGCTCGGCCTGCCGGGCGACATGACGCCGGCGGTGATCAATCCCGCCACCGGGGTCAGTGATTTCATCAGCACCGGCTTCGGTCTGGCATTTCACTCCGAAAGCGCCATGCTGCGTGGTATCGCGGAGAAGGCTGGCGCCCGTGCCGCCACGATCAATGGCGCAGTTATTCCGGCGCGCTCGGACAACGACACCGGCAACAATCCGCACAATCCCATGTACGGCATCGCGCGGGCCGGCGCAAACGGCAGTCTGCTGGCGTTGATCGGTTCGCGCAGTTCCGACTCCGGCGGTAATTCCATGTCACCGGTCACGATGTTCGATCCGGCACTGCGGCCGACCAAGGTCGACCGGCCTTCGGATGTCACCGGCATGGTCGACACCGGCCAGCTGATCGGCGTACTGAACCAGGCCGATGCCGTGGCGGTCATGGAGTCGATCGAGCGCATCAGCGCCATGAAGCTGAGCCGGGTCGACACCCGCGTCAGCGCCGATGCCGTGATCAAGGACCTGGTGAAATGCGGCTATGTGAAGGCGGCGGACATCGCCGACCGCTTCGGCGATCCGAGCACCCTCGATCCGTCGCGAGATCCCGACATCGTTGGCGCGAGCGGCATCTTCAGCCAGGCCGAGTTCGACGCCGATGCCGAATTCCGCAAGACCGCCTCTGTTATGAAGATGGTGATCAACGGCTTCGCCGGCGCCGGGACCATCACCCTGGGCGGCTATGACTACCATACCGGTGACCGCGCCACCGGTGAACGACGTGACTTGCGCGCCGGGCGTTGCATCGGCGCCTGTCTGGAATATGCCGCCCGCGCCAACAATGGCCTGGGTGTTCCCCTGATGGTCTATGTTTTCAGCGACGGTTCGGTGGCCAGCAACGGCATGACCGATAACAGCCTGGACGGAGGCGGCAAAGGGGTGTGGACCGGCGACAACTCATCCACTGCCGCCTCGTTCTTCCTGGTGTACAACCCCGGCGGCAGGCCACAACTGCTCGGTGCGGATGCCGTGGCGCAGGGGCGCCATCAGCAACTCGGCTATTTCCGCGCCGATGGATCGGTGGAGTCCAGCGCCACCCCGGCCGCTAACCAGGTCAACCTGCTGGTGGAGACCGTGATCCTGAACTACATGGCGCTGCATGGCGAACAGGGCCAGTTCGCCAACCTGTTTCCGGGCAACGGGCTCGGCAACGCCGCACTGATGGACAGTTTGACGGCGTTCCAGCCCATCGTTTCGGGGACCATCTAGGTGTGTCTGTCCTTTAACATCGTTTTCACCGCAGAGACGCAGAGAACGCAAAGTTTTTTATTGTTTACATTAAGGACTGTCTGAACAAGCCTGTCATTCCCGCGCAAGCGGGACAAAAGCGCGTAGCGCATTGAACGCCCGGAGGGCGGCCCGAAGGGTGAGCGTAGCGAATCATCCAGGCTCTTCAGGATCAGCAGGTTACTGGATCCCCGCTTTCGCGGGGATGACTTGTTCAGATGTTCCTCTTAAAGAATTACTCTGCGTCCTTTGCGTCTCTGCGGTGAATTCATTATTTACGGATGAATGCCAGGCTATCGCTTCATGGTGACAAACAAACACCTGCTCTTTCTCCTGTTACTGCTCTGGCTGCTGATGCTTTCGCCCGGCACTGCCACCGCCAAGTGGTACCGCCAGGATGCGGCCATCATGGGAACCGCCATCGCGGTGGATCTCTGGGATGAAGACGAGCCCCGGGGCAGGGCGCTGACAAAGGCGGTCATCGACGAGATGCATCGCATCGATGACCTGATGAGCACCTACAAATCCGGGAGTGAACTCTCCCGCATCAACGCCCGGGCGGCCGATGAAGCGATGCCGGTGAGCCCGGAGCTGCTGGCGCTGATCCAGCGGGCGCTGAACTTTTCCGGGTTGACCGGGGGCGCCTTCGACATCACCTACGCCAGCGCCGGGCAGTACTACGATTACCGCGAGGGTATCCGGCCGAGTTCCCAACAACTGGCGCAGGCCTTGCCGGCCATCGATTACCACCATGTCCGCATTGATCCGCAAGCGTCGACCATTCGTTTTCTCTATCCTGGCGTGCGCATCGACCTCGGCGGCATCGCCAAGGGCTATGCGGTCGATCGCTGCATCGCGATCCTGCAGGCCGCCGGCGTCAAAAGCGCCATGGTCAACGCGGGCGGCGATACCCGTGTGCTGGGCAAGCACTGGAAACAGCCCTGGATGGTCGGTATCCGCGATCCCCGCAACGAGGAGGGTCTGGTCACCATGATCCCCCTGGAGGATACGGCCATTTCAACCTCGGGCGATTACGAGCGTTACTTCGAGAAGGACGGGGTGCGTTTCCATCATATCCTGAACCCGCGCACCGGCATGTCAACGTCAGGGGTGCGCAGCGTCAGCATCATCGGCGCAGAGGCCACGACGACCGACGCCCTCTCGACCAGCGTCTTCGTGATGGGGACGGAACCGGGTCTCAAGCTCGTCGATTCGCTGCCCGACATCGAGGCGATCATTATCGACAATCAGGGCAAGATGTTCTACTCGAAGGGACTGGATCGGCTGCGCTGAATTTCACCGCGATTACTCTTCCGTCCTAGGGCCTGTTAACACTTGTATGGTTGTCGCGACGGAGGCCATTTTTTTCGCAACACAAGGCAGCGTGAGCGCCGTGTAGTCAGGCTACACAAGCGAGCGCTAACGCCGGATTGCGGGAAAATGGCCCCGTCCCTTCGGGTTGCGCCTGAAATCAGGCCAGGCAAGGCGCGAGGAGCGAAGTTTGGTTGTGCTAAATGAACGACGAGCAACGCCGCATGGCCTGATTTCAGGCAGCAACGCGGCGATCATACAAGTGTTAACAGGCCCTGGGAGCCTGTCAATTCAGAAAGCCTCTCTGCCCGGCCTGAGAACTGTGAACGGATTCGCAGTGACGCTACCGCGACTCCTGCAAACTTGAGTCGGTTTTGTCATACATGGACTTCGGAAACTTGTGAGATCCGATTCGAGTATTTCGAGGTGTTTTGTTATGCCGCACCAGCTAATCAGTTCCTGTCGAAGAACGGAGAACGGTGTGTGGAATGAAAACATTATCAGGATGCGGCCTGCCATGACCCGAGATACCCACTCTGCAATTCTGATCTTCTCCGGCATCCTGTTCCTGCTGATGTGCGCGCTGCCCGGCCTCCCGGTACAGGCGGACGAGAGTGGCTCCGTCAAGACGGAACAGCCGCCCGCCGCCAGCCTCGATCAAGAGGTTCAGACGCTCAAGCAGGAGGTGCTTGCCCTGAACCGCGATCTGTTTCTGCTCGAGGAGGAACTGCTGTTTCCCTCCAGCACCCAGCTTGCCGTATTCCTCTCGCTGGACGTGGGCGAGTTCTTCGCGCTCGATTCCGTGCAGCTCAAGATCGACGACAAGGTCGTCACCAATTACCTCTACACCGAACGTGAGGTCCACGCCCTGCACCGCGGCGGTGTACAGCGCCTGTACATGGGGAATATCAAATCCGGGGAGCACGAGCTGGTTGCGATCTTCACCGGCAAAGGCCCCAATGGCCGCGATTACCGGCGCGGTGCAAGCCATGTCGTCACCAAGAGCCTGGGTCCGAGCTTCGTCGAGCTGAAAATCGTCGACCTGGAAAGCAAGGAGCAACCGGATTTCGAGATCAGGGAGTGGGAATAGTCCATGACGGCCGCGCTGCCGGGACCGGTGCTCCTTGTCCTGCGAAACCGTGTACTGTGGCTGATGCTTGTCTGTCCGGGTTTCTGCCAGGCAGTTGCCGCCGGAAAGCAGGTGCCCTCGACGGTCCAGGACCTGCAGTATGGCGAGGTGCTGTACCACTATTACCAGCAGGACTACTTCACCAGCATCGTCCGGCTGCTCACGGCACGCGCGCAGTCGAGACTACCGCATCACGCGGATGAGG
>Ga0210101_1000611_pt1 | contig 11582 bp, 11 predicted proteins | sample Muzzi_PWC_D1_FD_185534 | JGI IMG/M metagenome (GOLD analysis project Ga0210101, IMG submission 185534) | Wetland microbial communities from San Francisco Bay, California, USA, that impact long-term carbon sequestration - Muzzi_PWC_D1 (SPAdes) | ecosystem: Environmental > Aquatic > Marine >...
GGGCTCGAGCGCGCCGACCTGGTCGCGATCGTCACCGCCCACCCGGGGATCGACTACGCCGACGTGGTCGCGCGGGCGCCGCGGACGATCGACTTCCGCGGGGTCACGCAGGGGATCGGGTCGGCGAGGCTGACCCGGCTCTGATTGGAACGGCTCAGCGCCGGAGCATGCCTCCGAAGTCATGCTGTAAACTGTTGCTTCAAATGAATGCGTTTACTGACTGCGTCGAAGGAGGTGGCTCATGAAGGCGCTGACGATCAGGAATCTGCCACCAGGCATTGCCGATGCCCTCGAGCGTGAGAAGCGCCGCAAGGGCAAGTCGCTCAACCAGACCGTGATCGACCTGCTCGGGCAGGGCCTCGGTGCGCAGGGCACGCGCTCCAACGGGCTGAGCCGTCTTGCCGGCGGCTGGGACGAGGAGGAATTTCAGGACTTCGAGCGCGCGACCGCGCAGTTCGAGGCGGTTGATGAGGAGCTCTGGCGTTGAGCGCGTACTGCCTCGACACCTCCGCCTACAGCAACTTCCGGCGGGGAGACGAAGAGCTGGCGGCGCGCTTGGACCGAGCTGAGCTCGTCGGAGTCTCGACGATCGCACTCGGCGAGCTGCGCACCGGCTTCCTGCTCGGCGCCAGGCGGGAGCGCAATGAAACCGAGCTGGACGCCTTTCTCGACAACCCCGTCGTGGAGGTACTGCCGGTCGACTCTGAGACGAGCCGCCACTACGCCGAGATAGTCGCCGAGCTGCGCGAGGAGGGAACTCCGCTGCCAACCAACGACATCTGGATCGCCGCTACCGCAGCGCGCAACGGCGCCATGGTCCTGACCTGCAACAGCCACTTCGAACAGATCTCGCGGGTCGGCTCGGTTGTCGTCGTGCCGGATTGACCGACGATCGAGCCCGGCGTCAGGCGGGAGATCGAGTCGCCGAAGCCGAATCTGCTCCTGCCGGGTCGATCGCCCGCAGGGCCGCGCTCGCCTTGAGCAGCATCTCCTCGTACTCGGCCTCCGCGTCGGACTGGGCGACGATCGCGCCGCCGGCGCCGATGGTCGCCGCGCCGCGGTCGAGGACGATGGTGCGGATCGCGACGCTCAGGTCGCAGCCGCCGCCGAGGCCGAGGTAGCCGATCGCGCCTGAGTAGACGCCGCGCGCCGAGGCCTCGAGCTCGTCGAGGATGCGCATCGTGCGCAGCTTCGGCGCGCCGGTCATCGAGCCGGGCGGAAAGCAGGCGCGCAGGCAGTCCACGGGCTGCCGATCGGCACGCAGCAGGCCGCGCACCGTCGTGACGAGCTGGTGCACGGTCGCATAGCTCTCGACCTGCATCAGCGAGGGCACGTGCACGGTGCCCGGCTCGCAGACCGAGCCGAGGTCGTTGCGCAGCAGGTCGGCGATCATCAGGTTCTCGGCGCGGTTCTTCTCGTCGCCGCGCAGCCGCTCGGCAAGGCGCACGTCCTCGGCCGGCGAGGAACCGCGCCGGCTCGTCCCCTTGATCGGCCTGGCCTCCGCCCAGCGGTCGCGCCCGATCCGCAGGAAGCGCTCCGGCGAGGAGCTGAGCACGGCCGTCTCGCCGAAGCGCACGAAGGACGAGAACGGCGCCGGGTTGACCCGGCGCAGCGTCCGGTAGAGGTCGAGCGGCTCGACCTCCTCGAGATCGACCGCCACGCGGTCGGTCAGGCAGACCTCATACGTCTCGCCCTCCGCCAGCAGCCGCCCGCACTCCGCGATCCCCTCCAGATATCGCTCCCGCGAGCGCGCGAGGCGCGGCTCCGACCCCGGACCCGACCTCGCATCGTCGTTGGAGCGATTTGGGGGTCCATGGGCCCCCGAATCGCTCCAACTCGCCGGCGGCAGCGTTCCGAGGCTCGCCGCCGTCGCGGCCAGCCACTCCTCGGCCGCACGCTCCCCGCCGGGCTCGGCAAGGGTCAGTAGGTACGTGTGGCCCTGTACGTGATCGAAGGCGAGCATGCGACCGGCAAAGACGAATGCGGCATCGGGCAGCGACGACTCGTGCGCCGCATCCCCCCCACACTCAGCCTTCAGCTCGTAGCCGAACCAGCCCGCGAACCCGCAATCGAACTCAAACGGAAGCTCCGGGCCTGCCGGCGCCGGTCGCGCCAGCTCCCGCGCTAGATACTCGAAGATCGATTCGCTCCGGACCTCGACTTCCCCACCACGCTCGACGCGCACCTCCCCCGCGGTCATGTCATAGGTGACCGCCGCCCCCAGCGCCCCCCCGTCATCGCCCATGAACGAGAACCGCGCACCACCGTCCGTCCGGCTGCTGTCCAGCCAGAACGCGTTCGGACTCTCCCCATAAAGCTCAACGAAAACCTGCTCGGGCTCGACCGGCTGCTCGATCCTCGTCGTGAGGAGCTTCCGTGACGGGGCGGTCGGGACACCCTCGAACGGGCGGATACTCAAATCGTCGGTCTCATCAGACCGACGATTGTCCGGGCGAGGGTGTCCCGATCGCCCCTTTTTCAATGCGCCTGAAGCACGGCCCGTCAGCTCGAGGAAGTTCTCGATCAGCCGCCGCCCGTGCTCGGCGCAGACCGACTCCGGATGGAATTGGACACCCCAAAGAGGACGTGTTCGATGTTCGAGTGCCATCAAGACGCCGTCGCTTGTCCAGGCGATGCCGCGGAGCTCGTCGGGCAGGGGCTGCTCGACGCAGAGCGAGTGGTAGCGGACCGCCTGGAACTCGCGTGGGATGCCGTCGAAAAGGGGGGCATCATCGTGGAGGACAGCGCTCAGTCGTCCGTGCATGGGCTCGGGAGCCCGAACGACCGCGGCGCCGAAAGCAGCGCCGATTCCCTGGTGACCGATGCAGACCCCGAGCAGCGGGACCGACGCCTCGCGGATCGCGTCGGCGCAGACGCCGAAGTCGCCCGCTCGCTCGGGCCTGCCGGGGCCGGGTGAGATCACGACGTTGTCGAAGCCGCCTGCGGACAGCTCGGCCCAGGTCGCCTCGTCGTTGCGGACGACCAGCGGCTGCTCCCCGTTCGCCTCCGCCAGCAGCTGGAAGAGGTTGTAGGTGAAGGAGTCGTAGTTGTCGATCAGCAGCGTCTTCAACGATCGCCTCGAGCTGGGCGGATCGGTGAGGTTGCCACAATGGCCGCGCGATGCCGGTCGAGCTGCCGAAAGCCCAACCCCGGACCTGGCGCGCGGACGTCAGCCAAGGCGTCTTCGAGACCCTGCTCGTCCGCGACGGCCGCCCCGTCGACCTGGACGCCCACCTCACCCGCCTGCGCACCAGCCTGCGAACCCTCTACCCGAGCCACACCCTGCCCTCGCTGGACGTGCCGGTGGAGAGAGGTCCATGTGGGCGTCCGTCCACCGGCATGTCCGTGAGTGCGCTGCGGATCGCAGTAGCGCCCGATCCGAGCGGGAAACTCGCGGCGACGATCGAGCGCCGACCGGCGAGTGGTCACTTTGCCACCGAAAACGGGGGCAAAGTGACCACTCGCGCGATCTCGCTGCACAGCCTGCGCCTCGCCGGCGGGCTCGGGGAGCACAAGTGGGTCGACCGCTCGCTGCTCGACGAAGCCCAGACAGGGCTGCCGGGCGATGCGCTGCCTCTGATCGTCGATTCCGACGGAGCTGTGCTCGAGGCCTCGCGCGCCAACGTCTTCGTCGTCCACGACGGCGCCCTGCACACACCGCCGCTCGACGGCCGCATCCTGCCCGGGATCACCCGCCGCCGGGTGATCGAGCGCGCCAGAGCGGCCGCCGTCCCGGTTCATGAACAGCCGCTGGACCGTGACGACCTCCTCCACGCTGACGAGGTCTTTCTCACCGGCTCGGTGCGAGGGATCGAGCCGGTCGAGACGCTAGACGGCGCCGCGCTCGGTGTCGAGCACCGGGTCTCCGACGCTCTTAGATAAGGTCCCGCGCCGCGTATGCGCTTCTACGAGTACGAGGCACGCAGGATCGTCGAGCTGGCGGGGATTCCCGTCACCAAGTACGGCTTCTGCAAGACCGCCGATGAGGCACGCACGGCCGCCGAGGAGATCGGCGGGCCGACCGTGATCAAGTCGCAGGTGCTGAGCGGCGGCAGGATGAAGGCGGGCGGCGTCAAGTTCGCCGACACGCCGGAGGAGGCCGCCGAGCACGCCGAGGCGATCCTGCAGCTGGAGATCAACGGCCATATGCCGCGCGGCGTCCTCGTCGACCCGAAAGCCGAGGTCAAGCAGGAGTACTACGCGAGCGTCGTCTGGGACGGCACCGCGAAGCGGCCGCTGATGCTGTTCAGCGACATGGGCGGGATCGACATCGAGGAGGTCGCCGAGACCCACCCCGACCACGTCGGCCGCGGCCACCTCTCCAACCTGCTGCCGATCGCCGACTTCGAGGCCAAGCAGGCGATCGCCGCGACCGGCGTCACCGGCAAGCAGCTGCAGCGCGCGACGCCGATCCTCGCCCGCCTCGCACGCCTCTTCCGCGACAACGACATGACCCTCGCCGAGATCAACCCGCTGGCCGAGCTCGCCGACGGCAGCTTCGTCGCCCTCGACGCGCACATGGAGATGGAGAACGAGGCCGTCGGGCGACAGAAGGGCCTGCTGCGCAAGGCGCTGGAGATCGCCGAGGACGACACCCGCGAGCCCTACGAGCCCTCCGCCTTCGAGCGCAACGTCGCCGCGATCGACGCCGCCGACCACCGCGGCGTGATCCAGGGCAAGGACCACGGCTTCGAGGGCAACCTCGGGCTCGTGATCGGCGCCGGCGGCGGCTCGCTGACGCTGACCGACGCGGTGCGCAGCCAGGGCGGCAGGCCGGCCAACTACTCGGAGATCGGCGGCAACCCCTCGGTGGCCAAGGCCTGCGGCCTGGCCAAGCAGGTGCTCGAAAAGGACGGCGTCGAGAAGATCGCCGTGATGATGTCGATCGTCTCCAACACCCGGGTCGACATCGTCGCCCGGGGCACGATCAAGGCCTGCCTCGAGCTCGGCAAGGACCCCGGCGAGACGATCGCGATCTTCCGCATCCCCGGCGCCTGGGAGGACGAGGGCTTCAAGATCCTCGACCGCTACGGCGTCGAGTACTGCGACCGCTCGGTCTCGATGTGGGAGGCCGCCGGCCGCGCCGTCGCAAAGATCCAGGGAGCGGTCGCCTGATGTCGATTCTGCTCTCCAAGGACACGACCTTCATCGTCCAGGGGATCACCGGGCGCGAGGCGGTCAACCTGACCAGGGAGTGCCTCGACTACGGCTCCAAGGTCGTCGGCGGCGTCACCCCGGGCCGCAAGGGCCGCGAGGTGCACGGTGTGCCGGTCTTCGACACGGTCGAGCAGGCGGTCGCCCACCACGGCGCGCCGATCGACGGCTCCGTGATCACCGTCCCCCCCGCCTTCACCAAGGACGCCGCGCTGGAGGCGATCGAGAACGGGATCAAGCTGATCGTGATCGTCACCGAGCGGATCCCGCGCCGCGACGTCGCCCAGATGGTCGAGCTCGCGGAGATGCGCGGGGCACGGATCATCGGGCCCAACTGCCTCGGCCTGATCGTGCCCGGGGTCTGCAAGATGGGCGGCATCGGCGGCCCGGCCAAGGACGCGGCCAAGGCCTACGCCCCCGGCCCGGTCGGCGTGATGAGCCGCTCCGGCGGGATGACGACCGAGATCTCCTCCTCGCTGACCCAGGCCGGGCTGGGCGTCTCGACCGCCGTCTCGATCGGCGGCGACGCGATCATCGGCTCGACCTACGCCGAGCTGATGCCCTACTTCGAGGCCGACGAGCAGACGCAGGCGATCGTGATCTACACCGAGCCCGGCGGGCGCATGGAGGCGCAACTCTCCGAATGGGTCAAGGAGAACGACTCGCGCCTGCCGATCGTCGCCTTCATGGCCGGCAAGTTCATGGACGACGAGGAGATGAAGGGGATGAGCTTCGGCCACGCCGGCACGATCGTCGAGGGCAAAGAGGACACCGCGACGGAGAAGATCGCCCGGCTCGAAGCAGCCGGGATCCGCGTCGTCGAGCGGATCGACGAGATCCCCGACGCGGTCAAGGAGAAGCTCGGGGTGACCGCCTGATGGCCGAGGCGCTGGACAAGGTCTTCATCGACGTCGCGGTCGACGCGAGCGTCGCCGGCGACGCCGAGCTGGCCCGCAAGCTCGAGGAAGTCTGCCCCGTGGACATCTTCTCGGCCGGCGATTCGGGGGTCGAGATCGTCGCCGCTAATCTCGACGAGTGCGTCCTCTGCAACCTCTGCGTCGACGCCGCGCCCGACGGTGCGGTCAAGGTCGTCAAGCTCTACGAGGCATAGCCGCCCCGCTCGCGGCAGCCCTTGCCTGCTGCCTCTGCGCGCCGGCCGCGGCCGGCGCCGGGACCGCACAGCGCCCGCTGCCGCGGGTCGTGCTGGTCGTGCTCGAGAACCACGAGTACGAGCAGGTCGTCGGCAGCCGGGAAGCGCCGTTTCTCAACCGCATGGCGCGGCGCGGAGCGCTCGCCAGCCGCTACTTCGGCGTCGCCCATCCTTCGCTGCCGAACTACCTCGCCCTGCTCGGCGGATCGACCTTCGGGCTCGACGAGAACTGCACCGACTGCGTCGTGCGGGGCGACAGCCTCGCCGCGCAGCTCTCGCGCGCCGGAATCCCGTGGCGGGCCTACTTCCAGGGCCTGCCCTCGCCGTGCTTCCGCGGCGCGGAGCGCGGCCGCTACGTGAAGCGGCACAACCCGTTCATGTACTTCGCCTCGATCGCGGGGAGCGCGAAGCGATGCCGCAGGGTGGTCCCCTTCGAGCGCCTCGATGCGGACCTGCGCAGGGATTCGCTGCCGGTCTTCTCCTGGGTCGGCCCCGACCTGTGCGGCGGCGCCCACGACTGCGATCTGCGGACCGCCGACAGGCTGCTCGCCCGGCTCCTCCCGCGAATCTCCCGCCGGCTCGGCCCCGGCGGCATCCTCGTCGTCAGCTTCGACGAGGGCACCAGCAGGCGCGGCTGCTGCGGCGCTGCGCACGGCGGCCGGGTCGCGACCGTGATCGCCGGCCCGGGGGCGCGGCGCGGCATCCGCCTGCGGCAGCCGCTGAGCCACTACTCGCTGCTGGCTACGATCGAGCGCCGGTTCGGCCTGCCGCGCCTGCGCCACGCGCGCGGCGCCGCAACGCTCGAGCGGGCCCTGCGCGGCTGAGACGCCCGGCTCCCCGAGCGCGGTGTGCGACAGGTCACATTGACCTGGACATCGATCGATGTTCCGGTTAACATTACATCGATTCATGTAGCGGGTAGCCGCTGCTTGCGGCGGGAGGCCACCGGCCCCTGCACGCCCTGTTTTGCACTTCAAATCGAAAGGCATCGACGTTGACTGACAGTCCCCGTCGCGTCGCCATCGTCGGCGGCAACCGAATCCCCTTTGCGCGCTCCAACTCGGTCTACTCGCGCGCGTCCAACCAGGACATGCTCACCACCGCGCTCGACGGCCTGGTCGAGCGCTACTCGCTCGGCGGCGAGACGCTGGGCGAGGTCGCCGGCGGCGCCGTGCTCAAGCACTCGCGCGACCGCGACCTGACCCGCGAGAGCGTGCTCGGCACCCGGCTCGCGCCCGAGACCCCGGCCTACGACGTCCAGCAGGCCTGCGGCACCGGGCTGGAGACGACGATCCTGGTCGCCAACAAGATCGCCCTCGGCCAGATCGACGCCGGCGTCGCCTGCGGCGTCGACACCACCTCCGACGCGCCGATCGGCGTCAACGAGGACCTGCGCGAGGTGATGCTCGACGCCAACCGGGAGCGCTCGACCGCCGGTCGGCTGAGGCAGCTGACCCGGCTGCGCCCCGGTCATGTGGTGCCCTCGATCCCGCGCAACGAGGAGCCGCGCACCGGCCTCTCGATGGGCGAGCACTGCGCGATCATGGCCGCCGACTGGGGAATCGGGCGCGAGCAGCAGGACGAGCTCGCGGTCGCCAGCCACCACAAGCTCGCGGCAGCCTACGAGCGCGGCTTCATGGACGACCTGGTCAGCCCCTACCTCGGCCTCGAGCGCGACCAGAACCTGCGGCCCGACTCCTCGCTCGAGAAGCTGGCTGAGCTCGGCCCGGTCTTCGGCGGCAAGGACGGCACGATGACCGCGGCCAACTCGACGCCGCTCTCCGACGGCGCCTCGGCGGTGCTGCTGGCCAGCGAGGAGTGGGCGCGCGAGCGCGACCTGCCGGTGCTCGCCTACTTCGTCGACGGCCAGACCGCGGCGATCGACCACGTGCACAAGCGCGAGGGGCTGCTGATGGCGCCGGCCTACGCGATGCCGCGCCTGCTCGACCGCAACGGCCTCGCCCTGCAGGACTTCGACCTCTACGAGATCCACGAGGCCTTCGCCGCCCAGGTGCTCTGCACGCTGCGCGCCTGGGAGGACGAGCGCTTCTGCCGCGACCGGCTCGGCCGCGAGCAGCCGCTGGGCGCGATCGACCGCGAGAAGCTCAACGTCAACGGCGGCTCGCTCGCCGCCGGCCACCCCTTCGCCGCGACCGGTGGGCGAATCGTCGCCTCGCTGGCCAAGCAGCTGCACGAACGCGGCTCGGGCCGCGCCGCGATCAGCATCTGCGCCGCCGCCGGCCAGGGCGTCGTCGCGATCCTCGAGGCCCCAGGAAAGGACGGAAAGTGAGCGACCTCTACACCCAGATCGTCAACTCGCCGCCCGGCAGGCTGATCGCGCCGCGCGTCGGCCTGCCCCGGCCGGAGACGCTGAAGCGCCGCGCCGAGGGGGCCGAGGACGCGCCCAGCTCGGTGCTCTCGGGGGCCGCCCCCGGCGGTCGCCTGGAGAAGCAGCTGGAGCGGGTGCTGGGTGAGATCGGCGCCCCGCGACCGGCGACCGCCGACAGCCCGGTCGGCGCGCTCGTCTTCGACGCGAGCGGGATCTCTGACTCGACCGAGCTGGTCGAGCTGCAGCGCTTCTTCCACCCCAACGTCAAGCGGGTCCAGCGCTCGGGCCGGATCGTCGTGCTCGGCACGCCGCCGGCCGGGCTGCCGGCGCGGGCGGCGACCGCACAGCGGGCGCTCGAGGGCTTCACCCGCTCGCTCGCCAAGGAGGTCGGCCGCGGCATCGCGGTGCAGCTCGTCTACGTCGCCGCGGGCGCCGAGGGCGAGATCGACTCGACCCTGCGCTTCCTGCTCTCGCCCCGCTCGGCCTACGTCTCCGGCCAGGTGGTCCGCGTCGGCGCGGCCGTCGCCGAGGCGCCGGCGGTCGAGTGGCAGCAGCCGCTCGACGGCGTGCGGGCGCTGGTCACCGGCGCCTCACGTGGGATCGGCGAGGCGATCGCGACGACCCTGCACCGCGACGGCGCCGAGCTGGTGCTGCTCGACGTGCCCGCCCTCGCCGCCGACCTGAAGCAGGTCGCGGCGCGGCTGGAGGCGGAGACGATCGAGCTCGACATCACCGACGCCGACGCCCCGGCGGCGATCGCCGCGCGCCTCTCCGACGGCGTCGACGTCGTCGTCCACAACGCCGGCGTCACCCGCGACCGCACGATCGCGAAGATGCCCGAGGAGCGCTGGAGCTCGCTGATCGAGATCAACCTCTCCAGCGAGGAGCGGATAAACGACGAGCTGCTGCAGCGCGACCTGCTGCGCACCAACGGACGGATCGTCTGCGTCTCCTCGATGAGCGGCATCGCCGGCAACTCCGGCCAGACCAACTACGCGACCTCGAAGGCGGGCGTGATCGGCATGGTCGAAGCGCTCGCACCCGAGCTGGCCGAGCGCGGCGCGACGATCAACGCCGTCGCCCCGGGCTTCATCGAGACGCAGATGACCGACGCGATGCCGCTCGCGATCCGCGAAGCGGGCCGGCGGATGAACAGCATGTCGCAGGGCGGCCTGCCGGTCGACGTCGCCGAGACGATCGCCTGGTTCGCCAGCCCGGCCTCCGCCGGGATCAACGGCAACATCGTCCGCGTCTGCGGCCAGAGCCTGCTGGGGGCCTGACCGGATGGCGACCCGCACGCTCGACAGCTCGCCCTCGATCCTGCCGCTCTACGCGCGCGCCGCGGCTCCGCTGATCCCCGGCGCCTCACGACTCCCCTTCGTGCCCGGCGGCGGCGGCGAGGTCCCCGAGACCGAGCTGGCGCTCGAGGGCGTGCGCCCCGACCCCGACGCGGTCGCCGCCTACGCGCGCGTCTGCGGCTTCGCCCTGCGCGATCACCTGCCCCCCACCTACCCGCACGTGCTCGCCTTCCCCCTCCACATGGCGACGATGGCCGGCGGCGGCTTCCCGTTCGGCGCGGTCGGCCTCGTCCACGTCGAGAACCGGATCGAGCAGCGCCGCCGGATCGGCCTCGGCGAGGAGCTGACGCTCGTCGTCCGCCCCACCCCCCTGCAACCCCACCGCAGCGGCCGGACCTTCAGCCTCGTCACCGAGGCCAGCGCCGGCGACGAGCTCGTCTGGCAATCCGAGAGCACGATGCTCCGCCGCGGCAAGCCCGCCGCACAGCCCACCGACGGGCCGAAAGCGGACGGCATGCGTCCGGATTCGGCCCACCGGTCCCTGGAGGGGGTTGCGGCGAGCGCGACCTGGCGGCTCGGGGGCGACCTGGGGCGGCGGTACGCCGCCGTGTCGGGCGACCGCAATCCGATCCATATGCACTCGCTGACCGCGAAGCCGCTCGGCTTCCCGAGCGCGATCGCGCACGGCATGTGGACCAAGGCGCGCTGCCTGGCGGCGCTGGAAAGCCGCCTGCCCGACGCCTTCGCGGTCGACGTCCGCTTCCGCAAGCCGATCCGCCTGCCCGGCCGGGTCGAGTTCCTCAGCGACACGGGCAGCGACGAGATCCACTTCGCCGTGCGCGACGCAGGCAAGCAGATACCCCACCTCGACGGGAGGACCAGCAAGTGAACGGAAACGGCAACAGCAGCGTGGCCGAGCGCAGCATGGGAGTCGGCCTGCGGGCGCTGAACTGGCTCGCGGGCTCCGACCTGCTCGATCGGATCCGCGTCCGCAAACAGGTCGAGCGGGCGCTCTTCCAGGGAACCAAGGGCGGCTTCCGCACCGCGACCGCCGCCGGGCGCACCTTCAAGGCCGCGCAGAAGCTCGGCAAACCGGCGCGCCAGGCGACCGGCAAGCCTCGCGCCCTCTTCGACGTCAGCCCCGACGAGGAGCAGCAGATGTTCCAGGAGGCGGTGCGCGACTTCGCCGCGGCGAAGGTCCGCCCCGCCGCCCAGGCCGCCGACGACGGGCGCAAGGTCGAGCCGGAGCTGCTCGCCCAGGCGAGCGAGCTCGGCGTCAACACCCTCGGCATCCCCGAGGAGCTCGGCGGCGTGATGCACGAGCAGGCGGCGACGACGACCGCCCTGGTCGGCGAGGCGCTCGCCCACGGAGACATGGGGATCGCCTACGCGGTGCTCGCTCCCGGCGCCGTCGCCACCGCGATCGGCCACTGGGGCAGCGCCGAGCAGCAGGCCGCCTACCTGCCCGCCTTCGGCGGCGAGGACCCGCCCGCCGCGGCCCTGGCGCTGCTCGAGCCGCGGCCGCTCTTCGACCCGCTGAAGCCGCAGACCGCAGCGCGCCGCGACGGCGAGGACTGGGTGCTGAGCGGCGCCAAGTCGCTGATCGCCCGCGCCACCGAGTGCGAGCTCTTCCTCGTCGCCGCCGCCGTCG
>Ga0210101_1000612_pt1 | contig 11569 bp, 8 predicted proteins | sample Muzzi_PWC_D1_FD_185534 | JGI IMG/M metagenome (GOLD analysis project Ga0210101, IMG submission 185534) | Wetland microbial communities from San Francisco Bay, California, USA, that impact long-term carbon sequestration - Muzzi_PWC_D1 (SPAdes) | ecosystem: Environmental > Aquatic > Marine >...
CAGATCGACGATCTTGCCCTTGCCCTCGTCGCCCCACTGCATTCCTACGATGATGACGTTGGCCATGGCTCGAAGGTCGGTCGGTTGAGGGTTCGGTCGGTGGTCTGGAGACGTTCCGCGGGCGCGGCCTCCGGACCGGAGCCGTCCGCGACGGGCTCCGGGGAGACACACTCCCACGGTGCAGCGCCTCCCCGCAAACCGACAAAGGCTATCAGACGCCGGGGGTCGCGGAGAACCGCTCCGTGGCATGGGTCCGTCGACCCTCGGAGGCGGGCGCTTTCGCAAACCCGCCTACCCGTGCGAACGAAACGCCCTACCCCTCCGGGGCCTGGCAGGGAGGCCGCGCTCCTGGTAGCATCAGTCCACGGCCAGGCGAGCCGCATCAGGTCCGGCGATGGCTCGCCGTACGACTTGTCCCACGAGGTACCCGATCACCCGGTGCCGCGACGACCGGACGAGCTATCGAGTCACCCCGCGGTCATTCCTCGTCACCCGGCCCGACACTCCGACCAGAGACCTGGACCAGATTCCCGGACGATCGTAGAGACCAAACGTGAGCTCCCTCGAGACGTTCCTGAGTGCTGCAATCATCTTGCTGCCCTTGACCTATCTGCTGGCGGCCTTGGCCTACGGCTGGCTCTTCTTCGCCGGCACCGAGCGCGCCAAGCGCCTCAGCACTCCCCTGCTGCTGACCGGCCTCTTCCTGCACGTGGCCTTCCTCGCCGCCCTGACCTTCCACTGGGCTCAGTTCCCGGCCGGGGACGTCTCGCAGGCGCTGTCCGTGGTCGCGTTCGCGGTCGGGCTCACCTACCTCCTCGTCGAGTGGCGGGGCCGGGACCGCTCCACCGGGTTCTGGATCGTCTCGGTGATCTTCTTCATCCAGCTTCTGTCGTCGATCCTGCGTCAGCCCGAGGCGGTCGCCCAGAGCGCGCTGCTCAAGAACGCCATCTTCGCGGCCCACGCGTTCCTCGCCCTGGTCGCCTACGCCGCCTTCGTCATGGCCGCCGCGTACGGCTTCCTGTTCCTGCGGCTGTACCGCGAGCTCAAGAGCGGCCTGTTCGCCCTCTTCTACGGCAAGCTGCCGCCGCTAGCGGCCCTGGAGCGGATGATGGCCGGGGCACTCCACATCGGCTGGCTCGCCTTGACCGGCGCGGTCGCCATCGGAATCTTCAACGGATATCAGCGCTACGGCGAGTCCGGAGAGTCCTGGGTCGCGGACCCGATGATCCTCCTCACCCTGGCCACGTGGTCACTCTACGGTCTCGCTTTGCTCTTGAGACGCACCCAACAGTGGCAGGGGCGGCAAACAGCGATCGTCAGCGTGGCGGGTCTGTGTGCGATCTTGCTCTCGCTCGTGGCCGTGAACTTCCTGGTAGGGAACTTCCACAGCCTCGGCCCCGCAACTGGTCAGACCTGAGCCCGAGAGCGACGTCGCTTCCCAACCCGATTCCGATTCAACCCGACTCCAGCACTCGTCTATGCCCGCAGCTCCCGCAAGCCGCCAGGATCTTCCTCTGCTCCTCGTAGGCACCGACCATCGGTGCGCTCCGCTCGAGCTTCGTGAACGGGTCTCCTACGCCGGCGAGGCCGCCGAGGAGCTCCTCGTCCACCTGCTGGCCCGCCCGGAGCTGGGGGAAGCGGTCCTGCTCTCGACCTGCAACCGGACCGAGGTCTACGTCAAGCCGCGCCAGGACGAGGGGAGCTACCAGGCCGTCCTCGAGCTGGCCTTCTCCAGCCGGGTGCCCGAGATCACGGAGGAGGGACGGCTCTACGTGAAGCGGGGTCTCGAGGCCGCCCGACACCTCATGGGGGTCGCGAGCGGCCTCCAATCGATGGTCCTCGGAGAGCCGGAGATCCACGGCCAGGTCAAGCAGGCCGCGACCCTCGCCGACGCGGTCGGCACCAGCGGCACGCTGCTGCGCAAGATGTTCCAGGCGGCGCTCAAGGCGGGCAGCCGCGCCCGGACCGAGACCGCCATCACCGGCGGCGCCGTCTCCCTCGGGTACGCCACGGTCGAGCTGGTCAAGGCGATCTTCAAGCACATCGAAGCGACCCGGATCCTGGTCATCGGCGCCGGCGAGACCGGCCGCCTCGCGACCCGCAACCTGCTCGACAAGGGCGCCCAGCGGATCACGGTGACCAACCGTAGCGCCGACCGTCTGGCGGACTTCCTCGAGGAGTTCCCGACGGTCGACACTGTCGACTTCGACCAGCGCAACAGCGCCATCACGGTCTCGGACCTGGTGGTGGTGACGACCGGCGCTTCCGAGCCGGTGGTGACCGCCGCCGACGTGCGCTCCGCCATGGGGCGCCGCCCCGGCCACCCACTGCTGCTGGTCGACCTCGGGGTACCCCGGAACATCGAGCCCGCCGCGTCCCGGACGGAGAACGTCTTCCTCCACGACATCGACTCGCTCGAGAAGCTCATCCAGCGCAACCTCAAGCGGCGCCGGGAGGAGATTCCCCAGGTCGAAGAGATCCTCGAGCAGGAGCTCGACCACCTGAACGGCTGGTTCCGGGGCCTGGAAGCCGAGCCCCTGATCGCCCGGCTCCAGAAGCAGGCGGAGAAGGTCCGACGGCAGGAGCTCCAGTCGGCCCTCGGCAACTTCCCGCCCGAGACCCACGACCAGCTCGATCGCCTGACCCGTGCCCTGGTGCGCAAGATCCTCCATCACCCGAGCATGCGCCTGCGCGGCCGGGACGGGCGGGACACCCTGCCGCACCTCGACCTGGTCCGCGAGCTGTTCAAGCTCGACGACGAAGACGAATAGCCACCCACAGCGACCGCCAAAGGTACCACCACTCCATGTCGATCACTCTCAAGCTCGGCACACGCAAGAGCGAGCTCGCAGTCGCCCAGTCCACCACCGTCGCCAAGGCCATCGAAGCGCTCCACCCCGGCGTCCGGGTCGAGCTGGTGACCTTCACTACCAAGGGGGATACCACTCCCGGCATGCTGGCACCTCTGGGCGGTAAGGGTCTCTTCACCGAAGAGCTCGAGCAGGGCCTGCTCGACGGCTCCCTCGACCTCGCCGTCCACAGTCTCAAGGACCTGCCGGTCGAGCTGCCGGAGGGCCTCGAGGTGGTGGCCTACCCGGAGCGGGCCGACCCCCGGGACGTCCTGGTCAGCGAGACCACCGAGAGCTTCGACGACCTGCCGGACGGCGCGCTGATCTTGACGGGGGCTCTCCGCCGCCGCGCCCAGATCCTCGCCACCAACCCCGCGCTTCGGGTGGAGAACGTCCGCGGCAACGTCCAGACCCGGCTCCGCAAGTGGCGCGAACAGAAGGCGGGCGGAGTGATCCTCGCCGCCTCCGGCCTCGACCGCCTCGGCATGACCGATCTCCCGGGCCATCGCCTGGATCCGGAGGCCTTCGTGCCGGCACCCGGGCAGGGGACCCTGGCCATCGAGGTACGCTCCGGCAGTGATGCCGAGGAGCTTTGCCTGCCGCTCAACCACCCCCTGACCGCCCTCACCGCGGAGGCCGAGCGGCGAATCGTGGCCGCGTTCGGTGGCAACTGTGCGCTGCCGCTGGCGGCGTGGGCCCGCCCCGCTAGCCCTGCCGGTCAGGGCGAGGATGGGACGCTCACCCTCACCGGCCTGCTCGCCATGCCGGACGGTGAGCGGATCGCCCGCGCCGAGGAGACCGCGGGCTCGCCGGAGGAGGTCGCCGCCCAGGTGGTCGCCGCCATGCGCGAGCAGGGTGCCGAGGAGATCCTGGAAGCCATCGGCCCCGCCCCCAAGTAGACCCTCCCCATGTGCCGAACGCGCTTCACGGACGATTCCACCCCGCTCCGGGGTTTGCGCGTCGTCGTGACCCGCGCCCGCCACCAGGCGGAATCGACGGTCGCCGCGTTCGAGCACGCGGGTGCCCGGGTCGAGCGCCTTCCCCTGATCGAGGTCGTGCCGCCGGCGGATCCCGGCCCACTCGAGGCGGCTCTCGCCGCGCTCGAGACCTTCGACTGGGTTCTCTTCACGTCGACCAACACCGTCGATGCGGTCCTCGACCGGCTCGACCGCCCGTGGCCCTCCGAGGACGAGAACGTACGGGTGGCCGCTGTCGGTGCCACCACGGCCGAAGCCCTCCGCGCTCGCGGAGGAGAGCCCGATCTCCAGGCCCTCGACTCCCGCGCCGAGGGTCTGGCCGACCTCCTGGGACCGTGCCTCGTGGGGGGCGAGCGGCTGCTGCTTCCCCAGGCGACCGACGCCCGCCCGGTGCTCGAAGAGCTGCTGCTCGCTTCCGGTGGCCACGTGGTGCGGGTCGACGCGTACGCCAAGCGAATGCCGCCGTCGAGCCGCGCCCGGGCCGCGGAGATCTTCGGCGACGGCGCGCTCGGCTGGGTCACGTTCACCAGCCCGTCGATCGCACGCAACTTCGCCTCCCTGTGGGGCGACGAGTGGCCAGAGCGCCGTATCGGCCTCCTCGCCGTGTCGATCGGGCCGGTGACGACCGCGGCCCTCGAGACGCTCGGCGTCCGGCCCGCCGCCGAGGCCGCGACCCCTGGCGACGAAGGCCTGGTCGAGGCGGTCGCCGCCGCCGTCGCCGAGCGCGGCGATCCCGCCTCCTGACCTCTCCCCCACGGCGCTCCCCGGCCGGCCATGTCGGTTTCTTTGCTCCGTGGACCGCGCTACACTGAACCGGCGTCACCTCGTCCGTCGACCCGTGTCCGATCCGACGCCGGCGGGAGCCGGTAGCAGCCGAAGGAGCTCTCCCGTGAAACTGTCATCCCTGGTGAAGATCCCCTCCCTCATCCTCCAGCGCCTCTACACGGTCGGCAGCCTGGAGAACGAGCCCTCCGGGGGGATCTGCTTTCAAATCAAGAACCGGCTGAGCGACGTGGAGCTGACCGCCATCGACAAGATCACCCTCAACGGCCAGCCCCTCGACCTCACGGAGGTCGTGTTCCAGCATCGGGACGGCGAGCGCCGGGCCTCGGAGATCGCGGCCGACGGCGGGTTGCAGTTCCCCCTCGGCGCGATCCTCCACGTGCGGGCCGCCTGCTGCGAGCAACTTTCGACCGGGGCCCACGAGCTCGGCTTCGACTTCCGGGCCCAGCCGTTCGGCAAGCTCTCGTTCAAGGTCAAGGACGCCATCGCGGAGCCGAACGCCCGGCGGGTGTCCGTGCCCTACGACAAGGAGCGCAACTACGAGCCGCAGATCGTCGAGCGCCGCCAGCGGTTCATCGAGGAGTTCACCGGCTACCGGCCGAAGCACCTGTTCAACTACTCGTTCGAGGCGGGCATGACCGAGGGCAACATCGAGAACTTCATCGGTGTGGCCCAGGTACCCATCGGGCTCGCCGGGCCGCTGACGATCCACGGCGAGCACGCCAAGGGCGAGTACCTGATCCCCCTGGCGACGGCCGAGGGCACGCTGGTCGCCTCGTACAACCGGGGCATGAAGGTGATCAACCTCTCGGGCGGCGTGACCTGTACGGTCCAGGACGACTGCATGCAGCGCGCGCCGGTCTTCATCTTCAAGTCGGCACGGGAGGCCCGGGACTTCCGGGCCTGGGTGGAAGAGCACATGCCCGACATCCGCGAGGCGGCCGAGGCGACCTCGAGCGTGGCAAAGCTCCTGTACATCGACATCTATCTGGCCGCCAAGTTCGCCTACCTCCGGTTCAACTTTGCCACCGGCGACGCCGCCGGCCAGAACATGGTCGGGCGCGCGACGTTCGCCGCGTGCTCGTGGATCCTCGAGAACAACTCGACGATTCGCCGGTTCTACCTGGAATCGAACCTGGCGACCGACAAGAAGGCCTCCCAGGTCAACATCATGCGCACCCGCGGCAAACGGGTGACCGCCGAGACGACGGTTCCCCGGGAGGTGCTGACCCAGCACATGCGGGTGGAGCCGGAGAGCTTGCATTACCACGCCGGGGTCGCCAACATCGGCGCGTTCATCTCCGGCGCCAACAACAACGGCCTCCACTCGCCCAACGGCATCACCGCCATGTTCATCGCCACCGGCCAGGACGTGGCCAACGTCTCGGAGTCGTCGGCCGGCATCATCTACACGGAGCTGACCCCGACGGGCGACCTCTATCTTTCGCTCACCCTGCCCTCGTTGATCGTCGCGACCTACGGCGGGGGCACCGCTCTGGCGACCCAGAAGGAGTGCCTGGAGATCCTGGGGTGCTACGGTAAGGGCCGGGTGAAGAAGCTCGCGGAGATCGTGGCCGGAGTGGCCCTCGCCGGGGAGATCTCCCTGGCGGCGGCGATTTCGTCGCTCGACTGGGTCTCCAGCCACGAGCACTACGGCAGAAACCGCTGACGGCGCGCGCCCGCGCGGGCCAACAGGAGATCGGGGCTCCTCGGAGCCGACGTCGTCACCACCGCATGGCCGAGCCCGAACGACCGACCGTCGAAGAGCAAGAGCCGCACCTCGTCGAGGAGACGAGCGCGGGCACCGCCACGCCCGAAGGGCCGTCCTCCACGGCACCCGAAGGGTCGTCCTTGACGACGCCCGAAGGGCCGTCCTCCCCAGCGCCCGAAGGGCCGTTCCCGACACCGCCGGAGGAACCGGCCGGCGATGCCTCCGCGGCCGACCAGGAGACGGACGCCGATGCCGCCCCACCACCCGCGCCACCTCTGCCCGCGGCACCGGCCGAGGCCCCGGCAGGGTTCGAGCTCCTCCAAGAGACCGCGCCCCAGGGCCTCGTCCGGCGGCTGATCACGACCATCCGCCACTTCGCCGGCCTGCTGGCCGGCGCTCTGGTCTCCTACACGCGGTTCATGCCGGAGCGCAACCGGCACGGCCTGCGCTACGTCGTCGCCAAGGTCCTGGGCTGGCTCACGCTCCCCTTCCTCGACCGCGGCCTGGCGAAGCAGCCCTTCCCCATCCAGCTCCGGCGCCGGCTGGAGATGATGGGCGCGACCTACATCAAGCTGGGGCAGATCCTCTCGCTCCGCGAGGACCTGCTGCCGGTCGAGGTCACCGAGGAGCTGAAGAACCTTCTCGACCGGCTGCCCGTGGTGCCGTTCGAGCGCTACCTGGAGCTCGTCTCGACCTCCCTCGGGCGGCCCGCCTCCGACATCTTCGCGTCCATCGACCCTCGACCGTTGGGGTCCGCATCGATCGCCCAGATCCACCGCGCGGTGACCCGCGAAGACGACGAGGTGGTGCTCAAGGTGGTCAAGCCGGGGATCCGCGAAACCCTCAAGCGCGACGCGGTGCTGCTCAAGATCCTCGGCGTCTTCCTCCAGATCCTCTTCCCCCGCTTCCAGCCGCGCCGGGTGATCGGCGAGTTCGTGGAGTTCACCTTCAAGGAGGTCGACCTCCGGCGGGAGGCGGACAACGCCGAGACCTTCGCCGCCAACTTCAAGGACGAGGACGACATCGTCTTCCCGCGGATCTTCCGCGCCTACAGCAGCCGGGACGTCCTGTGTATGGAGTTCCTCGACGGCCTCAAACCGAGCGACCCGGGGGTCCAGGAGATCTCCGAGGCGGAGAAGGACCGGCTCATCGACCTGGGAGCCGCGGGGATCATCCGCATGCTCTACAAGGACGGCTTCTTCCACGCCGACCTCCATCCGGGCAACCTCCTGGTGCTGCCCGAGGCCCGGGTCGGGTTCATCGACCTGGGGATGGTCGGCCGGTTCAACGACGAGCTCCGCCGCACACTCCTCTACTACTACTACTGCCTGGTCATGGGAGACGCCGAGAACGCGGCCCGCTACCTGGCGACGGTCGCCGAGCCGATGTCGGGGAGCGACGCCGTCGGGTTCCGCCGCGAGGTCGAGGAGATCTCCAGGCGCTGGCAGCGGGCGGCGTCGTTCGAGAACTTCTCCCTCGCTCAGCTCATCATGGAGTCGGTGTCGCGCGCCGCCCAGTACCGGGTCTACTTCCCAGTCGAGCTCGTGCTCATGGTCAAGGCCCTGGTCACCTTCGAAGGGGTCGGCCACATCATGAAGCCGGGCTTCGACGTGGCGGTCGTCTCCCAGACCCACATCAACAAGATCTTCCTGCGCCAGTTCAGCCCGCTACGGCTTGCCCGGGAGGGTCTGCGTGGCGCCCCCGAGTTGGTGGACGCCCTGGTCAAGGCGCCGATGCTCGTCACCGAGGGCCTCCGGCTGCTCGAGATCCAGACGCGCCGCCCGTCCGAGAACCCGTTCGCCGGCATCCGGGGAACGATCTTCGGCGGCTTCTGCCTGCTCGCCGGAGCGATCCTCGCGTCGAGTGGTGCGCCATGGCAGCTCGCGGCCACCCTCTTCGTCATCGGTGTGCTGCTCGCGGTCCGCCCGGGCCGGTGAACCAGGTGAGGAACGTGCCGGAGCCGAGTGACGGGAAGCAGGGGAAGCAGGGGAAACAGGGGAAACAGGCCGTGCGCGAGCGCTACCGCTACGCCGAGCAGTTCCCCTACTACGACCCGCTCGATCCGGAGTACCTCGAAGACGTCATCGAGCGGGTGTTCGGGCCGGTCTCCCACCATTACTTCCGGCCCCGCATCCTCGGACGCCATCGTCTGCCCAGCGGCGGCCCGGCGATCCTCGCCGCCAACCACAGCGGCAACTCTTTCCCCTACGACGGCATGGTGCTCGACGCCCTGCTGTGGAAGAAGGAGAGCTTCCGCCGGGGCGCCAAGATCCGGGCCGTGTTCGAAAAGGAGCTCACCACCACCTGGTGGATGCGCCCGTTCGGCATCGACAACTTCTGGCGCCGGGGCGGTGGCGTCGACATGACGTTCGACAACTTCCACCGCCTGCTGGAGAGCGGCGAGCGGGTGCTCTACTTCCCGGAGGGCGTACCCGGCATCGGCAAGGGATTCTTCCGCCGCTACCACCTCCAGAGGTTCAGCTCGAGCTTCGTCATCCTCGCCGCGCGGCACCGCGCGCCCGTCTACCCGGTCCACATCATCAACGCGGAGTGGACGATCCCGTTCTGCTTCACGCTGCCGTGGCTCGATCGCCTGGCCGAACGGTTCCTCAGGGTGCCGTTCATCCCCCTGCCCGCGGCTCCCCTGGGGCTGCTCTTCCCGTTCCTCTGGTACCTGGCGCTACCGGTGCGCATGGTCTTCGTCATCGGCGAGCCGATCGACGTCGCGGCACTGGTGGCCGAAGCGGGCGAGGAGGACCTCGAGCGGCCGAACCGGGAGACGATGCGCCGGGTTGCCGACCAGGTGAAGGCCAAAATGCAGGAGGAGCTCGACCAGAACGTCCAGCGCTACGGGAACCGGCCCTACGGCTGGCGAAGCCTCAGACGCCACCTGACGGCCAACTGGCGCTCCCTGCTCTCGCTCCTGCCGACCGGCTGGCCCATGCGGTTCGTCCGCCACGACCGCAACCGGCGCCGGCCGCCCGCGAGGAACCGGCTCCACGCCCTGGTCCGGGACCTGGACCTGCTGGCCTTCTACCTGCCCTTCGGCTGGCCGATCATCGCCCTGTGTCGGCGCTTCAGGAAGCCGCCCTACGGCTACCGAGGCCTGAGCGCCAAGGAGCGCCGGGAGCGCGAGGGCGCCTTCCACTGGCACCTCAAGGAACGCCCTCTACCGCCGCGGGAAGGGGTCGCAACGGAGGGGGCGACGAGCAACGGCGCCGAGGCCGGCAGCCTGCCCTGACTATCCCGCCTTGACTAGCTGCGGCGCGAGCTGCCCCTGCAGGAATTCGACCAGCGGTCGCCGGTGGAGCTCCTTGTCCCACCACTCGCCGTAGAGATGCTCGAGCAGGTGGATGCTCGCCGCATCCTCGGAACCCTCGAGCCGCCGGACCACCGGATGGAGGAACGCGCTGTCGCCCGCCCGCTCCGGATCGGGAGCCCGCTGGATCTGGAACGGGTCGACCTGCTTGGGACCGAACTCCAAGGTCACCAGGTAGACCGTCGCCTTCCCCAGCGCCCCATTCGCCGGATCGTTCTCACGCACCCAGTCGGTCGGAAGCTCCTGGTACCAGCGCGCGGGACCGTGGTCCGGTACGACCACCACGTCCGCCAGGAACCCGAACTGTTGCCACAGAGCGGAGCTCCGGTTGACCCGGGCCAGCACCTCGTCCACGATCCCGTCCACGGTCGCCGGCACCTCCCGGTACGGCAGCTCGACGCCGTGGTAGCGGCGCTCGAAGATCTGATGAAGCGCACGCAGGTTGTACCGGAAGCCGTGAATGAAGGAGGACGTCGTCTTCTTGTAGTCGCGCACCTGCATCAGGGTGCCGGCGAAGAAGAGGTCGGGCACGTTGGTCGACTCCCACTCCGCCGTCTGGGCGGGAAAGCGTCCACCGAGCGTGAGCTCCGGCCGGCACTCCGGCGCGAACAGACGGTCGTCGAACTGGAAGCCGGTGCAGTTGATCACCCGATCGTAGAAGAGCTCCTCGCTCTCCCCCATGGCGTGGCTATAGTTGACGGTCACGCCGAGCCGCCCGTTCTCGAGCTTCCGGATGCGCTCGATGCTCGCATCGAGCACCGCGTTCTGGCACTTGAGCTGGTAGGTGTCGAGGAAGTCGTTGTTGAGGGCCCTGAGGTGTCCCACGTGGTGGGTCTGCCAGGCGAAGCGGATCGATTCGGGGCTGGCCACGTGGATGACCGCCGCCGTGGAGATGAGCTGCTGGGCCGTTTCGAAGCCGGAGTTCCCCTTGCCGAGGATGAGCACGTGCTGGTTGGCGTACGCCTCCGGGTCGTTCGGGGCGGTCGAATAGCTCTCCGCCAGCTCGATGCCCGGAATCGGGGGCACGTAGGTCCGGCTCACCCCGGTCGCCACCACCACGCGGCGGGCACGGTAGACCTCCCCCTGGTCCGTCTCCACCAGGAACGGCGCTGCCGTGCCGCTCGTCGCCGTCCCTTGCGCGATGCCGGCGTTCTCCGGAGCCCGGCTGATCCGGGTCACACGGGTACCGTAGCTGATCGCCAGCTCGTGCCGTTCGGTGAAGTCCTCCAGGTACTCCACGAAACGGTCGGCGCACGGGAAGTACCGGTCCGAGTACTCGGTGAAGCGGGGCCCGACCTCTCCCTCCTCCAGCAACGAGTTCCAGTCCCACCGGAGGTTGACCTCTGGGTCGTCGAACCCCGTATAGCGCTTGTTGATCGAGATCAGAGTCCGGTTTCGCGGATAGCGGCGAAAGAAGGTGCCGGGACCGTCGCCCACCTCGAGCACCCTGTACTTTCTCCTGGCGCGTCCGAGGAAGTAGGCGAGCTGTACCCCAGCCGGGCCGGCGCCGATGACGAGATAATCCACCTCCATCCGAGCTTCATCGTGTTCCATGCAACCTCCTGATCCGAATTCGCTCCACCTGTTCAGGTCTAGAAAGCCATAGCGTTCCACCCATTTAATCATAATCGATAGACCAGAAGTTCTCAAGGTCGATAATTCGAAGTCGTCAGAATTATGATCAGGACCTGCTCGACGACCGCGTGGACCGGAGGGTCGCCCGGTCCGACGGGAGCTACTCGGACGGGGAGGCGCCCTCAGCCCCCACCGGCAGCAGGAGCCAGAAGCGCCCGGGATGCTTCATGTGGCCGGCCAGTGCCTCGGCCCGCTCGCCGGCCCCCCAGAACAGGTCGCCACGCAGCGGGCCCCGGATCGCGCCGCCGGTGTCCTGAGCCACCACCAGCCGCCGCAGCGGCGGGTCACCGAGGGG
>Ga0210101_1000613_pt1 | contig 11556 bp, 9 predicted proteins | sample Muzzi_PWC_D1_FD_185534 | JGI IMG/M metagenome (GOLD analysis project Ga0210101, IMG submission 185534) | Wetland microbial communities from San Francisco Bay, California, USA, that impact long-term carbon sequestration - Muzzi_PWC_D1 (SPAdes) | ecosystem: Environmental > Aquatic > Marine >...
CCGGCGAAGAAGCGCGCCCGCTTCGCCTCCAGCTCCAGCACCGAGGTGCCGACGGCCTCGAGGAACCAGCGGTCGTGGGCGACGAGGACGACCGCGGCGTCGAGGCCCTGCAGGTAGCGCTCGAGCCACTCCAGCGAGGGGATGTCGAGGTGGTTGGTCGGCTCGTCGAGCAGCAGCAGGTCCGGGCGGGTCGCCAGCGCCCGGGCCAGCGAGGCGCGGGTCAGCTCGCCGCCGGAGAAGGTCGAGAGCGGCCGCTCGAACTGCTCGCCGCCGAAGCCGAGCCCGCGCAGCACGGCGAGCACGCCGTCGCGCCAGCGGTAGCCGCCGCCGTGCTCGAGCCGCTGCTGGGCGGCGGCGTAGGCGGCCAGCGCCTCCTCGCCGGTCTCGCCATCGGCCATCGCCGCCTCGAGCCGCTCGAGCTCGGCCTCCGTCTCGGTCATCTCGGTGCGGCCGGAGAAGACGTACTCCCCCAGCGTCGTCCCCGTCTCGCGCGGCGGGCGCTGGTCGTGCAGGGCGACCCGGGCGCCTTTCTGCAGCACGAGGCTGCCACCGTCGGGGCTGAGCTCACCGGCGAGCATGCGCAGCAGGGTCGACTTGCCGGCCCCGTTGCGGCCCGAGAGGGTCATCCGCTCGCGCGGCTCGAGCTTGAACGAGACCGCCTCGAAGAGCAGCTCTCCGCCGACGTGGTGCTCGAGACTGGTTGCGGTGGCGATCGCCATACGGGGTAAACGTTATGGAGGCGGTGGGATTCGAACCCACGTCTCTGGTCGTAGCGCGAAGGCTTCTACAGGTTTAGCCGGCGCTTGAATCTCGTCTCCCGGGGTCCGCGCCGGCAGCCCTCTGAGATGTCCCCTTGCGGACGGGGCGATCCGCTCGGGTAAGCCCGCAATTGAAGCCGGTGCCCCTCCCCGCGGGCGGGGGAGGGCCGACTCTCACTCACCTAGATCTAACTAGGCAGCGAGGGCGAACTCATGGTCCGCACGTATTGGTTGGTGCCGGTGTTTTACGAGGCCTCCGGCCACCTCGACCTGCGACCGTTCGCACGGACCGACCAGATCGAAGCCTGTCGCCCCCGTGCTATGTGCATTCGATTGTACGCTGGCGGGTGGGCAAACGCGAATGGCAGAGCGAACGTTCGACGCGGTGGTGATCGGGGCCGGCGCCCCGGGGGAGGTCTGCGCCGGGCGGCTCGCCGACGGCGGCCTCTCGGTCGCGATAGTCGAGAGCCACCTGGTCGGCGGCGAGTGCAGCTTCTACGCCTGCATGCCCTCGAAGGCGCTGCTGCGCCCCGGCGAGCTGCTCGGCGAGGCGCGCCGCGTCCCGGGCGTCAAGGACGCGGTGACCGGCGAGCTCGATCCGCAGGCGGTGCTCGCGCGTCGCGACGAGGTGATCCACGACCTCGACGACTCCTCGATGGAGCCCTGGCTGGAAGAAAAGGGGATCGAGCTCTTCCGCGGCGAGGGCCGGCTCGACGGCGAGCGCCGCGTAGCCGTCGGCGACGACGTGCTGGTCGCCGGCAGGGCCGTCGTCATCGCCACCGGCAGCGGCGCAGCGATGCCGCCGATCGACGGCATCGACTCGGTCCGCACCTGGAACAACCGCGACGCGACCACCGCCAAGCGCGTGCCCGGGAGCATGGTCGTGCTCGGCGGCGGCCCGGTCGGCTCCGAGCTCTCCCAGGCCTGGGCGACCCTGGGCACGCAGGTGACCCTGGTCGAGGGCGAGGACCGGCTGCTGCCGCGCGAGGAGCCGTTTGCGGGCGAGGAGGTTGCGACCGCGCTGCGCGACCGGCACGGGATCGACGTTCGCACCGGTGCAACCGCCCGAAGCGTCGCCGAGCGCACGACGCATCCGACATTGACCCCACCCCAGGTGGGTGAATCTCCGACACGCGCGACGGGAATCGAGGTGGAGCTCGACCGCGGCGATCCGGTCGCCGCCGAAGAGCTGCTGGTCGCCGTCGGCCGCAAGCCGCGCAGCGCAGCAGTCGGGCTCGACTCGGTCGGCGTCGAACCTGGCCGCGGTGGCTTCCTCGAGACCGACGCCGGGCTGCGCGTCGGCGGCCGCGAGTGGCTCTACGCGGTCGGCGACGTCAACGGCCGCGCCCTGTTCACCCATATGGGCAAGTACCAGGCCTGGGTCGCCGCCGAGAACGTGCTCGGCCGCGCCACCGAGGCGAGCGCCGAAGGCACCGCCCTCCCCCGCGTCACCTTCACCGACCCCCAGGTCGCCGCCGTCGGCATGACCCTCGCCCAGGCCGAAGCGACGGGCATCGACGCGCGGGCGGTCGACGTGCCCACCGACGGAACCGCGGGTGCCAGCTTCTACGGCAAGGGCACCGGCGGCACCTCGCGCCTGGTGGTCGACCGGGCGAGCGATACCGTCGTCGGCGCGACGTTCAGCGGCTTCGAGACCGCCGACTTCCTCCACGCCGCCACCGTCGCCGTCGTCAGCGAAGTCCCGCTGCCCCGCCTGCGCCACGCCATCGCCGCCTACCCGACCCGCAGCGAGATCTGGCTCAAGCTGGTCGAGGCCTACGGCCTCTGACACTCAGAGCCCGGCGCGGCGCTTCAGCTCTTCGGCGAACTCGCGCGGCAGGCCGGGGATCTCGTCCAGTTCGTCGACGGACTTGAAGCCTCCGACCCGCTCGCGATGGGCGAGCAGGCGGGTTGCCTGGGTAACCGAGAGGCCCTGGGCGCGCAGCTGCTCGAAGCTGACGTTGTTGAGTTCGATCGTTTCGCCCGCCGGCGGCGGGGGCAGCGGCGCGGATGGGCCGGCCGCCGGCGGAGCCGGCGCGGGCGCGGGCGGCGGGCCGGGCTGCGGCTCAGGCTGCGGCGGCGCGGGAGGCGGGCCGGGCTGCGGCTCGGGCGCTGGGGGCGGCGGAGCGGGCTGCGGCTCGGGGGCGGGCGGCGCGGGCTGGGGTTGCGGGGTCGGGGACTCGGGTTGCGGAGCCGGGGGCTGGGGTTGCGGAGCCGGGGGCTGGGGTTGCGGAGCCGGGGGCTGGACGGCACCCAGCACGGACCGCTCGGCCTCCAGCGCCCGCTGCTCGGCTTCGCGTGCGCGCTCCTCCGCCTGAGCGACGCTTTCCTCGATCTCGCGCAGCCGCCGCTGGCGCTCGTCCTCCTCTGATTTCAGCTTCGAGAGCCGCTCCGCCTCGGCAGCGCGACGTTCCGCTGCCTTCGTCCGCTCCTCGATCTGGCGCAGTCGCTCCTGCGCCTCGGAGAGGGCGCGCTCCTGCTCCTCGCGTTCCTGCTGCAGCTGCTGCTCGGCCGTCTGCATGTCGGGCGGCGGCGCGGCCGGCGCCTGCGGCGCGGGGACGGGCGCCATGCTCTGCGTCGCCTGGCCGGCCTCGGCCTGGGCCCGCCGGGCCTCCGCTTCGCGTTGCAGACGCTCGGCCTCTTCGATGCGGCGGTCGGCCTCGGCCCGGATCCGTTGCTCCTCCTGCTGGATTTCCGCGACCTTGTCCTGCACGCGCTGTTCGGCGGTGGCCGGGTCGTAAATCTCCGCCGGAGGAAGCACGCTGGGGGGCGGTGGCGGCACGCTCGGAGGCGGATTTGCGCCGGCCGGCGCCTGCGGCACCGGGGGAGGCGGGGGCGCCGGGGCCTGCGGGGCCGGCTGTTGGAGCGGTGCGGCCTGCGGCGGAGCAGTGCCCTGCTGCTGCGTGGCCGCCGCGGTCTGCTGTTCGTAGAGCGTCCGCTCCTGCGCGGCACGCGCCGCCGCCATCTCGCGCTCCGCCTTCTCGGCTTCCTTCTTCGCCTTGCGCGCCGAGCGGCGGCCGCCGCTCGGCTTGTGGCGGCGCTCGGCACGTTTTTTCGACCGCTCTTCGCGCCGCCGCTTGGCTTCCGCCTGGCGCCGCTTGCGATGCTCGCCGCGTGCGGCGCGCTGCTGGGCCCGGGCCTGCTTGCGTTTCTCCTTGGCGCTCTGCGGCGCCGCTCCCGGCGGGGCGGGCGGCGGCGGAACGGGCGCGCCCGCTTGCTGCCGCGCCGCCACCGGCGCTTGCGGCGCAGGTGCGCCGGCAGGGCTTTTCTTGATGTCCTTTTCCTTGCCGCGGCGCTGCACGATGCTGATCACGAGCAGCAGGAGCAGCACGGCGACGACCAGCCCGGCGACGAAGTACTCGACGTTGTCGCTGACGAAATCAGCCATACGTCCTCCTCATACCACGCGAAGCTACCTCATCCTGCCCTTGAGTTCGCGCTCGACCTCGCGGCGCACGTCGCGCTCCGCGATCTCGCGGCGCCGGTCGCGGCCCTCCTTGCCCCGCGCGAGGGCGAGCTCGACCTTGGCCCGGGAGCCCTTGAAGTAGATCCGGGTCGGGATCAGGGTGAGGCCGCGCTCCGCGGTCTTGCCGACCAGGCGCTCGATCTCGGCCCGGTGCAGGAGCAGCTTGCGCGGCCGCTCGGGCTCGTGGTTCTCGCGACTGGCCGGCTCGTAGGGCGGGATGTGCAGGTTGCGCAGCCATACCTCGCCGTCGTCGACGACCGCGTAGGCATCGGTCATCTGCGCCTTGCCCGTGCGCAGCGCCTTGACCTCGGTGCCGAGCAGCACGATCCCCGCCTCGAGCTTCTCCACCCACTCGAATTTGTGCCTGGCGCGGCGATTGGTGGCGACGTCGCCCGAGGCGGGCTCGCGTTTCTTCTTTCCCTTCTTAGCCATCGTCCTCCAGGGGCTCGAGATCGGTCCTTCCCCGCGCCGCTTCGACGCCGCTCACCTGGACGGATATCGGATCGCCCAGCCGCAGCTTGCGCTTCGACTCGACCCCGACCAGTGCCGTCTCGCTCGGGTCGAGCTCGAAGTACTCGGCGCCGCCGATCCGGCGCGCGGGCAGGAAGCCTTCGTAGACGTCGCCCAGCTCGCCGCCGAAGGCGACGAAGGCGCCGGCCCCGATCAGGCCCGAGACCTCCCCTTCGAACTCGGTCTCCGCGCCGCGCTCGCGCAGCTCGCGCTCGAGCAGGAAGGCGGCGCAGACGTCGTCGGCGCGGCGCTCGACCCGCATCGAGTCGCGCTCGCGCTCGCTGCTGTGCGCCGCCGCGTCGCGGGCTTCGGCGGCGCTCGGCGCCGGCTCGCCCTCGCCCAGCGCCGCCAGCAGGGCGCGGTGGGCGATCAGGTCCGGGTAGCGGCGGATCGGCGAGGTGAAGTGGCAGTAGGCGGCGCTGCCGAGGCCGGCGTGGCCGCTGTTGCGCTCGCTGTAGGCGGCCTGTTTGAGGGAACGGAGCACGAGCGATGTATACGCGGCGCGGCCGTGCCCGCGTCGCCTCGCCTCTGCCGCGACCAGCACGAGCGATGTATACGCGGGTCGACCGTGCCCGCGTCGGCTCGCCTCGGCCGCGACCAGGCGGCTCGCCTGCGCGGCCAGCTCTGCCGCCTCGCGCGGTGCCGGCGTGCCGCGCAGCGGCGGCGTCGGGATCCCGAGCTCGTGCAGCTGGGCGACCAGACGCTCGATCGAAGCCGGCTCGGGCTGGGCGTGGACGCGGTAGATCGCCGGCACGCGCTTGCGCTCCAGCAGCTGCGCGACCTGCTCGTTGGTGAGAATCATCAGCCGCTCGATCAACCGGTGCGCCTCGGTCTGCGCGACGGCGCGGGCGCCGGTCACGTTGCCGCGGGCGTCGAAGCGGAACTCGGGCTCGAAGGACTCGACGTCGAGGCTGGTCGCGCCGCGGCGCTCGCCCAGCGCGGCGGCTGCGGCGCGGGCGGCGGCGAGCGGTTCGGCGATCTCGCCCGGCGGCTCGGCGCGACCGGCGAAGATCAGGTCGAGCCGGTCGTAGTCGAGCCGCTCGTCGGAGCGGATCCGGCTGCGGTAGAAGCTCGCCTCCCCCGGCCGCCCCTCGCCGTCGAGCTCCATCTCTGCCGTCACCGCGAGGCGCTCGACCCCCGGCGCCAGGCTGCAGGCGTCCTCGCTGAGCGCATGCGGCAGCATCGGCTCGACCGCACCGGGCGCGTAGGTGCTGTTGGCGCGCCGAAGCGCCTCGCGGTCCAGCGGCGAGCCCGGCGGCACGTGCGCGGCGACGTCGGCGATGTGGACCCAGATCCGCAGGCGCTCGCCCTCGCGCTGAGCCGAGACCGCGTCGTCGAAGTCGCGCGCCGTCGCCGGGTCGACCGTGAAGGTCGCCAGCGCGGTCAGGTCGCGGCGCCGCCCGCCCCGCGACTCGGCCCGCTCCGGGGCGGCGGCGGCCTCGCGCTCGAGCGCGGCCGGGAAGCCGCGCCCGCCGAGCTCCTCGCGCAGCAGCGCCTCGACCGCCTCACGGGCTGTCTTCGGCTCGGCCCGGCGGCGACCGCGCCCGCGCGCCCGCTGCCGCGCCCGGTAATACCGCCAGTCGCGCCTAGCCATCCGTCCCGCTTCCGGTGCGCTTTTTCAACCGGTGCGGTGGCAAAGGCGCACCGGAAGTCATCGGTTGGCGGTTAGGACGCCCAAGGCGCGTTGCTTGGCCTCGTCGCGCGGCGTGCCGGGGCGGTCGCGCACCTTCACGTCGGGCTCTATCCCCTTGCCGGCGAGGTTGACGCCGTCGGGGGTGAAGTACTCGCCGACGGTCAGCTTCAGGGCGCCCCCGTTGGAGAGGTCGACCTCCTGCTGGAAGACGCCCTTGCCGAAGGAGCGGGTGCCGACGATCCTCGCGCCGGCGTCGTCGTGCAGCGCCGCGGCGAGGATCTCGGCCGCCGAGGCGGTGCCGCGGTCGATCAGGACGACGGTCGGCTGCCGCGGCAGGTTGCCGCCCTCGGCCTCGTAGACGGCGTCGCCCTGGGTGCGCGACCTGGTCGAGACGACGGTCTCGCCCTCGGGCAGGAAGACGCTCGCGGTCAGCACCGCCTCTTCGAGCAGGCCGCCGCCGTTGCCGCGCAGGTCGAGCACGAGGCCCTCGGCGCCGCGCTTCTGCAGCCTGCGCACCGCCTGGCGCAGCGGCCCGTGAGCGCCTTCGCTGAAGGCGGCCAGGCGAATGTAGCCGAGCTTCCTGCCAGCCACCCTCTCGAGCCTGCTGTCGACCACCGGCACGGCGATCTCGGCCCGCGTCACCGGCACCCGGCGCGCCTTGCCCCCCTTGCGGCCGCGCAGGCCGAGCACGACCTCGGTCCCTTCCGGCCCCTTGATCAGCGCCGTCGCGGCGTTGGTGTCGAGCCCGGCGATCGAGCGGCCGTCGACGGCGACGATCGTCTCGCCGACCTCGATCCCGGCCGCTTCGGCCGGCGAGCGCTTGAAGACCTCGATCACCCGCAGGCCGGCGTCGACGCCGCTGACGCTGAGCCCGACGCCGGAGAAGCGCCCCTCGATCTCCTCGTTGAAACGGGCCAGCTGGTCGGCTGAGAAGTACTCGGAGAAGCGGTCGCGATTGCGCCGGCGCAGGCCGCGCACCATGCCGCGCAGCGAGGAATCGGTGAGCTCGCCGGGCGGCGTCTCGCGGTAGTAGTAGTCGTCGATCAGTTCGCTCGCTTCCGCCGTCAGCCCGGCCGAGTCGTCGACAAAGACGTCGCGCAGCGGCGACGGCATCTTCGCCGGGTGCCCGCCGAGCCAGATGCCGGCCGCGAGCACGCACAGCAGCGCGGCCACTAGGGCAACCGTCCGCGCCGCGCTCACCTCGGGATCAGACCTTGAGGAAGCGGCGCAGGGTGACGCCGGAGCCGATCGCCGAGACGATCACCGCGGACGCGAAGAGGATCGCGACCAGCGCCGGGAAGGAGAGCGTGGTGCTGTTCTGCGCGGCGAGGAAGCCGATGCTGTCGCTCAGCGGGTCGACGATGGTGAGCTTGCCCAGCCACAGGATGAGTATGGCGACCAGGCCACCGAAGAAGCCGACGACGACGCCCTCGATCATGAACGGCCAGCGGATGAACCAGCGGGTCGCGCCGACCAGGCGCATCACCTCGACCTCGCGGCGGCGGGTGTAGATCGAGAGCCGGATCGTGTTGCCGACGAGCATCAGCGAGGCGACGATGAGCAGCGCCGTGATCACGGTCAGGACGATCTTCAGGGCGCTCGTCACCTGCTCGATCTTCTGCGAGTCTTCCTGGCGGTCGAAGACCTCCTGGACGATCGGCGAGATCGGCTGCGGCTTGCCGTTCGGCCCCGGCGGGGTCACCGCGGCGCGCACCGCGTCGAGATTCGCCGCGTCGTCGGCCTTGACCCGGAAGTTGGCCGGCAGCGGGTTCGACTTGAGCTGGGTGAGCAGTTCGCCGCTCTTCTCCTTGCCGAGGTCGTCCTTCAGTTCGGCGAGAGCCTCGTTCTTGGTGATCAGGTTGACCGACTCGACGTGCGAGATTTCGCGCAGCTCGCGCTCCAGGGCGCCGATCTCGGCGCGGGTCGCGTCGTCGTAGATCGCCACCCGGAACTCGAGGCTGTCGCGCACCTGGTCGCTCTTGGCCTGGGTGGTCTGGAAGACCGGGATCAGCACGCCGAGCAGGATCACGGTGACGACCGTGGTCACGACCGCGGCCATGCTCGGGGCGCCGTTGCGGCGCAGCGCCCGGAAGGCCTCCTGGGTGAAGAAGAGCAGCCTGGACATCTAGAAGAGCGACTCGTTTGCGTGGCCGTTGGTCTGACCCTCGGGGGCGACGCCCATCTCGGCCCGCATGCGCAGGCCGAACTCCGAGGTCGACTCCTCGGTGTAGCCGCCGCTGACCTCGTCGCGGACGACGCGTCCCTCGTAGAGCTCGATCACGCGGCGGCGCATGTTGTCGACCATCTCGCGGTCGTGGGTGACGACGACGACGGTGGTGCCGGTCTTGTTGATCCGGTAGAGCAGCTGCATCACGCCGATCGAGGTGACCGGGTCGAGGTTGCCGCTGGGCTCGTCGGCGAGCAGCAGCGGCGGGTGATTTACGAAGGCGCGGGCGATCGAGACGCGCTGCTGCTCGCCGCCGGAGAGCTCGTCCGGGTAGCTGTTCAGCTTGGTCGAGAGGCCGACGAGGCGGAGGATCTCCGGCACCTGGCGGCGGATTTCGCCGCGGTGGGCGCCGAGCACCTGCAGCGCGTAGGCGACGTTGTCGAAGACGGTGCGGTCGGGGAGCAGCTTGAAGTCCTGGAAGACGGTGCCGATGTTGCGCCGCAGCTGCGGGATCTTCTTCTCCGGCATCGCGCCGATGTCGCGGCCGGCGATGCGGACGCTGCCGTCGGTGGCGGCGAGCTCGCGGATCAGCATCTTGATCAGCGTCGACTTGCCGCAGCCGGTCGGGCCGACGAGGAAGACGAACTCGCCGCGGTCGACCGCCAGCGAGACCCGGTCGAGCGCCATGTGGCCGCCCGGGTAGACCTTGGTCACGTCGCGCAGCTCGATGATCGGCGCGCCGCCCTTGCGGTTGCGAGGCGCCGGCGCCTCGCCCTTGCTCTTCTTCTTTCTGCCCATGGCCATATGTCGCGGGGGACCTTCTGCGGCTCAAGGGTGACTCCTGCGCACCCGATCGCGCGCAACAGCGCGCCCAAGAGATGACGAGCGGAAGCTTAGCGAATTACCAGCGAATGCTCATAAACCGCGCGGCGAGCCCCTCGAGCGCCGCGAGACCAGGGCCGACCGCGGCACGGTAGCGCTCTGCGGGAGCCGTCAACTCGGGGTCCCCGGCCTGTGCCGAGGGAACCCGCGCGGGGTTCAGCGCCACCCGGTCCACCCATTGCTTGATGTCAGGCTCGGCGTTGAAGGCAGCCGACGCACGGCCCCCGAGCGCCTGCATCAGCGCCCAATCGGCAGGCGTGTCGGAGAGCGGCGACGGGGGGCAGACCCGGTTCTTCTCGGCATCGTCCTCGCGGCTGGCCTCCACGTACCCGATCAGCGCCGCCGCCAGGCACGGGAAGCCCGCCCGGACCGGCTGGATCGTGATCGCCTCCTTGCCCCAGATCGGAACCAGCGGCGGGTACTGGAGCCCGGCTGCGGCGCAGTGGACGACCACCGCGTCCCTCTCGATCGCGGCCTCGCCGTCCTCGAGCTCGATTCGCCCGCGCTCCACGTCGCGGATGTGGCGCCCCCGCACGACCCGCTCGATGCTGCGCAACAGATCGAGCTCCCAGCGCGCCAGGGTCGGGGTCTTCGCCATCGTCGGCGTCGCCGAGGGATCGATGCGGAGCATCGCTCCGTCTGCCTCCATGCGCAGGAAGAGGTCGTCCGGAGAGGAGGCCTCGCATGCCGCCTCGAGCATGCCCGCGGCCATCGCGATGAAGACGGCGGGGTCGGGCTGGACGACGGCGCGATTGAACATCCACGGCTCGCGGGGCCGGACCCAGCAGATCGCATCCGGGTCGACGCCGTTTTCGAGCAGCCAGACGCAGGCGTCGGTCGCCGTCTTCCCCGATCCCACGACGACGAACTCCCCGGGCGCCGTTTCCAGGCTCGGCAACTCGCCCACCGGCAGCACCCGCACACCGTCGGCTACGCCGAAGGGAGGCGCGGTGGTCGCCGGGATCTCGGGGGCGAGGTAGCGGGCGTCGACGATCCTGCAGTCCGGCCCGGCCTGGTAGCGCTGTCCGCTCAATCGGGAGACGAACGAGCCGTCGCCCAGGTACTCGCAGCCCGGGTGGAACTCCACCCGGCCCGACGGCAGCAGCCGCTCGTTCAGCACCCGCTGGTAGTAGGCGCAGATCTCCGCCGCGCCGGCCCGCTCGTGCAGGCCGGCCTCGGGGCCCTCGCTCTGGATCGACCCGGAGCCCAGCACGGTCGAGGCGACGCCGTAGAACGACGACGCCTGGTGCAGGCGCACGAACGGGTACGCATCGAGCCAGTGCCCGCCCGGCCCGTGGCGGCGATCGACCAGGGCGACCCGGACGTCCGCGTGGTCGATCAGGGCGTCGGCAAAAGCCATGCCCGAGGCACCAGCTCCGACTACCAGGTAGTCAGCCTCGAGCGCCAGTGGCATAACAGCCATTCAACCACGGCCGAGCGCTGCCGGCGCCTGCTCGAGCGCCGGGCGGCGGCGAGCCGGACGAGGAAGAGCGCCGCGATCGGGACCGCGGTCAGCGCTGCGAACCAGCGGAAGGCCGCGGTCGAGGCGTCGCTGCCGGCGGCGAAGGCATGGCCGAGGCCGAGCAGGTAGACGACGATCGTCGCCCGGTGGGCCTTGCGCCAGAGGCGGGCGCCGATCCGCCTGCGCAGGTAGAAGCTGAGGCCGAGCAGCGCCGCCAGGTAGCCGGCGAGGATGCCGAGCGCAACCGCGGCCGGCCGGTAGCCGATCGCCAACGGGACGGTGACGCCGGCGACGCCGGGGCGCAGCCAGGGGTCGCCGAGCAGGGTGATGCCGTGCACGGCGATCGCGACCAGGCCGGCCAGCGCCGTCTGCTCGTGGATCGCCAGCACCCTGCGCGCGAGGCCGGGGCGCCGCATGAGCCTGCCGGCCATCGCCAGCCCGAGCGCGACCGAGACCGTGACCAGGACGAGCGCGACCAGGCCCGAGGCGCGGCCGGCCAGCCACCAGCCGTGGGTCTGCACGGTGGTCGCCGCGGCCGCGGCGGCGTGCGCCGCGGGCCTCACTCGACACCCACCCAGGCCGGCTGCGGCAGGCGCACCCGCGGGCGCCCGGCGAGCGCCCCGACCGGCTCGATCCGGCCGCTGTCGTGGACGAGCAGGCCGCCGCAGGCAAGCATGC
>Ga0210101_1000614_pt1 | contig 11546 bp, 13 predicted proteins | sample Muzzi_PWC_D1_FD_185534 | JGI IMG/M metagenome (GOLD analysis project Ga0210101, IMG submission 185534) | Wetland microbial communities from San Francisco Bay, California, USA, that impact long-term carbon sequestration - Muzzi_PWC_D1 (SPAdes) | ecosystem: Environmental > Aquatic > Marine >...
ACGCCGCCCGCTCCAACCCCCTGGCCGCGCTCGGCGGCTTGCTGATGCGCCCGGCGCTCGGCGGCCTGCGGCGCGAGCTGCACCCGGACACGACCGGCGGCGCGATCCTGCTCGGCCTGCGCGGGATCGCCGTGGTCGGCCACGGCAGCGCCGGCGCCGAGGGGATCGCCAACGCGGTGCGGCTCGCGGCGCGCAGCGTCGAGGTCGACGCCGTCGGCGGCACCGCCGCCCTGCTCGAGCGCGGCGGCGCGACGAGGGCGGCGCTCGCGGCTGACCCGGGCGCGTGATAGGAAATCGACATGAACCGGGATGAGGTCTTCGCTCTGGTCCGTGCCCACCTCGCCGAGGAGCTCGACGTGGACCCGGCCGGCATCGCCGAGGGCACCCGCTTCAAGCAGGACCTCGACGCCGACTCGCTGGACCTCTACGAGCTCGTGATGGAGCTCGAGGACAACTACGGGATCAGCGTCTCGGAGGAGCAGGCGGCGCGGATCGAGACGGTCGGCGACGCGGTCGCCTTCGTCGTGGAGCACGCGAGGGCGTGAGCGCGGCCTCGCTGGCGGAGCTCGTCGGGGAGCTGCCCGAGGATCTGCGCCGCAGCGCCCTCACACACTCCTCCTGGACCGACGACGAGTCGCGATCCTACGAGCGCCTCGCCTACCTCGGCGACAGCGTGCTCGCCCTCGCCGTCGCGGCCGGCATCTACGCGCGCTTCCCCGCGGTCAGCGCCGGCGGCCTGACCAAGATCCACAACCACGCCGTCAGCGGCGTCTCCTGCGCCGAGGTCGGCCGTCAGCTGGGTGTGCCGGCGATGCTCGAAGCGGCCGAGCCCGAGGCCGAGGAGGCGATCCCGGCGAGGGTCCTGCTGGCCGGCTCGCGGCCGCTTCCCGAGGTGACCGAGGCGCTGATCGGCGCCTGCTTCGTGGCCTTCGGCTTCGAGCCCGTCGCCGCTGCGGTCTCGGTTGCCTTCGGGGAGCAGATCGAGAACGCGATCGAAGCCCCGGTAGATGCGAAGTCGGCGCTGCAGGAGCTGCTCGCCCGCCGCCGGGCGCGCGTAACCTACGTCGTCACCGGCGAATCGGGCCCCGCCCACCGCCGCACCTTCGAGGTCGAAGCGAAGGTCGGCGAGGAACGCGTGGGAAGCGGCGCCGGCAAGAGCAAGAAGGCGGCCGAGCAGATGGCCGCCGAGGAGGCGCTGAGGCGCCTGGGCGAGTGAGCCGTAGGTCGCGTCCGACCGAGACGCCAGCCTTGTGGGCCGAGGACGAGGGATGTATCTGAAATCGATCGAGATGAAGGGGTTCAAGTCGTTCCCCGCGCGCACCAAGCTGGAGTTCTCTCCGGGCGTGAGCGTGATCGTCGGCCCGAACGGCTCGGGCAAGTCGAACATCACCGACGCGGTGCTCTGGGCGCTCGGCGAGCAGAGCCCCGGCAACATCCGCGGCGCCTCGATGCAGGACGTGATCTCCGCCGGGGGACAGGGGGTCGGGCAGCGCAACGCCGCCGAGGTCGAGGTCGTGATCGACAACGGCGAGGGGCGTGCTGCGACCGAGCTCTCCGAGATCGCCGTCCAGCGCAGCCTCGACCGCTCCGGCGACGGCGTCTACCGGCTCAACGGTGCGCGCTGCCGGCTCGTCGACGTCGTCGAGGTCCTCTCCGACACCAACCTCGGCCGCGAGATGCACTCGGTGATCAGCCAGGGCCGGGTCGAGTCGATCGTCCATTCGAAGCCGCGCGAGCGCCGCCTCCTGGTCGAGGAGGCGGCAGGGCTCGGCAAGCACCGCAAACGCCGCCGCCGGGCCGAGTTGAAGCTGCGCGCCGCGCGCGACAACCTCGACCGCGCGCTCGACATCGAGCGCGAGGCGCGGGCGCGGCTGCGACCGCTGAAGCGCCAGGCGCAGGCGGCTGAGCTCGGCGCCCGGATCGAACGCGAGGAGCTGGAGCTGCGCGGCCGCCTCGTCGGCGAGGAGCTGCGCTTCGGCAAGGACCGGGCGCTGGCGGCGCAGAAGGCGGCCGAGTCGGCGCGCGAGAAGCGCGGCGCGATCGAGCGGCAGCTGACCGCCGTGAGCGAGCGCCGCCGCGCCGCCGAGGAGCGCTTCGCCGCCCGCGACCGGGAGCGCACCCAGGCCTGGGGGCTGCTGACCAGGCTGCGCGGGGAGCAGCAGCGGATCGCGGTTCGCGCAGCGGCGCTGCCGGAGCGCGAGGCCGAGCTGGCGGGCGCCCTGCAGGGCCTGCGGGCCGAATTCGGCCCGCTCACGCTCGACCTCGGCGCCGCCGAGGGGGCGCCGGCCGAGCGTGCCCGCAAGCTCGAGGAGGAGCTGGCCGAGGTCGACGCCGGTCTCGCCGGCGCTGCGGAGGGCCTCGCCCGGGCCCGCTCCGACGAGCTGGCCGAGTCCGAGCGCGAGGCTGCGCTCGGCGAGGTGCAGAGCGGCGCCGAGCGCGCCGTCCGCCACGCCCGCCGGGCCGAGGGCCTGCTCGGCGAGCGCCACCGCGAGGCGCTGCGCGCCCGCGTCGCCGCCGGCGAGGAGCTGCTCGACGACGTGCGCGCCGCGGTCGCCGCGACGGCCGCCGCCGAGGCGGCGATCCGCGCCCGGGTCGAGCGGATCGAAGCGCAGGTGGTCGGCGAGCAGGACGGCGGCGACGAGATCGCCGAGGAGATGCGCGAGTGCTCGCGCCAGGAGTCCGAGCTGCAGGTCGAGATGAAGGCCGCCTCCGACGCGCTGACCGAGGCCCAGGTCGAGGCGGCTCACCTCGGCGACCGCCAGGCCGAGGCTGCCAAGGAGCTCGCCTCGATCGCCGAGCGGCTCGGCGCGGAGGTGGAGCCGGCCGAGGCGCCGCTCGGCGACGAGGAGCGCGAGGAGATCGACCGGCGCATGCAGCGGCTCGAGCGCCGGCGCGCCCAGATCGGCCCGGTCAACCCGCTCGCCGAGCAGGAGTACGAGGAAGCCCGCGAGCACGTCGAGGCGGTGCAGGCGCAGCGCGAGGACACCGAGCGCGGGATGCACGAGCTGGAGGCGCTGATCCGCGACATCGACCGTGAGATCGAGCGCGCCTTCGAGCAGACCTTCGAGGCGACGGCGAAGAACTTCGAGGAGATGGTCGGCCACCTCTTCCCCGGTGGCCGCGGCCGCCTGCGGCGGGTCAGCCTGCGCCCGGTTCGCGACGTCGAGGAAGACGCTCCCGGGGCCGAGGGCGACGAGGAGCCCGGCGAGGAGGAGGAAGAGGAAGAGGAGCGCGACGTGCTCGGCGTCGAGATCGAGGTCACCCCGGCGGGCAAGTCGACGCGCAAGCTATCGCTGCTCTCCGGCGGCGAGAAGTCGCTCGTCGCGCTGGCCTTCGTCTTCGCCGTCTTTCTCGCCCGACCCTGCCCCTTCTACATCCTCGACGAGGTCGAGGCGGCGCTCGACGACGCCAACATCGACCGCTTCCTGCAGCTGATCCGGCGCTTCTCCGACCGCGCCCAGTTCGTCATCGTCACCCACCAGAAACGGACGATGGATGCCGCCGACGTGCTCTACGGCGTGACGATGGGGGGCGATGGCGTCACCAAGGTCGTCTCGCGGCGCCTGCCGCGCGAAGTCCAGAGCGACGCCGGCGACGGCGCGCCCGGGCAGCCGCCCGCGCTCGAAGCGGCGTAGCCGCGGTCCATAGGATTGCGCGATGCCCACCTCCTGGCAGGAGATCTTCGACCTCGGCGCGCGAGCGACCGCTGGTGCGGCCGAGCCCGAGAGCGAGGAGAAGCGCCGCGGCGTCTTCCGGCGCCTGCGTGAGAGCCTCTCGAAGAGCCGCCGGGCGCTCAGCGAGGAGATCTCGGCCAGCCTCTTCGACCGCATCGACGAGCAGACCTGGGAAGCGCTCGAGGAGGCGCTGATCATGGCCGACGCCGGCGCTCCGACGACCGCCGAGGTGGTCGAGCGGCTCGAGCGCGAGGTCGAGAGCGGCGCCCTCTCCGCCGACGGCGAGGCGGTGCGCGAGCGCCTGATCGAGATCCTCGCCGAGGTCGCCGCCGGTGGGCGCGCCCCGATCGACCTCAGCGGCGAGCCCGCGGTGCTGCTGATGGTCGGCGTCAACGGCACCGGCAAGACGACGACGATCGGCAAGATCGCCTGGCATCTATCAAAGGAATTTGGACTTTCGGTCATCCTTGCTGCCGCAGACACCTACCGTGCTGCCGCGGCAGAGCAACTTACGGAGTGGGCGGAGCGGGCCGGGGCGGAACTGATCCGCTCGAAGGAGGGGGGAGACCCCGGTGCGGTCGCCTTCGACGCGATCGCCGCCGCCCGCGCCCGCGGCGCCGACGTCGTCATCGTCGATACCGCCGGGCGCCTGCACACGCAGAGCAACCTGATGGACGAGCTGGCCAAGGTGCGGCGGGTGATCGGCAAGCAGATGCCCGAGGCGCCGCACGAGACGCTGCTCTCGATCGACGCGACCACGGGCCAGAACGGGCTGCGCCAGGCGCAGCTCTTCTCGGCGGCGGTCGAGATCGACGGCGTCGTCCTGACCAAGCTCGACGGCACCGCCAAGGGCGGCATCGTGCTGGCGATCGCCAACGAGCTGGAGATCCCGGTGAAGCTGATCGGCGCCGGCGAGTCGCTCGAGGACCTGCGCCCGTTCGACCCCGAGGACTTCGCCCGAGCCCTGCTCGCCGAGTAGCCTGAAGGCGTGTTCGACCAGCTCTCAGACCGGCTGCAGGCGACGCTCTCCGACGTCCGCTCGCGCGGCAAGCTGAGCGAGGCCGACGTCGACGCGGCGATGCGCGAGATCCGCCTCGCCCTGCTAGAGGCCGACGTCAACTTCAAGGTCGTCAAAGGCTTCACCAAGACGCTCAAGGAGCGCTGCCTCGGCGCCGAGGTGCTCGAGAGCCTCGACCCGGGCCAGCAGGTGGTCAAGATCGTCAACGAGGAGCTGACCGGGCTGATGGGCGGCGCCGGGCGCGACCTCGCCTTCGCCTCGGGCGGCCCGACGGTGATCCTGATGGCCGGGCTGCAGGGCTCGGGCAAGACGACCGCCTGCGCCAAGCTCGCCCGCCATCTCGGCGAGCAGGGCAAGAGCGTCGGGCTCGCGGCCTGCGACGTCTACCGCCCGGCCGCGGTCGACCAGCTGGTCACCGTCGGCGAGCGCGCCGGGGCTCAGGTCTACGAGCAGGGCGTCGAGGCCGACCCGGTGGAGATCGCCGCCTGGGCGCTCGACCGCGCGCGCGAGGAGCAGCGCGACGTGCTGATCGTCGACACCGCCGGCCGCCTGCACATCGACGCCGACCTGATGGACGAGCTGGCGAGGATCCGCAAGCGGACCAGGCCGCACGACGTGCTGCTCGTCGTCGACGCGATGACCGGCCAGGACGCCGTCGGGGTCGCCGAGTCGTTCGCCGAGGCGGCCGAGTTCGACGGCGTCGTGATGACCAAGCTCGACGGCGACGCCCGCGGCGGCGCGGCGCTCTCGGTCAAGGCGGTGACCGGCAAGCCGATCCTCTTCGCCTCGACCGGCGAGAAGCTCGACGCCTTCGAGCGCTTCCACCCCGACCGGATGTCCTCGCGCATCCTCGGTATGGGGGACATGCTCAGCCTGATCGAGAAAGCCGAGCAGCAGGTCGACGAGCGCCAGGCCGAGGATCTGCAGAAGAAACTCGAAAACGACGGCTTCACGCTCGAGGACTTCCTGCAGCAGATGAAGCAGGTGCGCAAGATGGGCCCGCTCAGCGGCCTGATCGGGATGCTGCCGGGCATGGGGGCGATGAAACAGCTGAAGAACGCCGAGGTCGACGAGGGGGAGCTGGACCGGGTCGAGGCGATCATCCTCTCGATGACCCCGCTGGAGCGCGCCAACCCGGCGATCATCAAGGGCTCGCGGCGCAAACGGATCGCGGCCGGCTCGGGGGTGCGGATCCAGCAGGTCAACCAGCTGGTCAAGCAGTTCGACCAGATGCGCAAGATGATGCGCCAGATGATGTCCGGCCAGCAGCCCAGCCCGGAGCAACTGATGCAGATGAGCGGTGGCGCTCCGCGCCCGAAGTACCGCAGGCGCTAATCTGCCCGATCCCAATGGCTGTGCGAATCAGACTGAGAAGGGTGGGTTCGAAGAAGAACCCGATCTGGCGGATCGTCGTCGCCGACAAGCGCTCGCCGCGCGACGGGCGCACGATCGAGACCATCGGCCGCTACAACCCGCAGACCGAGCCCTCGACGATCGAGTTCGACGAGGAGCGCGCGCGCCACTGGCTCGAGCACGGAGCGCAGCCCTCGGAGACCGTGGCGACGCTGCTGCGGACCAAGGGCATCGCCGCATCGGGCAGCTGAGATGACCGAGCTGCTCGAGTTCCTCGTCCGCGCGCTGGTCGAGGACCCCGAGGCGGTCGAAGTCGAGGAGTTGGAAGAGGACGGGGACCTGATCTACGAGATCAGCGTCGCCGAGGACGACCTCGGGCGGGTGATCGGCAAAGGCGGCCGCGTCGCCAACGCGATCCGCACGGTCGCCAAGGCAGCTGCCGTGAAGCTCGACCGCCGCGTCGTCGTCGACATCCTCGACTGAGCCTTGCGGCTCGACGTCTTCTCGCTCTTCCCCGAGGCCTTCGACTGGTTCCAGTCGCAGCGCTCGGTCCAGAACGCGATCGGCCACGGCAACGAGCTGCGCCTCTTCAACTACCGCGACACGACGCCGCTGGGCGCGGGCCAGGTCGACGATGCGCCCTACGGGGGAGGGGCCGGGATGGTCCTGCGGGTCGACGTGGTCGACGCCGCGTTGCAGGCCGCCTACGCGAACGGCGAGAGCCCGCGGGTGGTGCTGCTCTCGCCGACCGGGCGGCTGCTCGACGACGAGCTCGCCGACGAGCTGACCGCGGAGCGTCACGTGGCGCTGCTCTGCGGCCGCTACGAGGGCTTCGACGAGCGCGTGCACGAGCACCTCGCCGACGACGAGGTCTCGATCGGCCGCTACGTGCTGGCCGGCGGCGAGCTGCCGGCGATGGTCGTCGCCGACGTCTTGATGCGCAAGCTGCCCGGGGCGCTGGGCCACGAGCAGAGCGCCGTCGAGGAGTCGTTCAGCCGCCTGCTCGAGGGCATGCCCGAGTACCCCCACTACACGCGGCCGGCCTCCTACAGGGGGTGGGGGATCCCCGAGGTTTTGACCTCCGGCGACCACGAGCGGGTGCGCGAGTGGCGGGCCGCGCAGAGCAGGGCACGGGCCGAGCAGTTCGAAAAAGACCCCGAGTAGGTACGATTCCGCAACCGCGCGGCGCCGCTCCCCGGCTCCGGCGGTTTTTTCTCGCCAATGAGCACGGTAATCGACAGCATCGAGCGCAGTCAGCAGCGGCAGGGGCTTCCGCCCTTCGCTGCGGGCGATCGCGTGCGCGTGCACTTCAAAGTGCGCGAGGGCTCGCGCGAGCGGACCCAGGTCTTCGAGGGGATCGTGCTGAAGCGCCAGGGGTCCGGGGTGCGCGAGACCTTCACCGTCCGCAAGCAGTCCTTCGGCGTCGGCGTCGAGCGGACCTTTCCGCTGCACTCGCCCAAGATCGAGAAGCTGGAGATCGCGGCACGCGGCGACGTGCGCCGGGCCAAGCTCTACTACCTGCGCGGCCGCATCGGCAAGGCGGCGCGGGTCGCCGAGCGGCGCTGGGGGATCGACGAGGAGCTGATCTCGGCGCCCACCGCCGCGCTCGACTCGGAGGGGGTCGAGCAGGCTCAGGACGATGAGGCCTCAGCCGCGGGTCCTGTCGCGGAGGGTGACGAAAACGATTCAGCCGCGGGTCCTGTCGCGGATGAGGACTCCTCGTCCTCGCAGGCTGCGGGCGAGGAGCCCTCATCCACGCCACCCGCGGATGAGCCGCCCTCGGAGGATCAAGCTGAGGATGCCGCGTCCGCCGGTGAGGCTGAGGAGAATGGGGCACCTTCAGCCGAAGCCGACGAGATTGACGCTGAGGGGTCGGAGCCGGGCTCCGGCGAGGATCAGGACTCCTGACTCCCCGCATCCCGAAGCCGCAGAGTCGTGCGGGCGGGCTGGTCGAGCTCGTTGTGATCGTTGCCCTGGCGCTCGCTCTGGCCCTGGCGATCCAGGCCTGGCTGGTCAAGCCCTACCAGATCCCTTCGCAGTCGATGGAGCCGACGCTCGACGTCGGACAGCGTGTCCTCGTCAACCGCTTTGGTTACCACCTCGGCGACCCCAGCATCGGCGACATCGTCGTCTTCCACCCGCCGGTCGGCGCCGACAACGGGACCGAATGCGGCATCCCGCACGGCCCGCAGCAGGCCTGCCCGCGCCCGACGCCGGCCGAGTCGAGCCAGAACTTCATCAAGCGCGTCGTCGCCGGGCCGGGCGACACGCTCAGCGTCCGCAACGGCCACCCGGTCGTCAACGGGGTCGAGAAGGCCGACGAGCCCTACATCCTGCCCTGCGGCAGCGCCCCCGCCTGCAATCTGCCCAGGCCGATCACGATCCCGCCCGACTATTACTTCATGATGGGCGACAACCGTGGCGCGAGCGACGACAGCCGGTTCTGGGGACCCGTCCCGCGCGAATGGATCATCGGCAAGGCCTTCGCCACCTACTGGCCACCGAACCGGGTCGGCCTCCTCTAAAGCGCACAAGCGGCGCCTGGCCCGGAGCCGCCGCCTCTTCTCCTTCGATCGCGGTCTCGGCAGCCGCCAGGTCGCCGGAGCCGACGAGGCGGGCCGCGGCTGCCTGGCCGGGCCGCTGGTCGCTGCCGCGGTGCTGATCGACTACGAGACGCTCTCGCACGCCGACCGCCGTGCGCTCGCCGGGCTGCACGACTCCAAGCAGATGAAGCCCGAGCAGCGCGAGCAGCTCTTCCCGGCGGTGCTGCGCGCGGCGAGCCGGGTCAGCGTCGTCGTCCGCTGTGCTCGCGGGATCGACGACCGCGGCCTGCACGTGACCAACATCGAAGCGCTCTCCTGTTCGCTGGAGCGGCTGGCCCCAGGTGCGGATGCAACCTGCCTGGTCGACGGGTTCTCGCTGCCCCGGTGCACGGTCCCGCACCGTGCGGTGGTCGAAGGCGACGGCACCAGCGCCGCGATCGCCGCCGCCTCGGTGATCGCCAAGGTCAGCCGCGACCGCTACATGCGGCGCGCCGCCGGCGCGCATCCCGGCTGGGGCTTCGACGAGCACGTCGGCTACTCGACTCCCGAGCACCGCGCCGCGATCGAGCGGCTCGGCATCTCGCCCCTGCACCGCCGCTCGTTCGCCTCGGTGGCGTACGCGCAACTCGAGTTGGCGGGTTAGAACGCCCCGCGGATGTGCTCGTAGTCGGCGACGCCGCCTGAGCCGTCGTAGCTGACGCCGACGGCGTCGAAGCGGATCTCGTCGTAGCGCGGCAGGTCGCGGCGCTCGCCCATCCAGGCCGTCGCGAGGCGGCGGATGCGGCGCTGCTTCTGCGGGCCGACCGCGAGCACGGGGCGCTCGGGGCCGCAGAGTGCGCCGGTGCGCCCCGCCTTGACCTCGACGAAGACGAGCGTGCGGCCCTCGCGGGCGACGATGTCGAGCTCGCCGTGGCGGGTCCGGGCGTTGCGCTCGAGCAGCTCCCAGTGCGCCGCGGAGAGCCGCTCGGCGACGAGGTCCTCGGCCGCCCTACCGAGTCGCTGGCGGGTCGCGCTCATCGCTCGAAGCTAGGCGAGATCGCACACGCATGCCTTTCTGCACGGAGTCGGCCCCGAAGATTTCGAATCTGCGCGCCACACGCGCGCCGCGAATCGCCAGCGTGGCCGCGATGCTCGCCACCGCGAAGACCTTCACTCTCGACGGCATCGCCGCCCGCCCGGTGCGGGTCGAGGTCGACGTGCACCGCGGCCTGCCCGCCTTCGGCGTGGTCGGGCTGCCCGACGCGGCGGTCAGGGAGGCGCGCGAGCGGGTGCGCGCCTCCCTCGCCAACTGCGGCTTCGAATTCCCCCTTCGCCGGATCGTCGCCAACCTCGCCCCGGCCAGCCTGCGCAAGGCGGGGCCGGGTCTCGACCTGCCGATCGCGGTGGCGCTGCTGATCGCATCGGACCAGCTGCAGTGGGAGCGGCTGCCGCGCCTCGTCCTCGCCGGCGAGCTCGCTCTCGACGGCGGCGTACGGCCGATCCCCGGGGTGCTGGCGATCGCCGAGGCGGCGCGCGAGCAGGGGGCCGAGGCGGTCGTCGTGCCGGCCGAGAACGGCGCCGAGGCGGCGCTGGTCGAGGGGATCGACGTGCTCGCGCTCGACAGCCTCGCCCAGCTGCCCGACCTCGCCGCCGGCGAGTGGGCGCCGCGGCGCCCGGAGCCGCTCGAACTGTCGTCGGCGGCGCCCGGCCGTTCCCCCGACCTCGCCGACCTGCGCGGGCAGCCGCACCTGCGCTACGCGCTCGAGGTCGCGGCGGCGGGCGGGCACAGCCTGCTGATGGTCGGGCCGCCGGGCGCCGGCAAGTCGCTGGCGGCGAGCCGGCTGCCTTCGATCCTGCCGCCGCTGGGCGCGGCCGAGGCGCTCGAGGTGGCGCGGATCGCCAGCGCCCGTGGCCGCCTCGATGCCGGCTTCGGCGGGGGGCGGCCGTTCCGGGCGCCGCACCACACGATCAGCCCCGCCGGCGTGATCGGCGGTGGCAACCCGCCCGGCCCCGGCGAGGCCACGCTCGCCCATCGCGGTGTGCTCTTCCTGGACGAGCTCTGCGAGTTCCGCCGCGACACCCTGGAGGCGCTGCGGGCGCCGCTGGAGAGCGGCTGGGTGACGATCTCGCGCGCCGGCGGCAATCGCCGTCGCCTGCCCTGCCGCTTCACGCTGATCGCCGCCGCCAACCCATGCCCCTGCGGGCGCGGCGAGGCCGACCCCGAGTGCACCTGCCCGCCGCTCGACGTGCGCCGCTACCAGGGCAAGCTGAGCGGCGCCCTCGCCGACCGGCTCGACCTTCTCGTCGCGATCCGCCAGCCGAGCGCGGAGGAGATCGGCGGCCCGCCGGGCGAGCCCTCCGCCGCCGTGCGCGAGCGCGTCGCCGCCGCCCGCGAGCGCCAGGAAGCGCGCCTCGGCGCCGGCCGCTGCAACGCCGAGACGACGCCGGCAGAGGCACGCGAGTGCGCCCTGGACGCCGACGCCGCCGCGCTGCTCGCCGAGTCCTACTCGCGCCGCCGGCTCAGCGGGCGCGCTCACGATCGCGTGCTGCGCCTGGCGCAGACGATCTCCGACCTCGCCGGCAGCGACTCGATCGGTCGCGACCAGATCGCCCAGGCCCTGCAACTGAGAAGGAGAGACCGTGATTAGCCAAGTCGCCCCGGGGGCCTGCGAGGAGTGCCTGCGCCGCTCGCGCCTGCTTGCCCACCTCGCCCCCTACATCGAGAAGCTCGCCGCGGGCGCGCCCGGCAGGCGCTCGCCGGAACTGCTGCGCTTGAGCAACGAGGATCTCGCTGCCGCAGTGGCGCCGCGGGTCGCCGAGCAGGTCCTCGCTCAGGTCGGGGCGGCGTCCGAGGATCGCCTGCGCGGCGACCTGGAGGACGCGGAGTGCTGGGCCTGCTGCCGTCACGACCCGCTCTTCCCGCCGGGGCTGCGCGATGCCGCCGACGCGCCCTGGATGCTGACCGGCAGGGGCGACCCG